>Ga0157371_10000070_pt1 | contig 164324 bp, 146 predicted proteins | sample C45metaG_FD_113462 | JGI IMG/M metagenome (GOLD analysis project Ga0157371, IMG submission 113462) | Corn rhizosphere microbial communities from Kellogg Biological Station, Michigan, USA - C4-5 metaG | ecosystem: Host-associated > Plants > Roots > Rhizosphere > Soil | place: USA: Michigan...
CGAGAGTGCGGATATTTCTGTTTATGATATGACAGGGAAGGTGATTCAGCAGCTGCAGACTAAGAATAAGGTGACGAAGGTTAATACCTCAAAACTTCCGCAGGGTGTTTACATTATCAAGGCTAACATACCAACACAGCAAGACAAAAAACTAACCATAAAAATTATCAAAGAATAATGAATTTTAATATTAAAAGAGGATTACTATTACTACTTTTTCTGTTTATCCTAACATTGCAAGCGCAAAATACTTTTTTAGGAGTATCTCAAAATATCAAGTCACCTCAAGCTTTCGAATTTGAGAGATATGGTAATATTCCTGTAAGCCTAAACTCAGGAGCTATTGATTTATCTGTTCCGTTATTCTCATATGGGAGCCAGTTTGACATGTCTTTGGTCTATAACTCTAGCGGATTTATTCCATCCAAGAGTAGTAATTATGTTGGGTATAACTGGTTTTTAAGGTACGGAGGAGTTATTACTAGAGATATAGATGGAGCACCTGATGATTTTTTTGATAGTTCAACTAATGCTGGAGGATTTTTATATACAGTAAAAAACAAAACGCTTTCAAATATTGATGTGTATAATGGGAATTTCACTAAGTATAATGATAATATATTAATTGGAAATACACAGGGGGAATTAAAACCAGACCGATTTAATTTTAATTTTTCTGGGATTTCGGGATATTTCTACATTGGAAATAATGGTTTACCAATAGTTTCTTCAAACAATAATGATCTTAAAATTTCTTTAGATAATGTCCCACTACAGCATGGAGAAGGTTGCGTGCCTTTTGATTCCGAAATTTTAATTACTGATGGCAATGGGACAAAGTATTATTTTGGAGGAGGAATTGATAATTTAGAACTAAATTATGACAGAGGAAACCCAGGAAATATGGCACAACTTACATTAGGGGGTTCTAAAAATTATATTTCATCTTGGTATTTACGTCAAATACAATATATTAATGGTGATAAATATATTATTACAAATAAAAAGGTTGATACGGCATTTCTTACATTTTGCAATTCTATTAATAATCTGCCTTCAGAGAATTCACTCGTTGGTAATGTCAAATATTTTTTAGATGCTCATATATCTCCATCTTATGTTCATAGTGTTAAAACATTTGATGTCAGCAATCCTTTATATCATTCTGGTGGAACTATTGGGAATACAACTCCATATTCATCATTAAGCTTAACAAAAAAAGTTTTTCCTGACAATATCATTTTGACAAATGCTTCAGGAGAAGAAAAATTCTCTATCAATTTTTCGTACTTAACTAGAGATAACGTAGTGAATTGGAATTATGATTCTTATATATTGGATCAAATTATTATTACCAATCGAAATAAGGCTATAAAAACCTATAATTTCCGTTACGATTATATAAAAGATTACAGTTTCTTGAAATCAATAAATTCTTCTTCTGGAGAGACCTATTCTTTGGATTATTATACTGGAAATCTTCCCGATCCAAATACTAGACAAATCGACTACTGGGGTTTTTGGAATGGTTATTCAAATACTAATCTAATTCCTGAATATAAATTAGACAGGAATACAGGAGAGTTAACAATAATAGGAGATGAAAGAAAACCAAACATATCCTTAGCAAACATTTCACTTTTAAAAAAGATTACCTATCCCACAGGTGGATATAGCGAATTTGAATATGAGGCTAATTCTTATTCAAAAAAAATAGCGGGTAATATATCCAATAATTTTTTTAAATCACTTGTTAATGAGAATGATTATGCAGGAGGAGCTAGAATTAATAAAATAACAAATTTTGACGGTTTACTATCAACAGTTACTGATTATAAGTACATTACAAATTTTGGTGCTTCAAATGCAGGATTGTCCAGTGGAATACTGAATACTGACTACAGAATGGTTGATTATATGTTTTCAACCTCTAAATTGGGTAATACCACTACACAGGTTAAAGAAATTCGAGAATCTTCTTACTCATTTAATAAATTGACCAGTGGCAATGGCATCGTAAATTATTCTGAAGTAACAGAATTAAAAAATGGTGACATTTATAAAAAATATATTTATTCTGACTATGCCACAAATCCTGATATTCTTTCTTATAGGACTGAAAAAGCACCAGAATTATCGGATAATGTAAGTCCTCTGGAATATCTAAAAAATAATTTTGTTGATTATGTGGATAAGCAAAAGGAAAGAGGATTGGTACTATCAGTAATAGATTATAAAAATGGATTGCCTATAAGAACAACAACAAATAGCTACACTGCACTCAGCTCGCATAATCTATTGGTCAACAATTATGTTACTAAATTAAAAGGTTCTGTGTCTTGGATTTATTTTAGTAAAATCTATTGTTCGCCTTACTTGCTAAGCCAAACTACAGTGACGGATATTTTAAATGGCAATGATTTAAAAACGACAACAGATTATTTATATACTTCTGCTAAGCATCTCAATTTATCAGCAAAAAAAACTTTGTTTTCTGATAATAACGAATTTAAGACACTATATCAGTATTCGCAAGATCTAAGACACGGAAACCAACCCCAGCAAAATATACCACCATATCAATCAACTCCTTATATGGAACTTAAAAATATGGTTAGTATTCCTCTAATAACGAGTGTTTATAAAAATGATATTTTGCAACATAGAACACAGATAACTTACGATTATAATTCATCAACATTATTAGTATTGCCCAAAAAAGAAATTTTATATTATGAAGATCAAACTATAACAACTCCAAATAATGGATATGGATCAGCAACGGTTCCAAATCCTATTTATGGCATTACTAATATTACCTACGACCAGTATGATGCAAAAGGTAATGTTATACTGTACACACCTAAGTCAGGTCTTCAAGTAGCTGTTGCCTGGGGTTATAATAAGTCATTGCCAATTGTGAAAATTGAAGGTAAGGATGCTGGTTTATTTCTTACAATGTTCGATACCGATCTAACATCTTTAAGTAATTCATCTAATAATGATATCGATCCCGATTCAAAAGAACTATTTAAAAATAAACTTGATGCATTTCAAAAAAGGCAATTTAATCTCGATGTTCAAATCACAACTTACACTCATAATCCATTAATTGGTATTACAAGTATAACACCACCGAGCGGGATCCGTGAAAATTACATTTATGATACAGCAAACCGCTTGAAAGAAGTTCGTGATATGAACGGCAATATTTTAAAAGAAAACAAATACAATTACAAACAATAAAAACTTAAAACTATGAAAAAGATTATACACCTATTTTTAATCATAATTGCAGTATCAATTAAATCGCAAACATTTACAGCATTTACGTCGGCAGGTAGTCAAAGTCAGTATGTTCCGGTCGTATTTCAAACGTTATTACCGGACGGAGGTAATCGAACAATTAATATTTCCAGACCAGATATTCATGTTAATAGAGACTGGTTAGCCCATGGTATTGCAAGTATCACGGCAATTGGTAATGGCTGGGGCTCCAGCGGTAATAGTATTAGTTTAAATAATTTTACAAATGGTTACGAGCAAGCGACAAATAAATCTAAAGTAATTTCATTTATTGGAAGGGTGGTGTCAGATTCTGGAACTAATAATATAATCGTTTTTCTTCGTGGAGGTACCACTTATTATACAGATGGTATTGTAGCAAGCAATACAGGATCATATCAAGACCCTTCAGGGTATCATAACTTATCTGCTGTTTCTATTAACGATCCTTTATATAATCTACCTAAAGGAACTTATTATTCCAATTATGATATTACAGCAAAAACGGTAGAGTTTACAGCTTCAGCAAATGGTAATGTGGGAATAGGTATTAATAATCCTCAATATAAATTAGATGTTAATGGAACTATACATTCCAGAGAAGTAAAGGTAGACCTGATAGGCTGGCCAGATTATGTTTTCAAATCAAATTATGATCTATTAACATTAGAAGAAGTAGAAAAACATATCAAGGAAAAAGGATATTTGCCTAATGTTCCTTCTGAAAAAGAAGTTTTAGAAAATGGTGTTAATTTAGGAGATAACCAAAAGATATTACTCCAGAAGATAGAAGAGCTTACGTTGTATTCTATTGAACAGCATAAGCAGATTAAAACTCAGTCAGAAAAGATTCAGCAATTAGAGTCAGAAAATACTCAGATCAAATCTCTATTGGAACGAGTTGAGAAACTTGAGAGAAATAAAAACTAATCACCATAAAATTCAAATTTTATGTTCAAGAAAATATTAATTATAACTGGATTAATTTGGAATCTTTCTGGATTTTCTCAGAAGATTTTGAATGCTTATACTGCACCGCAAACAGTAGTTGACGGGAGCAGTGTCCGTATGTTGCCGGGCTTTCATGCCAATTCAAATGATGGTAGCTATAGTGGCAATCCGACACAGTTTATAGCTAAAATAGGCAATCCGCAGACAGAAACCGTTTCCCCATCCACAACTTTAGGAAATACAAATGGTAGCTCTGGTGAAAACTATGTTTATACAAGAAGCTATCTTGTGCCGGTGACGACAAGTAATGCAAGTGCCCCTCAGATACAAAGTATACTTTACTTTGACGGTTTGGGTAGACCAAAGCAGAATATTTCCATTAAATCAACGCCTTCAGGAAAAGATTTGGTTACACCTATCGTTTACGACGGTTTTGGAAGACCATATTTGGATGTTCTTCCAATACCACTGTCATCAAAGAGTAGTGAGATCCATCCGGGTATCGATCAAAACAGTGGATCCTCCTTTTACGGGAGTTATGCATACTCGGAGAAAAAACTGGAAAACTCACCACTAGACAGGGTTTTAGAACAATATGGACCAGGAGAAGACTGGAGAACCTATTCTAAAAGAAATTTGTTTGATTATCAGGCGAATGCAGATAATGAGGTTTTAAAGTTTGTAACCAATACTTCCCGGATTACAGGTGCAAGCAAAAGTACCCTTTCATTGGCAACAGGAAATTATTATACTCAGGCAACACTTTATAAAAATAAGGTAACAGATGAAGATGGTAACATTTCCTATGAATTTAAAAATGGGCAGGGACAAACCTTATTGGTAAGAAAGGAATTAAGTACCACAGATTTTGCAGATACCTATTATATTTATAATGAATATGATCAGCTAGCGTTTGTAATCTCTCCGAAGGCATCCGACAAAGTCAAAACCCAATTAGCAGGAGCCAATCTTGGGGAAACAGGAGAACTTCTTGCGGAACTAAGTTATCAGTACCGTTACGATGGCAGAAACCGTCTGGTAGAAAAGAAACTGCCGGGTAAAGGCTGGGAGTATATGGTGTATGATAAGCAGGACAGGTTGGTGGCAACACAGGATGCAGAATTGGGAAAGGATAAGAAATGGTTGGTTACCAAATATGATCAGTTTGGAAGGGTGGCATATACGGGGATGTTTGTAAGTACCCAGACATATGGTAACACAGGAAGAGATTATGAACAGGGTCAAGCTAATGGGAAAGATTCCAACAATGTAACAAGAGACGACTCTCTCAACACGACAGTTAATAGTATCAAGCTTTATTATACACAAACCGGGACTTATCCCGATACTATCTCCGAGCTGCTGAGCATTAATTATTATGATACCTATCCTCCTTATCCTGATCTTCCAGCTACAGGAGGTTATGATGTGTACGGACAGAAATTCCTGACGCAGACCTATGCACCATCAGAATCTAATCCCAATACCCAGATTAGTACGAAGAGTCTGCCCACAGCCAGTATGGTAAAAGCTACCGTGGGCAATCTCTGGACAAAAAATTATACCTTCTATGACCAGAAAGCAAGGCCTATATATACCCACAGTATCAATCATCTGGGCGGTTACACTAAGGTGGGAAGTCTGCTGGATTTTTCGGGAACCGTTCTTAAAACTTATACCAATCATAAAAGAAGCGCTGCCGGCAACACTGCAGCAGTTACAATTAACGAACGTTTTGTGTATGACCATCAAAACCGTATGAAGCAACATTACCACCAGGTAGATAGCGGGCAAGAGGTGCTTCTTACGGAGAATATCTATGATGAGCTGGGAAGGGTGGATACCAAAAAGGTAGGCAACAATCTGCAGGAGCTGAAGTATGCTTACAATATCCGCGGATGGATGACGGGCATCAACGATATTGCCAGTCCGGGGAATAAACTTTTTGCCTACAAAATAAGATACAATGAACCGCTTGCCGGACTTACTACCCCGAGTGCTCTGAATTACCCCAACATTCAGGTAGAAAGGAAATACAATGGTAATATAGCCGAAATCGACTGGTATGTGAAAGATGAAGTGACGACAGCCAATCCTTACCGTTTTGGCTATGTCTATGACAAGCTCAACAGGCTGAAAGCCGGTTTTTATCAAAATCCTACCAACCGCTCTTTTGGCGACAACAGCGAGATGATAGACGAGTATGACCTGAATGGGAATATCGTAAAGCTGAAGAGATTCGGCACAAGGTTCAAAGGTTTATCTATACCACTCAAGATGGATGATCTGACCTATATTTACGAAGGAAACCAGGTGACCTCTATCTCAGATACCGGCAGTATCAGCGGTTACGAAGGCGGCGGCGGAGCAATAACCTATGACCTGAATGGCAATATGAAGGCGATGCCGGATAAGAGCATCAGTAATATCGAATACAATTACCTGAATCTGCCGACTAAGATTGTCCAGCCCAATCCTACCTCTTACCTCTACAGAGCGGATGGTGTAAAGCTGAGCAAGACCTTCACGGTGAATAATAATCTTGGAAGCACGACGGTAAAGACAGAGTATTTTGACGGCTTCCAGTACACCTCGGGTATAGGAATTGCAGGAAAAGAAGTATTAGAGTCAGATGATCCGGTAACACTTAACTCAATGCGGGCGAGCAACATAGAAACCTTCCGTCTGTTGGATGATGGAGCCTCTATGGCAGCCCCTGGAGATCCGGAAAACCAGATTGGCGCTATGAGCCTTAATTTCTTCCCGACCTCGGAAGGGTTTTACGATTACAAAAATTCTAAGTACATTTACCAATACAAAGATCATCTAGGGAATGTGAGATTGAGCTACAGCAGAAACCCCGAGAGTGGCAGCATAGAAGTTCTAGACAGAAATGACTATTACCCGTTTGGAATGAACTTCCAGAATATAGGAAACAGTGATGCAGGTAGTATCTTTGATGCTAGGGGAACACCGTTTAATTATAAATATAACGGCAAGGAACTGCAAGAAACAGGCTTTTATGATTATGGCTGGCGCCAGTATATGCCGGACATTGGAAGATGGGGAGTAGCTGACCCTATGGCAGAAAAAATGACTAGCTGGTCGCCTTATAATTATGGTTTTGATAATCCTATTAAATATATCGACTTAGATGGATTGGCACCAGGCGGACCAGGAGATGGAACTGATGGCAAGACTTATGAGATACAAGAAGTTGTAATCACTGTAAGAAGAAAGGTAGATAATTTCTTTGTAAGAGTTGGTAATTTTTTAAGTAGACAATTTGGTCCAAAAACTAATGCGGATAAATATGGAGGGCTCAATTCTTATAGACAATGGCAGGCAAGCCCATTTTATAACGAAGGTGAAGGTAAATATGATAGAATTGCCCGGCTAATAGGAAATAGTCATAATGAGATGATGTTAGATTTTGGCGGGGGAGCCTACAATATGAATGGCGGTTATGGCAGAATAGTAAGTACTGAGACCAAAGTTATAAATGAAGCGCAAGCAATTCTCAAGCAAGAAAAAGCACTTAATAAAATTTTTGAACTTGGGACTGGACAAGAAGTTAAAGTAGGAGGAAGAGTGATTGTTGTTGAACCTGAAGCTCCAATGTCAGGACTTACTCTTTTTGAAGAGAATGCTTTTGTCCTTGGGAAAGATGCTTTTAGCTCTCCTCTGGAGTTAAGAAAAACTATATTACACGAATTATATAGATTGAATACAAGTAATTTGAAAGGACAAAATGTTACACAAGGAGCAGTAAGTGGTGAAACAAAGGCTGCTTTTGAGTTTGCTGAAAAAAATGCGTCAAAACTAAAATAAGATGGATTATTTTATAATAAAAAAAACTTTTTTACTAAAAAGTAGGAATAAACTAATTGTGAGTGGCACAATTAAAAATGATATTAATAAACCTATGTCAGAGTTTGATAATTTATTAGTTAATAATATAAAAATCCCAATAAAAGAAGTTAATGAAGTTCTTATTGATGATAATTCTTATATAGCATTTACATTTGATTTAAATACTTTAGATGAAAATGAGTTAAATAATATGATTGAACTAAAAGAAAAACAAGAGCTTATAATAAGTTAATTTAAATTATAGGAATAGTCAAAGCCAACACCCGATGGCGATTCCGTACAATTATAAGTACAACGGCAAGGAACTCCAAGAGACTGGAATGTACGATTATGGAGCGAGGATGTATATGGCTGACGTAGGACGTTGGTTCAATGTTGACCCATTGGCGGAACAATATCGTAGGCATTCCACCTATAACTATGCGATGAATAACCCAATCAGATTTATCGACCCTGATGGAAGAGGAACTGAGGATTGGGTGAAACAGGGAAACCGAATATTCTTTGATTCGAAAATAAAAACCCAAGAACAGGCATCCGCCACTTATGAAGGCAGTCAACACTTAGGTGAAGGCAGCACAATTACAACTAAAATTGGTGGAGAAGTAAAATCACAATACACCTTTCATAATGATGGAACCGTTTCTGATATGTCTGGAAGTAATATATCTAATTATGAAAATACATTTACAGAAGGAGGTACAACTATAGTGGGTTCTGGTATTACAAATACAGGCAATTATTGGAACTTTAGTGCAAATTATGCAATAGGTGGCGGAATAGGTTTTTCTTTTGGTAAGGTAAGTGCAAATAAGTCAGGGGATTCAAAATGGTTTGCATCCTTTAATGGAAATATCGGTTTTGGTGCTTCAGCAGGATACGAGACTGGAATTATTATGCCGACGGATCCCAACCATGCTTTTGAAACCTCAGATTTTGCTGGAATAGGTGTTTCTTATTCTGGTGGAGATGGTCCTCTTAATCTCTCTTATGGGGGTAATTTTAATGATCAATATGAAGGCTACACAAATATTCATAATTTCATACCTTCTCACTTTGGACAGAATTCTGATGGTATTAACAATGGATACAACACAGCAGGAATGGGTATTTTTAAGGGCTCTGCTCAAGCATTACCTGTAATGTGGACGAAATCTAAAACTAGAGTATATGGACAATAATAATGTTTTCACTATTGACAAGTCTAGTAGAAAATCCTTGGCTATTTTTGGATTAATATTTGGCTCGATAGTATTTTCTGTTTTTTTTTATATGAATTATAATAATGAAAAAATCACAAAACGGAACATACTAAATAAGGAAAGGCACGATAAGATTATTGATATTTTTAGAGTAAAAAAAGAGCATAATTATATATATATCAAACTTGCAAGAGGTGGAGTTTCAAATTACAATTATTTATACAAGATTGGAGATTCAATTTCAAAAAAAAGAGGAGATTCGATAGAGTATATTTTTAGAGGTGATAGTATTATAAAAAATAATTTATTTGAGGTCGCAAGAAGGCAAAATATGCTGAAATAAAGAGGACTGGTAATGTTTCAAAGTAGTGATGGATATGGTTTTCAATATTAACCTGTTGAAAATCAAATCAAATAATTAATTAAAATATTAAAAACGAGAGTAGGAATTACCTGTTCTCGTTTATTTTTGGAGGAAAAATAGATTGCTAATGATTGAAAGTCATACAAGGTGTAGTAGAGTTAGTGATAACAAACTTTTATTATATCCTGAGTACAGCTAACAATGGAATTTTTCACTATTTTTGGAAACATTCAAAAAATTAAAAATGAAAGTAAAATCAATCTTTGCAACAGCAGCCGTTGTTTTTTATGTTGGTGCCCAAGCTCAATCTATGTCAAAATCAAATTATCCCAAAGCCGTAAAAGGAACTCAAGTCGATAACTATTTCGGAACTCAGGTAGCAGATGTTTATCGCGATTTGGAGAATGATTCTGAGGCAACTAAAAAATGGGTGGATGAAGAGGTGGCTTACAGCCAAAATTATCTTTCCAAAATCCCTTTCAGAGAAACCATCAAAAGTCAGTTGAGAGACATTTGGAACTATGAAAAAATCTCTGCACCGTTCAAAGAAGGCGATTATACTTATTATTCTAAAAACAACGGTCTGCAGGCGCAATCTGTGATATACAGAACCAACGAGAAGACTAAAAACATCGAAGTTTTTCTTGACCCCAATACTTTTTCTGAGAAAGGAACCACGTCGCTTTCCAATTTATCCTTCAACAAAAAAGGAAATCTTGCCGCTTACTCGATTTCTGAAGGCGGAAGTGACTGGAATAAAATTATTATCATCGACGCCATTTCCAAAAAACAAATCGATGACACTTTGGTTGATGTGAAATTCAGTGGCATTGCGTGGAAAGGCGATGAAGGTTTCTATTATTCCAGTTACGACAAACCGAAAGAAGGCACTGTTTTGTCCGGAATGACGGATAAGCACAAGGTATATTTCCACAAACTCGGCACAAAACAATCCGAAGACAAATTGATTTTCGGTGGCGAAAAAACACCGAGAAGATATCTTTCTGCAGGCGTTTCCGAAGACCAAAGATTCCTGATTATTTCTGGAGCCAATGCTACCAACGGAAATGAACTGTTCATCAAAGATTTGAAAAACGGAGGCGATTTTGTTCAAATCAACAAAGGTTTTGACATCAATGCTGATATTGTGGATACGCAAGGCGACGACCTTTTCATCTTCACAGACAAAGATGCACCGAATATGCGTTTGGTGAAAGTGAGCATCAAAAACCCAAGCCCGGAAAACTGGAAAGATGTGATTCCTCAAACCGACAATGTTTTGAGTATCTCTGAAGGTGGCGGTTATTTCTTCGGAAAATATATGAAAGATGCCATCAGTCTTGTAAAGCAATTTGATAAAACTGGAAAATTGGTCAGAGAAATTACCTTGCCAGGAAAAGGAACAGTTTCCGGTTTCGGAGGCAAGGAAAAAGAAAAGGATATCTATTATTCATTTACCAATTATATCACGCCGGGAACGATTTATAAATACAATGTAGACTCCGGAAAATCTGAAGTTTATCAGAAACCGAATGTGAAATTCAATCCGGAAGATTACGTTTCTGAGCAGGTTTTCTACACGTCGAAAGATGGTACGAAAGTTCCGATGATGATCAACTACAAAAAAGGAACGAAGCTGAACGGGAAAAACCCGACGATTCTTTATTCTTACGGCGGTTTCAACATCAGCCTTCAGCCAAGTTTCTCTGTCGTGAATGCGATTTGGATGGAAAACGGCGGTATCTACGCTGTTCCGAACATCCGAGGAGGTGGAGAATATGGAAAAAAGTGGCACGATGCAGGAACTAAGCAACAAAAGAAAAATGTATTTGATGACTTCATCGCGGCGGGCGAATACTTGCAGTCGAAAGGTTATACTACGAAGGAATATATGGCGCTTTCCGGCCGTTCCAACGGTGGACTTTTGGTTGGTGCTACGATGACTATGAGACCAGATTTGGCAAAAGTAGCGTTTCCGGGTGTTGGGGTTTTGGATATGTTGAGGTATAACAAATTCACGGCTGGGGCTGGTTGGTCCTATGATTATGGAACAGCAGAAGACAGCAAAGAAATGTTCGAATATCTGAAGTCTTATTCTCCGGTTCACAATGTAAAAGCGGGAACCTGTTATCCATCCACAATGATTATCACCAGTGATCACGATGACAGAGTGGTGCCGGCACATTCTTTCAAATTCGGTGCAGAATTGCAGGAGAAACAAGCTTGCAACAATCCAATTTTGTTAAGAATCGAGAAAAATGCAGGTCACGGCGCAGGCCGTTCTACAGAACAAGTAATTGGTGAAAATGCTGATCTTTTGAGTTTTGCATTATTCGAAATGGGAATCAAATCCTTGAAAAAGTAAAATTGCAATTATTATGATAAAAATCCCGAAATTAGTTTCGGGATTTTCTGTTTCTGGACAATGATTTGATGCAGACTATTCTCTAATTTTTAAATCTTATAACTATGAAGACAAACCCATTAATTTCAGGATTTGCGATTGCTTTAGCGTTGATTTCCTGCAAAAAGAATGATTCTAAAATGAGTTCAGAATCCTATTCCTCAGAAACAACAGTGACTGATGAGAACGGTAAAATAGACAGCGCAACCACGACGTCTATGGAGAAAAACATTGATGGCAAGAAAGTCGAGGAATATTCGATTCCTTATAAAGCGGAGGACGGAAGCCGTGCAAAAGCGACTTTCATCAACAATGGAAAATCAAAAACGATTACTTTGGAGGCAAATAACAACAAGTTTGTTCTGGACTTCAAAAAGAAAACTTCGGAAGGAGAATTCTATGAAAGAAATACGATTTCGGCTGAAACCAAAGGCGACTCGCTTCTGATTTCTCAGGATAATCAGGTGATGCATCTCGAAAGAATAAAATAAAAAAAGGGGATTTAAAATTATTTTAAATCCCCTTTTTACCTTCAATAAGCATTTCTATCATTTTGATTTTCCTGCGTTCGCGCGTTTCTTCTTTTTTTGCTTCTTCTATCCAACGGATGTATTCCTTCTTGTGCGTGTAAGACATTTTATCATAGAAATCTTTCGCTTTTTCATTTTGATTAAGTAATTGCTGCACATCGTCGGGAATTATTACAATTCGTTCTTCTTTGTCTTCCCAAAGCTTAACCTCAACAATATCTCCAAATGTCTTCCCTAATTCTTTTCTAATCGCTTGAGTCAATCCTAATCTGTGACAACCACCGCCCATATTTGCGAGACTGCTTCGGTATTCAACCTTATCATCCAGCAGAACTTTGACTTTGACTTGTCCTTTCTTGCCAAATAATTCATTCGTATCAAAAGGAAAATTAATAAAAGCAGCATTGATGTCTTGATGCTGTTGGATTTGTGCGGAGAAAATAATTGTATGATTCATGTGATAAAAAAAGCTAAATCAAAATTAAAAATATTATTTTCGCAAAAAACACTTTTTATGAAAACCTATTTTATTTTATTTCTCAGCTTATTCCTTTTTTCCTGTAGTTCATCTTCTGATGATGAGATGCAGGAATCTGTTCCACAATTAACAACAAAAGAGATCAGTTTGGATGATGACGGACTTCTTAAAATTGGTGGTAAAATAACAAATACTGGAGGAAGTCAAATTTCCAGAGTCGGAGTGATTTGGAGCACTTCCGCCGATGTTTCTTTAGAAAACTATGCCACTAAAGACAAAGAAGAACTGTTTTCTTCGAATGAAGATTTTGAGTTCAGATCCAAAAAAGTATTCTTGCCTAATACCACTTATTATTTCCGCGCTTTTGCCCAAAATAATAAAGGTACAGCGTTAGGAAATGTGGTTTCTTACAGGTATAGGAATATAATAGAGACTCTGGATCCAACAGAAATTACCACAGTAAGTGCAACCCTTAACGGTAAATATTATCAGCCTTTAGGTAATCTTTCTTATGCAGGTTTCGTATATGCAACTCATTCGGAACCAACAATTTTTGATAAGAGCACATCATCTGAACCTTCTTTAGGAACAATGAATTTTAAAGTACAATTAACAGGACTTATAAGAAATACAGAATATTATATCCGCTCATACACCAAGATTGATAATAGATATTATTACGGAGAAGAGAAAAAAATAAAAACTGTAGGTTATTTTGGTCCGGCTGGCGGAATTGTAGCTTATGACAAAGGTATTTTTACAGATGGTTGGAGATATTTGGAAATTAGTAATAAAGATGTTGGCAGAAACTATGCATCCGCAGGGTTTTATAGATTTGGAGCGGTATGGAGTACAAGTCCGACTTCATATTTAGCAGGAACTTCTGAAAAAATGGGAGATGGGTTGAGTAATACCAACTATATTATAAGTAAACTTTCGGGAGAGAGTGCGGCAAAGTTTTGTGCGGATTATTCTGTAAATGGTTACTCCGATTGGTTTCTACCTTCAAAAGAAGAGGCAGTTGCCATTATTGCAAGTTTGTACAAAGGAGGGATGTCTTTACAATCAGGATTATCTACTTGGACATCTTCAGAAATTGATACTAACCAAGCTTTTTTTATCAATAGTCCGGGCTCGGCTTCTGGCTATGGAAAAAGTGGAGATAACAAAACCTATCCGGTTAGAAGATATTAACGAGAATATATAAAAGAAAAACCCGATTCTAAAATCGGGTTTTTATATAAGTTGAGTTTATCTTAAATCTTAGAAAGCAAATTCCTGAAACTTGTTTTCTCATCAATAATTCTTCGAAGATCGGCCACAGGAACTCTCTCCTGCTTCATTGTGTCACGATCTCTGATGGTTACGGTATTATCTACCAAACTGTCGTGATCGATTGTAATACAGATAGGAGTTCCAATTGCGTCTTGTCTTCTGTAACGTTTCCCGATCGCATCTTTCTCTTCGTAAAACAGGTTGAAATCATACTTCAAATCATTGAAGATTGTTTCTGCATATTCAGCCAGTCCATCTTTTTTCATTAATGGAAGGATTGCTGCTTTTACCGGCGCCAAAGCTGGTGGCAAACTTAGAACGGTTCTCTCAGAGCCATCTTCCAAAACTTCGTCTTTAAGACAAGTCGAGAACAAAGCCAGGAACAATCTGTCCAAACCAACCGAAGTTTCTACAACGTAAGGCACATAATTCTCATTTCTTTCCGGATCAAAATACTGTAATTTTCTGCCAGAATGAGTTTCGTGAGCCTTCAAATCAAAGTCAGTTCTTGAGTGGATTCCTTCCAATTCTTTGAATCCAAACGGGAAATTAAACTCAATATCTGCCGCTGCATTCGCATAATGCGCCAATTTCTCGTGGTCGTGGAAACGGTAATTTTCTGAACCTAAACCAAGAGCCAAATGCCAATTAAGACGCTTCGTTTTCCATTGTTCATAGAACTCTAACTCAGTTCCAGGCGCAACAAAATATTGCATTTCCATTTGCTCAAACTCTCTCATTCGGAAGATGAATTGTCTCGCAACAATCTCATTTCTAAATGCTTTTCCAATCTGTGCAATTCCGAAAGGCAGTTTATGTCTAGAAGTTTTTTGAACATTAAGGTAATTCACAAAAATCCCCTGAGCCGTTTCTGGTCTCAAATAGAGATCCGTCGCTGTATCAGCAGAAGCACCCAATTTGGTCCCAAACATCAGGTTGAATTGTCGCACTTCCGTCCAGTTTTTAGAACCTGTATCCGGATCAGCAATCTCCAATTCCTCAATCAAGGCTTTTACATCAGCCAAATCTTCGTTTTCCAAAGATTTCGCCATTCTCGTAAGGATTGCCGCTCTTTTCGCACGATATTCCAAAACTCTTGGATTCGTAGCTTCAAATTCCGCTTTATCAAAAGCATCACCAAATCTCTTGGCCGCTTTCTCTATTTCTTTATTTTCTTTGTCCTCAATTTTCGCACAATAGTCCTCGATCAAAACATCGGCACGGAATCTTTTCTTAGAATCCTTGTTGTCGATCAACGGATCGTTGAAAGCGTCCACGTGTCCGGAAGCTTTCCAGATCGTTGGGTGCATAAAGATGGCAGAGTCGATGCCCACGATGTTTTCGTTCAGCTGAACCATCGCTTTCCACCAGTATTGCTTGATGTTATTTTTCAGTTCCGCACCGTTTTGTCCGTAATCGTAGATCGCAGAAAGTCCGTCATAGATCTCAGAACTTGGGAAAATAAAACCATATTCCTTTGCGTGAGAAATCACTTTCTTGAAAACATCTTCTTGCTTTGCCATATTTAGTTTAATTGAAGTGCAAAAATAAGGAAAATACAGGAAGTTGGAAGCCGGAACACGCAACTTTTTAAAAACAAGGGAAAATTTTACATTTATTTCAGGTTTTTATCGAAGAATTAGGAGCCGGGAACCTGCTGTCCGCTGCAATTCCTCGCTCCTTGCTTTCCCCTCGCTTGCTGTGGGATTTCCACTACCATCAGGGCTAGTTACGTTTTCAGTTTCAAAGAACGGTTTATCAATTGTTCAGGTCTTTCTCGATCAATTCCAGAGAATCTATCACCTTTGAGATTTTCGCATTTTGTTTTTTGATTTGTCTAGGTCTCAAGAAAAACCACGCAATTGCGAGCCACAAAAATGTTAAACCATAAGCTAAGATTGCTCCTGAAGTAGATAATCTGAGGGCAAATTCATAAAAATAAAAAGCAAAACCAGCTGTCAACAAAACATAATAAATACTAATGCCTTTCGTCTGCATATAAAGTTGCTGTTTTTGTAATTTCTTCAAAGAAGTTAGATATTCTTGATTGCTGATTGATGGATTGATTTTCCGGATGACATTGATATTCTGAGAAAATAAATAGATATACAAAGCCAAAGCGACAAGAATCAAAACAATTCCTAAACTTGTCGTAAACATCTTAAAATCAATCACATTCCAGATGATGATAATTATAACTGCTGTTGCAGTGAGACTTAGCAATTGGCAAATTGTGGAGAACAGTTGCTTCTTTTTATATTTATCTGCGGTCGATTTTATTTCTCGGATGTTTGGGATTTCCGTATTTTTCTTGTTCCAGATGTCCTGGAAATTAATATTTTCAGTTGACATAATTCTTAAATTTTTCGGTTAATTTTTCTTTGATTCTGTGGATTTTCACTCGGACATTCGCCGGTGAGATTCCCACAACTTCAGCAATTTCTGCCTGTTTCATTTCCTCAAGTTCCAGTGAAATAATAATTCTTTCCAGTTCCGGCAATTCTGAGATGCATTGATAAAGAAAGTCCGTCATTTTATCCTGCTCTATCTTATTGTCTTTCTCGGAATTATCTTTTATTTGATAAGGTAATTCACTTTTAGGCATTCGCTTTTCGATATTGATCTGCCTCAGACAAATGTTAGTTGCAATCCGATAGATCCAGGTTCCAACAGCCGCTTCCTGCCGAAACTTTGGCAATTGCTGGAAAACCGCCACAAACGTTTCCTGACAGAGATCCTTCGCTGCGTCATCGTCGTTCACATAACCCATACAAAGCCGAAAAATCTTCTTCCAGTAATCGTGGTATATGTCTTCGAAGTTTAAAACCTGCATTGTCTTGTTTAGAGTTTAGAGAACATTCAACCAAAAATGTTACAATCTTAGTGAAGATAAAATCTTTTTATTAGTCTTAAAGAATTAATTATGGTGAGAATTTCTACTTTTGTCCAATGTTAGAAATTCTTTATCAAGACGACTACCTTATTGCAATTAACAAACCGAGTGGGCTTTTGGTTCACAAGTCCAAATATGCCGGCCCAGCTGACGAATACGCCGTGGAGAAATTAGCGAATCAAATTGGAAAAAAGGTTCATCTGGTGCATCGTCTCGACCGAAAAACGTCGGGCGTTCTGTTATTTGCTTTTGATAAAGAAACGCTTAAATTAATAAGTGACCAGTTTATGAATCGCGAAGTTGAAAAGAAATATCTGGCGATTCTCCGCGGTTGGACCAATGAAGAAGAAACGATTGATTACGATTTGACCAATGAAAATGAAATCGTCCAGAATGCCGTCACTTACTACAAAAGACTGATGATTTCCGAAATTGATTTGCCATTTCTAAAACATCCAACTTCCCGTTATTCTTTGGTAGAAGCGATTCCCGAAACAGGCAGATTTCATCAATTGAGAAAGCATTTCAAACATATTCTGCATCCCATTTTAGGCTGCAGAAAACACGGTTGCAACAAGCAAAACAAGCTGTGGCTGAATAGTTTTGGTGTCACCGCAATGCCGTTGCATTCTCATCAGCTTAATTTTCAACATCCAATCACCAAAGAAGATATTTCCATCAATGCCAGTCTGAATGTGAATCCTGATTTTCTACAAATCGGCAAAATATTAAGTTTTGATTTGGAGGAATTTATTTAAGAATTATAAAAAACAAAAAGCTTCTCATTACGAGAAGCTTTTATTTTCATCAATTCATTTTTACTATCTATTACTTTTTGATGATTTTTTTGCTGACAATACTGTTGTCAGAGGTTACGATTCTAAGAACGTAAACACCTTTTGGTAACTTAGAAACATTCATTTCGTTATTCTTCGTTTCCAATAATTTTTTGCCTTCCATACTGTAAAGTGCTACAGACTTCAGGTTTTTGTCATCGATGTGAACTACGTCAACAACAGGATTCGGGTAAACCAAAACTTTTGCTTTCTCTCCGGAAACTTCGCCTGTTGCCAAAATGTCAAAATCCAAATTATAACCTAACAATCCCAAATCCGAGGAAGCAATGTAAATCAATGCATTTTTGTCCGAGAAGTCAATTGTCACAGAGCCCGTTTCTGTGTATAAAAGATCTGAACGGTCTACGGTTTTCCAGTTATTTCCGTGATCTACGGAATAATGAATATTAAATTGGGTATACATAGAAGAATAGGTTGCTGCAACCAGAACACCGTCATTAACATCGGAATAAGCCACTTTGAATGCCATAAAATCAGATACCTGATTCCAGGTTAAACCTTGATCATTCGAAATAAAGACACCTTCCGAAGTCCCTAAAGCCAATTGGTTAAGCTTTTTAGGGTTTTGAACGATATCAAAAATTGCAGATTCAAAAGGGAAATTAGCGTCAATTGTAACTGCTGTCCAATCTGTTCCGCCATTGGTTGTTTTATAAATTTCCGAACCTACCAAAATGAAAAACTCGTCCGAAATATTGTTCGGATGCAGGATTTTGTAAACTGGCCCTTGTGCCGGAAGTGGGATGTTGGTCACGACAATATCATTCGGGTTGTTGAAATTGATTTTGTCCAATTCACCCTGATTCCAATTACTAAATGTTGCAAAAATCTGGTTATTAACCTGTGGATCCGGGATCACATTTGTAAGTCCACTAGTGAAGGTTTCAAATATAGAAGAAAAATCAGCACCAAAATTATTGCTTATTGATAAGGTAGATCCCGTGAAACCTCCTTTGAAAGAGTAAACTCTGCCTTCTTTTTTAGAATCCGGGATATAAACCGGACCATTATTATTAGTAAAAATATTAAGAGCCTGAATTTCGTAGGCATTTTCAGATTTGTCTGCCAGATTCCTGTGAACAAAACCATTCTGAACACTGTAGAAAAGATGTTTCGAAGTCTCGTTTTCGTAAAGATTTACTCTTCCTGTAGAACTGAAATATGGCGTCTGAATCTGAGTTAAAGTTGTTCCGTTATCTGTGGAAAACAAAGGTTTGTAATTTGCAGTAATAAATAATTCTCCGGCTTTGAAAGGGTTGAAGCTTGCTTTGATTCCGTAGTAATAGCTGTCCAGATTGTCATAAGGATATTCTACGCTTTGCCAGGTTGCGCCACCATCTTTTGAGGAGACTATTTCGTCTTCTTCCAAAACAATGATATGGTTGTTGTCCAGCGGGTTATATTGGATGTCGATAATATTGTTCAGAATTCCGTTGTTTCCCCAGGCGATATTTTTATTCTCCCAGGTTATTCCACCATCAGTAGAATGATGAAGATTTTCCGGGCATACACCAAAACTGATGTCTGTTCCCACGTAGATTTCATCAGGATTATTCGGGTTAAATTCCAGCGTGCTGAGAACGCTTCCTTCAAGCTTTGTTGTGAAAGAATCGCCGCCGTCATTGGAGATCATCAGCCCACCATAAACCCCTTCACTTCCGTTTCCGTTGGCAATGTAGATTTTGTTTTTATCAGAAGGGCTGAAGGCAACATAACTTGTGATAATATTATGGTTATCATCCACAGAATAATAGATTTCTTTCCAGTTATTTCCGCCGTCATTGGTTATAAAAACACGGTTCGCCGTGCCAAAACCGAAATGAAATTGAGAACTGATGATGAGGGTGTCTATATCATTTTCGAAAAAATTGTAGGAGGAAACATAAGCACCTTCGGAAAAATTCGGCATAGAGAAGGTTTTTGTGATCGCTTTGGTGGTAATGTCGAAAATATGAACCTCACCGATTCCGCCCTTCAAAGTTGAGAAAGATAAAAACGATCCGTCTTTGCTTATGTTCAGTTTGGTAATATTTCCTATTTCCGTTGGAACTGAATAAAACACATCCCAAGAAACACCATTATTGTGCGAAACCAAAATGTGGTTGGTAATTGTAGTGGCATAGATGGTATTTTGTTCCTTCGTGCTATAGGTAACTTCAAATATTCTTCCGAACTCGTTGTTGCCCAAAACCTGCATCTGAGCATCAACTTTATTGGTAAAAAGTGCGAATAATAATCCCGCAAAAAAAGTAATTTTCTTCATATATCTAATTTTTTATCTAACAAATGTTATGATAAATGTTAGCAATACAAAAAATTAATGAAGAAATAGTAGGACGGTGGTTCAGAAATAGTGTGACATTTTTTCTAAATGCTTGTAATATAATTATATAGGTCTACGTTTTCCGCGAGTTCCATTTTCTTTTCAATCCGCTCTTTTCGTTTGCGACAAGCCTCCGGAGTAATGTTGAAAATGACCGAAATCTCCTTTATCGACAGATTCATATAAACATAAGAAAGGAACCGTATATCATTGGAATTAAGGTCTGGATGAAGCTGTTTCAACTTAGCCAAAAAACCTTGATTCACTTCTTCGAAATGGACGAGAAAACTTTCTTCTTCATGCGTTTGTTTTTGAAGAATTTTGAATTGCTTGATGATATTACTGATGTCCACATTCTGCAAATCGTCAGATTCTCTTGAAAGCGTTCTGATGAGGTCGTCTATCAATTCGATTTTGGTGGAAAGCTGTAATGCTTTGGTTGTGAGTTTCCTGTTCTTCGCTTCGATTTCATTTTTGAATTTCTCCTGTTCCAAAAGCGTCAGAACTTCTTTTTCTTTTAACTGATTTTCAAGGATTTCCTTGTTCTTCTTCTCTTTTTCAAGTTCCAGTTTTGCAATTTCGGCATTGCTTTGCTCGATGATTTTCTGCTGTTTATTTTTGACAATGCTGTTTCTCAAAGCCCAGAAAACAATTAGAAATATGAAAACGGCGAGCAAAATTCCTTTAATGAAAAAAGAACGCTGCGTAGATAATTTTCCCTGACTTTCTGCCAAATCTTTCTGAGAATTGTGAAGCTCAAATTTAATCTTACTATTCTCAAAAAGCTGCCCGTTTTTGATTCGGTTAACTGAATCTTTCACCGTCATTATCGAATCTTTGTAAGAAACTGCACGGTCAATATTATTCAATTTTTTGTAAAGACTGCTGAATCTCTCGAAAAGATTCTCCTTAAAATCATAATTCAGATTGCTTTTCTCAGCCAATTCCAAATAATGAAAAGCTTTTGGCAAATCATTTTTATGCTCAGCAATCACGGAAAGATTGTACAGAATCTGGGTTTTATGTTCAGAATATTCTACGCCATTTAGTTTTGGTAATAATTCTTGGGCAATTTTTGCGGCTTCATCATACTGTTTCAGATTTACCAGAGTTTCCATATCAGTAGACTTTGCCAACAGAAAATAGGGAGAATTGACGGTCAATTTCAGCGCTTGATCAATATATTTCTTTGCCGTTTTGTAGTCACCTTTTTCATTGGAAACAATGGTTAGATTAATAGCGTATAAACCTCTGGAAGTGTTGTTGTTAACCTTTCCGGCGAGTTCGTAAGCTTTGGAAAAATATTCTTCGGCTTTATCTGTTTTGTTGTCTCGTGAATAGAGAATCGCGATGTTGTTGAGAACCGTCATTTCCGATTTTTCATCCAAATGAGCGACGGCAATTTTGTAAGCATCGAGATAATTATTGAGCGCTTCGCCATAGTCCAGCATCATATAATAATTGGCGCCAATATTATTAACGGCCAGAAATTCTTCCCGATACCACTTGTTGTCCTGAGCGATTTTTTTGGTTTTGGAAAGTATTTTTAGTGACTTTGCAAAATCCTTTTTGTTCATCGCTTCCACGCCTTCAATAATCATTTTTTCGCAATCTTTTGGCGTGATTGCAAAAGTCTGAAAAGGCAGTAAAAGCAGAAAAAATATAAAAACTAAGTTTCTACGAAAACGCTTTGGAATCATTTAATTTTTTGGCTAAAAACAAGTAAAGATAATAAAGATTTTCATTAGTGATTTTCGAAATGATATCTTCCTTAATAATATTGAATTATCATTACAAAAACTTAAATTTGTAAAACTTTTCTCCGATGTACAAAAGCCTTATTCGTCCACTTCTTTTCAAATTCGACCCAGAAGAAGTCCACCATTTTACATTTTCCTTCTTAAAGAATTTCGGATTTCTAGCCAAATTATTTTTACCAAAACCAATCGAAGACAAACGTCTCGAGCGTGAAGTTTTTGGATTGAAATTCAAAAATCCAGTTGGATTGGCAGCAGGTTTTGATAAAGATGCAAAATTGTTTAATGAATTATCTGACCTTGGATTCGGATTCATAGAAATTGGAACTTTGACACCGAAAGCTCAGGCTGGAAATGATAAAAAACGGTTGTTCCGACTGAAAGAAGATTCGGCAATTATCAACCGAATGGGTTTCAATAATGGCGGTGTAGATGAAGCAATCGAACGATTAAAGAAAAATAAAAATGTTCTGATTGGCGGAAATATCGGAAAAAACAAAGTTACGCCGAACGAAGAAGCGGTTAATGATTACAAAATTTGTTTCGAGAAATTATTTCCTTACGTTGATTATTTCGTTGTGAATGTCAGCTCGCCCAACACACCGAATCTGCGTGAACTTCAGGATAAAAAACCATTGACCGAGTTATTATCAACGCTTCAAAACCTCAATCTTGAAAGGCCAAAGCAAAAACCAATTCTTCTGAAAATTGCACCAGATTTGACGGATTCTCAGCTTTTGGATATTATTGATATCATTAAGGAAACCAAAATCGCTGGCGTTATTGCAACCAACACGACTTTGTCAAGAGAAAATTTATCGTCAGAAAATAAAACTGAAACCGGCGGACTTTCCGGAAAACCTTTGACAAAACGTTCTACAGAAGTCATCCGATTTTTGTCTGAAAAAAGTGGAAAAGCATTCCCAATCATCGGTGTTGGCGGAATTCATACGGCGCAAGATGCGATTGAAAAACTGGAAGCTGGAGCGAGTCTTGTTCAGCTTTACACAGGATTCATTTATGAAGGCCCAGAATTGATTAATGAAATCAATAAAGCGATTCTTAAAGGAGAATAATCCCGGTTTATTTGGTTGATTTCTGAGAACGGAATAAATTATTTTGCTGACAATGTAACAAAGTATGCATTATAATTGTTTTAAATAAAACAACCTTTCAAAAACTAATCCTATGAAAAAAAGCATTTTATTTTTTCTTGTTTTTATCTCAACTGTCATTTTCGCTCAGCAAAATCTTAAGATTAATGGAAAGATAATTAATTCTGATAAAGAGAAGAACACTTATCCTATCGTTGTTTACCTTTTGGATAATGAGAATCAATTACTTAAATCTACAATTGCTCAGGATTCGAAGTTTGAATTTGACCAGTTGAAATCTGGGAATTATCATCTTCAGTTGTCATCAGACGAAACCATTCAAAACGAAAAGCCGTTTTATCTGGAAAATAATCTGGAACTTTCCATTGCTTTTGAACCTAAAAGTCAAAAAATTGAGGAAGTAAAACTCACCGCTAAGAAAAATAATTTTAAAGTAGAAAAGGGAAATATCACATTAGATGTCGCGAATTCTGCTTTGAACAAATTGCCGACATCGACCGACTTATTATCAAAACTACCATTTGTGCAAGTGGATGCCAACGGCGAAGGATTGTCGTTTGTAGGAAAAGGAACGCCGTTGCTTTATGTGGACAATCAAAAAGTGGATTTTTCGACGTTATCCGCAATTGCTGTTGATGATATTAAATCTGTCGAAATCATCAGAAATCCTTCTGTGAAATATGAAGCTGAAGGAAAAGCGGTCATCAAAGTCAATCTGAAAAAGAGCAGAAAAGACGGCGCGCAACTTAGTGTGACGGAAACGGCGACTTTCCAGAAACGTTTCAGTAATTATCTATCGGCCAATTTTCAGCAAAAGAAAAATAAAACCGAGTGGAAACTAAATGCCTCCTACAACGACCTTAATCATTGGGAAAGCAACGGTTTTGATTATTCGGTTCCAAGTCAAAATATTGCTTCGAATTACATCATCAAATCCATCACAAAACGTCCGCAAACGATTTTCGGCGCAAGTTTGTATCAGGAATTGAACGATGAGGGCGATTATTTGACATTGTCTGTCAACAGTAATTTCAGGCCAGACAAAGGCGATAATACAACCAATACTTTTTACTCGGAAAACGGTAATTCTACTTCTGTAAAAACGCTCAATCATCAAGACAGCCGACGCGCAACCATCAATTCTATTTTTAATTATAAAAAGAAAATAACGGATTGGGATGCTGAGATTTTAACCGGCTTTCAGTTCAAACGAGAGAGCAAAAATGTAGATTATCAATTCTTCAATGATACCAATAATTCTGGTTATGAGTTCAATCAATTTCGCGTTCAGCAATATTCTGGGAATGTGTATTCCGGAAGAGTTGATATCGAAAAAAAATTGAGTGAAAATTACCGTTTAGAAATTGGCGGAAGTTACACGAAAGCTGAAACCAAGAATGATAATAAAACAACTTATCAGAATAATCAAAATCCGGAATTCTATTTATATGATTTTAAGGAATCAAATCTTGCAGGTTATCTAAACCTAGCTGTGAGCGCTGACAAGTGGAATATCAATGGCGGTTTGAGAACAGAAAAAACCAATGCGGAAGGTTTTAATCAAATTGAAAATCAGACTAAAATCAAAAGGGATTATTTGGATTGGTTTCCCAATGCAGAAATCAGTTTCAAGCAAAATGACAATTACGACTATACTTTGAATTTCAGAAAAAGTATTTCGCGTCCCAATTACGCAGATTTGTCTTCCGGCGGTTTGTACGGAAGTCCGTATGTCGAATATCAGGGCAATCCAGACTTGGTTCCGACTTATACCAACACGATTTCTTTTTCTACGAATCTGAAAAAAGTGTCCGTCAACGCGTCTGCTTACAACAGCAAAAATCCTTTGGGTTACACCTTGGTTTATGATGATGATAAGAATATTTCGAAATTCACAGCGGTTAATTTTGAGAAAGAATCGGGCGTTTCTTTAGGCGTTGATGTGCCTGTTCAAACTAAAAAATGGACGTCTCAAAACAGCCTTTCAGTTAATTATGATAAAATTGAAGATTCTTTAGCCGTTCTGAAAAAATCCACACCTTATGTTTATTTTTCGACCAATAATACGGTGAATGTTTGGAAATATTTGTCAGTCTTGTTGGATGGTTCGTATATTACAAAACGCGTGGAAGGTTTGTATGAAAACAATGCAATGTGTCTGGTCAATCTTGGGATGACGTCTTCTATTTCCGATTTTGATTTTACTGTTCGTTACAATGATGTTTTTAATCAGATGAATTATATCCAGAAAATGTCCTACAGCAAAATCAATTCTACTGGCACCTTTTTTGGAAATACACCAACAATATCTTTTTCGGCAAAGTACAACTTTGGTAAATTGAAAAAGTCCAATTACAAAGAAAATGCGGTCAACGAGACTTCGAACAGGTTATAATCAATGAATTATGGAATTAATCACACTCAAGATTTTCAATACAGAAATCGAAGCAGAAATGCTCAAAGTTTTCTTAGAAACCAATGGCGTTGAAGCTTTTGTCTTCGGAAATATTATGGCGAATACTTTTAATTTGTTTAATAATACAAGCGAAGGCGTTCAGTTGAAAGTCTCGGAAAATGATTTCGAAAAAGCAAGTGAATTAGTTGTTGAATTTTATAACAAAGACAATCAATAAAAACAAAACCTCACCAAAGCTGGCGAGGTTTTTTCATTAATATTTTTAAAGTTCTAAAACTTAAAATCTACACCAATATAGAAATTCTCCTTCATCACAGGCGCATAAACCATTCCGCCATCAAAGTAATTTCCGAACGGATTTCCAGCATCCAGAATCGCAACTTTCTGCTGATAGCCAGTCAGATTCTCTCCACCCAAATAAACTCTGATTTTCTCAGAAAAATTTCTGGAAATCTGAGCATTCAAAGTAGAATAACTTGGTGAATAATCTGCTAATTGGAATTCTGTTGGATTCGATTTTGTATTCGGAAGTCTTTGTTTTCCGACTAAATTTAATGTCGTATCGAAACTCCAAAATCTACCTTTCTCCGTTTTGTTGGTTGAATAAGCCAAATTCGCAAATCCACGATGTTTCGCCATAAACGGCACTTTTTTCAGTCCGCTCAAGTAATCCAAAGCTACATCATAATATTTGTAAGCAATTCTAAATTCCAGATTTTTCACCGGCTGAAAATCCCATTGTGTCTGGAAGCTGTTTGCAAAAGATTTGCCTTCAAGATTATAGAATAAGATTTTCTGAGCAGACTCGTCCAAATCGGTTACAACTTGATTTTGGAAATCCGTTCTGAAAAAATCAGCCAAAACGGTCGATTTTCTCCCAAACAATTTGAATTCCTGCTGAAGACTTACGCCATAATTCCACGCAATTTCAGGCTTCAAACCATAGATTTCGCCACCATTATTGATGATTTGAATTTGACGGTTGGATGCAAAATAAGCCTGACTTTCTGCAAAGATATTCGCAGTTCGGAAACCTTTTCCGGCTGAAATTCTGAAAATCGTTTTCGGTGTCAAATCATATTTGAAATTCATTCTCGGTGTAAACTGAGTTCCCGCAAGATTGTGAAAATCCACACGAGCGCCAGTCACCAAAGTGAATTTTTCGCCGGTCAACGTGTATTCTGCAAACAATCCCGGAACAGTTTCGGTTCTTTTGTAATTGTCCAAAAGATAATCTTCATCGTACTTGTCATAAAGGAAACTTGCGCCAACTTTATATTTATTATTTGTATTTCCGATGATACTTTCGAAAATCAAGTTGGAATAATAAGAGGTTTCTTTCCCAAAATAATTTCTCAAACCAAAAAAGCTATCTTGCTGATGGTAAGTCAATTGATTCATCCAACCCAAACTCTGGTAAGGTTTCCCTTTGAAAACATAACCTGTTTTGTTCCATAATTGAAATCTCGAAATATCAATTCCAACGCCATAAAGCGATTGGTCTTTCTGCGGGATTCTTTTATTGTAACCAATTTGTCCCGCAGTTCTTTCGTCTTTAACAAAATTAATTCCGAAATGCGAACCGAAACCAGAGCCTTGCAAATCATTGTAATTCAATAAATAAGCTACATTAAGCTGACTTCCTTTTGGCCTGTCAAGAAAGCCGTCATCATTCATGTCTGTATCGCCAAAAGTGCCATTTCCGTGTAACAAAACACTTTGATTCCATTTGTCGGAAATCGGCGATGTGCTGGTCACATTGGCTTCAACACGACCATTGTTATCGGAGAACAAATTGATTTCTGTTTCCGCTTTTTTATTATCATCTTTCGTTTTCAGTAGCTCAGTATTGATTTGTCCAGTGATACTTTCGTAACCGTTCACGACCGTGCTTCCGCCTTTTGTCAGTTGAATACTTCCAATCCATTTTCCAGGAATGAAATTCAGTCCATAAGGCGAAGCCAAACCACGGATTTCCGGTAATTGTTCTTTCGTTAAAAGCGTGTATTTTTGGTCTAATCCCAACATTTTCAACTGTTTAGTTCCAGTAACCGCATTGCTGAATGAAACATCCACAGTTGCGTTGGTTTCAAAGCTTTCGGAAAGGTTACAGCACGCCGCTTTCAACAATTCTTTGGAGCTGATATTGAAAACCAATCCTGCTTCTTTTTTGCTGATTGCGGTTGCTTCTTTTTCTCTTGTCAGTTTTACACCTTCAATTTGATTCGTTTTTTTATCAGAATCTGAATGATGTTCAAGTGTGTCATTCGGTTTTTCAAAATCAAAACCTCTTGTGTATAAGCAACAAGGAGGTAAATTTTTGTAAGCATCTTCAGACGCCTTGAACTTCTCGTTGTCGTGACCAACTTCTGCAATTTGTTTCAGGATATCATCACATTTAACTTTCGATTCGTCAAGTGTCATCGTCAAAGTTTGATTATCGGCGGTCCAATTGGCTGTCTGCGCGCCGGCTTTCAAGGCTGCTTTTTCTATTCGGGCTTTGCACATATTGCAATTTCCTTTTACCAAAAACTGTTCTGTAACGGTTTGCGCAAAAGAGAATACGGAACAAAAGAGCAGCACAGAAAACATAAGTTTTCTACTTAAATAATTCATCGTCAAAAAATTTAAATTAATTACTTAAGCTCGCAGACTTGTTTGGTGTCACTATTTTTCGCCAACTTTTTGCTGTTGTCAGGACGGTCGTACTGGCAACAAGCATCCAAATCGTCATATACTTTGTCAGACGCACGGAACATTTCGTTGTCGTGACCAACTTCTGCAACACTTTTTAGAATCGCTTTTTTGTCAGTTTTAGACGCGTCATAACTTACAGTCAAGACTTTTTTGTTCATACTCCAAACCGCTGATTTTACGTTTTTGTCAGATTTAGCAGCAGTTTCGATGCGTTCTTTGCACATTCCGCAGTTACCTTCTACTTTGGCTTTGAAGGATTTTGTTTGGGCAGAAAAATTTAAAAATAGAAATATTGAAAGGAATAAAATTCCTGATTTTATGATTGTATTCATTTTGATTAATTTTAATTATTTGATTTATGATTGATAAATCTTGAAATTTTAATTCTCGCAGATTTTACGGATTAGGCAGATTGAATTTCGAAATGAATCTGCAAGATTTACTAAATCAGCGAGAGGAATTAAATAAAATTAACCAAGTTTAGGCGGTTGCCAAATGTTGAAAGTTCGCGCAAGAGGCGATTGTGAATAATAAGAAAAAGGATTATTGATTTCGAAAATAGGTGTTCTCAGTTTGTTGTCGAAGTTATTCAGAACAACAGAAAAAACGAATCCCGAACTGCAGGTTTTGCAAGTCGTGCAATTGTCTTTGCAATCTTTTTCTTTTTTGGAATCGTGATGACAAGAATCTGTCTTTTTCTCTTCATTCTTGCAACAGTCAGAACTTTGAGTTTGAGATTCACAACAAGAACTCTGAGCAACCTGCGCATCGAAGTTCTGCTTCGGAAATACAAAAATCCCCAAACAGAAAATCATGAAAAAAAGTTGCAGTCTTCTCAACATCGTTTTGCAAAATTAAGAAATAAAAATTATCCAAACGCAAAGGCGCAATTATTTTCTCTAAAGACGGGTAAAAGTCGCAAAGTTCAATTTGCGACTTTTAAGCATCGAATATAAATTTCCTGTGCCTTTGCGATAAAACTATTTTCACAAATGCTTTTCTCCTTCTCCAAAAATAAAAAACCAAACCTCCAATCAACACAATCGGCCAGATAGAAATCAGGAAAATAAAAATCTGCTGAATCAAATAGAAGCCTTCGACAAACGCATTTTTTACATTGTAAAAGAAATTGTATTTATACTCATTATCAATGTTTTTTGTGTTGACAATTGCAGTTTTTGCAACACTTGTTTTTGGTTCTTGGATGAAGATATCGACGGTTGAAAACTTCAGATTATCGGCCAAGATATCGTCAGAATATTTCTGGATATTCGCTTCAGACATATTGCTGTCATCGAGGTTCACTTTGTCTTTTCCGGCTTTCAGCTGAGAAATATTAGACTTGGTTTTCGCCTGTCTTTCAGATTCCAATTTCGCCAATTTGATTCCAGCCGAAACATCCTCCGCTGATATAATTCTTGAATTCAGAAACACTTTTTTGTCATTAATGAAATCCAAAAATTCGCCCAATTTCTCCGTCGGAACACGCACTTGCATTCGGTTGTGATTCTGAAATTTCCGAATCAACATCGCCGATTCATCCGACGTGTTGTAAGTGTTTTCCGACAAAGTCTGCGCTTCCATTCTGCTTTTCGTCACAAATCCGCCAAGCGCCTGCAACTGCTTCTCAATCGAGATTGTCGCGTCATAAACATCCTTCACTTCCATATCCACTTCCGCCGTTTTCACAAATTGTTTTCCTTCCACAACCTGAGTTGCCGACATAGAAATGCTGTCCGAAGTCGCCATCGCATCTTCCGAAAACGAGTCTACACGTTCGCTTTTTTTACAAGCAAATAAGGTTAAAGCAATTAAACTGATTGTTACAAATTTCGTTTTCATTTTGAATATTTTTTATTTGTTTTTAATTGTAAAATGGAATCGCAAGCGATTTTCATAATAGATTATTTTTGAAATTAATATTTTAAAATTTTGGGCAACCATTCCGCCTTCCGTTCCCGCTTTTTTTGCCTTGCTTTTCCCTCAGCAAAAAAGAGCTCCACTCAAGTCGGGTTGCGGGTTTCAGGTTCCAAATTAAGTTTTGTCTTTTGTTTGAAACCTTGTATCTCAAAATTGATAATAAAGATGAAAGCTATTTTGCAAATCAATCTGAAACTCCTTGTAAACTAAAATCACATTTAACCAATTGACTTTTAGATTTTTGTAGAATTAATTTTCAAAAAATGGTTGCGAATCTTAGAATTGTTAGCGCGCGTTAGGAATATTAATTGCATTCTACAAAAAAACAAATCTATGAACAGCACGATTTCTAAAATCAAAGGTATTTTTGACCTTCTGAAAAACATCGATATAGACCAGATTTCTAAAATTTCTCAGAAAGTTGACCTTCCAAAACTGATGAATCAATTCTCAAAACTGGACGAAAATCAACTGAACAGCTTAACCAAAATGCTGGATTCATCGGCAAAAAAGAAAAGAGAATTGCCACCAATCAACGGCGATTTTTATGAATTGCATTTAAAATTGACGGATGAACAAAGAGCGATTCAGCTAAAAGTCCGTGAGTTTATGGAAAAAGAAGCAAAACCTTTGGTTAACAGATACTGGCTGACAGACGATTTCCCACACGAACTCATCCCAAAATTCAAAAAACTGAATCTCTGTGGCGTCACGTATGAAGGTTACGGTTGCCCCAATTTACCTTTCCTGATGGAAGGCGTTATCGCAATGGAAATTGCCAGAGTTGATGCTTCCTTGGCAACATTTTTCGGAGTTCAATCCGGCTTATCAATGGGTTCGATTTATATGTGCGGTTCCGAAGAACAGAAACAAAAATACCTTCCGAAGATGCAGCAATTCGATTTGATTGGCGCATTTGGATTGACCGAGCCGGAAGTTGGTTCCGGAGCAGCTGGCGGATTGACCACAACTTGCAAAAAAGTAGAAGGCGGCTGGATTCTGAACGGTCAGAAAAAATGGATTGGCAACGCCACGTTTGCCGATGTCATTATTATTTGGGCGAGAGATGTAGATGATAATCAGGTCAAAGGCTTCATTGTCGAAAAAGATACAGAAGGTTTTTCAGTCGAAAAAATCCGAGGAAAAATGGCGCTTAGAATTGTGCAAAACGGACTCATCACAATGAAAGATTGCTTTGTCGCCGATTCTCAAAAAATGGAGCACGCCAACAGTTTCAAAGACACCGCAAAAGTCCTTCAAATGACAAGAGCCGGCGTTGCGTGGATGGCGACTGGTTGTGCAAGAGGTGCTTACGAAAGTGCATTAGACTATACCAGAAAACGCGAACAGTTCGGAAAACCGATTGCTTCTTTCCAGTTGATTCAGGGACATTTGGTAGAAATGTTATCGAATTTAACCGCGATGCAAACTTTAGTTTTCAGATTGTCTGAAATGCAGGACCAAGATATTTTGAAAGACGAACACGCATCTTTAGCAAAAGTGTTCTGCAGTTTGAGAACGCGAGATGTTGTCGCACAAGCGAGAGAAGTGATGGGTGGAAACGGGATTCTTTTGGAGCACGACGTTGCCCGTTTTGTAGCCGATGCAGAAGCTATTTATTCTTATGAGGGCACCAAGGAAATTAACTCGTTAATTGTCGGTCGTTCGATTACGGGAATGAGTGCTTTTGTTTAATAATTAATCATAATAATTGTTGTATCTCATAGGAGAATTTAAGAAAACCGATTACTCTTCATTCCTCAATTTACTTTGATTTCCAAAAGAAAAAAGCAGATAGAACAAAAAAGGTAGAATAAAAATACTCCCTAAAAGAAGTGCCCAGCCCAACGCTTCAATGGTTTTTGGTGCTGCACTTGCATCGAACAGAGAAAGATAACCGCCGTTGGCAAAAAGAATGATATTGGGATTATGCTGATAAGTTGCTGCGACCAGAATCATAATAATCTGAAAACCACCAAACACTCTAACCAACAAAAAATGACCTTTTTTGATTGCATCATTCGTAAATAGTAAACTAATGGTTGCTAATGTAATCGCAATAATTCCTAAAGCTTTTGAGAAAATCCATTTCAGTAATGGAATATCAGAATAATGAGCACTGATGAAAACCAAAACGCCAGTTACTACGACATAAATAGCTGTTTCTCTCGCTTTTTTCTTCATAATGGGCAACGCATCGCTGAATCGCGCTTCGTGAAGAGAAAATAATGAAGCCAGATAAGCACAAAGAGAAACCGTGAAAAATCCTACAAAAACGCCGAATGGATTCAACCAACTGAAAATGTAGAGACTAAGGAAATCTTTGGCGTCCGTATCTATTGAGCCAGAAATCGTTGAGGCTGCGATAATTCCAAGAAAAAAAGGCGTGAGTAAACTCGAGTAGAAAAAGATCTGACCGTACAGTTTTTGCCAATTGTCATTGACTGCGTCATAATTTCGAAAAGTAAAAGCCGTTCCTCTAGCGATGATTCCAACGAGCATCAAAACCAATGGAATGTGAAGATAAGTTGAAATGGTTGTATAAATCGTGGGAAATCCTACGAACAGAATCACCACAGCGATAATCAGCCACATATGATTCGCTTCCCAAATTGGTGCGATAGATTTGGACATAATCTCTCTTGTTTTTTCACGGCAAGATTTTTTCGAAAACAACTCGATAATGCCGGCTCCGAAATCTGCGCCACCCGTAATCACATACAAACAAATTGAAACCCAGAGAAATGCAATAACTACGTAAATCATTATTTCTTGTTTTTAGGATTATAATTAGGGTCAGTCGGGTCATATAATTTCGGAACCATTTTGAGTTGTCTTAATAATAAGAAAACGATAATCAATGATAACGAGATGAAAATCAATGTGAAAAAGTAAAACGAATATTGGATTCCAGGCATCGGAGTTACTGCGTCAATCGTTTTCATAATACCATAAATAATCCAAGGCTGTCTGCCAACTTCCGTTACTGTCCAACCCGCTTCCAGAGCGATATAACCGAACGGAACTGCGGCAACAAACATTTTCAGATACCAGCTTTTGGTTAACCATTCTTTTTTCCAAAAAGTTGCGATGAGGTAAATGAAACCGATTAACATCATCACACTTCCAAAAAATATCATAATCTGAAAAGCATAATGAACAACCGCAACAGGCGGCCAATGGTCTTTCGGAAAATCTTTCAGTCCTTTTACTTCTGCATCAAAATCGCCCCAAGCCAGAAAACTTAGAACTTTCGGAATTTTGATAGCGTATTTAATTTGTTCATTTTCTTCATCTGGAATTCCGCCAATGACAAAACTTGCGCCTTTTTCGGTTTCGAAATGGGCTTCCATCGCAGCCAGTTTTATCGGTTGTCTCACAGCAACAGATTTGGCTGCAACATCGCCACTAATCGGTGCAAGTAAAGCGCCGATAATGGCAAAACCTGCCGAAATCCTGAAGGCTTTTGTATGAAAGTTGACATTTCGATTCTTCAAAATCATCAACGCATGAATCCCGGCTACGGCAAATCCAGTCGCTGCAAAAGCTGCCACCGTCATATGAAATGCCTGCGGAAACCAGGCTTCGTTGAACATCGCTTTGATTGGGTCAATGTTGAGATATTCTCCATTAATATAATCAAAACCTGCGGGACTGTTCATCCACGCATTCGCTGCTACAACTAAAATTCCGGAAGCCAATCCACTGACTCCAACGACAACGCCACAAAACCAATGAAACCATTTGTTGAATTTTTCCCATCCATAAAGAAAGAAGCCGATTGCAATCGCTTCTATGAAAAAAGCGGTTCCCTCCAGTGAGAAAGGCATTCCGAAGATGGGGCCAGCATGTTCCATGAATTTTGGCCACAGCAATCCTAGTTCAAAAGACAGCATCGTTCCGGAAACAGCGCCGGTTGCGAAAAGAATCGCCACGCCCTTGCTCCAGGCTTTAGTGAGTCCTTTATAGACTTCGTCTTTGGTTGTAAGGTATTTGTAATGTGAAAAAGCCATTAGAAAAGGCATTACCATCCCGACACAGGAAAATATGATGTGAAAACCCAGGGACATTGCCATTTGAGATCTGGCGGCCAGAAAATCATCCATAATCTACATTTTGCTGTTGTAAAGTTAGGCTTAATTCCTTGGTGTCATTTATGATTTGCCAAGACAATTGTCATACTTTTAAGATTCCTTGTATATTATGTTCGGTGCGTTCGATAATAAACTGTGAAATATCAATTTTAGGATGAATGATTTATCTCATAAAATCATCGAAAAAGTCTTTGAAATTTATAAAATTAACTGAAAATTTATGATTTTTTTAAACTTTCCAATAATTTTCATTAGCAGGAAAGTTCTATATTTACCTTTTACCAAAACTAATAAAACATTAAAACATATTTATGGCAATTAATTTACAAAAAGGTCAGAAAATTGACATCGGGTTAACCAAAATGACAATCGGATTAGGCTGGGATCCAAACGAAGGAACTGGTCACGATTTTGATTTGGATGCGTCTGCAATTATGATCGATTCCAATAGAAAACTGGTAGGAGAAGATTATTTTATTTTCTATAATAATTTGAATTCTCCAGATGGTGCTCTTACTCATACAGGAGATGATCCAACTGGTGGAAACAGCGATGGCGACGATGATGAAGCGATTATAATTGACTTACACAAAGTAGACTCCAGAGTAGAAGAGATTCTTTTTGTAGTTACAATTGAAGATTTTGAAAGAAGAAAACAAAACTTCGGACAAGTTCGTAATTCGTACATCAGAATTGTAGATAATTCTAATAATGAAGAGATTGCAAAGTACGAATTAGACGAAGATTTTTCCATAGAAACTGGCGTTGAGTTTGGAAGACTTTACAAAAGAAATGGTGCTTGGAAATTCGAAGCTTCTGGTATTGGATACAAAGCAGATCTTGGTTTTTTTCTTGAGAAATATTACAACGGATCCATTATAAAATAAACACAATATGGCTATTAACCTACAAAAAGTTACCATTGAAAAACAAGGTGACACACATTCCATAGACCTTACAAAAAAAGACAACAGTAAAGAGATTGTTATTAATCTCAACTGGTCACAAGGCGAAACCAAAAAAGGCTTTTTTGCAAGTCTGTTAGGTGGTAATAATGCAATTGATCTGGATCTTGGCTGTTTTTATGAACTGGCTGATGGTCAGAAAAATGTAATTGATGGTGTTCAGTTTTCGAAAGGAAATGGCGGACCAAGAGATAGAAAAACTCGCCAAGGAAGATATACAGATTCTCCTTGGGTTTGGCATACTGGCGATGACAGAGGTGCAGCAGCAGGATCGGGAGAAAATATCATCGTGAATCCGAATAATAGCATCAAAAGAATGGTCATCTATTGCTTCATCTACGAAGGCGTTGCAAGATGGGCAGAAACGAATGGCGTTGTAACCATCAAGGTTTCTGGGAATCCGGATATCGAGGTTGAAATGGGGAAACAAAGCGACACAAGAAAATTCTGTGCAATAGCGGAGATTCTATTTTCGCCGACAAGTTTACAGGTGAAAAAATTGGTAACTTTTCATAATTCTCATAGCGATTGTGATAAGACTTACAATTGGGGAATGCAATGGGCAGCAGGTTCTAAGTAATAGCTTGTGGAAATAGATATAGATTCTTACGAGCATTTTTCTTTTGACCTTTGGTTGACCTTAATCAAATCAAATCCAGATTTCAAAGCGAAAAGAGATACTTTATTCAAGGATTTTTTTTCTATTGAAAAGGATACTGATGAGGTAAGGAAAGTGATAAGGAAATATGATGTTTTATTCAATAGAATATCAGAAAAAACAGGCAATCACATTGAGAGAGAGGAGGTGTTTCTTTTGATGCTGGATGCTTTGGGAAAGGATATTGAGACTGTTGATGATAATCAATTAAAACAATTTTTCCAGCAAGTGGATGAATTGTTTTTAAATAATAGACCTGTCCTTTTATGGGAAAATATTGAGGAAATATTAATCAAAATCAAAGAGAAAAACAAAACGGCAAGCATCTTGAGTAACACAGCCTTTATACACGGCGACTCATTGAGGAAAGTTTTGGAACATCTTGGTTTGGCAGATTATTTTTCTTTTATGATTTTTTCTGATGAAGTGAAAGCTTCGAAACCAAATCTTCGGGTTTTTGAAATAATGTTTGCTAAAATCAATAATTTCAGAACACTGGAGAAGAAAGAAATTTTACATATCGGCGACAACAAAATCGCTGATTATGAAGGCGCAAATACATTTGGGGTCAACTCAAAATTGGTGAAATTTTAAAAAAATTATGAAAAAAAGATTTAGTTTACATAAAATTGAAAGTGAACTTAAAAGCCCTTTTGATGAGGGAAGTTACAGTAAATTTAAGTTTGGGGACACAGCTGTAGCAAAGCAGTTTGCGGCAGAATTATTCCAAGGTTTTATTTCAGAATTCAAAGATGAATTATTGGAACAGGAAGAGATTATTCTTTTCCCAAGTCCTTATCATTCTATCCCGACAGCTTCTAATTTTCTTTGTACTTACTTCAAAGAACAACTGAATTTTTTCCTTTTCGAGAACGGGAAACCTGCTTGTCTGGAAGGAAAAATCCACAGAAAACAAACCTATGTGGAAGATTATGGCAATATGAGTTATGAGGAAAGAATTAATCTGATTTCCAACGATACTTATTATATCGATAAAAGCTTTGTTGATGGGAAATTCTGTTTATTTCTGGATGATATCAAAATCACAGGAAGCCACGAAAATACAGTGGATAAAATCCTGAAACATTACGATGTCAACGGCGAATTCATCTTCGTGTATTTTGCGGAATTAATGAACAAAGACATCCATCCGAAAATCGAAAATCATTACAATTATTTCAAAGTTAAAACGACTGAAGATTTGATTGAGGTGATTAATGGAAAGGATTTTCACTTCAACACGAGAATTACAAAATACATTTTGCTGATGCAGGATTCCGATTTTGAGAATATTTATAACAATATCTCAGAAGCTAAAAGAAACGAAATTCTGAACCTCGCAATCAGCAACAACTACCATTTGGTAGAAGAATACAAACAAAATATTAATAAATTAAAAGATAAAATACAATGGCAATTAACTTACAAAAAGGACAAAGACAAAACATTAACGCTCCAAAATTCACTATAGGATTAGGTTGGGATGCTAACAATTCATCTACTGGAGGTGCTTTCGATTTGGATGCTTCGGTTTTTGTGTTGGGCGAGAATAAAAAAATAGTTTCGGACGAGTTTTTTGTTTTTTATAACAACTTGCAAACGCCGGATAAATCTGTGACGCACACAGGTGACAACCTAACTGGAGACGGCGATGGTGACGATGAGCAAATCAAAATTGACCTGACAGGAATTGACCCAAGAGTTAAGGAAATCATCGTGGTGGTGACGATTCACGAAGCGGATTCCAGAAATCAAAACTTTGGACAAGTAAGAAATTCTTTCATCAGAGTTTTCAATACTGATACCAATGAAGAGATTTTGAAATACGAATTGGACGAAGATTTCTCTATAGAAACAGCGGTGGAATTCGGTAGAGTTTACGAGAGAAACGGCGAATGGAAATTCGAAGCGGTTGGAAACGGACAAAGAGAAGGTTTGGCTAAATACTTAAGTTTATATCAATAATGGAAATGGATTTACCACAAGTTACAAACGCTGTCATTGATAAAAATGGCAATGTAGATTTGGCGCAGCTTCCGTCAACGGATGTTCAGAAATACGACAGTCTTTCTGGCTCGTTAGACGAACAAAACCCGAATTCGATTATCAATTTCGGGTCAGAATTACAGAATTCTTTAGCGAACCAGAGTGATTCTTTCCTTAATAATGTTAGAAAATCAAACTCTGGAGAAGTTGGAGAATTAATCAATAAATTATTGGTTGAACTTAACTATGTTGATGTTGACGAAATCGAGGGAAGTTCTGTGAAAAAATTCCTGAAGAAGATTCCGTTTTTGAGCAAAATGGTTTCATCTGTAGAAACTTTGTTTGTGAAATATGACAAAATTGTCAATAATATCTCTGATATTTCAAATAAAGTGAATGCAGGAATCATCAATTCTACCAAGGATAATGCGGTTCTGCAAACGATTTTCACAAGCAATATCGAGTCTGTAAAAAAGATTGAAGATTACATCATTGCGGGAAGTCTCAGAATGCAAAAATCCAGCGAGGAATTGGCTTTGATGGAAATCAATTCTGCTCAATATCAGGATTATCAGATTTCTGACAAGCGAGATTTCATTGCAAGATTGGACAGAAGATTGGCTGACTTGAAAGTCGTTCGTTTCATTATTTTGCAATCGTTGCCTCAAATCAGATTGATTCAGAATAACAACGTTTCTATTGCTGAAAAAGCGCAGACTATTTTGACGACAACGCTTCCGGTTTGGAAAAACCAATTGACTTTGGCTGTTGCAATGCACCGTCAGCAACAGAATATTGATATTCAGAAAAAAGTGTCATCTACAACGGAAGAAATTCTGAGAAAAAATGCACAGAGATTACAGCAAAATACGATAGATGTTGCCCGTGCGAACGAACAAACCATTGTTTCCATAGATACGCTTCGTGATACGACCAGCACATTGATTAGCACTTTGAACGAGGTAAAACAAATCCAACAGCAGGGTGCGCAATCCAGACAACAACTGGATGTTGAGTTGAAAAATCTTGAAGACACTCTAAAAAAGCAAATTCAAAATTCTTAAATTAAAAATTGAGTCCAGAGCAAACTATTTTAAAGAACAGTAAAAAAAGAATACAGAAACTAAAGCTTCTAAGTAAGTTTTTTCAGAAGGAAGACCTTATCAATATTATCATAAAAACCGAAGTGATTCAGTCTTATTTTGAATCCAAATCCATTGCAGGTTTGGATATCAATAAGTTAGAATTGTTTCATATCCAATATACTGATAGTCTGATAGTTCTTCTGGATAAAATCAAAAAACAAAAGGAAGCTGGGATTCTTACGGCTTATAAAGAGATTGATGCGAACGAAGATTACATCGCATCATTCATTTCGCAGGAAAAAAATGGTCGTGATTTCAATACTGAACGGAAATATCAGAATGCTTTGGTTTCGGATTTTTTAAGGTCTATTTATAATAATTTGACGGATATCAGAACACCGATAGATTACAAAAAAGTTCGGAATCTTTCTAATTTCTACGCTCAGGATTATTACAGAAAAGAAGCGAAAATAGACTGTTTGTTGAGTTTGCCCGATGTCAGATATTATGAATATGATAATGTTGATATCGAGCGAAAATTATTGGGGAAACTGAATTCTAATAACTTCAAAATTCGATTTGTTTGTGGCTATATCATCAGCAATCAGATTTTTGAATTATTCCGGATTGTAGATACGAATGAAGATTTTATCTGGAATCTGCAGACCAATGAGTTTTATCTTTTGGCAGAAGATATTGCTTTGTTGCTGGACCGTTCTCCGAATACTTCTTCAAAACGTTCTATCGTGAGTGATTTGAGAAACAGAAACGAAGAACTCAAAACAAAAGCGGAAGATATGAAAACCGAACTTCCTGATGAGGTCATCACACTTTTGGAAAAATATAAAGAAACATTGGACAGTCAGGAAGTCCTGAACCAAGTCATAAGCATCGACGAGGAACTGAATATTCTCAACTCGATGCTGAATTTAAACTTAAATAATAAAATACAATAAAAATGGCAATTAACTTACAAAAAGGACAAAGAATAAGTCTTGTAAAAGAAAACGGAAGCACATTACAAAACGTTTGTGTAGGCGTGAACTGGGGCGCAATCGAAAAGAAAAGCTGGCTGGGAAGCGTGACAAAAGAAGCGGTAGATTTGGATGCAAGTTGTCTTTTGTTTGATGAGGCAAAAAACTCATTGGATGTTGTTTATTTCGGACAATTGAAATCGAAAGATGGTGCTGTAAAACACAGTGGAGACGACCTTACAGGCGATTTGTCTGGCGATGATGGTTTGGACAATGAGATTATTACTTTGGATTTTTCTAAATTAAGTTCTAACGTTCAGTCTGTTGCATTTGTTTTGAATAGTTACAAGGGGCAGGATTTCGGGACAATTCCATTTGCATCCATCAGAATTTACGAAGGAACACCAAGCCGGGTGAATGAAGTTTTTGCAACTTATAATATTGCAAAAGGCGATAACTTCGGAGGTCACGTGGCGATGGTAATGGGAGTTTTCTACAAGAAAAATGGAGAATGGAAATTTAATGCAATCGGAGAACCTACGAGAGATAAAAAATTACAGGACACTGTAGAAACTGTGAGACAGAATTATTTATAATTTTATCAAAATCAATGTCTAAATAAAAAACTAATAACTATGTCAATCAATTTACAAAAAGGACAAAAAATTGACCTTAGAAAAAGTTCAGGAGAAGCTTTGACCAATTTTTGCGTCGGCGTCAACTGGGGCGCAATAGAAACTACCAAAGCTGGATTTTTAGGTTTCGGAACTAAGAAAGTGGTTGAAGATGTTGATCTGGATCTCAGCTGTGTGATGTTGAATCAGAACGGAGATCTTGTAGATTGGATTTATTCGCCGGAATACAACGGCTGGCTTTCTCAGAACAATTTTCCTTTGGGTAAATTATCTTCAAAAGATGGAGGTTTTAAACATAGCGGAGATGATAGGCAAGGCGATGTAGGAGGCGATGATGGTTTGGACAACGAGATCATTTCCGTCGATCTTGGACGTGTAAGTCCGGATGTAGATAAGATCTTTTTCTTCCTTAATATCTATTTGAATCAAGGTCAGAATTTTGATTTTGCCCAAATCCCTTTTGCAAAGATCAGAATGTATGAAGGAACACCAACTCGTGTGAACAGTGTCCATTCGACCTATGATATCGTAACGGATTCTAGCTACAGAGGAAAAGGCGCTTTAATCTTGGGTAAACTTTACCGTAGAAATGGCGACTGGAAATTTGATGCAATTGGAGATCCAGCAGATGATAAGATCTTTGTCCAGACCATTCAAAGGATTACACAAAATTACAAATAACACAATTTGATATGAGAAGATTACCTGTTTACTTATTGTTGGACACATCTGGTTCTATGTCTGGCGAACCTATCGAAGCGGTAAAGAATGGCGTCCAAATGATGCTTCATTCTTTACGCCAAAATCCTCAAGCGATTGAAACGGCTTATGTCAGCATCATTACATTCGATAGCGAAGCTAAACAAATTGTTCCGCTTACCGATCTTGCATCATTCCAAATGGTGGATATCAAAGCACAAAGCACAACTTCATTAGGTGCTGCATTGGGATTATTGGCAGACAAAATGGAACTGGAAATTACAAAAACAACCACCGAGCAAAAAGGCGATTGGAAACCTCTGACTTTTCTAATGACAGACGGTGTGCCGACGGATGATTGGCAGGCTGGTTTTAATAAACTTAAGAACGTCAACAAAGGTTTGATCGTAGGTTGTGCTGCTGGTTCTGGTGCAGATGACAGTATTTTAAAACAAATAACAAGTTCTGTTGTGAGATTGGACAATGCAGATTCCGAAAGTATTTCCAAATTTTTCCAATGGGTAACTGCATCCATTTCCACAACCTCTACCAAAGTAGAAGAAACAGGAATTGATTTCGTGGGATTGGATCAGCTGCCACCACCACCGTCTGAACTGGTAATCGTATCATAATTATGAACAGACGACTGTTAGCCTATTTTTTATTGGACACTTCTGGCTCGATGCGAGGCGAACCTATTGCTGCTCTTAATAATGGTTTCAATGGCCTGATAAGTATGCTGCGTTCCGACCCTCAGGCAATGGATTCTCTGCATATCAATGTGGTTACGTTCGATCGGGAAGTTAATAATCTGATTCCGTTGGTTGACTTGGCAAGTTTTCATCCTGTTGAGATCAAATGTCCGGACAGTGGACCTACGCATACAGGTCAGGCTTTGGAAATGATCTATGACCTCGTCAATAAAGATTTGATCAAAGGTTCATCAGAAAGAAAAGGCGATTGGAAACCATTGTTATTTATTTTTACAGATGGTAAACCTTCTGATTTGCAAAAATATAGAGAAATGATGCCAAAAATTAAGTCTTTGGATTTTGGTGTGATCGTAGGTTGTGCAGCAGGACCAAAAGCAGAAGTAAGTTTTCTTCAGGAATTAACAAGTAATGTGGTAAAATTGGATACGACAGACGCTTCCACTTTGACGACATTTTTCCAATGGGTAAGTTCATCCATCGAAATGGGCAGTAAATCGCAAGGCACAGGAGAATCTATGACGCTTCCGCCACCGCCAAGCGAACTCAATATTATCGTATAAAAAACCAAATGCTATGAGAAGATTACCAATTTATTTCCTTCTGGATGTTTCAGAATCGATGATTGGCGAGCCGATAGAACAAGTTCAGGAAGGTATTGCAACCATTATCAAAGAACTCAAAACTGATCCATACGCTTTAGAAACAGTCTGGATCTCTATTATCGGTTTTGCAGGAAAAAGTAAGACGATTACGCCTTTGCAGGATGTGATTGCGTTTTATCCTCCGAAAATTCCTATCGGAAGCGGAACTTCTTTGTCCAAAGGTTTGGAGGAATTGATGAATGCCATCGACAGAGATGTCGTAAAAACTACCTACGAAAGAAAAGGCGACTGGAAACCGATTATCTTTTTATTTACAGACGGGATTCCAACTGACGATTCAGAAAAGGCAATCAATCGTTGGAATAATGATTACAGAAGCAAAAGTAATTTGATTATCATTTCAATTGGTGATAATACCAATCTAAATCTGTTGGGACGTTTGTCCGATCAGGTTTTGTTGTTTAATAATACCGATAGTAATTCCTATAAAGAGTTTTTCAAATGGGTAACGGCTTCCATAAAAACAACAAGTGAAAATATTAATAACACTAACAAAGAAGGAATCGATTTAAGTAAAGCAAATCCTGATGTTGTTGAAAAAATTGACTTAACCAAAAATCATTCTTTACCTGATAATAATTTTGTCGTCCTCAGTGGAAAATGTTCTACTAATGACAGAATGTATTTGATGAAATTTAAAAAATCTTTGGAAGAATCAAATGTTCCGGGATTCCAGACCAGATTTTATAAGATCGAAGGCGCTTACAAGATCGATGAAAATTCTTATAGAGAATATTCTGCTGATTCCGGAACTTCAAACAAGATATCGAGCGAGGAATTGTATGGCAATCCGAGTTGTCCTTCATGCGGGAATAATTTTGCTTTGGCAACTTGTGTTTGCGGCGGAATCCACTGTATCGGTGGCGATGGAAATGCGAAATGTCCTTGGTGCGGCAATACTGGATTTTACGGAATGGCAGAAGGCGGATTCGATATCAACAGAACTTTGGGATAAGAATGGAAAATTTTTTAAATGACATTCTAAAAGAACATCAAATTGAGAGAAATAAAATAGTTGATTCAACAATTCTAAAATTGATTCATAATGCAAAAGTGAATGAATTATCTCAATCAATTACCAATTTAAAATCCCAAATCCTACAAATTTTCAATATGAATAAAGTTAAAGAAGAATTCAAAGAAGCTCAAATCTATATTCCCAATGCCAATGCTAAAAAGGAATATGTTTTTACATTTGATAGGTCTTCCTTTCCTTTGATTAAAATTAATGATATCAAAAATCTGGATCAGGTCGGACTTCAGTTTGACGCAGAAAAAGTCTGTATTTTTGGTATTCCAACCAATGCAGACCAAATCAATATTGAAATCGAATTCTTTAATATTGAGGATGAAAATCTTGAAATAGAGATAAAAACAATTCCTTTCATCGTCAATGCAGACCCAAAAGACCTTTGGCTAAATAAACCAAGTCCTATAGACAGCCGTTTTCCAAAAGAAGAAAACTTGACTTATTCTTCTCAATTTTTGGATAAAAAAATTGTGGTGGCTTCCAAAAGAGGAAGGTCTCACGCACACGAAGGAACATTCCGCGATGATGATTTCTTAGTGAGATCTCTTTCAAATGATTGGGCTATTGTCGCAGTTGCTGATGGAGCAGGATCTGCAAAATTTGCCCGAGCAGGGTCAAAATTTGTAACCGAACATATTGTAGAATGTTTTAATAACGAAACTTTTTTACAAAGTTTATCATCAGAAGTATTGAGTTATTTTGATGTCCAATCATCTGATGATATTAAAATAAAAAATAAAACATTCATAGTAAATAGTCTTTACAAAAATGTAAAACAACTTCACGAAATTTTAAATCAATTTGCAATTTCAGAAGAGATCAATCTAAAAGACCTTCACACCACTTTGATTTTTTGTTTGGTTAAAAAATTTGAGTTTGGTTATGTTATTCTATCTTTTGGAGTGGGAGATTGCCCGATCAATGTGATTGAAAAAGATGAAACGAATGTCAAATTACTTAATATTTTGGATGTTGGAGAATTCAGTGGTGGAACAAGATTTATCACGATGTCAGAGATTTTCAGCAGACCAGATATGGCGGACAGATTCGGAATAAACTGTTTTTCTGATTTTTCTAAATTAATTCTAATGACAGACGGAATCTACGATCCAAAGTTTGTTGTAGAAAGTAAATTGGAAAATTTGGAAAGCTGGAAAAATTTCCTTCGAGATCTGGATGGAGAGAATGAAGAAAATATAAAAGTGGATTTTGTGAACGATCAAAATATTGAAGTCCAATTATCTGACTGGATGGATTTCTGGAGCAAAGGAAACCACGATGATAGAACATTAGCTGTAATTTATTAGATTATGAGTACAATTAAAGTTAATTCTATCATAGACCCATCAAAATCTTACGAATATATAGATGATGGCAATCCGAAACGAGGCGGCGTAAAAGACGTTTACTTTTCGCCTGATCGAAAATATGTGGTTGCATTTTTCAGAGATCCGCTGGATTTTAATCAAAAAGATAGGATCAAGAGAATCGTGTCACTTTATTTAGATAATATCAAAAAAGGAAACAGTGCAGATTATTTCCTGGACGAGATTTTCCGTTGGCCGTCTGATGCAGTAGAAAAAAATGGTAAAACAGGCGTTATCGTTCCAATTTATAATTCCAAATTTTTCTTCAAGAAAGGCTATTCCAGAGACGAAACCATCAAAGGCGGGGAGAAAGTGGGCAAATGGTTTACTACGCCATCATTCAGAAATAACCAATATCCGCTGGCTTTGGATAAATCCGAATTGGGAGATTGGCTGAGCTATTTTCAGATTGCTATCAACATTTCTCGAGGTGTGAAAAAAATGCACCAAATGGGACTGGCGCATTCAGATCTGTCATACAATAATGTTTTGGTAGATCCAGTTTCAAAATCGGCTACAATCATTGATATTGATGGTTTGGTTGTTCCAGGACTATTTCCACCGGAAGTCATTGGAACAGCAGATTTTATTGCACCAGAAGTTCTTAAAACCAAACATTTACCACTTCACGATTCTAATAGAATTCTGCCAAATCAAAAAACAGATCTGCACGCATTAGCGGTTTTGATCTATATGTATCTGTTAAGAAGACATCCATTACGTGGCGGTAAAATTTGGGATTTGGATTCGGAAAGAGATGAAGTTCTATCAATGGGAGAGAAGGCTATTTTCGTAGAAAGCTCTACAGATACGACGAATCGTGTAAAAGTTGACCATTTGAAAAAATGGAATCTGTTTTGGGGAGATCCAAATAAAATTCCTTATACAGTTACAGGTCCTTATTTGTCAGAATTGTTCAAAAGAGCTTTCGTAGATGGTTTGCACAATCCTATGCTCAGACCAATTGCAAATGAATGGGAAACTGCTTTGCTAAAAACCGTAGATTTGATACAACCTTGCAGTAACCCCAATTGTGATGAAAAATGGTATGTCTTTGATAACACTTCGAAACCAAAATGTCCTTTCTGCGGAACGCCTCACAAAGGAACTTTGCCAGTTGTTGATCTTTATTTTAAATTCAAAGATAATGTCTGGAAACCAGAGAATCACAGATTAATGGTCTATCATAACCAATATCTTTTCAAATGGCACGTTTCTAAGAAAGTGATCCGCAATGAAAGTTTGACACCTGAGGATAAAAAACCGGTTGGCTATTTTACATTTCATCAGAACAGATGGGTTTTAGTGAATCAAAGTTTACCTGATATGAAAGATTTGACTGAAAATAAACCAGTTCCAATCAACTCTATGGTAGAATTGACCGATGGAAAAAAAATAATGTTGTCCGATGAAGAAGGCGGACGATTAATGTACATAACTTTAACAAATAAATAATTTAAATATGGATAAGAGTATTATCGATTTACATCCTGGCCTTGTAATAGGTTTTGCCGTCGTTGTGGTGGTAATGTTATTGCTGGATCTTGGAGTTTTCAACAAAAAGGCACACGAGGTGTCTTCCAAAGAAGCGACAATCTGGACCATCGTCTGGATCTCACTATCAATGGTTTTTTCAGGTGTTGTGTATTGGGTTTTCAATCAGGATGCTGGCGGACACGCTTTGGCAATAGAGAAATTTACCCAGTTTCAGGCCGCTTATTGGATAGAGAAAGCTTTATCAGTTGATAATCTCTTTGTGTTCATTTTGGTATTTGGGTTTTTCAAAGTTCCAAGACATCTTCATCACAAAGTCTTGTTTTGGGGGATTATTGGGGCGTTGATTTTCAGAGCGATTTTCATTTTCGCTGGTGTTGAATTAATTGAATTAACCTATTTGCCAGAGATGAACGTTTTCGGACATCCGGTTAAAATCAATGTTGTTATGACACTTTTTGGATTATTTTTGGTCTATGCAGGAATCAAATCCTGGGGTGGAGGAGACGATGATGATGAGCAGGATTATAGTGAAAGTGCCGGTGCAAAATTAATCAAAAGCTTCTGGAAAGTTTCAGATAACTACGATGGAGACAAGTTCTTCACTGTACAAAACGGAATCAAAATGGCAACACCACTTTTGGTTGTTGTTGCGGTGATTGAGTTCACGGATGTATTGTTTGCAGTGGATTCTATTCCGGCAATCTTTGCCATTTCAAAAGATCCATTTATTCTTTATACGTCTAACATTTTTGCGATTTTAGGATTGAGATCTTTGTATTTCTTGCTATCCAACTTCATCCATATGTTCAGCAAATTACCTTACGGACTTGCGGTTATTTTGAGTTTCATTGGTGTTAAAATGTTGATCTCGCCTTGGTATCATATTTCGTCTCCTGTTTCATTGGGAATTGTCGGTGGAATTTTGATTTTGTCTGTCGTTATTTCGATAATGTTCCCGGATAAAGAAGAAGCAAAATAAAAACTTCAAGCTAATTTTAGCATTGATAAAAAAAGCGAAAGTGGTCTTAGGTATCACTCTCGCTTTTTTTATGATTTCATATTTCATCAATCTTTTTTAGAAAGACAATTGTCATATTATGTTAAAAACAATTTAAAATCAAGTGGCTAATTTTTCGTAAATTTGCGGGTCTTATAAGAATTTCTTGTAAGCTGATTTTTAAATTTAAAACCTTAAAGAATGTTACCAAAAATAAATCCTATTCAGACTTCCGCCTGGAAAGCTTTAGATCAACAATTTGCCAATAACGATTTTGAGTTGAGAACTTTGTTCCAGTATAATCCGGATCGTTTTCAGGAATTTTCATTAGAAACAGAAAATTATCTTTTTGATTATTCTAAGAATTTGGTTGATGCTAAAACTTTGGATTTATTGCTAAAATTAGCTGAAGAAACTCAGGTAAAAGAAGCGATAGAGAAAATGTTTTCTGGTGACAAAATCAATGAGACAGAAGGCAGAGCAGTTCTTCATACCGCTTTGAGAGATTTTTCCGATAAAGAAATTTTGGTGGATGGCGAGAATATCAAACCTGCAATTAAGAAAGTTCTGGATCATATGAAAACTTTTTCAGAATCCGTGATTTCGGGTTCTCACAAAGGGTTTACAGGTAAAGAAATCACCGATGTTGTCAACATAGGAATCGGAGGTTCTGACCTGGGTCCGGTAATGGTTTGTTCTGCATTGAAGCATTTCAAAACAAGGCTGAATGTCCATTTCGTTTCCAATGTAGACGGAAATCATATGGCTGAGGTGGTGAAAGACCTTGATCCGGAAACGACATTGTTTATTGTCGCATCAAAAACATTCACAACTCAGGAAACAATGACCAATGCTAATTCTGCAAAAGAATGGTTCCTGAAATCTGGTGCCAACAACGAAGATGTAGCCAAACATTTCGTAGCATTATCTACTAATATCGAAGCGGTCAAAAAATTCGGAATTGCAGAAGAAAATATCTTCGAGTTCTGGGATTGGGTTGGCGGCCGCTACTCGCTTTGGAGCGCAATTGGTTTGAGCATCGTTTTATCTGTTGGTTACGAGAATTTCGAACAATTATTGAGAGGCGCAAACAATACCGACATTCATTTTCAGACTAAAGATTTGAAAGAAAATATTCCTGTTTTGATGGGCGTTTTGGGCGTTTGGTACCGTAATTTTTACGCCGCTGGAACGTATGCGATTTTGCCTTATTCTCAATATTTGGATCGTTTTTCAGCTTATCTTCAGCAAGGTGATATGGAAAGCAACGGCAAATCTGTGGACAGAAATGGCGAATTTGTGGAATATGAAACAGGGCCAATTATCTGGGGAGAACCAGGGACCAACGGTCAGCACGCATTTTATCAATTGATTCACCAAGGAACAGAATTGATTCCTGCGGATTTTATAGCCTATGCCAAATCTCCAAATGAAGTGGGCGGGCATCAGGATATTCTTTTGGCTAATTATTTTGCTCAGACAGAAGCATTGGCTTTTGGAAAAACCGAAGAAGAGGTTTTTGCTGAATTAAAATCATCTGGAAAATCTGAAGATGAAACAGAATTTCTTTTACCTTACAAAGTTTTTGCTGGTAACACACCAACCAATTCTTTCTTGTTCAAGGAATTGACGCCGTTCACATTAGGACAATTAATTGCTTTGTACGAACACAAGATTTTTGTTCAGGGTGTGATTTGGAATATTTTCAGTTTTGACCAGTTTGGTGTTGAACTAGGAAAAGTTTTGGCAGGGAAAATCCTTCCGGAATTGGATGCTGAAGGTCAAGTTGAAACACACGACAGCTCTACAAACGGATTGATCAATTTCTATAAATCTAACCGATAAAATATAAAGGTGAAGTGTTGGGAAAGGAACATTTCATTTTTTTTCAAAATAAATCTAAAAAGTAAAAAGAAAGAAAAATGGCACAAATTCTAGACGGACTGAAGGTCTCAAAAGAGGTAAAAGCTGAAATCAAAGAGGAGGTTGAAAAAATCCTTGCCAACAACAGAAGAGCGCCGCATTTGGTTGCCATCTTAGTTGGAAATAATGGTGCGAGCAAAGCTTACGTGAACAGCAAAGTGAAAGATTGTGAGGAAGTTGGTTTTCAGTCTTCATTGATCAAATTTCCAAGTACGGTTTCAGAATCGGAATTGCTGGAGAAGATTGATGAACTGAACAAATCAAAAGCTGTAGACGGCTTCATCGTTCAATTGCCTTTGCCAAAACAAATTGATCAGGAAAAGATTATTATGGCAATTGATCCAAGAAAAGATGTGGATGGTTTTCACCCGGAGAATTTCGGAAAAATGGCTTTGGAAATGGATACTTTCCTGCCTGCAACGCCATTTGGAATATTGACGTTATTGGAACGATATAACATCGAAACTAAAGGTAAAAATTGTGTGATCATTGGAAGAAGTAGAATTGTTGGGAAACCAATGAGTATCTTGATGGGAAGAAAGGATTTCCCAGGAAACTCTACTGTAACGCTAACACACTCGTACACAGAACATATAGAAGAATATACAAAACAAGCCGATATTGTGATAACAGCTTTGGGCGATCCGAATTTCCTGAAAAAAGAAATGATCAAAGAAGGCGCAGTTATCGTAGATGTTGGGATTACCAGAGTAGAAGATAACTCAGAAAAAGGTTATCATCTCGCAGGCGATGTTGATTTCGAAAGTTGCGCAGAAAAAGCAAGCTGGATTACACCGGTTCCCGGAGGAGTTGGACCAATGACACGCGCGATGCTGATGAAAAACACCATCATTGCTTATAAAACGTCAGTTTATAATGACTAAGGAAGAAGAAGATATTTTATTAAAAGAAGGTAAAATGCTCCCTGTGATGGAGCATTTTTACACTATTCAGGGAGAAGGATTTCACGCCGGAAAAGCCGCCTATTTCATTCGTTTGGGCGGATGCGATGTGGGCTGCCATTGGTGCGATGTGAAAGAAAGTTGGGATCCAACACTTCATCCATTGATGAATACGGAAGAAATTGCAGAAATGGCTGCGAAATATTGTAAAACAATTGTCCTTACAGGCGGAGAGCCTTTGATGTGGAATCTTGACATCTTGACTTCGAAGTTGAAAGAATTGGGATGCACCATACATATCGAAACTTCGGGTGCTTATCCGATGAGCGGACATCTCGATTGGATAACGCTTTCGCCAAAGAAAACAGGATTGCCGTTGGCAGATATTTATAATGTGGCCAGCGAATTGAAGATGATTATTTTCAATCAAAATGATTTTAAATTTGCTCAGGAACAAGGCGAAAAAGTGACCGAAAACTGTGAACTTTATCTTCAAAGCGAATGGAGCAAACGTGACGCGATGTATCCGAAAATCACAGATTTTATTTTAGAAAATCCAAAATGGAGATCTTCTATCCAAACGCATAAGTATCTGAATATTCCTTAAATTTGATTAATGCAAAGACTTCGCTATTCTCGATATTTCAAAGCATTTGTGATTTTACTGGATATGATTCTAGTATCAGCAGTGTTTGTGACGTATTATTGGAGAAACTTCGAGGTCAAATATGATTCGGAAACGGTGGAGCAGAATGTGTTGTCAATCCTGCTGTTGTGCTTTTTTTGGTTACTGTTGAGTGGAAGAACCAGGCTTTATCATATTCCCAGGAACGTGACATATACCATTTATCTGGAGCGGATTCTTCTTCACGTTTTTGTCTTTTTTATGGGCGTTTTGATGCTTGCGAAAGTCAGTATGAATGATTTCCTCAAAACAGAAAGATTTTATCTGGCGATCATTCTATTGCTTGTGGTGATTCCCATCAAAAGTTTCATCTTTTTTCTTTTAAAATATATCAGAAGTAAAGGGATCAATCACAGGAACGTGATGTTTTTTGAAGAAAGAATTTCCTCTAATATACTTCGGGAAATCATAGATGAGAGAAAAGATTACGGATACAAAATTTATGATTATCCGAAAGGAAATTATGATTTACCAAATATTATAGAATTCTGGAAAGACAATGGGATTCACACCATATTTTTGCCTTCAGAACATTGTCTGGATAAGAAATTTGAAGATGAACTTTTCCGTCAGGCAGAACTCAACAAAGTGAAAATTTCGTTGGTGCCGAATTTTATTCAGAATGAATTTTTTGAGTATGAATTCAATTATATAGAGACAGTTCCGGTATTGACGCAGGCCAAATATCCACTGGATTTTTTCACGAATTCTGCGTTGAAAAGGATTTTTGACATCTTATTTTCTCTGATTGTTTTAATTGGAATCTGCTCCTGGCTATTCCCGATTATTATTTTATTAATCAAAATGGATGGTTCAAAGGGTCCTGTGTTTTTTATTCAGAAAAGATATGGTTACCACGATGAGGTATTTGACTGTCTGAAGTTCAGAACCATGAAGTCTGAAAATAATACAGCTCAAAGTACAACTGCCGTTGATGATAACAGAATCACTAAAGTTGGAAAGTTTCTGAGGAAAACCAGTCTGGATGAGATGCCACAGTTCATCAATGTGCTTTTGGGAGATATGACTGTTGTAGGACCAAGACCGCATATGCTTTTCGTGGATGATTTTTATAAACCGAAAATCAGCAGATACAGTCTTAGAAGTATGGTAAAACCAGGGATCACCGGTTTGGCTCAGGTCAGCGGTCTGAGAGGAGATGAAGGCGATATGAATATCGGGATGAAGAAGAGAATCCTTGCAGACTCATTTTATGTGAGAAACTGGAGTTTTAGTATGGATATTGTAATCATTCTCAAAACAATATTTCTGGTAATAATAGGCGACAAAAACGCGCGCTGAAATTTATTAATAGAAAAGAACTAATTTAGCAATATGTTAAAACGATTTTTTGAATCTATTGGAGAATATTTCATACTGTTGGGAAAAGCAATTAGCAAACCACAGAAAAGAAATGTTTATTTGAAACTTCTCGGAAGAGAATTTTACGATCTTGGAGTTAACTCTTTTGGATTGGTCCTCTTTACCTCATTCTTTGTGGGTGCGGTTGTAGCTATCCAAATGTTCAATAATTTTGATGCCTCATCTTTTCCAATTCCTAATAGTTTTGTAGGTTATGCCACCAAAACAGTTTTGATTTTAGAATTTTCACCAACCATTATTTCCGTAATTCTGGCAGGAAAAGTAGGATCTTACATTGCTTCCAGTATCGGAACAATGCGGGTTACCGAGCAAATCGATGCTCTTGATATTATGGGAGTTAACTCACCCAATTTCTTGATATTACCAAAAATAGTAGCCAGTGTTGTTTTCAATCCGATATTAATTGCCATAAGTATCGTGATTGGAATTTGGGGCGGCTATGTTGCTGGTTGGGCAACGGGCAGTTGGACCACAGCAGATTATATTACCGGAATCCAAATGTATATGCCATCTTATTTCATTTGGTATGCATTTTTGAAAACGGCAGTTTTTGCATTTTTGATAGCAACTATCCCGGCTTATTTTGGTTATAATGTGAAAGGAGGATCTTTGGAAGTAGGACGTGCCAGTACACAAGCTGTAGTTTGGACAATGATTGCAGTTATTATCATGAATTTATTATTAACCCAGATGTTACTAAGCTAATGATAGAAGTAAAAGAATTAAGGAAAAGCTTTAATGAAGTTGAGGTTTTGAAAGGCATTACAACATCTTTCGATACCGGAAAAGTAAATCTCATCATTGGGCAAAGTGGATCTGGAAAGACTGTTTTTCTAAAGTCTCTGCTGAATGTTTACGAACCATCAAGCGGTGCCATTTTATTTGATGGACGAGATATTATGACGATGTCCCGAGATGAAAAGCAGATTTTGCGTTCTGAGATTGGAACCGTTTTCCAGGGCAGTGCGCTTTTCGATTCTATGACCGTGGAAGAGAACATCAGTTTCCCATTGGATATGTTTACTAATTTGACTTATCGTGAAAAGAAAAGAAAAGTTCTGGAAGTGATAGGAAGAGTCAATCTGGATAAAGCCAATAAAAAATTCCCATCAGAAATCTCCGGAGGAATGCAGAAAAGGGTAGCCATAGCAAGAGCTATTGTCAACAATCCGAAATATTTATTCTGTGATGAACCCAATTCAGGATTAGATCCCTATACATCGAATGTTATTGATGATTTACTATTAGAAATTACCAAAGAATATAACACCACCACCATCATCAATACACACGATATGAACTCTGTGATGACAATTGGTGAGAAAATCCTTTATCTGAGATTAGGAATCAAAGAATGGGAAGGAAATAAAGATATACTGGCAACCGCAAAAAACAAAAATTTAATAGATTTCGTATATTCTTCTGAGCTCTTCAAACAGTTGAGAGAATTTATGTTAGAAAATAATCAAACTAGTTTAATTAACGATAAAACAGAAGACAATGAAAAAAATAATTAGCACCATCGGTGTATTAGCGAGTGTATTTGCCTATTCGCAAGTAACATTTGGATTGAGAGCAAATGCTTTGTTAGACACATCATCTGCAAGCTGGGAGAATTTCAAAGGTTCAATCAATAAAGCAGTAGACACAAAGGGAGACAATTCAACAGGATTTAACGTAGGTTTAGCCGCAAAAATCGACTTCCCGGTGAGTGGATGGTTCGTGATGCCGGAGATCTACTATACGTCATTCAAAAAAAGTGTTGAAACAACTGAAAACGTAGAAATCAAAGCAAAAAGTAACAGAATTGATGTGCCAGTTCTGGTAGGTCACAACTTCCTTTTAGGAAAACTGGCTGCATTTGTGGGTCCTGTTGCGTCTTACAATCTTTCTACAGATAATACTTATGCTGACTTTAAAGAGAATGGAACGAAAAATTTCACCATAGGATACCAATTCGGAGCACAGGCTACATTATCAAAATTTGTAGTTAATGCAAGATACGAAGGCGCTTTTTCTAAAGACAGCAGGAAGTTTATTAATACCGTAGCAGATGCTGCTGGAAATAATACAGAAATCAGATATGATAACCGTCCTAGTATGTTTATCGTAGGTATTGGTTATAATTTCAAATAATCAAACGATCTAAAAAAATGAGAAGGCTGGAAAATTAATTTCCAGCCTTCTTCATATATAGACCTTAAAAATTCACAAAATCAATTCTTTGTGAGAAACCGATTTTGTTATACAAAAATAGAAGCTATCATTGTAATTTCTTTTAACGCAATAAACAAAAAATAGAACAATATTAATATGTTTTGTTTATTTTTGCTCAATAATAACATTAATTGGAATGAAAGTTATTCTTGAACATATTTCTCCCGATGAAAATAGCTCGTTTAAAGTCCTCCATATCAAGGATGTTCCCATCTCTGAACTGAACTGGCAATACCACTATCATTCTGAAATTGAGATCGTTTGCGTCCTTCACGGAAAAGGGACCAGACACGTTGGCTATCACAAGAGTCACTTTGAAGATGGCGCTTTGGCGGTAATTGGCTCCAATATTCCACATTCAGGTTTTGGGCTGAATGCCACTGATCCTCACGAAGAAATTGTGGTTCTTTTCAAAGAAGAAATTTTGTCGTTACCAGAAGGAGAAACCGATGCCAATTCAATCCGAAAGCTGATAGAACTTTCCAGATACGGTGTTTTGTTTTCTTCTGAAGTCAAAAATAAACTCATTCCCAAACTGAAACAACTCGCAGAATCTGAGGGTTATACAAAGTATTTATTGCTTCTCGAGATTCTCTTCGAGCTTTCCAAAACCGAAGATTTTGAATTGATGAATACAGAAGTGATGCCTTACACCATCGTTTCCAGAAACCGAACCAGATTGGAAGCAGTCTTCACCTATGTAGAAAATGGCTATCAGAACGAGATCGATATTATGCAAGCCGCTGATTTGGCAAATCTTACAAAACCAGCGTTTTGTAATTTTTTCAAAAAAGCAACATCGTTGACATTCGTAGAATTTGTCAACCGCTATAGGATTGATAAAGCCTGCATCCTTTTATCCCAAGAAAAAAGCATAGCAGAAAGCTGCTATGCTACAGGTTTTAATAATATAACCTACTTCAATAAGACCTTTAAAAAATATACCAAGACAACGCCCGGACAATTTATCAGAAATCTCTGATTTTAAATATTGGTGTTATTATAAGTTTCCATTTTTTGTTTTTCCAGTTCAGCTTTTTCTTTTTGTAAAAGCTTGAATTCCTGTTGAATTTTGGCTTGTTTTACCGCATTTCCTTTGCTGACGTAACCAACCAATCCACCAATGATTAATCCAATTCCGATTCCGCAAAGTGAACCGTAAACGACTCTAAGATCAACTGCCATATCATTCAAATAGAATAATAGCCCTCCAAGTCCGAATAAGATAATGCCTATAACAACTAAACTTTTCATAGTTTTAATTTTAATCTAAATTAACTAAAAAAAATTACAGTTTTCCACCTGCTGCTTTATAATATTGCAAAGCTTTTGGCATATCGGCATTCAGGTCAGCAATTCTGTTCGCAGGATTGGGGTGAGTAGACAAGAATTCTGGTTGTCTGGTCCCAGTAGAAGCAGCTTCCATTCTTTGCCAAAATGATACTGCAGTTCTTGGGTCGTAACCCGCCATTGCCATTATCTGTAGTCCCATTTCATCAGCTTCAGATTCCTGTTTTCTTCCATAAGCCAATAAACCAACTTGTGCACCGATTGGATATACTTTTTCGAAAACGCCAGCCCATTGGCTGTTAGACATCGATCCTCCTAATAAACTTCCGCCATATTGAGCCAACATCGCCTGAGAAATTCTTTCGTTTCCGTGACCTGCCAATGCGTGAGAAACCTCGTGTCCCATTACCACAGCAACACCGTTATCATCTTTACAAACAGGCATAATTCCTGTGTAAAATGCTACTTTTCCACCAGGCATACACCAGGCATTCAATTGAGGATCCTGTATCAGATTAAATTCCCAGTTATAACCTGCCAATGCAGACTCACGACCAATTTGTTTATAATAATTATACGCCGCATTTTTGATTCTGTTACCAACATTTTTGATTCTGTTGGCATCATTACCAGTCACGATCTTAGCTTTAGAAAGTGTGGTTCTGTACTCTGAGGCTGCAGCGGTTGCAATTTCAGAATTATTAGCAATCTGGATAGAAGATCTTCCTGTAATAGGATTTGTTACACAAGCAGTTACTCCTAAAGCAGTAACTAAAATTGCTGAAATTTTTAGTAGTTTCATCGTTTATTTTTTTAAATATATTTGTGCTTTACAAGTTTTATTCCAAAAGTTTTATTCTTTATTAAGGAAAGCATCCCAGCCTTGTGCAGTCAATGGAATCAATTGATTGGAGCCTCTTGCTACCAAAAAATTATTTTTTGCTTCCTCTGTTGCGTGACCAATAATGGTAAAATCCGGATGGTTTTTGATTTTGTCGAAATCATCTGGAGAGATAGTGAACAATAATTCATAATCTTCGCCACCATTCAACGCGGCCATTGCTGGATTTAGGTTCAGTTCATCTGCTGTTTGGATGCTTGTTTCGTCCATCGGCAATTTCTCTTCATAAACATTGAAACCAACTTTCGATTGATCCGACAAATGTAAAATCTCCGAAGCCAGTCCATCCGAAACATCAATCATAGAAGTCGGCAAAATATCCAATTCTGCTAATTTTGCTTTGATATCGGTTCTTGCTTCTGGCTTCAACTGTCTTTCTAGAATATAATCGTAGCCTTCCATTTCTGGCTGCATATTGGGATTTGCTAGATAAACTGAATGTTCTCTTTCCAAAATCTGAAGTCCTAAATAAGCGCCACCAAGATCTCCCGTTACAACTAAAAGATCATTGGGTTTCGCACCATTTCTTTTGACGATATTTTCTTCTTTTTCAAGACCAATAGCTGTTACGCTTAGTACCAATCCAGCGTTGGAACTTGTTGTATCTCCGCCAATTAAGTCAACATTGTATTTGCTGCAAGCCAAAGCGATTCCGGCATAAATTTCCTCTAAAGCTTCCACCGGAAAACGATTGGAAACAGCGAGAGAAACCAAAATCTGAGTCGGCGTCGCATTCATCGCAGCTATATCGCTGAGATTGACGACAACAGATTTATAGCCCAAATGTTTCAAAGGAACGTAACCCAAATTAAAATGAACACCTTCTGCCAACATATCCGTTGACACAACCACTTTCTGATTTTCGGAATCAATCACAGCAGCATCATCGCCGATAGAAAGCTTTGTGGAATTTTGTACAATGGGAAAATTTTCTGTCAAATGTTTGATCAACCCAAATTCTCCCAACTTGGAAATAGGAGTCAATTCTTGAGATTTATCTTCTAACATATTTATAAATGATAATTGATTATTGATGAATGATAAGCGAAAAAAATCTTTTATCGATTATCATTCATCATTTATTTAAATACTTCTGAATTAATATTCTCCGGTCGGAATGGCAAAGTTTTCAGGAACTCTCTGGATATCGTCTGAACATTTTCAGATTTGAATTCCTCCATTACCAAAATGATATCTTCAGGAGGCGTCGTTATTTTTCTCAACATCACATCGATCCAAACGCCCGTTGCTTCTGCGGTGGCACAATGCGTGCCGTCTGGCAGATAAAACTTGTGGACAAATTGATAGATAGAACCATCATCGGACAATGCCGCAACTTCTAAACCGACAAAAACTGTCTGGTCTGCATAGATTTCTTTGAAGAAAGAATAGCGCTCGTGCAACATCACAGGTCCAACACCCCAACGATTCAGCTGAGTTAATCCGATTTTGTTTTTATTGAGGAAAGCCATTCGGGTTTGTGAGCAATAGTCAACATAGGTGGAGTTTCCAAGATGACGGTTGGCATCGATATCACTCCATCTTACTTCAAATTTATGGTAATAAACAGACATTTTTTACGATTTTAATATTCTTCAAAATTAACCATTTGAGGTGGATATTAAAAATGTAATTTTGTGCTTAGAATAACAGCAACAAAGTTGCAATATGTTTAAGAAATATATAAATCAAAAATAAAAGTGTTCCGATGGAGCAAGCTATTTTTGTCAGAAGAATAAACTGAATGCTAAAAAAGAAAAGAATCATTATCATCGGAGGTGGCGCAGCTGGATTTTTTACAGCTGCAAATCTGGATGAAACTAAATTCTACGTTACAATTCTCGAACAAAATTCGGATGTTTTGCAAAAAGTGAAAATTTCCGGCGGTGGAAGATGTAATGTGACACACGCCTGTTTTGATCCGAGAGAATTGACGCAGTTCTATCCCCGGGGAAATCGTGAATTGCTAAGCGTTTTCACAAAATTTCAGCCAGGTGATACGATGGATTGGTTCGAAACCAGAAATGTTCCTTTGAAAATTGAAAAAGATAACCGCGTTTTCCCGGAGTCAGACTCTTCTCAAAGTATTATCAATGCTATGATTGATGAGGTTAGAAATAAGAATTTTGAAATCAAAACTCAAGTGTCTGTTTCAGAAATCATTAGAGAAAATGAAATTTATATTGTTAAAACGAAGCAAGGCGATTTTGATGCAGATATTGTGATTTATACCACAGGAAGTTCTCCAAAATCACTGAAAATCATTGAAAATCTCGGTCATAAAATTGTAGAGCCAGTTCCCTCGTTATTCACGTTTAATATCAAAAACAGTTTGTTGAAAGATTTGCCGGGAACTAGTTTTGAGAATTCAGAAATCAGAATTCCAAGCTTGAAAACCGAAGAATCGGGTCCGCTTTTGATTACACACTGGGGACTTTCCGGTCCTGCTGTTTTGAAAATATCGGCTTGGGAAGCGAGAAAACTGGCACAATTGAAATACCAGTTTGAGATTGAGGTTAATTTTATCTCAAAACCGTTTTCTGAAGCTGAGGAAGAGTTGAAAGAATTCAAAAATCAAAATCCTAAAAGGTCCATCGGACAATCTAAAATCTTCGATGTGACTAATCGTTTCTGGAGCAAGATTCTGGAAATCAATCAAATCAATCCTGAGAAACAGATTGCGAATCTCTCGGCTAAAGAAATGAATCTGATTATAGAAAACCTTTGTCAGAAAAAATTATCGGTTGCAGGCAAGTCCACTTTTAAAGATGAATTTGTAACGGCTGGAGGTGTTGACCTGAAGGAAGTTAACTTTAAAAATATGGCGTCAAAAATTTTGACAGATTTTTATATTTCTGGCGAAGTTCTTGATATAGATGCTGTTACAGGCGGATTCAATTTTCAGGCATGTTGGAGCGAAGCTTGGCTGATTTCTCAACATCTGAACGCTTTTTAACAAATCTTTTATTAAATTTGAAAAATAAATTTGAAAATGAAATATTCTAAAAACATTCTGAAAACACTTCTGCTAGCCGTGTTTTTTTTAATGGTTTCTTGTAAGACAACAGTTGTGTCACCAAACAAACCGATGCACGACAATACCTTGGAACTTTACAAAAAATACACCATCCAAACTAAAGACGCTAAAACTCAAAAATTGGAAGTGGTGAAGGTGGATGCTACCAAAATCTATGGTAAAAATAAAGCCGGAGAAATGGTAGAAATCGAAAAAAATGAAGTGCGCGAAATCAAAAAAACAGATGTTTTGGCTTCAATCGCTATCGTTTTGGTTGCGGTTGCAGCAGTGATTTTTGTTCCGATTTAAAAAAATATGCTAGGTTTAGCAAAATCCAAGACTATTATTTTAAAAGGGATTATTGCAATTACTTTTATTTATTTTTTTTGGCTGATGCTCAAGATAACTTTAGAGTACATTCCGGTAGATTCTAATGTGAGTTTTCTAATGATCAAACAAACGGAAGTGACTTCCCATTCGGAATATCTTCCTATTTTTTATACACATGTTTACAGCAGTATTTTCGCTTTGATGGCGGGATTTATTGCTGTTTTTTTTGATAAAAACTTAAAATATCTTCACCGATTTTCCGGTAGAATTTATGTGGTTGTTACATTGTTTTTATCATCATTATCAGGAATTTATATCGGAATTTTTGCTAATGGCGGATGGATTTCAAAAGTATCATTTGTACTTCTTGGGATTCTCTGGTTTTACACAACTTATAAATCTTACAGAGAAATTAGAAAAGGAAATATTCTTCAGCACAAATTCTGGATGTGGCGAAGTTACGCTTTGGCGTTTTCTGCAATCACATTGCGAATGTGGAAAGTAATTTTAGTATATTTATTCCATCCCAATCCAATGGATGTTTACCAGATTATTGCCTGGCTTGGATGGGTCCCGAACCTATTATTAGTAGAATATCTAATCAAAAAACAAAACCGATGAAAACCTTAAATCTAATTTTCGCAAGTTTAATCTTGTTTGCTACACTTGTTTCATGTAAAAAGGAAGCGAAAAAGGAGGAAAAAGCAAAAACGGATTCCTTAGCTTCCAAAAAAGAAGTAGAGCAGGAGTTCCATAAAGAATGGTACGGAATATACACAGGAGATTTTAACTCAAAACCGGTACAAACCGAGTATGGATCCGAAATCGCGGAATACAAAAAAATATCTGTCAAAATCAACCGAATCACAAAAGATAGTGTTTATGGCTATTCTGTAGTAAATGGAAACCAAAGACCTTTCCGCGGAATCTTGAATGAAAATACTTTAGGATTAATCTTGGATGAGCCGGGAAATGATAAATCGGATGGAAGGTTTCAGTTGAAACTAAAACATGACAGTTTGGTTGGAGATTGGGTAGCATTTAATAAATCTGCTATAAAATCTCCGGAAAAAACCTTAAAATTAATTAGAAAAGAATTTGCATATAACCCGAATTTTATGCTCTCTAAAGAAAATTCCGAAGATAGTGAGTACGAAAATCCTGTAGATTGGAACGGCGGGAAAGTGAAAAAACAATCTTATGTGAATGACGAAGGGAAAACAGAAACCTACGAAAATACTTTTTACAGAAGTGCTTCTGACAAGGTTTTTGTCATCAATGCTTCCAAGCAGAAATTGGCGGAAAAAGATTTGAAAAATCTGAGAAAATTAGATCTTCAGATCATCAGAAATACTGTTTTTGCGCGCCACGGTTATTCTTTCAAAAAAGCGACTTACCGCCAGTTTTTTGAGAATACAGATTGGTATGTAGCAGTTTCTAACAATGTTGATGCGGATCTAACACCTTTGGAAAAGGAAAATGTTGCGCTGCTTGCTCGTTTAGAAAAATATGCGGAAGATCATTATGATACTTTTGGGCGATAAAATTTTTAATCGACACTTTCTTATTTTTCAATTGTAGATCAACGAAATGAGAAAAAATCACCTAGCCAAAATTCTATTTTTTCACTCGTTATTCATCATCAGTTGTTTACACTTAGTTTCCTGTCAGAAACAGTTAGAAGATGCTACTCTGTATCAGTTGTTCCATCCCAAATATACTCACGACACTGTCAGGACCGTAAATATGGTTGATAATATCGAGATCATAAACAATTTGACAAGAGAACTGGAAAAAAACGATTTTTCAATTGATGCCCATAAAGTGGAGAAACAGAAGCCGGAATATAGTTTTGTGTCGGATTGTGAGAAGCTAATACAGTATGATATCGAAAAAACAGGCATGCGCTCTTATTCGATAAAAAGCAATTCGGAACGTTTACGATACAAAAGAAGAGACCATTCCAACAAGAAATTCAGTCGCTACAATTATGAATTCAATATGTGTGTCTATGAATTTGAAAATGAAAATGTTGCTAAAAATAAATTCGAGATATTAGAAAAGGCAATCAATTCCGGTCAAGGCTATTGCAATAAAATCTTCAATACAAAATTTGTTCTCAAAAAAAATGAAATATTTGAGTTTTCAACAATGGACGAAAAATCTCTGACAGCAATGAGATATTACGTTTATTTCGTTCAAAATCAATAATTTAATTAGATCGAAGTTTAGCTAAGCTGATTTCAATGATATACAAAACCACACATCCGGCAAAATAACATAGAATGTCAATCCAACTGAATGAGTTGCCGAGAATAATCATCATAATGCGATTATCTTTGAAACCCATCAATTCCCCGAAATGGAAGTATTGGGCAAATTCTATCAAACAAGAAAAGATAAAGATGCCGATAATCAGTTTTTTTGAATTGAAATCGAAGAATGCTTTGATGAAATAATACATCAGCATTACCACAAAAACATCGCCCAGATAAGCTCTTACAAAGAACCAGTCCTTGAGTTTTGTAGCAATTAGAACTTCGATAAGGAAAATGGCGATGGCGATTAAGAAATATTTTAAGTTGAATTTCATATTAATTTTATTCTGAGGATTTTACTTTTCTATATTCCATATAAGATATTAAACCATAATAAGTTACAAAAATAAACACTTTTCCGAAGGTTGACATCACAACACCATCTCCTAACTTTTCGTGTTGAATAATCCCAATTTTACCCAAAACAGTTTCAGTTATCGTGACGACAAAAATCAGTGGAAATGCTAGCAAAAATCTTTTTCCTTTACTTTTCACCAAATCTTTTGTGTCTTCTGGACTAAGTTTAAAAAGTAAAAAACGATTGGCTAAAAACAACGCGATAAATGTATTGAAATAAACAGAGTTAAAACCAAACTTGAAGAAAAAAACTGCAAAAGCAAAAATCAAAATACTGACTAAAATAATTCGCCGAATCTGGTCTGGAAAGTAAATCAAAATGATAATTGGAATGGCTAGAAAAATATCAAAAAACCATAGATAAATGTAATTCTTTTCGACTTCCGAACTCTGAATATTCGGGAATAGTGCAATAAAAAGGTATTGCACGGCGAGTAAACCGAACGCAATAGCTGTTTCATATTTCGAAAAAAAATTAGGTGTTTCTAAAATTTTCAGACTCATCAGTTTTTTGTCTTCATTTCCAAATTTAAAAATAGTTTTCAGATTTAATCAATAATTTTTTTCGGTTCAATTTTTGAAAAAGAATTATCAACCAAATCTTATTGTTATGAAAAAGATATTATTGATCAGTTCAATCGCTCTGTTAACCACAAGTTGTGTTCCGGATAAAGATAAGCGTGAACAAAGAAAAGAAGACCACAGCGCAGAACACATGAGAAATAAAGGCGTGGATTCTGCAGCAATTTCGTCTGAAAAAAATGTAGATACAGTCAGCGTAAAGTAATTACCGCCCAATCATTTTCTTAATCGAGTTCAGCTTCATCAGGGCTTCAATCGGCGTCAGAGTATTGATGTCGATTTTCGTCAGTTCTTCACGGATGTTTTCCAAAACCGGGTCATCCAATTGGAAGAAAGAAAGCTGAAGATTTTCTTCAGTAACCCGTTTTATTTTCTCTCCGGAATCTTGCGTGGTTCTGGTAGATTCTAATGTTTTCAGGATTTCATTCGCACGGTTCACAACTTTTGAAGGCATTCCCGCCAACTTCGCGACGTGAATACCAAAACTGTGTTCGCTTCCGCCAGAAATCAGTTTTCTAAGGAAAATAATATTGTCCTTCGCTTCCTGAATAGAAACGTGAAAATTCTTGACTCTTTCAAAATTCACAGACATTTCGTTCAGTTCGTGATAATGCGTTGCGAATAACGTTTTCGGTTGCGTGGGATGTTGATGAAGATATTCTGCAATCGCCCAAGCAATGGAAACCCCGTCATAGGTGGAAGTTCCACGTCCGATTTCATCTAATAAAATCAAACTTCTGTCCGAGATATTATTAAGGATATTCGCAGCTTCATTCATTTCCACCATAAACGTCGATTCGCCGGCTGACAAATTATCTGTGGCACCAACTCTTGTGAAAATCTTGTCGAGAGTTCCAATTTCTGCGTGTTTGGCAGGAACAAAACTTCCAATTTGTGCGAGCAAAGAAATAATCGCTGTTTGTCTCAGAATTGCGGATTTACCCGCCATATTCGGACCAGTCACCATTATGATTTGCTGAGAATCTCTGTCCAGAAAAACATCATTCGGAATGTAAGATTCGCCCAAGGGAAGCGATTTTTCGATGATAGGATGTCGGCCTTCCTGAATATCAATCGAATAAGAATCGTTCAAAACAGGCTTAGTATAATTATCTTCCACAGACAATTCTGACAGTCCAACAGCGCAATCCAGTTCGCCAACCAATTTCGAATTTTCCTGCAATTGGTCAATATAAATCAGAACATTTTCGCAGACATTTCGGTAAAGTTTCAGTTCAAGTCCACTGATTTTGTCGGTTGCTCCCAGAATCTGAGTTTCGTATTCTTTCAGTTCTTCAGTGATGTATCTTTCAGCATTGACCAAAGTTTGTTTACGAATCCATTCCGCTGGAACTTTATCTTTATGCGTATTTCTAACCTCAATAAAATATCCAAAAACACCGTTGAAATCAATCTTTAAACTTGTAATTCCGGTTCGTTCGATTTCGCGCTGACACATTTCGTCCAAAAATCCCCGGCCTTTATTTTGAAGATTTCTCAAATGGTCGAGTTCTTCGGAAATCCCTTCCCGGATGACGTTTCCTTTGCTGATGTTCACAGGAAGCTCGTCATTCAGATGGTCATTAATCAAATTAATCAATTCCTCGAGATTAATGAAAGGGTCAATCCACGCTAAAACATCGGGGAAATTCAGAAGTTTTTTTCTGATTTCATTAATGTTGATGATACTTTGACGGAGATAACCTAATTCTTTCGGTGAAATCTTTTCCGCAGCTAATTTTCCAATTAACCTATCCAAATCTGAGATGCCTTTCAGCAAATCTTTGATGTCGTATTTCAGAGAATCTTCATTGTTCAAAAACTCAATGAGATTCAGTCTTCTGTTAATGTCGCCGATATTTTTCAGAGGTAAAATCAATCTTCGTCTCAACAACCTTCCACCCATCGGCGTACAGGTTTTGTCGATGATGTCAAGTAATGATTTACCTTGTTGATTAGCTGAATAAACAATTTCGAGATTTCTCAGCGTGAAACCATCCATCATCAGGTAATCATCCTGAGGAATGACTTGAATCTTCGTGATGTGCTGCAACAATGCGTGATGCGTATCCTCCACCAAATAAGCGAAAATAGCTCCAGCTGCAGTAACGCCCAATTTATAATCTTCAATCCCAAAACCTTTCAAAGATTGTGTTTTGAAATGAGAAGTCAGTTTTTCGTAAGCGTAAGGATACCGGAACGCCCAATCTTCCAGCTTGAAAACGTTTTTGTTCTTAAGCTGACTTGGAACTTCCGAAGTTCTTTGATAAATAATTTCGCTTGGGTCAAATGTGTGGATGATGTGAAGTAATTTTTCTAAGTTTCCTTCACTTACCAAAAATTCTCCGGTAGAAACGTCCACCAAAGCCATCCCGAATTTCTCTTTTTCTTTGTGAAGAGAAAGCAGAAAGTTATTTTTCTTTGAGGTTAAAACCTGATCGTTGAAAGTTACGCCTGGCGTAATCAGTTCTGTTACACCACGTTTTACAATTCCTTTGACGGTTTTCGGGTCTTCCAATTGGTCACAAATGGCGACACGCATTCCTGCTCTTACGAGTTTTGGAAGATAAGAATCCACTGAATGGTGCGGAAAGCCCGCAAGCTCAATATGGCCATCGCCATTGGCTCTTTTGGTCAAAACAATGCCAAGAATTTGAGAAGTTTTGATGGCGTCTGCTCCAAAAGTCTCGTAGAAATCTCCCACACGAAACAACAAAAGCGCATCGGGATATTTCCCTTTGATGGTGTTGTATTGCGTCATTAACGGAGTTTCTTTCTTAGCCAATTGTCTGAATTTTTGAAGTGCTAAATTACAAAATTAATTCAGAGAATAGTCTTCGATCAGACAGAATAGCTTGGTTGTAACGGAATAGAATTTATCTTTGTGGTTTAGAATTAAAATCAATATTTCTATTTATCTGATGAAATTTCAAAAGAAAATTAGAAATAATCCGTTTATTGTTTAAATTTAGCTAATGAAAAAATACATCTACCTCCTCACGATATCAATTTCTCTAATAAGCTGTTATACTTACAGAACTAACGCGGAAAACGACGCAAAACAAGAAAAGAAAGAAGTGATAAGTAAGCCTGATGCTGAAATTGCAAAAAAAGAAATTGCTAATTCTCAGGCTAACCTTACTGCAATGGATGCAGGAAGCACAAGCAAAGCGGCTATTAATAAAAGAACAGCATCTAATAATAGAGTGACATCTAAACCTCAATCTCCAAAACCGACGAGTATCACAGAAAGATTGGAACCTGGAAAGTTTTTCAAAATTGACGTAGCAGACAGAAGCTATAAATTACAGGTTGACAAATGGGAAAGTGATACGCTTGTTGCTCACGTCATCCATAAACCGAAGAAGATTCTTAAATTTCATAAAAACCAGATCAATCAATCGACAATTGCGGAAAGACATTTTTCTCAGCCTGTAGCGGACATTCTTACTGTGGCTGCGTATACTGCAATTGGTGTTGGAATTTGGGCGTTAGTCCGATAAGACTTCGAAATCGATTTTAGAAATCAAGCATTTGTTTAATTTTAAATCGGAATCATAAATAATATCAGTTAAAAATTATTTATAGTTAATCCAAATAACCTCATATTTGTATCTGTAAAAATTTCAAATAATTTAAATATTAAGTTTTTGAATATAATCTATTGATTCACAATGAAAATCGAACAAATATATACTGGTTGTCATGCTCAGGGCGCTTACTACATCACTTCTGAAAACGAAGCCGCAATTATTGACCCGCTAAGAGAAGTGAAACCTTATCTGGAGCGTCTGGAGAAAGATAAAGTAAAACTGAAGTATATTTTTGAAACACATTTCCACGCTGATTTTGTTTCTGGACATTTGGATTTATCAAAGAAAACCGGTGCGCCGATTGTTTTCGGACCAACTGCAAAACCTGAATTTGAAGCGATTATTGCTGAGGACAATCAGATTTTTGAAATCGGAAAAATTAAAATTAAAGTTCTTCACACGCCGGGACATACGATGGAAAGTTCAACTTTTCTGTTGATTGATGAAAATGGAAAAGAAACAGCAATTTTCTCTGGTGACACCTTATTTTTAGGCGATGTTGGAAGACCGGATTTAGCTCAGAAAGCAGGCGAAATCACTGAAAAAGATTTGGCTGGAATGCTTTATGAAAGTCTTCACAGCAAGATTCTGCCTTTGGACGATTCTATCACTGTTTATCCTGCTCACGGCGCTGGTTCTGCTTGCGGCAAAAATATGCAGAAAGAAACTGTGGATACGCTAGGAAATCAAAAAAGAACCAATTACGCACTGAATCAACCGGATAAAGAATCTTTTATTAATGAAGTTCTGGACGGATTAACGGCGCCACCAAAATATTTCGGGATGAATGTCGCAATGAACAAAGGTGGTTACGAAAGTTTTGATCAGGTTCTGAAAAAAGGCAACAATCCATTATCTGTTGAAGATTTCGAAACTGCGGCGGAAGAAACCGGAGCTCTGATTTTGGATACTAGAAGTGCTGCGATTTTTCATAAAGGTTTTGTTCCGAATTCCATCAATATCGGCATCAAAGGTGATTTTGCACCTTGGGTTGGAGCGATGATTGTGGATGTTCAGCAGCCTATTCTTTTGGTTTCTGACGAAGGAAGCGAAGAAGAAGTGATTACAAGATTGAGCCGCGTTGGATTCGATAATGTTTTAGGATTTTTAGACGGCAGTTTTGAAGCGTGGAAAAGTTCCGGTAAAGAAACGGACGAAATCAAAAGGATTTCTGTGGGAAAATTTGCCGATGAATATTCTGATAATGTCAAAGTTATTGATGTCCGAAAAGAAACAGAATATGAAGCAGAACATATTGATGAAGCTTACAGCAAACCTTTGGCATATATCAATGACTGGGTGAATTCTTTAGATAATTCTGAGCATTTTTACATCCATTGTGCGGGTGGTTACAGAAGTATGATTGCGGCAAGTATTTTGCAGTCAAGAGGTTATAGGAATTTCACGGAGATTGATGGCGGCTTCAATGCGATCAAGAAAACAGAGAAGTTTCCTTTGAGCAATTTTGTCTGCCAGACAAAAACTTTGTAGAATTAAAAGGCTTCGAGAGCCTCAGCCTGACAACTCAGGATAAAATTCTATTACCTGAAATCTAACTACTAATATCTAAAATATGTCTCAAAAATTCCAGGAACTCATACAATCCGAACGTCCTGTTCTCGTTGATTTTTTTGCCACTTGGTGCCAGCCTTGCAAAGTTCAGTCTTCGGTTTTGAATTCTGTCAAAGAGCAAGTTGGAGAAAAAGCCAGAATCGTAAAAATTGATGTTGACCAGTTTCCTTCAATTGCCAGTCAATATAATGTACGCGGTGTTCCAACGTTAGCAATTTTCAAAAATGGAGAACTGCTTTGGAAAGAAAGTGGTGTTCACGATGTGAATTCTTTGGTTGGGTTGTTGGAGCAGTATTCTAATTAAAAATTCAATTCAAACTCATCTCTCTCATTCAAAAAAGGAAATTTATTCCTAAATTCCTTCAATTCATCCAAATTCCATTCAGTTGTGATGAGGTTGTTTTTTCTTTCAGAGATTTCTTTGCCGTCAGGAAAGTAAATTAATGAACTTTCTTCATATTCAAGATGATAGCCATCCATTCCTATTCGATTTAATCCAAACAGAAAAGCCTGATTTTCAATCGAACGTGCTTTTAATAGAGACTTCCAAGCATCAACTCTGGTTTTTGGCCAATTCGCAACGTATAAAATTGCATCATAATCATTCTGATTTCTCGAAAAAACCGGGAAACGCAAATCAAAACAAACCTGTAAAAGAATTTTAAATCCTTTGTAATCAACGATTTTTCGCTCTGTTCCCGAAGTGTAAATTTTGTCTTCTCCGGAATAAGAAAACAAATGCCTTTTGTCGTAATATTCAAAACTTCCGTCCGGAAAAACGAAATAAAAACGGTTATAGAATTTCCCATTGTCTTCTACGGAAACACTTCCTGCAACTGCAGATTTTTTGCTTTGAGCAAAGGTTTTCATCCAGGTTAAGGATTCTTCATTTCTGTCCGCCACTTCATCAGCTTCCATACAAAAACCGGTCGAAAACATCTCCGGTAAAAGAAATAAATCTGCTTCTGTGGAGGCAAATTGGTTTTCGATTTTTCTGAAATTTTCTTCTTTAATTTTCCAGGAAATATCGAGGTTCAATCCTGCGATTTTAAGTGTTGACATACTTCGAAACTTTATTGCAATTTATCATTTTAAAAATCTTAATCATAATAAAGTCTTAATAAAAATCGTTCAGAATAGATTGTTTTAAGTTAAAGTCTCCTAAAAAACCGTTAAAAATCCGGATTGTAATAGTCTGAAAATGATTTATATATAATTTTGCACCACTAAAATAAAAAAACCTAATATTTTAATTAATGAAGAAATTCCAATTATTGTTATGCTTAGTTTATTTGATTACAACGTCTTTTTATCCAGCGAGTTCTGAGAGTTTTTCTCAAGCCAAGGTAAGCGTTAAAGAAATTAAATTAAGTCCAAAAAAGAATTTCTCACCACAAAATCCAGCAGAAGAAATCTATAAAGAACTTCAGTTTACGGATGAAACATTGAATTTTGAAGTCTTCGAAAAAGCTTTTTTAGGATTCCAAAATTTAAAAAATTCCGGAAAACTGGAACCAAAAGCCAAGCTGCTTTCGGTTTGTGATTTTAGTTTGTCTTCCAACAGAAAGCGCCTTTGGGTGATAGATTTGGGTGAGAGAAAAGTGTTGTTCAACACATTGGTAGCGCACGGAAAAGGAACGGGCGAAGAGTTTGCAACGAACTTTTCCAACACAGAAGATTCGCATCAATCGAGTATGGGTTTCTACGTGACAGAACAAACTTACAACGGCGACAACGGCTATTCTATGAGATTATTCGGGATGGACAAAGGTTATAACGACGCAGCTTTGGAACGTTGTATCGTGATGCACGGCGCCAAATATGTGAGTGAAGATTTTATCAAATCTGAAAAGAGATTGGGAAGAAGCTGGGGTTGTCCTGCGGTTCCTAGCAATTTGGCAAAACCGATTATCGACACCATCAAAAACAGAACTTGTCTTTTTATTTATTTTCCAGATCAGAATTATCTAGCCAGTTCTCAATGGCTGAAAAACAGTGAAAAGAAAGACTCAATTCTGGATTCGCCAAAACAGAATATGGCAACGAATTAAGAAATCTTGTTTTTAAAAATAATCAAAACCCCCATTCAGATTTGAATGGGGGTTTTGATTTTATTGAGGATTTTTTACTAACAATCTGAAGCCTTCTCCGTGAACGTTGATGATTTCCAAACCATCGTCTTCTTTCAGGAGTTTTCTCAGTTTTGCTATGTAAACATCCATACTTCTTGCGGTAAAATAATTCTCTTTTTTCCAGATTTTTCTCAATGCCAAATCTCTAGGCATAAAGTCGTTTCTGTGAATACAAAGCAATTTCAGAAGTTCATTTTCTTTTGGAGACAATTTGTATTCGTTTTCACCAACTCTCAGTTGTCTCAACATAGAATCGAAGAAAATATTACTGATTTTGAATTGCTCCTGGTCTTCATTTTCCAAAACCGCACTTCTTTGTAGAATTGCTTTGATTTTGTAAAGAAGCAACTCAGTATCAAATGGTTTTGTGATGTAATCATCCGCACCGATTTGGTAACCTTTCAGGATATCTTCACGCATATTTCTTGCAGTCAGGAAAATAATGGGTGTATTTTTATCAATTTTCTTTACATCTTCTGCCAGAGAAAAACCGTCTTTTTTCGGCATCATCACATCGAAAATGCAGATGTCGAATTCCTTTTCTGTAAACTCTTTTAGTCCCATTTCTCCGTCGGTTGCCAATGTTACCTCGAAGTTGTTGATGGTCAAATAATCCTTAAGAACTGCGCCAAAACTCTGGTCGTCTTCTACTAATAATATTCTGTTGCTCATAGCTTTATATTGATGTTTGATTAATTATTGGTTAGAGATAAATGAATTGTGAATCACTTATCAATCTTTATTTATTATTTAAGTTTTAAACCATTGGTAATTTAATCGTGAACGAACTTCCTTTCCCTTTATGAGAATCTACGGAAATTTGTCCTTTATGGTTTTCTATAATTTTTTTCACGTAAGACAATCCCAATCCCTGACCTTTTACATTATGAATATTTCCGGTCTCTTCCCGGAAGAATTTTTCAAAGATTTTACTCTTATTTTGTGTATCCATTCCCATTCCTTTATCCGAAATCTCAATAACGTACCAATTACCTTCATTCCTAGTTGTTAATTTGATTTCTGGCGTTTCTGGAGAATATTTGTTAGCATTATCCAGTAAGTTGATTAATGCGTTTGAAATATGAAATTCATCAATCAGAAAATTATACTGCGTCGCATTGAATTCCGTTGTCAGACTTCCATTTCTTTCATTCACGATTAGTCGGAAAGATTCTGCAATACTTTTGATTAATTCTCGGACATTGGTTACTTTCAGGTTCAGCGGCATTTCGTTTCGTTCCAGTTTGGACATATTCAGAACAGTTTCCACTTGCTTTTTCATTCGGATATTTTCCTGCTTGATCAATCCAGAATAATATTTGACCTTATCCGGATTGGTCGCAATTTTGTCATTAGCCAAAGAATCTGCCGCCACAGAAATCGTTGCCAAAGGTGTTTTGAACTCGTGAGACATATTATTGATAAAATCAGTCTTGATTTCAGCGATTTTTTTCTGTCTCATCATATAATTAATCGAGATGATATAAATCCCCAAAATCGTCAGTAATGAGATGAAAGTTCCCAACAACATTGGCAAATTATGCTTTACCAAAGAGTAATCTTTTCTCGGAAAAACAACGGCCAGCGTGTAAAGCGTCCGGTCTTTGCTGTCCGTAAAAAGCGGATAAGTGTAATTGGTTTTATCTTTTTGGTCAAGATAAATATTGTTTGCAACTGTTGTTAGCTGATTAGTTTTATTAATAACGCCGAAGCCAAATTTGGTGTCAATTCCCTTCAATCTCAATTCTTTAGTGATAACAGAATCAATGATTTTACTATCCACTCTTTTTTCGATGGGAAGATTTGTCGCGCTCAATCTGGCAAATTCTTTCATCTGATAAGAGTTATTGTCGATATCTCGGCTGATATTGGTTGTCAAAGGCTCAGGCGAATTTCTTTTCAATTTCAACTGCCCTTCATCTTTGTAAAGTTTTGTGGTGTATAGAGTATCGCCTTTTGCCGAAACAGGAATATTTTGTTTCTCTACAATACTCGTCTGGAAAAGGATATTAGAACGATTGGCAGAATCCGAACTTTGCTGAATGTACGTTTTAACAGGTTGATTAGATGAAGCTAAAACTTCTTTTCCAACACCGCCGTAAGTTTCATTCCAATATTTGTTGACCTCAATTTGATTAACTTTCTGAGTCGATGTTTCTAATGCCGAATACACTTTATTAGAGAAATCCTGCTCCAGAGATGTGTATAATTCTTTTATCCAATACAGCTGCAAAGAAACGAAGACAACCAGCGAGATTGTCATAAATACAGAGATAATCGGAATGAATTTGTTGTTCATTATAAATATTAATTTGAAAAGTTAAAATTACTGATTTTAAGAATGTCTAAATAAAAAATAACGTTTTAAATTATTAAATATTTCTTAAAATTGACGGATTTAACATTTTATTGTGAATATCAAATATGTTGCCACAAAGATACTTTGGTGCGATTTTTTATTATTAATTTTATAAAAAAGAAACATTATGAACTCAGAAATTGTTTTTAATAAAGATTCTGACGCCGGATTTTATGTGATGAAGGTTTACAAAGCCGATATTTCCACACTTTGGGATTACTTCACAAAATCAGAATTGATAGACCAATGGTGGGCGCCAAAACCCTGGAAATGCGAAACCGAAAAAATGAATTTTCGTGAGAACGGAATTTGGCTTTACGCAATGAAAGGTCCGAATGGAGAGAAAGAATTGGCATTAGCCAGTTACGGCGAAATAATGCCTCACAGAAGTATTTCCTGGACAGATGCTTTCGCTGATGATAAAGGAAAAGCCAAAACGGATTTGCCACAAACATCTTGGTTAATAGGCTTCACAGGAATCGATGAAGGAACGAGAATGACTTTTAATCTGCATTTCAATTCTCAGGAAGAACAGAATCAGCTTATCGAAATGGGTTTTGAAGAAGGTTTTAAAATGGGACTAAATCAGTTGGAAGATTTGCTAAATCGTTAATTTGTTGAATCGAAGTCAAATTGTCATTTTGACGATTTACGATTTAACAAATCAATAAATCATTACTCCAAATCAATCTCCTCATCCTGAAAATATTGTATGATCGCTTTTTTCATTAGAAGCGACTGTTCATTTGGTTTCAGTTCTGGCAAATCATCTAATTTGTCATAATGTGGCCAGCCATCTTCGTAATGCGTGAATTTGTAATAACCAAACGGTTCCAACAATCTGCAAACTGCGATGTGCAAAAGGTTGACTTTGTCGTCTTTTGTAAATTTCTGTTGCCCACTTCCCAATTCCTGAACGCCAATGATGAACAGTAAGGTGTCAATTGGTGGATTTTTTTCGGTTTGAAAATTAACTTCGAAAAAGTGTTCTACTTTTTTCCAGATTTCTGCTTCGCTCATTTGCTAATTATATAGATCAATTGACCCATTTTTCTTTCATTAATTTGATAATCCTGAAAGAAGGTCAAATAAAACCCTGGTTAAATTTTGAACCAGAGTTTTGTATTGTTGTCGCAAATTTACAAAAAATGAATCTTGTAAAATGATAATTAATTTTTGACCTCGAGAATCATTGCTGTTTTAGCAGGAATATCTATCGTATTTTGGAAACTGAAATCTTTTCCGGAAATAATATCATTAGCTTTGAAGCTAGTAGAAATCATTTCCTTATATCGATTGAGGTCAAGAGTTACTTTATCATTGTTTTTGTTGAGTAAAACCATCACTTTTAGATTGTTTGTATATCGAAAGTAAACATAAACGTCATTGTTTGTCGGCGCATAATGTTTGAATTTTCCATTGGAAACCGCATCATTCGTTTTTCTCCAATTGAGCAAGTCGGTAAAATATTTCTTTGCTTCTTTTTCTTCATTGGTTAATCCTGCTTCTGTCACAGCATTTTTAGAATCACTTTTCCAACCGCCGTATAAATCGCTTCGTCGTTGTCCGTCGCTTCCGGCTTTGTCATTGGTCATTAGAACTTCGGTGCCATAGAAAAACTGTGGCGTTCCTCGCATCGTCATATACATCGCTATCCCGAGTTTCCAGTTTGCAAAATTTTTGTTGAGACGGGAATAGAATCTGTCCAAATCGTGATTGTCCGGGAAAATCAATTGGTTATCAGGATGTGGAAAAAGGAAATCATTGGCCACACTTTCATAGACTTTTCTCCAGGAAGAAAACCAGCCACTTTTTTCATTAAGTGCAGAAACTATATTGTCATTCATAGAAAAATCCATCATCATTGGCATATAACTTTTGTAACCATCGCTGTTTTTCTTGTCGATTTGCCAGTAAGAAGTCTGAACAATGTTTCTTGACATTTCTTCGGCAACGATGTTCATATTTGGATATTCGTCAAGAATGGCTTTTGTCCAATCTGCCAGAAAATTTTTGTCTGAATATGAATAAGTATCAACACGCAGTCCGGAAAGTCCGGCATATTCTATCCACCAAATGATATTCTGTGTCAGATATTTTGCCAGCAAAGGATTTTTCTGGTTAAGGTCTGCCATATGACCATCGAACCAACCATTGAGATATTCCTCTTTGTCAATTTCGGTGGCGTAGAGGTCTGTGATTGTGGTTTTAAGGTGATTGGTTCTTACTCTTTTCTCCGAATCAGGATAATTAATCCAGCTTTGCTCAGGCAAGTCTTTGACGAAATAATACTCTGAACCACAATGATTAAGCACAACATCCCAAATCAAACCAATGTTTCTTTTCTTGGCTTCTGTGGATAATTTTTTCAAATCTTCATTCGTCCCAAATCTTAGGTCAATCTTGTAAAAGTCGGTTGATGCATAGCCGTGATAAGAATAGGTGGGTTCATCATTTTCAATCAAAGGCGTGTTCCAGATCTGAGTGTAACCCAATGACTTGATATAATCCAAATGATTGATAATCCCTTGGATATCACCACCGTGTCTTGCATCTTCATTGTTTCTGTCAAGTTTTTGTTCCAAAGTTGTTTTGACAATGTCATTCTTTTCATCACCATTTGAAAATCTATCCGGAACAATCAAAAGAATCGCATCTTTTGAACCATAACTTTCCCGATTGGCGCTGTTGGTTTCCCGATTGTAAATTAGAAAATCTTTTGTCAGAACAACTTTTTTATCTTTTGAAAATTTGATTTTTACAGTTCCGGCTTTTGCTTCAGGATTGATTTGTAAGGTCAGAAACAGATAGTTCTTATTTTCAACCGTTTTATTTTCAGTAATGGTAATTCCGGGATAAGAAATCGTAGGCTGTAAATCCGAAATGTCTTTGCCATAAATCAACAACGTGACCGAATTGTTTTTCATTCCGACCCACCAATTGGCAGGCTCAATCCGTTCAATCTTTTGAGAAAGAATGAGATTGAAACTGATGAAGAATAAAAGTATTGCAAGTGATTTTTTCATTTTATGATTGAATTTGAGATTGTTATTTTTTCAGAAGAAATTCTAATGGGATTGAAAACCGTTTGCTCCAAGCATTTTCGCTGTGGTCAGCCGATTCAAATTTTTGGGTTGTCCAATTATTTTTGGTGAAGCCTTTTTCCTTCATTATCTGGTCAACTTTGTTCTGATGTTTTTCGTAATGGCTGTCCAATCCTTCGGTTCCAAAATCGAAATAGATTTTATGGGTTTTTGGGTTCGGAAGTTTTTGTCTGAGATAATTTTCGAAAGCAGTTGGAATTTCGTCATTTAAAAGGTCTGTGATTCCAATCCAATGCGTGGAAAGACAAGCTGCGCCACCAAAAATCTCCGGATATTCGCAAATTGCATACATCGAAATCAATCCGCCCATACTGGAACCGGCGATGTAAGTATTTTCCCTGTCTTTCAGAGTTGGATAATTTTTATCAATAAAAGGTTTTACCTCTTCTACAATGAATTTCAAATAGTTATCGGACTGAACTTTTCCCAGAAAGTATTTTTCAAGCGTTTGATTTTGCAATTCTTTAGATAAACTTTCAAACGGTTTTTGCGGAAAATACTCCGAATGCCGGGTTGCTCCGGTATTCCATAATCCGACAATGATGCAGTTTTTCAGTTTGATTTTTTTTCTGAGTTCTGTGTAATTTTCATCCACTTTCCATTCGGAATTATTCCAGTTGATTGACCCGTCAAAAAGCATTTGTCCGTCGTGCATATAGAGCACAGCATATTTTTTATTCGGATTAAAATTCTCAGGCAACCAGATATCTACATTTCTCGGAGCAACATATTTCGAAGGGAAATTGTTAATTCTGATGATTTTACCAGAACTCACAGCAGGAATCGAAGTCTGAATTACATCTTTGTATCGGTCTTTGATATCGACATATTTCTTGATGGCTGTTTTATATTCGACAAGATTTTTTGGCTTTCTCCAGTCTGGGTCCGGAAAATTATTCTCAATGTAAGTCCAGTCCTTTCCAGTGAAAAAATCGTCATCGTAAGTACAGCCTGTCAAATCTTTGAAAGGTTTGAGGAAAATATAACCTTCAAAAAAATCTTCCATTTTAAAATCGGAATGACAAAAACTGAAAAAACTATGGTCTCGTAATTTACCGACAGGCGTATTAATCAAATCAAAACCAATCTGCGGATAATCAAGTTTCTGAAGTACATTCTCAAGTTCTCCATTCGCAGGCGAAACATAAGCCGGATTGTATTGTGTTTTGGAGAACATCGGTGTGTGGAACATAATGTTGAAAATCTTTCCAGGCATCAGCTTGTAAAGGCGATTTCCTACCATTCCTTCATCATAATCACAGAAATCATCGTTGTTCACTTTCAAAATTGGCACTCTGTACTTTGTGAAAACGTGAACGTGTCCCATATAAATCAAGGCTTTTTCATTTTTATCAATGATTTCCTTTTTGATGATTTCAGTTCGGAACTGGTCTGGCGTTCCAAGATTGAAAACCGCTTTCATATTCTCGGGCGTTCTTGCACCACCTTTGAAGTTTTCCCAACGGTATTGATAACTCAGATTGACAATCCGGAACCTTTTCACATCAGGTTTTAAAGTTTTATTGAATTCCCAAACCGCCTTGTAGAGGTCAAAATATTCTTTGTAAGCCCAGCCGACATTGTAATAAAAGAACAAATCTTTTGCTTTTCGTGCATCAAATATTTCTGCATTCAGCAATTCGTCCAGTTCTTTTTGCTTTTCAAAAGCGCCGAATTCCATACAGAGGTTGTAAACGCCAGCTTGATATAATTCCGGAATAATGCTCTTAACAAAATCAAGGTTTTCCTTCACAGCGTGGTCTTCTCCTAACAAAACGAGAGGATAGTTTTTGAATTTGGAAACGAGATAATCTTTCGGGCTTTTTGGATGTTGCTTCAGATATTCTACAGCCTCAAGTGTCGCTTTATTTTCCTGACCGAATCCTAAAACCGGAAAAAGAAATGCTAAAAATAAAAGTGAAAATTGAATTGAAAGTTTCATTTTTTAGTTTGAATTTTGAACAAAAATATTCCTCCTTTCCCTTTACTACAAGGCTTTTGGACAAACGACAGGTTATTCTGTACAAAAAACAGACATTGAAATTACTGAATATTGTTTTAGGATAAATAATTACATTTGGAGAATATTAAAAAGTATGGACCAATCGTTTTTTGAACATTTCAAATCAAAATTTTGGCTGAAACACGTTTTATATTGGACGGCGTTTGTTCTTTTTTTTGGATTGGTTTGGGGCGTTTCGGATAACAATTATTCACGGAATATTTTGATCCAGATTTTCTGTCTTCCTTCGCGGATGTTGTTGGTCTATGTCACACTTTTTTATCTCTTTCCTAAGTTCTTCAATCAGAAAAAATATTTCAGTTTCTTTGTTTCGTATTGCGTTTTAGTTGCTTTGATAAGTGTTTTTATCCAGAGACCGATATTTCTTTATTTTATTCAGCCAAATTTTCTCCCTGGATTCAAGAACTCTGGTTTTTTTATCATATCAGAAATAGTGAATACTGCTCTGGATATCAATATTGCTGCAATGATTCCGATAGCTTACACATATCTGACCACGATTGAAAATCTTCAGAAAAATAATTCGGAGCTGAATGAAGAAAATAAATTGTTAAAAGAAGACGCTGTAATTCAGGATAATAGTGGCGAATCGTACATCAATTTGAAAATTGATAAAAGTGTGAGGAAAATCAAAATCGACGATATTGTTTTTGTGGAAAGCCTCCGGAATTATTGCAGAATCAAACTGATTGATTCGGAAATCACGGTTCTTAAAACGCTGACATCGGTTCAGGAATTATTACCCGAATCCAAATTTGTCAGGATTCATCGCTCTTTTTTAGTTAATAAGGATAATATTACCTCTGTTTCTCCCAGCAAGATTGAAATCAATCATATGACAATTCCTGTTGGGAGAAAATATAAAGATGAGGTTAAAAAGAAAATGTTAAGTAGCTGATTGCAATTTGCTTTTTGCTATTGGCTTTCATTCAGTACTTTAAAATGGTATGATTAAATTATCACAAGCACTTATTGGTCGATTTTTAGCAAAAATGCATATTCCAAAGCAATTTCCTTCAAACTTTCGAAACGTCCGCTTGCACCGCCGTGACCAGAACTCATATCGGTTTTGAAAATGAGAATATTGTCATCCGTTTTCAATTCTCTTAATTTCGCTGTCCATTTTGCTGGTTCCCAATACTGAACTTGAGAGTCGTGGAATCCTGTGGTAATTAAGATGTTAGGGTAATTTTTCGCTTCGATATTATCATAAGGCGAATAGGATTTCATATAATCATAATATTCCTTCTCATTCGGATTTCCCCATTCGTCGTATTCTCCCGTTGTCAAAGGAATCGTATCGTCCAACATTGTCGAAACCACGTCTACGAAAGGAACCTGCGCCACAATTCCGTTAAAAAGTTCCGGATTGTAATTCATCACTGCACCCACCAAAAGTCCGCCGGCACTTCCGCCCATTGCGTAAAGATGTTTTGGCGATGTGTAATTTTCTGATATTAAGTGTTTTGCAGAATCGATAAAATCAAAAAACGTGTTTTTCTTCTGAAGCATTTTTCCGTCTTCGTACCATTCTCTGCCAAGGTATTCTCCACCTCGGATGTGTGCGATGGCAAAGATATAACCTCGGTCAAGCAGCGATAATCTGGTGCTGGAAAAGCTCGCATCCACCGTGTGGCCGTAACTGCCGTAGCCGTAGAGTAGAAGCGGTGTGTTTTCAGACTTCGGTGTGTCTTTGTGATAAACCAAAGAGATTGGAACTTGTTTTCCGTCTCTTGCGGTTGCCCAGATTCTTTCTGAGATATAATTTTCTTTATGGAATTTCCCGCCCAAAACTTCCTGTTCTTTAAGAAGTACGGTGGTTTTGTTTTTCATATTATATTCGAAAGTAGAGGCTGGTTTGGTTAATGAGGTGTAACCGAAACGCAAAATATCCGTATCAAACTCCAGATTAATTCCGATGTAAGCGGTATAAGTCGGGTCTGAGAATGGCAAGTAGTAGGAGTTATTGTTTTGATTATCAATAATGTTAATTTGTAAAAGACCTTTTTCGCGTTCTTCGATTACAAAATAATTTTTGAAAATCTCAAAACCTTCCAACAAAACATTTTCTCTGTGAGGAATGAAATCCTGCCAGTTTTCCATCGAAGGTTGATTGACCTTGGTTTTCACAATTTTGAAATTGGTAGAATCATCGGCATTGGTAATGATGTAAAAATCATCTCCGTAATGCTCCACCGAATATTCCAAATCTTCTGTTCTTGGCTGAACAATTGTCCAATCTGCAAAAACATTATTTGAAGGGATAAATCGCATCTCATCTTCATTGGTCGAAGAAGTCGCAATGAAAATATATTCTAAAGATTTGGTTTTGAAAATTCCCACATCAAAGGTCTCATCTTCCTCGTGGAAAATCAAAACATCTTCATTGGGATCTGTTCCTAATTTATGACGGTAGATTTGGAAAGCTCTCAGACTTTCATCTTTTCTGATATAAAAAACGTGTTCGTTATCATTCGCCCAAACTGCTTTTCCGGTTGCATTTTCTATAACATCAGGATAGAGTTCTCCTGTTTTAAGATTCTTGAAATAGATTTTATAAATTCTCCTTCCAACATTATCGGTAGAATAGGCCATAATATCATTGTTGACGCTGATGGACATACTTCCGGTTTCGAAAAATGTTTCGCCTTCTGCCAAGATATTGACATTCAACAAAATCTCTTCTTCGTTTTCTAATGATTGAAATTTTCGGGCAAAAATCGGATATTCTTTACCGCTTTCATAACGAACGATGTACCAATAACCGTTGAAGAAATAGGGCAAAGATTCGTCGTCTTTTTTGTAGCGCGATTTCATTTCCTCATACAAATCGTTCTGAAGGTCTTCTGTGTCCTTCATTACAAAATCGGTGTAGGCATTTTCTTCTTCCAGATATTTGATGACTTCAGGATTTTCGCGTTCGTTCATCCAGAAATACGGGTCATTTCTTTTATCGTTATGGATTTCGAGAAGTTTTTCTATTTTTTTAGCTTTTGGAGCGTTCATTCGTTTGGATAATAATTTTAATATAAATTCTCGCAGATTATATAGATTTAGCAAATCTTTATTAAAAAGCAAATCTGCAAAATTCGCTTAATCAGCGTGAGATTATACAATCTTGAATTTAACAAATTTAAACAAAAAACCATCCCGAAAATTCGGGACGGTCTTGATTTATGTAGCCAATAATTATTTATTGATGTTTCTAACGTATTTTTCTATCGCCATTGTCATAGACGGATTTTCTTTGGTTGGTGCCATTACATTGACAGTTAATCCAGCTTCTTCTGCAGCAGCTTGTGTTGTAGTTCCGAAAACAGCAATTTTGGTATCTCCCTGTTTGAAATCGGGAAAATTGATTCCAAGAGATTTGATTCCCTGATGACTGAAGAAAACCAACATATCGTAATCCTTGATATTGATATCAGTCAAGTCACTCGCTACCGTTTTGTACATAACGGCTTTTGTCCAATCGATATTGGCTGCATCCAAAACTTTAGGAATTTCTGGTCCTAAAACGTCGGATGAAGGTAAAAGATATTTCTCGGAAGGATATTTTTTGAATAGAGAAGTCAAGTCGGAGAAATTCTTCTCACCGAAGCTGATTTTTCTTTTTCTGTAAACAATATGTTTCTGCAAGTAGTTGGCAATGGCCTCGGACTGGCAGATATAACGCATCGCATCTGGAACTGTGAAACGCATTTCCTCCGCAAGACGGAAGTAATGGTCTATCGCATTCTTACTCGTGAAAATGATTCCTGTGTATTGCGTCAGGTCTATTTTCTGCGTTCTAAGGTCTTTCGCATCCACACCTTCAACGTGAATAAAAGGACGGAAATCAATTTTGATTTTCTCTTTTTTCGCTATTTCCAAATAAGGCGACGATTCATTTGGAGCGGGCTGTGAAACTAGAATAGATTTGATTTTCATCTCGAAATGTGTGTGTTACATTTAATAAAACAAGAATTTCCAAAGTACCAAAACGGGTACTATTTGAAGCGTGCAAATATACAAAAATTTATAATACCATTTTTCCGGCAATATGGCTTGGTTGTGGAAAATGTATATTAAGTTTTTCAGAATGAACGAACCAACAACCAGGCCGATAATGAAATAAAAATATTTCACCAAGTCAATTGGAAAATAATAAAATACAAATGATGCAATGATAAAAGCGATGGATTCCAAAAAATAATATTTACTGGAAACCAAAGTCAGTCCTTTCAGGTTTTTCACACTTCCAACGCTGGAGTAGAAGAGGAAGGTCAGAATATTCCGCACAATATCAAAACTCAACAAGGTCAGCAATGTAAACCCGAATTTGTTGATTTGAAAACCAAATAACTGAATATCAGATACAAACTTTGGAACAATCGGGACAAACTGTGAGAGTAGGAGTGATGTCATTATGCATTTCACAATAGAAATAATGACCCAAGATGGCGTGAGGTTATTAGAATCTTCAATTTTCTGAAGTAAAAAATCCTTGATGCTAGCTTCTCTCTGGAAAATAGACAAGAGGATAATGTATATAAAGATACTCCCAAGAATACAATATACCACCCAATCATTATGTTCCGTAATTCTTACCAAGCTCCAAATTTTTTGCAAAAATAGGAATTAGAATAATGATATGTTGTAATTAGTTATTAATTATTAAACTAATTTGAAAAAGAGTAAGTACTTTTTGAATATTTATTTCGTGTTTCTCATAAAATCAACGGCTTCATCAAACCGTTTACTCCACGGCAAAAAATATTGTAATACCATTGGAACGTGTTTTTTGTTAAGAATGACTTGCTTAACATTCGGTTGAAAAGGTTTCAATGCTTTCAAAAAATTCTCATTGGCGATTTTAATAGAAGGATAGGTTTTTTCGCCTGAATAAATCAAAAATGATGGTGTTTTTTCATTAATGAAATAGATAGAAGACGCCTGTTTCCATTTTTCAGGGTCTTTGCTCCAAGTGATGTCATAATTATCTACAGCAGTTGGCGGGTATTTTTCCAAATAATTTTTCATATCAATTCCGGCAGCATCTATTAAAATAATTCCTGAAATTGTTTTTTCCGGGATTCCATATTTGGGGTTCATCACGGCGGAACTTGCCAATTGCCCGCCTGCGGAATGTCCGGAGATGAAAATCTGTTCTGGATCTCCGTGATATTTCGCTGCATTTTTTTTTGTAAATTGTACCGCAGCTGCAATTTCTTTGGTCATCTCGTCTATATCAGCATTTGGACTCAAGGTATAATCCGGAATCACAACAGTCAGATTTTTACGGGCAAAGTTTCTTCCGAGAAGATTGTACTTATTTTTATTACCGCTATTCCAGTTTCCACCGTAGACGAAGATAAGAACCGGATAGTTTTTGTTTTTGATATTTTTAGGCGTGAAAATATTCAGCTTTACGTTTTCTCCCTTATTATTTTTGGTGTAGGAAATATCTTTATAAGCCATTGTCGGTTTACAGCTGATAATCATAAGGGCAAGAAAAAAAAGTGTTGTAAATGGTTTATGCATTCTATATATTATAGAATAATATACGAATAATTTGAACAGTTAGATTGCATGTAATTTTGAGACCAATAATCGTTTGATTTAGATGTGATTATTTTATTTAGTTCCAAAAATAGATTTTCATAATCGCTGTTGTGATGGCTGTGCTTTTTGTAAAACAGATGGTCTTTCTGCCGAATCTTCTAATTTGATTTCTGATGCTGAGATTTTTTCTTTCGATGCCATTGGTTCCGTACCTTTTCGTAATATGAATATCTTTGGGGATCAGATATTGGTAATTCCTTAGTTTGTCGGTATATATTTGATTGGCTTTTGCATTGACCAAGGTTTTTACAATTGCATTTAGAGTTTTGTTATTTCTTTTGCCAAGGTAGAAAGCTGCAACTTCTTTTGTCGTTTTATTAATAGCATAAGCCAGCCACATCGGATTGGTTTTTTTTCTTACGAAAAATCTCATCTCGTCCAGTTCATAAGTTTTGCCGGGAGATAAAACAGGTTGTGTTATTTGTCCTGCTATATATAGAATTCTTTTGAGTAAGGTTGTTGCTGATATTTTCAGTAGTCTGGCTGTGGATCTTATGCCTAAGCCTTCTTTGGTAAATTGAACTATTAGGAAATCAAGATCTTTTCTGTAAGCATTATAAGAATAAAAGTCCAAAAATCTCCGGTCACAGTTCTTGCAGAAATATTGTTGTTTCCTGGTTTTTGTAGTTCCGTTTTTTACAATCTTGTTGGAATAACAAAATGGGCAGCTACCTGTATCACTAACTTTGATACACCTGTTATAATCCTCAGTCATTTGCGATATGTTTTTTCTGCAAAAATAAACGAGAAGGATAAATATATCCTTCTCGTTTTAAAATTTCACTTTTAATGTTTATTGATTTTCAATAAATTAATGTTGAAAATCGTAGCTGTCACTAACTTTGGAACATTACCATTACATACAAAATCATAAAAATAAAACCGAATAATAATGTGCTTTTTATCTTCATAATATTAATTGTTTACTCCTTGTTGTTGTAACCATTGTACAATGGTATTCATTAATTGGTCTGCTTGGTTTCCTATTTTATGTATTAAAAACTTTATGTTAATTTAAAAATATAACTATATAGAGTCCAATACATAAAAATTAATATCAAAGCATTTATAAATAAAACCGCTTTTACAAAATTAAGGCTTCTATTTATAGATACTAATATTAAAATCAACTGAATGAAAAGTAAAATAGCAAATATAATTGTTGAAACTGGACCTGCTATAAAATTCCCTTTAGGTATTATATTGATTAATATTATTGGTAATAGGCATAATATAAAGACGATTATATTAATTATATTTAATTTTTTACTCCTTGTTGTTGTAGCCATTGTACAATTGTATTTATTAATTTATCTGCTTGATTTCCTGGTCTTGCGGCATCAAAATGATGTGCATTATCTCCTTCACCAACAACCGGAACAGTAGTCGCAGATGCTCCTCCTTGAAGAAACTCCAAAATGTCTTTAGGATACTTAATAGATCTCCTTTCAGGTCATATCTGGTAACATTTTTAATATTACTATTCCCCTTTAATTGCTTCATCAAATCGGATTTATCTGATATCGGGCTTCCTATCAAAACCAAATTATCAATCACTTGCCCAGAGTCTGCCAATCTTAATGCTGATTGAGCCTGTAAGACACTTCCGTAAGAGTAACCGACCATATTAAATTGTTCTCCTTCTTGTAACGGATTATCTTTTAGTTGTTGCTGATACATACTAACAGTAGCATCTATCATATCATCTTGAACAGGTTTAGTTTCCGTATTATATGCATTGTATAATGTAGTCCCAAAACCTCCCATTGCACTTGGAGACATTGAGTTATTCATTCTCTCATATCCTGTTTGACGATACATTGTAGTAAATTCAATATCAGCAGTCTTTCCTCTGGTTGCATTTACTCTATAAAAATCATTCATACCATTTGAGGCAAAAGCTCTTGCCCAACGATTAACATAATCCCAACCATCTTGGTCGTTTCCTGCTCCTCCGATAAAGTATACTCTTTTTCCATCAGGGTCTACCGCGACCGTTGGACGATTAAGAACATATGCATAATTACTGGCAAAAGGATATTTCTCACTTAGTTTATCTACAGTTCCCCAACGAACGATATCAGGCATATATTGGCGAGAACCGTAGTCATAAAAGCCTGTTTCTTGTAGTTCTTTACCGTTGTACTTATAATTGTAAGGAATAGCCATCGGATCATACACAGAAGACTGCCCAAAAGGTTTCAGGAAACTCATCCCAAAAGGGTAGTAATCGTTTCTGTCTCTTATTTCTAGATCGCCTGCGTTGTTTTTTACATAGCTCACCCTCACATTTCCAAGGTGGTCTTTGTATTGATAAATATAGCGATAATTTTCATAATCATAATAACCTTCTGATGTTGGGAAAAAAGAAAGGATCATATTGTCTACTTCCGGTGTTCCGGGGTCTACAACCGCAATTTTTCTGGTTTCATCTTTTGTGAAGGCTTCTTCTTCTCCGGCTAATGATGCTTCCATTGTGGCATCATCAGGATTCTCCAATGCTTTTCGTATAGGGTCCGTATTCGGGGTAGAGTACTGGAAGCCGTCCAGATACTCGGTATTGATGGTCTTTGTCCCGGCAGCATTGGTCAGGACAAATTTCTTCTTCACCTTCACACCGTCTGCCCTGTAATAGTAATTCGTAACATTCGCATTCTGGTTGATCTGTTTAGGAAGGTTCAGGAAATTGTAAGCAATGGCAGAGATCTTCTTGTCCGGCATTGCAATCATATTCCCGTTGATTTGTTAGAAGCGTTAATTGTTTTATAATATTCTTTTTTTACACTACCACTAACTTTGTTACACCTGTTATGATTCCCAATCATTTGCAATCTGTTTTTTCTCGAAAAATAAACGTGAGTAGGTAAATCCCTACTCACGTTTTTAAATTTATTAATTCTTTTCTTGTCTGATTTTCAATAAGTTAATATTCAAAACCATATCTATCACTAACTTTGGAACATTACCCTGATTTTCAATAAGTTAATATTCAAAACCATATCTATCACTAACTTTGGAACATTACCACATTACCATAAAACAAACCCCACCGCAATGCGGTGGGGTTTTATTTTTATTTTATAATTTCTCCATTGGTTTTAAATTTTATGGAAAAGGTATTCTCTCGATTTGTTATTATTTTTTTTATATTCTCTTCCGTTCCCAACTTTTTCAATACTATTTCTCCTTTTTCTGCAAATGAAAAATATTCATCTGCATAAAAATAAAGAGGAACTAAATTTTTGTCTATAAAAACAGATCTATTACTATTCTCTATCCAAAAACTTTCTGGAGAGCTAGAAAGATTATTCAAATATAAAACATAAGTATCTACATTTTCTTTATCCAAGACTATATAAACTTTATTATTTATACCTCTTTTTTGAATTTCTTTGTTAAGAATTTCAGTAATAGAACTGGGTAGAAAATATATTATATCTGAAGTTTTCTTTTGTGAATAACAACTAAACAAGCAAAAATTCAACAATAAGAACAATAAGTTTTTTTTCATTATGGATTTTTTTGTTTATTGATAAAATTATTTAATGACTCTTGACCAATATTATTGGTATTAGTAGTACCAACATTTTTGGTTTCTGTTCCATTTGGCATAACTCTATGTATAGAGTTTCCATTCGTTTGAGCTCCTGTATAAGAGTCTACAGCATACACTGGTATATTAAATCCTGTGGTCGAACTTGAAGTACTTTTATCTAAAGCAGATGTCCCTGGTATATTTGTAAGATTAGGATCTTGTGAAGTATTATGTGTATGTACTTGAGCTGTTGGAATCAATTTAGTTCCTCCAAATGTTTGTTTCACAATATTCCCCGATGAATCTCCTCTTTGATCAATTGTTATGGTCGTTTTTCCATCTATTCCATCAGGACCTCTAGCAGATGTTACTTGTGCTGTTGGTACATCCCCTCTTATAACTTCAATACCAACCCAAACTTGTCTTTCTTTAGTTTGATCTGCAATAGTTTCATTATTGGCATTGTTAATATCAGAATTTATTTGAGTATTATTTACTGTAACTATCGAACTACTTTCTTGCAAAGCCTGCGTTGCTGCTGTTGATAAGGAACCTCCATTTTCAGACGTTATATTATTCCAGTCACTTTTATATATTACTCGGACATTTTTAGTTGCAGCTCCATCACTTCCTAAATATTTACCTGTTGAAGCATCAATATAATCATCAGGTGGTGTAGCGAACATACCATCATAATCAACAAACATTATAGGATTATTCCAAGCGTAATTATATGGACTAAATCGTCTCATCTTTTCGGTAAGAGGATCAATCACCCCCCATCTCCCGATATCCGGCATATAGAATCTTGCTCCGTAATCATACATCCCAGTCTCCTGCAACTCTTTCCCGTTATACTTGTAGTTATAAGGAATCGCCATCGGATCATACACAGAAGACTGCCCAAAAGGTTTCAGGAAACTCATCCCAAATGGATAATAATCATTTCTGTCTCTTATCTCCAGATTGTTACCATTCTGCACATAGCTCAACCTCACATTTCCAAGATGGTCTTTGTACTGGTAAATATAGCGATAATTTTCATAATCATAATAACCCTCCGAGGTTGGGAAAAAGGAAAGAATCATATTATCTACCTCTGGTGTTCCGGGGTCTACAACAGCAATCTTTCTGGTCTCATCTTTTGTGAAGGCTTCTTCTTCTCCGGCTAATGATGCTTCCATTGTGGCATCATCAGGATTTTCCAATGCTTTTCGTATAGGGTCTGTATTCGGAGTAGAATATTGGAAGCCGTCCAGGTATTCGGTATTGATGATCTTTGTTCCGGATGAGTTCGTAAGCGTAAACTTTTTCTTCACCTTCACACCGTCTGCCCTGTAATAGTAATTGGTAACATTCGCATTCTGGTTGATCTGTTTCGGAAGATTCAAAAAGTTGTATGCAATCGCAGAGATATTCTTGTCCGGCATTGCCGTGGTGTTTCCGTTGGCGTCGTAGGTCATTGTCTGTCCGCCTCCTTCGTAGCCGCTGCTGTTATTGGTAGCATCTGTGATATTGGTCACCTTGTTGCCAGTATAGGTGTAGTTGAGAGCGTCTATTAGTACTGGTGTATAATTTTTTGCGTGCTTGGAATTACGGTACAAGTGCGTGATGTTCCCATTCAGGTCATAGGATATGTCCTCGTCATTAATTCGACTCTCCGGCAATGTGGTGCCCGGGTCTTGGTAATTACCTCTAAGCAATCTGTTGAGCCCGTCATATTTGTAACCATAGCGTTTTAGACCAACATCCCTGGAGATCCAGTCCACCTCGGCAATGTTGCCATTGTATCTTGGCGTACCCATATATGGACTCTCGGGATTGTTGTAGCGGATATTATATCCAAACAGCTTTCCGTTGTTCAGAACATAAGATTGGTCTGCTGCATTGTAGGTTATATCTCCGCTGTTAATACCTGTCATCCAGCCCCGGATGTTGTAGGTATAATCGACTGTTTGTAATGGTGTGATGGCAGAACGTCCTACTTCTTTCTTTACCAGCTGCCCAATCTCATTATAGGTATTTTTGGCCAGAGAAACGACAGGGGATTTGCCTACCACCTCGTGATAATGCTCCAGGAGTCGGTTTTGGTTGTCATATACAAAATCTTCCTTTACTACCAGTTCCGCATCGGCATTTTTTCTTTTGTGGTAGGTCATTGTTTTCTGGGGAATGCCTGCAAAATCTAACAGGCTTTCTGTTTTGGTGTAACCGCCCATATGATTGTAGCTCCACGTGCCTATCGGTCTTGCCTTCTGGTCATAGAACGTGTAGGTCTTCGTCCACTTGTCATCCTCCAGGTTCTTGACGAAAGAAGCTGTGGGAAGGGATTTGGTGGTCACGTTTCCTGTCTGCGGCAGAACAGCCTGGCTCTGGATGCTGCCCGGAACCGATGCCAGATCCGGAGGATACGTGTCATAATAGTTCACGGACATCAGCTTGGTGATTACGGAAGGAAAAGCATCATTGGTATAATACAAATTGATCCCATTATAGTTCTGGGCTGTACCGCTTCGGGATTCGTTATTGCTGATGATCGTGGTACTGCTATCCACAACACCCTGAACTGCCGCCCTGCCGTCATTACTGGCTACAAAGCCTGTATACACTACCCTGCCGAACTGGTCATATTTCGTAAACAGCCAGCCTGGCGATCCAAACGGATTGGATGCCGTAGCAGATGCCAGGTTCGCATCCTGTGTAAAGATCAGTCTGTCCTGCTTGTTATACACCATATATTCCCAGCCTTTGCCCGGGAGCTTCTTTTCCACTAGCCGGTTTCTGCCATCATACCGGTACTGGAAGCACAGATCATCTAAATCTGCCTGTGTAAGAGTTCCTTTTGCCGCTGCCTCCGGCTGGATGACGAATGCCAGCTGATTGTATTCATTATAAACATAATAAGTATCAGAATCTTTTGTGCCGTCATTTTTTCTAACCAAAATCGTTTGTCCTTCTCCGTTTTTGAATTCGATGGTTGTATTCAAGTCTTCGTCAGTGACTGTATTTTTGTAGAGTTGTGCTGCGCCATAGTTGCCGGATTGTGTAAGAACAGAGCTGGTGGCATTGTTTGGCCAGCTCGTATTAGTAACAAATCTTTTGACTTCGCTTCCTAAATTAGTTCCATAGGCGAAGTTAACAGGTTTAGAAGACCATGTATTACCGACTTGTATCTGTTGTTGGATTCGGTCTAAAGGTGAATTTTCTAAAACTTTTTCCGCGTAGATTTTTTCTGTTCCGTAAGGTGTAGAGGTCACATTTGCCAGTGGATTGCCGTAAATCGCTCCGTTGGAGCTTCCTGTTTGCGGAACAGGGAGGTAGTCCTTGGTCTGCCTTCCGAATGGGTCATATTCTATTTTTGTAACAACATCATTGCCTAATGGAGAGGCTTTGACATTCAAGACCTGTTTTGGTCTGCCTAAGCCATCATAATACTGAATTGTTTCTAATGGCGGTTTCTGAATCGGATCTCCCGGTTTTGAGAGGTAGGTCTTGGTATAGACATAATTCTCTGTAGAACTTGGGACAGTCTGGGCAAAACTGTTTATCGTAATAAACAGCAAACTGATTGGTATTATATGTTTTTTCATTTGTGTGTTTTTATGGTTTATAGTGGTACTCGTAAGACTTTAGGATATTTCCGTTGACATCTTTAACTTCTTTTAATCTGTTGGCAGTGTCATAAATATAAACTTCACGGACTCCGGAAGGTGGCGTAATACTGCGAACGCCTATCAAGGGGTCATACGTGTAGGTTGTTATTTGAAAACCTGCCAAAGTAGAGTTATTTCTAAATGCATCCAAAGCAATCAACATGTCACCCTCTTTAGGGTTGCCTGAAACAGCATCATTGGCATCATCGTTCGAAGCATTGATAATAGCACTTGCCAGTGAACTTACCTGCGCATAGGTTGCGCCTTCTATCTTCGCTATTGGCTGAGTTTGGTTGTAACCCCAGATAATTGCTGTAGAAACGCCTGTTTTAGAGGTGTACTGTTGAGGATTTCCTTTACTGTCATATAGATTGTAAGTAACTTCTGTAGAGAGATTGCCTGTGACCAAGTCCAATGAGGAAACTGATTTCGGAAGTAGCAGATTCCCTGTTTGGGTATCAGGTAAAGTATCCGGATAATCTGTATAGGTCTTGGAAATAATTTTAGAGCCTTTTTTCGTTACTGTCTCCAACGGAATGCCTACCATATTTTTTTGAATCATTAGCGTTTTACCCTTTTCGTGAGCATAGCTGTAATCAGTCGTCTGATAACTCTGATCTGGGAAGGTCGTCTTCTGCTTGGTTAATTGATAATGGGATGGGTTGTTGTAGAAATATTCTGTGGTGGTTAGTAATGGCAAACCATTCATATAATCTGTGGTCTTCTGGGATTTTAAATAATGCCAGTAGGAAATGTTACGATATTCGGTTACATCAAGGTTTTTTATGTATGGTATGTCTATTTTAGTTCCTACGGATTTCCCATAACAGACATGATCAGGATTTGTTATATCATATTGAGTACAGTAATATGCAGTAGGACCGGTTGCACATTCTTCTAGGTCATTTCTTCTATGTGCAAAATTTTTCAATTCAAAAGTATAGGCATTATTCGTTACATAATTATTTTCCTTTTTCTGAACGACATCTAATGATCCGTTTGAATTTTTACTTAATGTCTGTGATATAATTTCAGAGCCGTTATTCCAGCCATAATTGGTATAAGGTGTATTTTGAATATTATTTTCTCCCCATAAAAATGCACTTATTGCATCCCTATTAATGGTAAATTCTTTTGCTTCACCTCCTTTTTCAAACTGATCACCCCCATTACTTATTGTTACATATTTATAAAGACATGATGTACCTTTATCCGTATCAAAAAGGGAAAGTAGGCTACTTGAAGATTCTATTATATAATATCTTGTACTGGTCTTACAAAGAAACCCATCGGGAAAACAGACTTCTGAGGATTTATATTGAGATGTGAAATATGGTTTTTTCCCTTTATCTCCCGAAGAATGATTAATATCGTCTTTGGGACCATAATAATATCGGGTATATTTTGGTATTGCAGACGGAATTTTATAATCTTTCGTTGATTTTATTCTAATCCCTCCTGTATCAAGATTATCATTATAAGTATGTGGAGCAGTTGCATAATACTTAATTTCCCCAACAAAACGAGTAGCTCTGTTTGCTGTGAAAATTAGAGTATAATCTTGCCCCGCAACAGCATCAAAATAAATGGTAGGAAATTCTCCATTAGCAACAAAAGAATAATTTGGACCTTCTTGTATATAGCCTTGATAGTCACTCCATACATAAAAAGAAGCACCCTCAACATCGGTTCTTGGAAATCTTGTAGGATCACCAGTTCCTGTTTCTGTAGTAAAACTATGTCCAGTAATCTCAACCCGTTGATTTGCTTGGGAAGTAAAGTTTAAAGTGTATGTTACAGGCTGTATTCCAGTGTTTAGAACTGACATTGGTTGAGTCGTAATTGGTGGATAATCTGTTTTCTCTCCCCAATAAGTATTACCTTCATATTCCAGTTCTGTATAACCCTTTGTAGGATAAGTTATTTTCTTCAGGAGTCCTATTTTTGCAAAATTAGGGTCAGGCTCCTGATTTGCACCATAATTATAATTTTCCAAATTATAATCATAAATTTTGGGAACTAATGTGTTATTGGCTTTCCCGTTATAATATCCCCAATAATCCCTGCTATAAGATAATCTTTCAGGAAATGAGTTAGGATTTTCATATTCAAAATTATAGGATTTATTAGGGTCTTTAAATGCTATATTGGTCAAAAAGTTTCTTTTATTTGGTGTATTCAGATAATTAAAGCTGATATTCTCCACAGCATTAGCATTTATATCTGTTTGGATTATATTTTGAATTTTATAATTGCCATCTGTATCAATATTATTGGAATCTGTTGAATAAATAAATTGAATGCTTCCATTTATTGAATTGTTACTGCTTATAGTTTTTATTCTTTTCCCATCAAACTTTGTAGTGGTTTCTATTTCATCTCCCAGTTGAGTACCAGATCCTACATAAGTATTTGCTTCACATGTCTCATATGGAAGTGACAAAGTGAAATTTTGAGACTTGGAAGTTGTATAGAACATGGATGTATCTTCATAAGTAAAATAAATCTCATCACCTTTGGGATGTACAATTTTTGTAAGATACCATGCCGTGGTACCACTACTGCTTGCTGTTGGATGAACACCCGGAGTGTGATATGTTGTACCTTCTTCTGCGGTAAAATAATATTTTTCACCTGTAGGAAGTGTTATTGTGAATCCGTTCCCTTTTTCAATCTGAATAGGTTGCTGGTCAACCAAGTGAACCTGATTGTTTCGGTCATAAAAAAATTTTCCTGAATACCCGTTGAAATTGAAAGAATATAAATCCCTTTGTGAATCAATACCGGGACTTAGATTTCCCATAGTATATATAAAGTTCCAATAAGCGGGATTGTTATTAGGCTGAAATGCATTCGACGGAATATTTAACATTTGCGAGCGATCATCGGGAAGATCTCTCACCATTCTTGTAATAACTCCTCCAAAATTAAGATTCCATCCTAATCCGACATTCGAAGACACTTCATCCACTTTGATCCCATTAGAACCATAAAAAAGACTCAGAGGTAATGTAATATTATTGGTTTTATAAGTAAATAGGGGGACAGAGATATTGGGTGCTCCTATGAATAAGCCAACCGGAACATTGCCGTAATTCCCTAATGAATAAGCTGTTGGAGAGGGCGGTATAATATTAGGTAAGGAAGAGCTAGTTTCTCCGTCCGGAGCATTCAGGTTCTGTGTTTGTGCTGTTATTCCTATAAAACCTGCTAAAAGTAATATTTGTAATAATTTTCTCATAGTTTATTTCTTCACGATTTTAGTTGATAGTTTTTTCTCTCCAGTAGAAGCGGTCACTACATACACGCCCTGCGGAAGTCCACTGGTGTTAATTTTAGAGACTGCGTTCTTAGTTTTCAAAGTTTGGATTTGCCTTCCACTTATATCGGTTAGCATAATATCAGCCTCTGTAAAATCCAGTCCAATTTCTACATAAGCGTAGTCTTCCACCGGATTAGGGTAAATGCGAATGTCTTTGTTTTCCACCAAATCATCCAATTGTTTGTCTCCCAGCTTAACGATTTTCCAGTTTTCTTCACCTAGCTGGTCTGCACTAGTTCCGGCTAGTAAGTAAGAGCCATCACTTTGTAGATTTGCTGAGGTTAAGCGTTCCTGCTGCTTCTTATCCTTGCCCTCCACATATTTGCGCCATCCTTCCTTACCATTGGTATCTATGTATAGCATCCAGAACTTTTCATCATCAGATTTTATCTTTTCTTCGGCTTGAGTATAACCACCTAACAAAAATCCTCTGTCCTCACTGAAATTATCCTTATTGGTCTTCCTGATGACATCAAGGCTCATCGCTACATCCCTGTTCCCGAAATTGTAACTTTTCTGCCAGATTTCATATCCCAAACTGTCTAAGGAAATAACCCAAATATCCGTTCCTTCCTTGATATTCTCCTTTTTATTGCCCGATGATTGGCTTCTGCTTTCCCCTGAAACGATGTAGCCGTTCTGGGTGTTGGCTATTACTTTCGGACGGTCGTCACCGCTTCCCCCATAGGTCTTCTGCCACTCGACATTGGCGTTCTTGTCCAGCTTTATAATCCAATAATCTCCAGCTCCAAAATTTTCATCAGTTTTTCCAATGAAAGTTTTAGCCATTGATGTTAATTCGGGTTTTGTAGTCTCGTTTTGAGAATTGGTACTCTGAGAATTATTATTCTGATTAGAATTTTGAGTTTCGGAGTTATTCAGGTTTTCTGCTTTCCCGGAAGTAGAATAGACCAACAAGATAGCTCCTCCGTCTTCTGTCGCAATCATATCGGTAACCTCATCCAGGGATTTTCCTCCGAGAATAGTCGTTTGGATTAGTTTTCCGTCTTTGTCCAGTTTGGAAACGAAAACATCTTTTGAGCCGAAAAGCTTTCTATTATCACTGATATTTCCAGCGACAAAAAATCCCGAATCAGTGGATTGTACCACTGCCGAAGCCTCGTCATTGCTTTTAGTTCCAAGGGTCTTTTGCCAAAGTTCTTCTCCATTTTCATTTAAACGCACTATCCAGGCATCACTCCCGCCAAGATTATTTTCCTTCTTGTCTCCGGAAATATTGGAAAATGAAGTGCCAACCAAAGCAAATCCTCCCTCCTGGGTGGCAATGGAACTTATCAAATAATCGTGTTTTGAACCTCCGAAGTATTTATCCCATAATTTGTTCCCCTCTTGGTCCAGCTTAAGAATATGATAATCGTAACCTTTGTTTTGGTTGCCAGTTGATAGTTGTTGGGATTTTGTATTAATCGAACTTCCGGAAAGCAGAATCTGTCTGTCAATTGTGGAAGTCATTGTCGTGAGAAAATCTTGTGTAGAGGACTGGATGTCGCGTTGCCAAAGGATCTTTTGCGCATAACAATGGCAAAACAAAAGCGTTCCCACACTTATACAGAGCTTTTTCATAATTTGAGTTTTTCGTATTGGTTATGATTCACAATGCAATATTAGCATTGTAATGCGCCAAAACTTGTCGCATTATATATTTGCGCGTAAAAATAATATTATTTCCCAAACTCTCCTTACGGGAAAACCATAAACAGAAATTATTGACAGCATAATTTCGGAATTTATGTCCCATCGAACAAGCATCGAACAAGGGTTATAGAATGGTTATACAATTATCAAACAACGGTTATACAATGGATATATAACTACTGTTATTTATGGTAATAAAACTATTGGTAAAAATCAACCTAAGACCCTATCAGGCGGAGATTCTTGAAGTCCCAATCAAACAAAATATTAAACCTATTACTATTAATTCATTTATATTAAATAATAATCAAAAAACAATAATACACAACCTGAAACAACATTGTCAGGCTGAGGCTCTCGAAGCCAAATTAAAAAAACTCCTTCATTTTAAAAATAAAAAATACGTCAAGTTTTGACGTTAGCCGGCTATACTTTTGGCAACATCAGCTGAAGCAAACAATTTTCAAACAATTTATTAATTAAAAAAAACATTCATTATGGGAAAATTATATGACTCATTATTATCAGGCACTTCAGGACGCACAGGGCGTATCGTTGTGGCCAATGTATCCGGAAACGAAATCTCAAGAATCCGACCGAGAAAACGCACTACACAGCCAACCTCCAAACAGCTTCTGGTACAGAACCGGATGAAAAAGTGCGCTCTTTTTATGCAGTCCTACCGTGGCTATGCCTGCAAATATTATGGCACCCGCACAGGGATGAAGTCCTCTTACAATCTGGCAATGACAAATCTGATGGACAACTTTAAAATCAATTATACAGATGCCACCATCACACCGAACTATCCTTTGCTTTCTTTTTCCAAAGGCAACCTTTTAGCACCGGTTCCATTGGTCTTGAACCTGGCTACAGCAAGCACGTTGGAGATATCCTGGCAGGATAATGCTGCAGGCAATCCCGATCGGAAAAACGATTTTGCTCAGATTGTGGTGGCTGCTGAAGGAGAAGATTTATCCATTTTTGTAGAAAATGCGGCAAAACGTTCAGACACATCCTATACAGTGAATCTGCCAATCAATTTTCAAAGCAAAACAATTCACATTTGGATCGCTTTTCGGACAGAGGATGGCGAACTGGCATCCAATTCTCAGTACGCAGGAACAGTTTCTTAAAACAAAATCAGTCGTGAGATTCTTACGGCTGATTTTCTTTATCTTTTTTATGATTATGAACTGAAAATAATAAATTCTTAATATTAAAAGTTTGTTAAATATTAGTTTATTAAGTTGTAAACCTTTATTTTTGTATGGTTATTGATTTACTCTATTGAAATCAGAAAAGATTTCAGCGTAATAAATAACAATAAATAAACGTTGAATGGCAAAGTCATACGAAGCTATTTTCGAGAATAACAAAAAGTGGGTACAGTCTAAGATTGCGGACAATCCGGAATACTTTCACGACCTCGCTAAAACACAAAACCCCGAATATCTATATATCGGATGTTCTGACAGCCGCGTAACGGCAGAAGAGATGATAGGAGCTAAACCGGGAGATGTGTTTGTTCACAGAAACATAGCCAATGTCATCAACACGCTGGATATGAGTTCAACAGCCGTCATTCAGTACGCTGTAGAACATCTGAAAGTGAAGCATATTATTGTATGCGGACATTACAACTGTGGCGGTGTAAAAGCAGCAATGACATCACAGGATCTTGGCCTTCTGAATCCCTGGCTGAGAAACATTCGCGATGTTTATAGGTTACATCAGGCAGAATTAGATGCCATAGATGATGAAGACAAAAGATATGACCGTCTTGTGGAACTGAATGTTCAGGAGCAATGCATCAACGTCATCAAAATGGCTTGTGTACAGGAACGTTATATTTTGGAAGAACAGCCTGTTGTTCACGGGTGGGTGTTTGATCTCAGAACAGGAAAAATAATCGACCTCGAAATCGATTTTGAAAAAATATTAAAGGACATTCAGAAGATCTACAATTTGACAGACTCTGACTGGGTAATGAGCAGAAAAAAATAAGCTCATTAAAAATTGAAATGAAGTATTTAAGTATCATAACATTAACGATTTTTCTCAACTTCACGGCTCTTCCTGGGATAGCTGCAATGTTTGGCTGGGAATTGCCGAGAACCAATGTTGTGATCAGTGAGGAAGAACATTCTCATTCTAATACCCTCGTAATCTACGAAAAAACCATTCCTAAAACGATGGACATCCACGATTTCCTGAAGTTTTACGAAGCGGATACGCATAACAAAATCACTGTAAGCTGGAAATCTACCTTGTATTTTCCGCCATCTCTCAGCATCTTCTCTCCACCTCCGGAAGCATAAATAACATTTCTGTTTTTCTCAGAAATCAACTTTTGTATTGGCTGTATTTTGCAGCGAATAACATCTGCTGTGTTCTGAAATCAAATTAGCCAATTAGCTTTGGTTATCAATTACATCTGTTATTTATTTTTTATGAAGTCACCTTTAGGTCAGGTGATGACATAGGACAAACTTTATTATTTTCTTATGAAAAAGACAACATCTTTGTTTGGAGGAATCAAAGAGAACTTTCCGTCTGGTCTTGTAGTATTTTTAGTTGCATTACCACTATGTTTAGGAATCGCATTAGCATCAGGAGCGCCACCCTTATCCGGCATCATTGCAGGAATTGTAGGCGGAATTGTTGTAGGATTAATTAGTAATTCCAACATCTCGGTGTCTGGTCCTGCAGCTGGTCTCACAGCTATTGTTCTGGTAGCAATTAGCGATATTGGTGCATTTGAGTTATTTCTTTGTGCCGGGATTATTGCCGGGATCATTCAGTTGATTTTGGGTTTTATCCGCGCCGGAAGTATCTCCAATTATTTTCCAAATAACGTTATCGAAGGGATGCTGGCGGGTATAGGAATCATTATTATTTTGAAGCAGCTGTCACACGCTGTGGGTTTTGATAAAGATTATGAAGGCCATCAATCATTGTTCGATAATGGATTCAACACGGGTTATTTTACCGAATTGTTGGGCGCCATTCATCCGGGAGCCATCGTTGTAACCTTAGTTTCAATGGCGATTCTGCTAGCTTGGGATAATGTGGCAGCTCTGAAAAGACTGAAACTATTGCCTGGCGCTTTGGTAGCTGTAGTTGCAGGTATTTTGATGAATGAGTTTTTCAAATTATCTGGTAGTTCATTAGCCATTTCTCCCGAACATTTGGTAATGCTGCCTGTTCCAACAACTTTGGACGAATTCAAAAATCTGGTTACTTTTCCTGATTTTAATGGATTCACGAATCCTAAAGTTTGGGTTACAGGCGCAACTATCGCCATCGTTGCATCGATTGAGACCTTGCTTTGTATCGAAGCCTCGGACAGACTGGATGTGAAAAGAAGAATCACAGATACCAATCTTGAGCTTAAAGCACAGGGAATCGGGAACTTAATCAGTTCATTGATTGGTGGATTACCGATGACGTCTGTGGTCGTGAGAAGTTCTGCTAATGCAAGTGCAGGTGCAACGTCTAAACTTTCAGCCATTATTCACGGGGTATTGCTGTTGATTTGTGTTTTAACCATTCCTGTTGTCCTGAATTTGATTCCGTTAGCAACATTAGCTGCGGTATTGATTTTGGTTGGTTACAAACTGGCAAAACCAGCCACCTTCAAGCATTTTTGGCATAACGGAAAGTATCAGTTTATACCATTCGTGGCAACCGTTGTGGCTGTTGTGGCAACAGATTTGCTGAAAGGTGTCGGAATCGGGTTATTGATTTCCATTGTTTATATCTTACAGGGAAACATGAAACGTGCCTATTACCTCAGCAGAGAAACATTGAATGATGCAGACGAGATTACCATCAAACTGGCAGAAGAAGTTTCTTTCCTAAATAAGGCGGCCATCAAAAAAACTTTGAAAAATATCAAGTCAGGTTCAAAGGTCATTATCGATGCCAGGACGACTTCATACATAACAACAGATGTATTGGAAATGATTCAGGATTTTGCGAATGTGAGAGCAAAAGAAGAAGATATAGAAGTGGAGCTGATGGGCTTCAAGACATCTTACAGAGATTATGCAAGTGATCAGGATTCTCACGTGGTTATCAATCACAAGAGAGCCATGTAAATCAATTATTTAATATTAAATTTTAACAATCAAAAAAACACATATTTAAACATTTTAAAAATATGAAAGCACATACTTCAGAAACACAATCGACTATTACGCCGGAAAAAGCATTAGAAATTCTACAAGAAGGGAATGCAAGATTCGTCAACAATTTGAAAGCAAACAGAGACCTTTTAGCACAAGTGAATGATACGCGCGCAGGGCAATGGCCATTCGCAGTAATACTAAGCTGTATAGATAGCCGCACATCAGCAGAATTGATTTTTGACCAAGGTCTTGGCGATGTTTTCAGCGTAAGAATCGCTGGTAACTTCGTAAATCAGGATATTTTGGGTTCTATGGAATTTGGCTGCAATGTAGCTGGTTCTAAACTGGTTGTAGTTCTTGGACACACCAAATGTGGTGCTCTGAAAGGAGGCTTAGATGCCGCAGCTATCGAAGGATTGGGAATGGAAAACCTGAATCATTTGATTGGACACTTTGACCCAATTATCAAAAATATTATTAAAGATGGCGAAGAACGCTCTTCCAAAAACGAAGATCTTTTGGAGAGACTAAATCATCATAATGTGAAACACGCGATTGAAGATATCCGAAAAGAAAGTTCTACTTTGAGAACAATGGAAGAAGAAGGTAAAATCAAAATCGTGGGTGCAAATTACGACGTAGAAACTGGCGTTGTAACTTGGTTATAGGAACTATTTTTTCTTCATACAATTAGGGTGGCGAGCCGGGTAATTTATTATCCGGCTTGCTTTTTTCTATTTCCCGTTAAAAGCTGTCATTGTATTCTGAACACCAGCAAATACGAAAGACAAAGCTGCCTGAGAAAACTTTTCGATTCTTTCAGAAAGTTTTTCTCTTTCCTCTTCATTCCATTTTCCGAGAACATAATCGGCTTGTCTGCCTTCTGAGAAATCGGCAGAAATACCGAATCGCAATCTGGTGTAATTCTGAGTATTGAGTTGTGATTGGATACTTTTTAGCCCATTATGACCCGCATCAGAACCTTTCATTTTCATTCTTAAGGAACCAAATGGCAAAGCCAGATCATCGGTAATAATCAGAATATTTTCCAATGGAATATTTTCTTTCTGCATCCAGAATTTGACCGCGTTTCCGGAAAGATTCACGTAAGTATCAGGTTTCAGAACAAAGACTTTTCTTCCTTTGTATTTACCTTCAGCCAATAATCCGAAATTGGAAGATTTGAAAGGCGCTTCTATCTTTTCAGCAATTTTCTCTGCCACTTTGAAACCGATGTTGTGTCGGGTTTCTGCATATTCTTCCCCTTTGTTCCCGATTCCGACAATCAGATATTTCATAAATTAATTGTATTGATAAAGAATATACTCGTCGCCTGCTGTACTTTTTGTTGGATAATCACCATCATAAGTATGTGTGAAATTTTGAGTCTCAGTCGCTGATCCAGGTTCAGTAATCGTTATTTTTAGAAAATTATTTGAGGAAAGATTGATCCCTCCTCGTGAACCAATACCCGACAGATAAGTAATATATTCTGTTGGTAAAAGTTTGTATGGTGACTTTTTGGTATCATAAGTTGCGGTAATTGTAATGGGGTCAGGATTCATTATCAATGCTCCAGTATCATCATAAGCACCACTTTTTACAATTGATTTGGTCATATTTTCTCCTTGATATTCATAAGAAGTTTCCAAATACGTTTTTACCGGAAAAGGAATAGTAATCTCTTGTATGGCAATAACTTTGCTCAGCTTTCCGCCCGTATAACTGAAGGTAGAAGTAATTTTTGTGACTCCTGTAATATTAGTTACAATTTTGAAGAGATTATTTCCAGAATATTCAAAAGTAGAAGTTTCTCCGGGATTAGATAATTTAGAAATTTTGTTATTACTTCCGTAAGTCAAGTTCGTAGTAGCGCCTGAATTATCTTTATAAGAAGTCAGCTTATTACCCGTGTAAGAATAAGTGATAACGTTATCATCCCAAGCTCCTGTGTCGTCTTTGAAATGCGTAGTCAATTGTTTCAATTGTTTGGATGTTGTAGATCCTCCGTCTCCACCGATTTGTGTATCATATTCAACGCCTCTTAAAAAGTCTCCGTTTTCGTCCTGATTTGGGCTGCAAGATGAGATGATCAATAATCCGAATATATAATAAAGTATATTTTTCATTGTCTGTTTTCTGTTTTGCAAAGTTAATTTTTTAAAATCAAAATATTGATTGTTAATGATAGTCAAAATATTGTTCAGAATTTTTGTCTTTTAATTGATTCAGTTCTTCTGCAAAAGTCTTTAATTGCTTTTCATTCAGATTGCCGTTTCTCTTGTAGATTTCTATTCTTCTCGCGAGCTCTGAATTATAAAATTGTCTGAATTTTTCATTCGTTTCCTGCTTGCTCCATAAGTCAAAATATTCGCACATTGCGGATAGAAAACTTTGCAATTCTTCTTCCGTTTTTTCATCCACATTTTTGCTGAATGCCGTTACAGAACAGTAAATCGGTTTTTCATCCGAATCAATTTTATTCATAAACGCTTTGTATCGGTCATCAATCAAAGCTTCGATTTGTTCTTTGTTAAAGGAAATATCTTCGTTAATGTCTTTCAGTTTTACAAAATCAGCAGCACTGTTATTTTTATTAAAAATATAATTCGCATAAACCACCAGTTCACCTTTTCCCAAACCGGGCGAAATCCCATAATGTTCCGAAAGATAAAAAAGCGCCGGTTCAGAATAATCGATGCCATCTTTTAGTTGGGCAACAAACAACTCGATTTTGGTTCCGTCTTTATCTTCCGCAATCTGTTTCTCCAAGTTTTTATAAGATTGATAATCATAAAGCGTATCCGATGCTTTTTTGAAATATCGGATAGGCGATTCTGCGCTGTAAGTCCGGAAACCATTGGCTGAAACATATTTTTTATTGTACAAAACGCCATCCATTCTGTACATATTTTTCCTATAAGAATAATAGAAATCCACCGTATTTCTAATAGATTTTTTATCAGAATTAAAATCAATAGAATAAACCGGAACCGACTTATCTTTAGAATTAAATCTCACCGAAGTTCCGCTCAAACTGTCCGCTTCACTCAGGAAACTAATTTCTTTGTCGTAATGGTATTTTAAAATTTGAGCGCTGCAAAAGGAAGCGATTACTGTAAAAATCAATACAATAATTTTCTTTTCGATAAGATTAATTGGAAATTGATTCATCAAACCAAAATAACTTTTTTAAGCTAAAATCCTATTCAAAACCAAGTTTACCTCATCCACATTCGTCACGTTATCTTTTCGCATCATCAGCTGGTTGTTCTTTTCTTTTAACGTGGCTTCTTTCGGATTTTGTGTGAGATAAGCAATTATTTTTTTGAATTTCTCACTTTGATAAAATTTATCCTGAGGATTCGCTGGGAAATATCCGAGGAAAACTTTGTTCTTAACCACCAATTTATCAAATCCAATTTCCGCTGCAAACCACTTCAGTTCCACAGATTTCAGAAGATTAACCGCTTCGGCAGGTAACTCTCCAAAACGGTCTTTCAACTCATTTTCAAATTGTTGCAACTCTTTATCATTCTGAATATCAGCCAATTTCTGATACAACGACAAACGTTCCTCCGTAGAACTCACGTAATCATCCGGCAGCATCAATTCCAAATCGGTATCGATATTCACTTCTTTGGTCGATTTGAAAAGCTTATTTCGGTCTTCTTCGTTTTCAAAGAGATTCTCAAAATTCTCATCATCTTTCAGTTCTTCCAAAGCTTCCTGCATCATTTTTTGATACGTTTCAAATCCCATTTCATTGATAAATCCACTCTGTTCTCCACCCAACAAATCTCCCGCACCACGGATTTCCAAATCCTTCATCGCAATCTGAAAACCACTTCCCAAATCCGAAAATTGTTCAATTGCTTCCAAGCGTTTTCTCGCATCAGAAGTCATCATATCAAACGGCGGCGTTATCAGATAACAAAACGCTTTTCTATTGCTTCGGCCAACTCTTCCGCGCATCTGGTGAAGGTCTGCCATCCCGAATCTATGAGCATCATTGATGAAAATTGTATTGGCATTCGGGACATCTACACCACTTTCGATGATGGTTGTAGCGACCAAAACGTCATATTTTCCTTCCATAAAATCCAGGACATTCTGCTCCATCTGTTTTCCTTCCATTTGTCCGTGTGCGGTAATGACTTTTGCATCAGGAACCAGTCTTTGGATTAATCCTGCAATATCTTTCAGATTTTCGATTCTGTTATTGATAAAATAAACCTGTCCGTCACGCTGTAATTCGTAGGAAACGGCATCACGGATAATTTCTTCATTGAAACCAACAATACTCGTATCCACAGGCTGACGATTGGGTGGAGGTGTTTTGATCACGGATAGATCTCGTGCTGCCATCAATGAAAATTGTAAAGTTCTCGGAATGGGCGTTGCGGTCAATGTCAACGTATCGACATTGGTTTTCATCGTCTTCAGTTTATCTTTTACCGAAACTCCGAATTTATGTTCTTCATCGATAATCAATAAACCTAAGTTTTTGAATTTGACTTTATCCGAAGCCAGTTGATGCGTTCCAATCACAATATCGATTTTCCCATCTTTCAAACCTGCCAAAGTTTCAGATTTTTGTTTGGCAGTTCGGAAACGGTTTAAGTAAGAAACATTAACCGGGAAATCTTTCAATCGGTCTTTAAAACTTCTGTAATGCTGGAAAGCCAAAATTGTCGTCGGAACCAAAATTGCGACTTGCTTGCTGTCAGTCGCCGCTTTGAAAGCCGCACGAATCGCCACCTCCGTTTTCCCGAATCCAACGTCACCGCAAATCAATCGGTCCATCACACCTTCATCTTCCATATCTTTTTTGACATCAACGGTCGCTTTTTCCTGGTCTGGCGTATCTTCGTAAAGGAAACTCGCTTCCAACTCATTTTGCAGATAAGAATCTGGCGAATATTGGAAGCCTTTTGTCGTTTTTCTTTCCGCATAGAGTTTTATCAGATCAAAAGCGATTTGCTTAACTCTGGCTTTGGTTTTTTGTTTTAAGGATTTCCAGGCTGGCGAACCGAGTTTGCTGAGGATAATTTCTCTTCCATCTGGTCCGTTGTATTTGGAAATTTTATGAAGCGAATGAATACTCACGTAAAGCAAATCTCCATTTTTGTAAGTCAGTTTGAAACATTCCTGGATTTTTCCATCGTTATTGACCTTAACCAAACCCATAAATTTTCCAATGCCGTGGTCGATATGCGCAATATAATCGCCGACTTTCAAAGACATTAAATCTTTGAGTGTCAATTGCTCCGACTTTGCAAAAGTATCTTTGGATTGATAACGCTGATAACGGTCAAAAATCTGATGGTCGGTATAAACCAGAATCTTGTTGTCAGCATCTACAAAACCGGCGTGCAGTTCGGATTTGAAACTTTTGAACGGAATCTCGTGCTCCAATTCTTCAAAAATCGATTCTAATCTTTCTTTTTGCTTTTCTGATGAAAAAGAAATCCACGTGTCAAAACCTTGACTCTGTTTTTCCTCCAAATCCTGAATCAGCAATTCAAAGTTTTTATGAAAACTCGGTTGCTGGGTTTGGTTAAGTTCTACTTTGTGAATCTTCGGAAGTTCAAAAGGCTGAGAACTGAAATCTATCGTTTTGAATTTGATTAATTTATTCTGAAATTCTGATTCTGAGATGAATAACTCATCTGGACTTCTGTGTTTGATGTCTTTGCTCAGCGTTTCGAATTTTTCCAACGCCCTTTCGTGAAAATCTCTGATTCTTTTGGTGGAAAGGTAAAGATTCTTTGAAACTACAAAACTGTCATCAGGCAACAATTCAAAGAAAGAAACTTTGCTCCCGGAAACCGAAAAATTCATATTGGAAACCAACTGGAATTCATCAATTTTATCCAAAGAAAGTTGAGATTCTATATCAAAAGTTTTGATGTTTTCCACTTCATTGCCAAAAAATGTGATCCGGAATGGTTTCTCATTAGAAAAAGAAAAAACATCTACAATTCCACCGCGGACGGAGAATTCGCCCGGCTCGGAAACAAAATCCGTTTGGTTGAATTGGTAATGATTCAGTAACTCATCCACAAAATCAAAATCCAGTTGGTCGCCGACTTTTATCTGATGAGAAATCGCCTTGAAATCTTCTTTTTTCAAGACTTTTTCAGACATCGCACCGATAAAGGCCACAATCACTTTCGGAGATTTTCCGGAATTGAGTTTATTGATGACTTCAGTCCTCAAAACCAAATTCGCATTCTGAGTTTTCTCGATTTGGTAAGGTTCCAGATGCGTCGCAGGAAAATAAAGAACTTTGTCTTTTCCCAGCAGGTCTTCCATTTCCGCATTGATGTAGAGCGCATCTTCTTTGTCATCTACCAAATAAAGAATGGTTTTGTTCTGTGTCAAAAACAATTCTGAAGTGAGAATCGAAACCGCAGAACCCGCGCTTCCTTTAACCGAAATATGCGAGTGTTTTGATATTTGTGAAAAAATCTCATTCCCGAATTGTTTCTGAAGCAAGTCGGGCAATAGATTTTGATTGATTTTTTTTAATTCCATTATGAAAGCTATAAACGCAAAAAGCGATTCCGAGAAAATTCGGAACCGTTATTTTATTGACAAAGATACTATTTTTCAAAAAATTTAGTTTTAATTTTACATTCTTAAACTATGAACTTTTGAAATTAAGTTTCAAAATACCTGCCATTTTATGTGTGCTTTTTCTTCTTTTGACACAGTGTAAAGAAGATGATGCATCCATATTCCGTGCTTATGTGGAAGGAAAATTTACTTATTCTGACGGCAAATTCTTAGAACAGCCTATTCGCCTTGTCGTTGATAAAAAAATAATTGCGGAAAGTTTCCCTAAAGACAGTGGTAGTTTTGTTTTGGCTGGACCTTATGACAAAGGCGTCTACAGACTCCAACTGAAAGGTTTTAAAATTCAATCTTTTTCTACGGACACAAAAGGCTGTAAAATATCCAACGATTCTTTGAGCATCGAGATTCCTGATGGTGTGACTTATGTTATTTTTAACAACATCACTGTGAAATGATAAAAAAATCGATTCTTTTTTTCTTCGTCATTTTTTCAATATCTGTTTCATCGCAACGGAAAAAACAGAGCTGGACAGGCGATGTCCGTTCTTCCATAGACCCGCACGTGAAAATAATGCTGCCGCTTGGTGATAATTTTTTGAAAGACACTTTCGATTATTTTTACGGTTTCGGAATTGGCGGAAATCTGAATCTTTATAAAAATTTCGGAATTGGCTTAGAATACACTTATTTCTTGGCTAATATTAAAAATGCCGACAAATTCGGTTATCTCGGCGCGCCTTCTATGAACAATTTTGACTGGTATATTTTTCATAAAGATAAAATCACGGAAGACTTTTTTGTAGAAGAAACAGTTGGTTACAGCACTTACAGAATCAAAAGTCCTTATCTTGATAATTCCGGGAAATTTTCAGAAGGAAATGGTGGACTGAATTTCGGAGCAAAAGCCATTTACACTATTGATAACGAAGGATTCCAGCAAGTGGTTTTCGGCACTAAACTCAATTTCTATAATGCTAAAATTGGCAACCAAAATCCTGACATCGCCGATTATTACTCGAAAGCAATATTTCTCAACTTCAGTTTAGCGTATCGCTATAATTTTTAAGCCGTTTTTAAGTTGTTATAATTTCTGGTTAAAGTTTTTTATTATTAATTTTAAATCAATTAATACTATACATTTGTCTAACCAAAACATTATCAACAATGAAAAATTTATTAACAACATTGCTATTGACATTCGGATTAGGAATGGCTTCAGCTCAAGCAACACCAGCTGCTGCAACTGCGACTAAAAAACAAGCTCAAAAAACAGAGAAAAAAGCGACAAAATCTGTAGAAGCGCAGGCTGCGAAAGTTGCCAACACGCCTGATGTAAAAATGAAAAAAGACGGAACTCCGGACAAACGATACAAAGCCAACAAAATGCTGAAAAAGGACGGAACTCCTGACAAGCGTTACAAGGCCAACAAATAATTTTCCTGATCGGTGAAGAAGAAAGGGACAATTAATTTTTCATAACTTTTATTTTTTTAAGACTTTACATTTTTTGTAAAGTCTTTTTTTTGGTTCGTGATTTGTTCTTAGATTATCAACCAATCCAAAAAAATAGAATTATGAGCCCAAAACCAATGCTTACGCTGTCTGAAGTTATGGAGAAGCTTCGACAAAAAGGAATAACAGATGAGGTGAGAATGACGGAGGACAAGAGATTCGTCATCAGCGGAACCGAGAAATCGCATCGTGCAGAAGACCTGAAAATCATCCGTACTTACAGATTCGAAGGAGCGAGTGATCCAGATGATAATGTCGCACTTTATCTTGTAGAAGATGTTTATGGCAACAAAGCGATGATTATCGATTCTTATGGCGCCAACAGCAACTATGAAGGTCATGAATTCGATGATTTTATAAAATCTCTTCCGACAGAAGAAAAAGAAGAATACGATTTCTAAACAAAAATACAGATATAAAAAAAGCTTTTCAAAACTGAAAAGCTTTTTTTGTTAAATCTTGATGACTAGAAGTGACTTTTTCAAACCATCTTCAATCCCTTTCCAATAGAAATTGAAGAATGAACGTTCTTTATTTCTTTCTACATAAATATCCACGGATTCCGGAAATTGCTGAGAATCTTTTTTCACGACCAGATTTGCAATCGCAGACAAGAATTTCTTTTTCTTTTTCGTGTCTTTATCAATCAAATTGACTTTCAAATCTTTGTGTGTGATACGGAATTTTCCGTTCATCACGTCATTATTACCTTTAAAATCATAATTGAGGCTCGTGATTAATCCAGTTGCGGTGACATTCATATAAGGTTTGATAAACGGATTAATATCGTCCGCCGGAAGATTATTGATATAACCACCAATTGTAAATTGGTCACTCAAATTGGCCGTGTCGAAGTTCCAATTCACTTTCATTGGTGAAATGCCCATAAATTTGCAATTGATGACAATTGGGACTTTCGTACTTGCGCCTTTTTGTTTGTTTGAATTCAAGTTTTTTACATTCATATTAAAGTTCGTGAAGAACACTTTTCCCGGTCCGTTAGAATCTGGCTTATCTTCTTCGTACACTAATTTGGAATTCACAAGATTCAGATTATCAACCAATAAAGGGAATTTAATATTTCTTAATAATTTGGAATAAAGCAACTTTTCTTTCGGATTATCTTTAGGAATTTTGCTTCGGAAAATATTGGCGTCTACATTGTCCAGTCTTGCATTTTTGAGATGAAGGTTCAGTTCGTTTTCGAAAGTCCAATTAACGCCCGACAAAATTATTCGGTTGGCAGAAATATTGAACTGGTCATTTTCCATCGGAATTGTCTTAACAAATTCTGCTCTTGACATTTTTGGAATTAATTTAAAATCTTTTAAATCAACCGATTGAGAAGCCAAATTAAAGCTTGACAAAGTCATATTATAATACTTTCCAGAATCGTAGAAAAAAGTATTCCCGACAATTTTATAATCTTTGAATTTGAAAGGTAATTTGTTCTTCGACGTTTCCTCGTTCATCACAAATTCCTTCACATTGGCATCAAATTTTGCAATCGAAAGGGATTTTTCTCCATTCGATTTCAACATTGAAAGTTTACCATTTTTAATATCAATATTAGCAAAATTCAAATCAAAACCTTTCTTCTCAAGATTTTTTGGTTTAATAATTTCCCCATCTCGACTTTGAATAATAAATTCAGGGTCAGCGAATTGAGCATTATTTAAATTCAATTTTGTTTTATCGAAAACCAAATCGTTGAAAGACACTTTTTTGCTTTTGATATTGAAAAGACTTTTCTGTTTCGTAAAACTTTTCTCCCAATCTTTGAAATCCAAAACCGATTTCAGTTCAAAATCATTGATTTCCAATTGTCCGTCTTTGGTTTTTACATCGCTGGAATTGATGGTATAAACATCACTGATTTTTGCAAAAAAATCTTTTGCTGTTATTTTGTAACTATCTATTGCAAAAGGCAATTCGTCTGGATTATCATTCAGGCTTAGATTTTTAATTTCGAGATTTAAATTTTTAGCTGAGAAAACTTTAGACTGATTTGGTTTTGTAATTTCGATGTTGCCTTTTATGATATCAATATTTCTGATAAGAAACGGCATCCGCTCTTTCACAGAATCTTTGATTTTTGCTTGAGCCAACCTAATCTTTAAATCAGGATTTGTCAGTCTGATTGAATTGGTATTGATTTGCTTATTTTTAATTAAATCAATAATAGCTAGTCGGCTGATATTCAAAGCACCCAAACGTCCATCGAGCGCTAAGGTGTTTTGGTCATTTGGATTTTTGGATTTGATAGAAATATCGTCTGCGGAGATACTTCCACTGAGAATTTCGACATTCAAAGTCTTGTAAGTAATCTCGTAAGGCGTTTTATTTTTGATGTAATTGGGAAGTTGGTATTTCAGCCAAAGACTGAATCCGATGTTGACAATTAATAGGAGAAGCAAAATACTTCCGAGAACTATTCCGCTGATTTTTAAAGTTTTTTTCATCCAATTTTTTCTAACTAATTGATTACTAAAAACCGTTCCAACTTTAAACTGTCAATTCCACCACATAACCTTCGTGTCCACGGACATTGATAAAATCATCACCTTCAAAAGCAAGATATTGACCTTTTATACCTTTCAAAACACCATTGAATTCTGGTTTTTTGTCCAATGTAAAAACATTGATTTTTTCTGGCTTTTCATAAGGAAAATCCAATTTTACAACATTGTCTTCTGTCACTGCAAATTTCTTGAAATCATTCGGAAAATACTCGGCAATTTTATTTCGGAAATCGATTAAATCTAATGTATCTTCATACTCATCAGCGAGCATTTTTTTAGGATTGGTTTTGTCGGCAATGTGTTTTTTCAGTTCCACCTCGATCATTCCGGCTTCGTAGCGGTTTTCTGTAACAGCAATTGGCAAGGCGAAAGTGGCGCCTTGGTCAATCCATCTTGTCGGGATTTGGGTTTCTCTCGTCACGCCCACTTTTACATCGCCCGTGTAAGCCAAATAAACAATATGCGGAACCAGCTGAATCTGTTTTTCCACTTCCAAATCTCTTTCCGAAATCCCAAGGTGCGCCGTTGACAGCTCCGGACGGATGATGGTGTCGCTTGCATACGGACTTTCGAAGAAGCATTTTTTGCAAAATCCCATTCTGTAAATTTTTTCGTCACTTCCACAATTCACGCATTCGTAACCGATATGTTTGATGTGAAGTTCTTTCCCGAAAAGTTGATTCATATTAATCAAATCACCTTTAAGATTAAGGAAATACTGAATCGGTTGTCCGTTTTGGGAAATCATTTTTAGAATTTGTCCGGAGAATTGCATCGCTTAAAAATTTTAGTAAAAATACAGAAAAAAGATTTATTTTTGTTTTTAAACACAAATGGATATGAATGATCAAAAAAATGTAAGAAAGCATTTTGCCTTTCTGTTAAACTTCGTTTTAGACAACTCTAAAAAATCATTTTTGAGCGCAGATGATATGGTTTTGGTTTCTAATGAAGTTAATAATTTTAAAAAATATGTTCAAAAGGCGAACATCAATATGGATCTAAAGAATAAATTAGATAAAATCCATTTTAATTACTCCTCTACAAGAGCAGATTTATCATCTTCTTTTATTGTTGTTTTTTTTGTAATTGTCAGTTTAGGTCTTTATCTGATTATTATAAAATTTCAAGAATTGGAAAGAAAAAGATTACTAACCAGTTTTCTGAATAAATATGAGGATTTATTAAAATTGTTATAGTAGATAAATATTTGACTTTTTTCATTAAAATAAACATTAGATAATTTTTATTTTGGTAATAATTTATAAATTTGAAGCCTTTAAAAACATTTTTTATGAAAAATATTTACGGATTTTTATCATTATTGTTAACTGCATTCGTTTTTGCACAAACCACAATTTATTCAGAGAGTTTTGGAACCCCTGCATCTACAACTCTTTTAACAGCTTATACGGGCTACCAAAACAGTTCTCCAATTACTTATTCAGGAACTGCAGACGTTAGAACATCTTCTCCTTCTGATTATGCTGGCGCAAGTGCAAGTGGCTGTGTATTTTTGGGAGCTTTCACAACAGCTTCTGGTACACCAGCAAAAACACTTATTATTAGTGGAATCAATACTCTAAACTTTACAAATCTTACGCTTTCTTTTGGCCATCAAAAAGGAACAAATGCCGGAAGTAATGAATTGAAAGTAGAAGTAAGCTCTGATGGTTCCAATTGGACACCTCTGACCTACACAAGACCGACAGGTTCCGGAACTTCTACTTGGCTTATGATAACAGCAGCCGGAACAATCCCTGCAACTTCTACACTTTCAATAAGATTCACTAATCCTTTAGACTCTAATGTAGGCTTCCGAGTGGATGATGTGAAATTGACGGGAATTCAAACTTTGGCAGTCAACAATTCTAAGAAAGAAAAGTTTAATATCTACCCAACTGTTGTAAGCAACGGGATTATCTGTGTGACTTCTGCAAGCAATCAAACTAAGAAAGTAACTATTTATGATTCTTCTGCAAGATTGGTCATCAGCAGAGGAACGGATAAAGAAATCAATGTTTCTCAATTAGCTAAAGGAACTTACGTAATCAACGTGGAAGAAAATGGCGTAGTTGAATCTAAAAAATTCATTGTTAAATAAATAAATTAAAAAATTGATACTAAAAGAATCTCTGAATAAGGGATTCTTTTTTTGTTAAATCCTTATATTCGCAACACAATTGATGTTATGAACTATTTAGTTACAGGCGGAAGCGGATTCATTGGTTCTCATTTGGTAGAACAGCTTTTAAAAAATGGACATTCTGTCATTAACGTTGACAACTTCGACGATTTTTATGATTATACGGTTAAGATTAAAAATACTTTAGAATCTACAGATGATTTAAGTGATTTTAATTTTACGGATAAGGAAAATGATATTAATAATTTGGTGTCTTTAACAAAATCAAAATCTTATCAACTTTATTATCAGGATATTCGTGATAAAGAAGGATTAGAAGATATTTTCAAAACTCATCAGATTGATTTGGTCATCCATTTAGCAGCTTTAGCGGGCGTGCGACCTTCCATTGAGCGACCTTTGGATTATGAAGCAGTGAATGTTCGTGGGACCATGAATCTTTGGGAATTGTGTCATCAATTTGGAATTAAAAAATTCGTTTGTGCTTCTTCATCAAGTGTTTACGGCAACAGTGAGAAGATTCCGTTTGCTGAAAAAGACAATGTAGACAAACCCATTTCGCCTTACGCTGCGACAAAGAAAAGTGTAGAAATCTTAGGCCACGTTTATCATCATCTTTATAAAATAGATATGATTCAACTGAGATTTTTTACGGTTTATGGACCAAGGCAAAGACCAGATTTAGCGATTCATAAATTCACGAAATTGATTTCAGAAAATCAGGAAATCCCTTTCTATGGCGATGGATCTACTGCCAGAGATTATACTTTTATCGATGATATTATTGATGGAGTTCTTAAATCAGTAAAATATCTTGAGAATAATAACAATGTCTATGAGATTGTAAATCTTGGAGAAAGTGAAGTTATCACTTTGAACGAAATGGTGTCAACATTAGAAAATGCGATTGGCAAAAAAGCAGTCAGAAAAAATCTGCCAATGCAAGCTGGAGATGTCATAAAAACCAATGCGGATATTACGAAAGCGAAGACGCTGATTGGCTACAACCCGACAACAAACTTCCAAAATGGCACAAAAAAATTTGTGGAATGGTTTTTGGGAAATCGGCAATAACTGATCGATGACAATTAAGGAATTTGAAAATAAGATGAATTTATTTTTAATATTGTTGAAAATCAGCAGAAATATATAAAAAGTATCACCTATTTTTTTACTTTTGCAAAAAATTTGAATTATGTATTGGACATTAGAATTAGCTTCATATCTAAGCGACGCACCTTGGCCGATGACCAAGGCAGAATTAATTGACTACGCCATCAGAACCGGAGCGCCTATGGAAGTTGTAGAAAACCTACAAGCGATTGAGGACGAAGGAGAAATCTATGACGCTATTGACGAAATCTGGAGCGACTATCCTACAGACGAGGATTACCTCTGGAACGAAGACGAATATTAAGTCGAAAATAAGCTTTACCACAACGGTTTAAGCTTAAAAATATATCACACAGCAAGTGTAAATTAAAACGCTTCGGATTCTTGTATCCGTAGCATAAATCAGAAATTTATGAGTTTTTTAAATACCGTTCTTAAAAGTTTTTTGGGAGACAAAAATGCAAAAGATCTTAAAGAAGTAAAAAAAGTTGTCGCAAAAATAAAAACAGTAGAATCTGGCATCCAAGCATTATCTGATGATGGTTTGAGAGATAAAACTGCAGAATTTAAAGAAAAAATAAAATCTGCGACAGCCAAGTTCACCACCCAAATCGAAGAAACTAAAGAGCAGATAAAAAACTCAACCAACGTTGACGAGAAAGAAGCGCTTTTTACCAAAATCGAGACTCTGAAAAAAGAATCTTATGAGGTTGAAGAAAAAGTTCTTAACGAGATCCTTCCTGAAGCATTTGCTTTGGTGAAAGAAACGTCAAGACGTTTGGCTCAAAACGGAGAAATCCGTGTTAAAGCAACAGATAAAGACCGTGAATTAGCGGCTACAAAAGATTTTGTCGTTTTGGATGGCGATATCGCTGTTTGGAAAAACCAATGGGACGCTGCCGGAACGCCTGTCGTTTGGGATATGGTTCATTACGACACTCAGTTTATTGGCGGTGTTGTTTTGCACTCTGGTAAAATCTCTGAGATGGCGACTGGTGAAGGTAAAACTTTGGTTGGAACACTTCCAATCTATCTTAATGCCTTGCCTGGAAGAGGTGTTCACGTGGTAACGGTCAATGATTATTTGGCAAAACGTGACTCGGCTTGGATGGGTCCATTGTATCAATTCCACGGATTGACAATCGATTGTATCGATCTTCATCAGCCAAACTCAGATTCCAGAAGAAAAGCTTATCAAGCAAGTATCACTTACGGAACGAATAACGAATTTGGTTTTGATTACTTGAGAGATAATATGGTAACCAATCCTACTGAACTTGTTCAGGGAGAATTGAATTTTGCCATTGTCGATGAGGTAGATTCTGTTTTGATTGATGATGCCAGAACACCTTTGATTATTTCTGGTCCGGTTCCTCAGGGAGACAGACAGGAATATGATGTTTTGAAACCATCTATTGACAGAATTGTTGAAGTTCAGAAAAAAACAGTTTCAGCGATTTTCAATGAAGCTAAAAAATTAATTGCTGCCGGAAAAACAAAAGAAGGTGGTTTCAAATTACTTCAGGCTTACAGAGGTCTCCCAAAAAACAGACAATTAATCAAGTTCTTGTCAGAAAGTGGAAACCGTTCATTGTTGCAGAAAGTTGAAGGTCAGTATATGGCGGACAACAACCGCGATATGCCAATTGTAGATAAAGACCTTTATTTCGTGATCGATGAGAAAAATAATCAAATCGATCTGACGGATAAAGGTGTAGAATATATGTCTGCGGGTAACGAAGATCAACAGTTCTTTGTTTTGACTGACATCGGGACAGAAATTGCTGACATCGAAAAGAAAAATCTTCCTAAAGAAGAAGAATTCGCGGCGAAAGAAGAATTATACAGAGAATTTTCTATCAAATCTGAGCGTATTCACACGATGAATCAGTTGCTGAAAGCTTATACATTATTTGAAAAAGATGATGAATATGTGGTAATTGACGGTGAAGTAAAAATCGTGGATGAGCAGACTGGTCGTATTATGGATGGTCGTCGTTATTCAGACGGTCTTCATCAGGCGATTGAAGCTAAAGAAAATGTAAAAATCGAAGCAGCAACTCAAACGTTTGCAACGGTAACTTTACAAAACTACTTCCGCATGTACAACAAACTTGCGGGAATGACTGGTACTGCGGAAACTGAAGCTGGAGAATTCTGGCAGATTTATAAACTAGACGTTGTGGTAATTCCTACCAACAGACCAATCCAGAGAGACGACAGACAAGATTTGGTTTTCAAGACCAATCGTGAAAAATACAATGCAGTAATCGAAGAAATCGAGAGATTGACCTCAGCTGGAAGACCAGTTTTGGTGGGGACAACTTCGGTTGAAATTTCTCAATTATTATCAAAAGCATTAAGTCTAAGAAAAATCCAGCATCAGGTTCTGAATGCGAAGCTTCACAAAAAAGAAGCAGAAATCGTTGCCGGAGCTGGTGGACCTGGCGTTGTAACTATCGCTACGAATATGGCTGGTAGAGGTACCGATATTAAATTAAAAGCTGAAGTTAAAGATGCAGGAGGTTTAGCAATCATCGGAACTGAAAGACACGATTCCCGTCGTGTTGACAGACAGTTGAGAGGTAGAGCCGGAAGACAGGGAGACCCAGGAAGTTCTCAGTTCTATGTTTCTTTGGAAGATAATTTGATGCGTCTTTTCGGTTCTGAAAGAATCGCTAAAATGATGGACAAAATGGGTCATAAAGATGGCGAAGTGATTCAGCATTCTATGATTTCCAAGTCTATCGAGAGAGCTCAGAAAAAAGTTGAAGAAAATAACTTCGGTGTTAGAAAAAGATTGTTGGAATACGATGATGTAATGAACAAACAGCGTGATGTAATCTATAAACGTAGAAAAAACGCACTGTTCGGAGATCACTTGAAATACGATATCGTGAATATGATTTATGATACTGCCGCTTCAATCGTTTCTCAAGCCAAGGCAACTGGAAACTACAAAGATTTTGAATTCGAAATCATTAAACATTTCACTATGGAAGCGCCGGTAAATGAATCAGAATTCGGGAGTTTACAAATTCCTGCATTGACAGAAAAAGTTTTCAAAGCGGCAAAAGAAGATTATGATCTAAGACTGAATCTTCTGAAAGAAAATGCTTATCCAATTATCGAGAATGTTTACCTTAACCAAGGTTCTATGTTCAAGATGATCCAGGTTCCTTTCACAGACGGCATCAAAACAATGACTATCGTTACAGATTTGAAAGAAGCTTACGAAACCAAATGTGAATCATTGATTACAGATTTTGAGAAAAACATTTCTTTGTCGATCATTGATGAAAATTGGAAAACTCACCTTAGAGAAATGGATGATCTTCGTCGTTCTTCTCAAGGCGCGGTTTATGAGCAAAAAGATCCTTTGGTAATTTACAAACAAGAATCTTTCTACTTGTTCAGCGAAATGATCGATAGCGTTAACAAAGAAATCGTTTCTTTCCTATACAAAGGAGAAATTCCTGCCTAAGAATAATTAACAAATTATAAAAAATCCTGTTGAGCAATCAGCAGGATTTTTTATTTGGAATAATTCTTAATAATCTGACAAAAATCACAATTTCGGTTAATTTAGAACAATTAAAAATAATATATTTGCACAAAATTATTCTAGTAATGAAGAAACTAATTGTGAGTGCTGTGGTTTTGGCTTCTACTTTTGCTTATGCGCAGGAAAATGACACAATCAAAAAAGCGAATGATATAGATGAAGTTGTAGTACATGGTTATATTACCAGAGATAGAGAATCTGTGAATAAAATGCCACTGAAAGAAATTGAAAATCCGCAGGTTTACAATACAGTCAATAAAAATGTTATTGCAGAACAGGTGGTTACCAATTTCAATGATGCCTTAAAGAACGTTACTGGTATCGCCAGATTATGGGAATCTACAGGTAGAGGAAACGATGGGGGTGAATACTATACAATGAGAGGCTTTTCTTTACAACCTAATCTTGTAAACGGAATGCCAAGCTTAAGCAACGGAACTCTTGATCCTGCAGGAATCGAAACTATTGAGGCTATAAAAGGTCCATCTGGAACTTTGTATGGTGGCAGCGTGATTTCTTACGGAGGTTTAATTAACGTAATTACAAAAAAGCCTTACAACTATTTTGGAGGTGAAGTTAATTATATCAATGGTAGTTATGGACTTAACAGAATCAGTGCCGACGTTAATGCACCACTAAGCAAAAATCTATTTGCAAGAGTCAATACTGCATATCAGAAAAATAACACGTTTCAGGATGCGGGTTTTAACGAGTCATTCTACATTGCTCCATCAATAAAATTTGTGGCTAATGACAGATTAACTTTCTATATTAATACAGAAATTAAAAACGCTGAATCATCTAATGCCCCAATGATTTTCCTGAACAGATATGCGCCACTTTCATACAATTCTATCGGCATTTTCAAAGAAAATTATAAAAAATCATACACTAGTGATGATTTGACAATGAATAACAACTCTTTTAATCTACAGGTGACGGCAAATTATAAAATATCTGATAACTGGACATCAAAAACAATACTTTCTAGAAGTAATACGAAAAGTAATGGATATTATCAATACTTATGGGATCAGTCAAACGGTAGCGATTTTAAAAGATTTATTGCCAATATCTCAGGAGAAACTATCACCACTGGAATTCAGCAGAACTTCAATGGTAGTTTTAATATTGGTAATTTAAAAAACAAATTACTAATTGGTTTAGATTATTTTGAACAAAACTTCGCCCAAGGAGGTACCAATTATGAGGAATATGGTGTTATTAACATTGTCAATAAAACGGATACCAAATGGGATAATCTTACAAAATCTGGCGTAGATGCCGTACTTGCTGGTGCAAAACAAGAACCTAGTAGTGCGGAATCAAAAATATATAGTGCGTATGTTTCGGATGTTATCAACTTTCTTCCAAATTTATCTGCAATGGTAAGCCTTAGAGCTGATCATTTTACAGGGAGAGTTCTATATGCAACTACAGATTCAAGAGCAAAAACTACATTCTCTCCTAAATTTGGTTTAGTCTATCAACCAATTCAGGACAAAGTTTCGATTTTTGGTAATTATATGAATGGTTTTCAATATGTTGGACCTCAAAATGTGACAGATGCCAGCGGACAACCTACAAATGAATTTATATATTTTGATCCGGAACATGCTAATCAATGGGAAATTGGAACAAAAGCAAACCTAGCAGGTGACAAATTCTCCATTACCGCAAGTTATTACGACATCAATGTAAAAAATAAAGTAATGGGTAATGGTCTGGATGTTACACAAGGTGGCGAGGTAGATAGCAAAGGTTTCGAAGTAAGTGTTTTGGGAAGTCCAATTCCTGGGATGAACTTGATTGCTGGTTATAGCTACAATGACAGTAATGTTGTGAAAGGTGACTTGGGTTATCCTGGAAACAGAACAGAAGATTCAGGACCTAAAAACTTAATTAATTTCTGGGGAACTTACAAAATTCAGAAAGGTTCTCTTGAAAACTTTGGAATTGGTTTCGGAGGTAACTCTGCAAGTAGATTTTATACATTAAACAGAGGAAACATTGGTGCTTTCCCGCTTCCAAGCTACATCATTATGAATGCTTCACTTTCTTACACTGAAAGCAAGTACAGCATCATTCTGAAATTGGATAATATTGCTAATAAAAAATATTTCTCTGGCTGGTCAACTGTTACGCCACAGAGACTTAGAACTTTATCTCTAAGCTTGAACTACAAATTCTAAAAAATATAAAAAGCTAAGTTTGCAACTTGGCTTTTTAAATATCTATGAGAAGAAAAAAACACCATCATAAAAAGAAACCAGGATTTTTCAAGAAATGGTCAGCCAAACTACATTTGTGGTTTGGCTTGTCCATTGGTTTTCTGATATTCATTATTGCCATTACCGGAGCACTTTATGTCTTCAAAGACGAGATAGAAAACGTGACGAGAAAAGAATATATGTACCATCAGGAAAGCAATATTGACCAAAAACAAATTCTTCCCATCCGTATGATGGAAAAACTGGTCAATCAACAAACCAAGGAAAAATATCCGATTCATTGGGTCAATGTCCCCATTGATAAAAAACGGTCTTATGAATTTTGGTGGTACGAGCATCAACCCGATCAATGGAATTATTTTGACGAATTCCCAATTTACAAATTGGCTTATGTCAATCCTTACACGGGAAAAGTTCTTCAGGTTTATGATGAGAAAAACGGATTCTTTGCGATTGTAAAATCCATCCACTGGAGTTTTCTTTTGAAACAGGACTGGGGAACTTACGTTGTCGGGATTCCGGTTATTATCTTCATGATAATGCTGATTACAGGAATCGTCCTTTGGTGGCCGAAAAATAAAGCAGCCAGAAAACAACGTTTCAAATTCCAGTGGAAAGACAGCACGCAATGGAAAAGAAAGAATTATGACCTTCATAATATCCTCGGATTCTACTCATCGATTTTTGCATTGATATTGACCATCACAGGTTTGTTTTACGCATTCTTCGTCGTTCAGGCAATGATTTATTTTACATTTTCTGCTGGAGAAACGGCTTATCCAGATTTTTCTAAAATCACGACCAAAGCGCCAATCGAGATGAGAACGGATAAGACATTGGACAAAATTTCTAACAAAGTCAAAGAACTTTATCCCAATGCCTATGGTTTTTCTCTAGACTTGGGGCATCCTCATATCGATGACCACGAACACCCACATTTCGAGGTTTATGTGAAACATCTTTCCTATTCTTATCACAAAAGCAGCAGCTTGATTTTTGATGAGAACTCTGGAGAATTGCTTCACACGCACGACCCAAAAGACAAAAATTTTGGTGAGAAGACTGTAGCTGCCAATTATGATATCCATGTTGGAGCCATCTTAGGATTACCGACGAAAATTATTGCTTTCATTGTAAGTTTAATAATTGCCTCGATGCCAGTTACCGGATTTATGATTTGGTGGGGAAGAAGAAAGAAAACACAAACCAAATAATTGATAACAAAAACCTGAATTTAATCATTCGGGTTTGTTGTTAATTTTAATTCATACTATTTTGGTATGAATTTACAAATCTATACTTTTGCTCATTATTTTTAAACTATGAGCAGAAACTCGACTATTCTGAAAAAGGTGTTATTCATCTTTTTTATTTTTTCAATGACTTATTCCTTTGCACAAAATTCCATTTACGGAAAAGTCTTGGACAGCATTAATAACAAACCTCTCAACGTCGTCAAAATCAATTCGAAATCAAATAGAGATTTATCACTTCAAACAGATGATAAAGGAAATTTTGTGCTAGAAAACACAACACCTTTTCCTATCGAATTAAAAATTCAGAAAAAAGGATTCGAAACAAGATTTTATTCGATTAAAGAAAACTTAACCGATACGTTAACAATAAAACTTCTCCCTAACGATGTCGTAATAACAGAAGTGGTTGTAACAGCTAGAAGAAGAGAAGAAACGGCGCAGCAAGTTCCAATCCCAATCAATGTCATTTCAGGCAAAAAAGCTGAGGAAACTGGCGCATTCAATGTCAATAGGTTGAAAGAATTGGTGCCTTCTGTTCAGTTTTACAGTTCCACGCCAAGAAATACAAGTCTCAGCATCAGAGGTTTGGGCTCAACTTATGGTTTGACGAATGACGGACTCGATCCAGGTGTTGGATTTTATGTTGATGGGGTTTATTATGCAAGACCGGCAGCCACAACTTTGGACTTTGTAGATATCGAAAGAATCGAGGTTTTACGAGGTCCACAGGGAACTTTATTCGGAAAGAATACAACGGCTGGGACTTTCAATGTGACCACGAAACAGCCAAGTTTCACAACTGCTGGAACTGCTGAAATCTCTTATGGAAATTATGGTTTCATTCAAGCCAAAACATCTGTGACGGGCGCAATCAACAGTAAATTGGCCAACAGATTTTCTGCTTCCGGGACGCATCGCGATGGAACGATTTACAATTCAAGAACTAATCAGGATTTGAATGATATTAATTCTATCGCCATCAGAGACCAATTATTATACAAACCGAATGAAAATCTGAAATTCATCCTAACCGGAGATTACAACAGATTGAGAGCAAATGGTTATGCGCAAGTCATTGCCGGAGTTGTGACGACGAAAAGAGCAGATTACAGACAATTTAACAATATTATTTCTGACCTTGGCTACATGCTTCCGAAAATTGACCCGTTCAACAGAACTGTGGACACAGACACGCCTTGGAAAGCGGAACAAGATATGGGTGGAATTTCATTAAACACTGAATATAATTTAGGAAAAGGAAAAATCGTCTCAACCTCAGCGTGGAGATTCTGGAACTGGAATCCTTCCAATGACAGAGATTTTACAGGACTTTCTGCTTTGGCAAAATCTCAGGCGCCAAGTAAACATCAGCAATGGAGTCAGGAAATCCGTTGGTCAGGAAATTTCAATAAAAAATTGAGCGGTGTTTTTGGTATTTTTGGAATCTGGCAAAGACTAAGAGCTGATAAAGATGGACAAATCGAAGAAGCAGGAAAAGATCAGTGGCGATTTTCTCAAAATTCCACAAGCAATCTATGGCAAACGCCTGGACTTTTGGACGGTTATGGAATCAAATCTTATCCAAGTCTTAATTCCTTTAGTGGAGCGGTTTTCGGACAACTGGATTGGACCTTAACCGAAAAGCTTAGTTTACTTCCCGGCGTTCGAATTAATTATGATAAAAAAGAAATCGATTTCAAAAGAATTACTTATGGCGGTTTACAAACCAATGACCCGGCTTTACTTGCTTTGAAGAATTCTGTTTACAGCAATCAGGAATTCAACGCTTCGATTGATGATACTAATTTATCTGGCCAAATGACATTGGCATTCAAACCAACCAAAGACTATAATCTTTTCGGAACTTTTTCTACAGGCTTCAAACCTGTTGGATTGAATCTCGGCGGACTTCCTACGGATAACGGAAGAGTGATGACAGAACTTGCTGTTGTAAAACCTGAGAGAATTTTACATTATGAAATTGGACTTAAATCTCAGCCTTTCAAAAATTTAATTTTCAATTTAACGGTTTATAATTCTGATATCAAAGATTATCAAATACAAGTTCAGGCAGAAAGTTTACAGCTAAACAGAGGTTATCTTGCCAATGCGGAAAAAGTGAACGTGAGAGGGATTGAGACTGATATTTCTTATACCTTCAGCAATTTATATTTCTATTCTAATTTAGCTTACACGGAAGCGATTTATAAAAAATTTACCAATGCACCGCCAGCTTTGGAAGATACAGGAGGTTCCAATTTCGTTGATATTTCAGGAGGCGTTCTCCCTGGCGTTTCAAAATGGGCAGGTTCTACAGGTGGCGAAATCAATTTTTCCGGAAAATTATTGGATTACGCCGGCGATTATTTCTTTGCTTTGGACAGTTATTACCGCTCTACATTTTCTTCAAGTCCTACTCCATCAAAATTTTTGAATATTCCTGGTTATGCTTTATTTAATTCCAGATTTGGTTTTCGGGTTAAAAAAGGTGTGACAACTTATCTTTGGGTAAGGAATATCTTTAACCGCAATTATTTTGAACAATTGCTTCCTGGTGCAGGAAATGCAGGACATTATGCAGTAGTTTTAGGCGACCAGAGAACTTACGGTGTAACAGTAAAATTCAATTTCTAATTTTTTAAAATTAATTTAATATCTGATACATATTAATCTGATTTTCCATAAATTTAGACTCTTAAAAATTAAAAATATAATGTCATTAATCGATTTGTCCAAACAAATAGCAATAGGAATAGATATTGGCGGCACTAATACCAAATTTGGTTTGGTCAACCACCGAGGTGAGATTCTTGCAAAAGGAAGCATAAAAACCGAAGATTATAAACAGGTAGAAGACTTTATTGAAGCGCTTTATGAGAACGTAAAACCTCTAATAGATGAGGTTTCTGGCAGTACAACCTTGGACGGTATTGGAGTTGGAGCTCCGAATGCCAATTATTTCAAAGGCACCATTGAATTAGCACCGAATCTACCTTGGAAAGGTGTAGTCCCATTTGCGGAATTGATGAAGGAGAAATTTGGAGTGCCTTGTAAAATGACTAATGATGCTAATGCTGCAGCTCTTGGAGAAATGATGTTTGGCGCCGCACGTGGAATGAAGGATTTCATAATGATTACACTTGGAACAGGCGTTGGAAGCGGTATCATCAGTGGTGGAAATTTGATTTACGGTCACGATGGTTTTGCAGGAGAATTAGGTCACACGATTGTAAAACCTGGCGGAAGAAAACACTGGAGCACAGGTTCTGAAGGAAGTTTGGAAGCCTACGCTTCTGCTACTGGAATTGCGATTACTGCCAAAAAATTCCGTGCTGAGTTTCCGGATTCTATGCTGAATCAATATCCTGAGGAAACCATCAATTCCAAAACCGTTTTTGAATGTGCTGAAAAGGGCGACCCAACAGCCATCGAAGTTTTCAGATATACAGGACAAAAATTAGGAGAAGCATTAGCAAACTTTGTAATGTTCTCTTCTCCGGAAGCAATTTTACTTTTCGGAGGCGTGATAAAAGCAGGTGAATATCTTTTGAAACCTGCCAAACTGCATATGGAAAGAAATCTTTTGCCAATTTTTCGCAATAAAGTAAGATTGGTTTTCAGTGAACTGGACGAAGCAGATGCAGCTATTTTAGGCGCAAGTGCTCTGGTTTGGGAAAATAAATAATTGATATAGAAAAATCCTTTGGTTTTAATTTTTGATAGGAATACTATTTGCTGTTGAAGATGAGGAAAATCAAAGGATTTTTCTTTTCAGATATGAAACGCTATTTATTAATATTCTTAAGTCTTTTCCTTGTGAACTGTAATGGACAGGACAAAAAATCAAAACCTTTAACAAATCAAAAAATGGATAAAAACAATTTGGAATATGCCACTTTGGCAGGCGGATGTTTTTGGTGTGTGGAGAGTTGTTTCCATATGCTAAAGGGTGTAGAATCAGTAACTTCCGGCTACTCTGGCGGTAAAAAAGACAACCCAACTTATGAAGAAGTTTCTACAGGAACTACGGGACACGCGGAAGTAGTAGAGATTGCTTATGACCCGAAGATTATTTCTTTCAAACAATTATTGGAAGTATTCTGGTTTCTTCATAATCCAACCACGTTGAACAGACAAGGGAATGACATCGGAACACAGTACCGTTCTGCTATTTTCTATCACTCTGACAAACAAAAACAAGAAGCTGAAGAATCTATGAAACAATCTGAAGCAAAAGGCGAATGGAACGGAAAATATGTGACAGAGATTGTTCCTTTCAAAAAATTCTGGTCAGCAGAAGCTTACCATCAAGGTTATTACGAAGCCAATCCGAATCAGCCATATTGTAGCGCTGTAGTAGGACCTAAGATTCAAAAATTCAAAAAACATTTTGGAGAATTAGGTTGGTTAAACGAAAAAGTGGAGCATTAAACTCCACTTTTTTTTATGTCAATATTTTATTTAGTTTTCCAGTCTTGGTTCCGTTTATTATCAGAACGTTTTCTGCCGTTATCAATATTATAAGCTAGACCAATTCCCAAAGTCTGTTTCAACTGCGTTTTCTTGATCTGATTGTGGTCATATAACAAATCTAAAGTAACATTGGTTGAGATATATTTATTGACTTTCATATTCAAAATTCCGCCATAAGACAAAACCAATCTTTCGGGATGATCAAGATAATTTGAGAAAACAGAAGCTGTATTTTGCAGCGTAATATTTTCCATTAATTTCACCTTATATTGCGCCGTTCCCAGGAAACCAAATTGAAATAACATAGAATCTCCGTCATTCTTCAAACCATAATTTCCTGCGTATTGCAAATCACTATCCATCACAAAAGTGAATCTCGCGTTGGCAGGACGCAAAGTCATCGTGAAATTATCATTAGGCTTATAAGTAAAACCTGCGCCGACATTCACATAACCTGGCGACATAAAATTTGAGATTTTCTCTGCATCCGGATTATTTCCATCCGCATAACCCGGAGCGAATTGAGAAATTAATCCAGCACCGACTGATGCGTACCAATTCTCAGAAATTTTGCGTCCATAATTAGTAGAAAGATTGATGACATCCTGCGTTTTTCTGTTCCCAACACCTTGGGTATTATTCATTCCGTATCCGAGAATGATTAAGTTTTCCCAAAGATCTTTGTCTTTTTCATAGGTCAAATTGTAGTTAACTCCGGCTTGCCAACCGATATTATTGGCGCCACCAGCAACCCAATTGGAAAATGCAGATTGATTGAGCATCAATGTATTTTGCCCGACAACAGACCAAGATCTTACAGAATCTTTAGGAATTTGTTCTTGCGCAAAGAATTGGACAGTCGCAAGAATTGCGATACCGAATGCTAATTTTTTCATATTTATTTGTTTTTTGCTGTAACAAATATAATAAATATGAAAAATTCTTGACAATTAATTAATAAAAGGCTTGATTACACCAGTAGTGTTATCCCTGTCAACTTTATAACCCAGATTATAAGTTACCCCGACTCCAAGTGTCTGTTTTCTCTGAACTTTCTGAATCTGATCGTGGTCGTACATCACATCTATCGTCACAGAAGTGGTAATATATTTATTGAATTTTAAGTTGAGCGCACCGCTATAAGTGATATCAACTCTTTCAGAATGTTCCAGGTAATTACTGAAGAGATTAACCTGATTCACGTAAGTTGCGTCTTTGAAAAGCTTTAGTTTATAAAGAACATTTACCATTGTACCGACCTCAGCTCTCAGACTTTGGCCATCTCTTTCCAAACCATAATTACCTGCAAATTGAAGTTTTTTATCCAACACAAAAGTGAATTTTCCATTCAAAGGACGAACAATAACCTGGAAGTTTTCATTGGGATTATAGGAAAGACCAATACCAACGTTGAGATAACCAGGTGCCATAAATTTAGAAATCCGATTATCATAAACAGGATCAGGTGTAGAAGAATAATTGAATCCAGGTGTGAACTGAGAAAGAAATTGAAAACCCGTGGACAGATAATAATGTTGCGCCAACTCATAGCCATAATTGGTCATAATGTTGATATAATCGTCTGTTTTTCTGGTAGATTGCCCGGTAGAAGAAACAAAACCATAACCCAACTGGATATTATTATCGAGGTAATGTTTATTCTTTTTATAGACAATATTGTAATTCACCTTTCCGATGACACCAATATTGTTATTTCCTCCGGCGTACCAATTTGAAAACGAAGATTGATTGAAAACCAACGTATTCTGGCCAAAAATGAACCAGCGCTTCAAAGTGGGCAAAGTCAAAATGGATGATGGCGTCAATGGACTGTTATCATTGGAATTAGCAACAATCACGATGCTGTTATTGATTTTCACATCATCTCTTTTTAAAGATTTGATGTCAATAATTCTTGGATTGGCAAGACTGTCTAGATCGATGGCTGTAGAATCCCATTTTTTCTGGCCGATGGAATCAATTAATTTTTGATAATCAGTCACTTGCGCATCAAAAGAAATACCCCATATCAGGACAAACAACACCAATACCTTTTTCATTAAGATCTAATTTTGAACAAAAATAATAAAACTAAATTTCCTGTAATCTGCCTTTATAACCAAATTCACATTTATTGGCTTGTTTTTTACAGACAAAATTACCTTTTTTAAGAATTGGCTGTAAAATTGAGAATCTAAAATCAATGTTTTTAAAATCCTTCAATTTGCGATCTATTTTGGTACCGGTCATTATGCTGGTATTGATGTGGACATTTTTCCTTCTCCAGAACTTGGGATTTTTCCAGGGTTGCAGCGGCGCATTGATTCCACTGATGCCGGAAGGGCTGAAAGGCGTTATCCTCGCACCATTGCTGCACGGCAGTTTGGATCACATCATCGGAAACTCTATGCCGATTGCGATTCTCTTATTTTTATTATTTGAATTTTATCCGAAAATAGCATACCGCGTTTTCTTTATCGGCTGGATTTCGTCCGGACTTCTCGTTTGGATGTTACCGCCAATCGATATGACAACCGGAGAATGGAATTACAGCTGCATCATCGGCGCCAGCGGATTGGTTTATATGCTGGCATTTTTCATTTTTTTCAGTGGTGTTTTCCGTTGGAATATGAAACTACTGACGATTTCTATGGTTGTTGCTCTATATTATGGAAGTTTGATTTGGGGCATTTTCCCGGAAGAATTTTTCTCCAATCTGGAAGAACCGAGCAGAATCAGCTGGCAGTCGCATTTGGCAGGAAGTATCACAGGCGTTATTTTGGCTGTAATTTTCAGAAAAATCGGTGAGAAGAAAAAGAAATACATTTGGGAATTTCCGAATTACTACAGCGAAAAAGATGATAAAATCTGGCAGGAATATATGGCTAATCATCCCGAAGATTTCGATGAACTGCCACAGCTGAAACAGGAATCTATTTGGGATTATCTGGATGAAATTCGGAAAAGAGAAAAATAATTCTTAATTTGGTCACTACACAAATGATCAAATGAATCCTGAAGAATATCTTTACATTCTTGCGCTGAAACAGTGCAAAAACATTGGTAATATCAACCTGAAAAAGCTGATTAATCATCTTGGATCAGCCAAAAAAGTTTGGGAATCTTCTCCCAAATCTCTCCTTTCCACAACAGGAATTGGTAAACAGTCGATCCTGAATATCGGAAATAAAGATCTTTTGCTCACAGCCGAAAAAGAAATTAAACTATCCGAAAAGTTAGGTATCAACATCATTTCTCAAAACGACGCACTCTATCCAAAACATCTTCTGAATTGTGATGATTCTCCTGTGATTCTTTTCTACAAAGGAAATCTTAATCCGGACTTGAATCCAATCAGCATCGTTGGAACCAGAAAAATGACGGCTTACGGGAAAACTTTTATTCAGGATTTGCTCGCCGGATTATCGGGTTCGAAGATTTCGACGGTGAGCGGTCTGGCTTTGGGTGTCGATTCTTCCGTTCACGAGGAATCTTTAAAAAATCAAATTCCAACTATGGCAGTTTTGGCTCAGGGTTTGTGTTCGATTTATCCTGCCAAAAATAAAAATTTAGCCCATAAAATTCTTGAAAATGACGGTGCATTAATCACAGAATACGCATCGTTTGAAGGAATGGCGAAGGAAAACTTTCTCCAAAGAAACAGGATTATCGCTGGCTTTTCTCCCAATTTGATTGTCGTGGAAACAGCTTACGGCGGCGGTTCTATCACAACTGTGAATTGCGCGAATCAATACAATCGCGATGTTTTTGCTTTGCCCGGAAGAGTTACGGATGTTTACAGCCAGGGTTGCAACCAGTTGATCTCTCTTAATAAGGCGGAAACCATTGTGGACATCAATTCATTAATCAAAAACCTGAATTTCATTCCTCAACCTGAATTATTTCCGAAGGAAGAACCCAAGATTGAAATTGATCCTGAGAAAAAAGATCACCATAAAATCTTAGCAATTATTACTGAAAATAAAAGTATTTCTCTGGATGAATTGGCCGATCAATCAGGCATTCTTCATCACAAATTGTTGCCAATTCTTCTTGATTTAGAGATATATGGCTACATCAACTGTCTTTCCGGAAGACAATATCAGCTAAACTGACCAAACCTGCATTTCCGAAAATTGAAGTTATTTAATATTAAATTCAGATATTGTTAATACAAAAGTTATAATTATACATTATGCAAAAAAGTTAATCGATATCATTAAATTTTTAATAAAAACTAAAATATTACTTGCGAAATTCGAAAAAGAATTTAAATTTGTTGTCATAATTGTACAACAATGGAATTATTTAACGTTGAAGAAAAGATTCAGGAGTTTATGGCTAAAATTGAAGCCAAAAACCCTAACGAACCCGAATTTATCCAAGCTGTAAAAGAAGTTGCGGTAACCGTGATTCCTTTCATTGCGACGAAAAAAGAATACACCGGAATGAAGCTCCTGGAGAGAATGGCAGAGCCGGAAAGAGTAATCATTTTCCGTGTGCCTTGGATTGATGACAAAGGAGAAATCCAGGTTAACAGAGGTTTCAGAATACAGATGAATTCTGCGATTGGACCTTACAAAGGTGGAATCAGATTCCATCCAACGGTAAATCTTAGTGTATTGAAATTCTTGGCTTTCGAGCAAGTCTTTAAAAATAGTTTGACCACATTGCCAATGGGCGGTGGAAAAGGCGGCTCAGACTTCGACCCACAAGGTAAATCTGATATGGAAGTGATGCGTTTCTGCCAGGCTTTCATGATGGAGCTCTGCAAACACATTGGACCGGAAACAGACGTTCCTGCAGGAGATATCGGCGTTGGAGCAAGAGAAATCGGCTACCTTTTCGGGATGTACAAAAAAATCAGAAACGAGTTTACCGGCGTTTTGACTGGTAAAGGTTTGGCTTATGGTGGATCTTTGATCAGACCAGAAGCAACTGGTTACGGTGTTGTTTATTTCGCTGAGCAAATGTTGAAAACCATTGACGAAAAAATTGCCGGTAAAACAGTAGCGGTTTCAGGTTTTGGAAACGTGGCTTGGGGAGTTATCAAAAAAATCAATGACCTTGGTGGGAAAGTAGTGACTATTTCTGGACCAGATGGTTATATCTACGATAAAGACGGAATCTCAGGCGAAAAAATCGAATATCTTCTTGAACTGAGATCTAGTGGAAACAACAGAGCTGAAGATTACGCTATAAAATATCCTGAAGCACAGTTCTTCGCAGGTAAAAGACCTTGGGAAGTGAAATGTGATATTGCTTTCCCTTCTGCTACTCAAAATGAGTTGGATCTGGAAGATGCAAAAACTTTGGTGGCTAACGGTTGTCTTTGTGTAACCGAAGCGGCGAATATGCCTTCTACTCTGGACGCAATCAATTATTTCTTGGATAATAAAGTTTTATTCTCGCCAGGAAAAGCTTCCAACGCTGGTGGTGTTGCCACTTCCGGATTAGAAATGACACAAAACTCTATCAGACTCAACTGGACTTCTGAAGAAGTGGACGCAAGACTAAAAGAAATTATGGTTGGTATCCACAAAGCTTGTAGAGATTACGGTAAAGAAGAAGACGGATTTGTGAATTATGTAAAAGGTGCAAATATTGCCGGTTTCGTAAAAGTAGCTGAAGCAATGTTGGCTCAAGGTGTAGTTTAAACCAATTTCACTTATTATAACAAAAAAGCAACTCAGTAATTGAGTTGCTTTTTTTATTTTGTTGAATTAAATTATTTCGGCAAACCTCCCTTCAAGGCATAATTGGCGCGTGAAATCGCTTTCTTTTCTTTCCAGGTCATATATTTTCCTTTGAAGTTCTTCTTCATAAAATTGTCAAAACTTCTCTGAACAGTTAAGTTCCAAAGGGAATTGGCTTTTACAGCAAAACTTTTGTCCCAGGCTCTTAGAGAAAGAGAAAAACTGCCGTCCAGATATTTCATCCAGTGCCACCAACCTGTTGGCATAAACAGCGTATCACCATGTTCCAGAAAACATTCAATGCCTTCTACACCGTCCAAAGCTGGGAAATTCTTGAAATCCGGATTTTCGATATCGTAATCTTCCAAAGCATAAGTAGCATACGGAAGACAGTATAATCTTTCTTTCCACTTATAATCAAAAAGAAGAACGTGTTTTCTTCCATTGAAATGTGTGTGGAAAATATGCGCCAAATCAATATCATAATGCAGGAAAGTCACAGAACTTTTGCCACCGAAGAACATACTTGGATACTTGTCCAGAAAACCTCCCATCAATTCCTTTGGAGAAATATAATCGTTCAGAATTTTCGGAGCGTGTTTGATGGGGTCAAAAAAGAAAATCCTGAGATCGGTCGGTTCTCTCTGAATCAAATCGATATAATCCGCAAACTTCATCTCGGTAGTCGGCGCATTGATTGGTGCCGCTGGATCCGCTTTTGCGCTGTCATACAAAGGAACAGTCACATCTCCGACAACTTCTTTGATGTAATCCATGGTCCACTTTTGATAAGCCGGCCAGTTTCTCGCCATATTTTTTATCACGACAGGCTTACGTGGTTTGAGATACTTTTCCAGAAAATCTTCCTTAGAAATATCGTCTACTATATCAATTGGTTTTAGAATGATTCCCATATTAATGTAATATTAAGGCACAAATTTATTAAATTAATGGTTCCAAAACCTAAAAACATTTCCTTATTTATAACAATTACAGATAGTTTAAATCTATGTTTGTAAAGTTAGCCGATGCTTAGTTGTACATTTTAACTTTGTGGCTTTTTATAACTCCAATAAAAACTTTGTAACATTTTGCAATTTTTAATTACTAACAATTTAGTGATACAATTTATAACAATGAAGAAACTACTATCTTTTATTCTTGTCTTATCTTTTTCAATAATTGTTTTTGGACAAAAAACGATTTCCGGAGTGATAACCGATGGCGATGGAAAACCGCTTGCCAGCGCAAGTGTAACTATTGAAGAATCTGGGAAGAACGCCATTCTTGCCTATGGTATTTCCAATGCAAAAGGTGAATACAAAGTGTCTGTGACCTCTGCAGAAAGTAATTTGGATTTGAAAATCAAGGCTTTTAATCAAAAACCGATTACTCAAACCATTAAGAATGAAGATCAGAAACTGAATTTCTCAATGGATTCTCAGGCAACAGAAATCCAGGAAGTAAGACTTAAAACAAAACTGATCACTAAAAAAGGCGACACCATTTCATACGACTTAAAGTCTTTTGAAAATAAAAATGACAGAACCTTAGCTGATGTCTTGAAAAAAATCCCTGGGATTGAGGTTAACAAAGATGGAACTGTACTTTATCAGGGTGAAGCGATTAATAAATTCTATGTTAATGGAAAAGACTTGATGGAAGGTGGTTACGGAACCATCAATAACTCACTTCCGAAAGATGCGGTTTCCAAAGTTGAGGTCCTGGAAAATCACCAACCAGTCAGTATTTTGAGAGACAAAGTTCCTTCCGAGCAAGCAGCGCTTAACATTAAACTAAAAAAATCTGTGACCATGACAGGTCGTGGAGAGATTGGCGCAGGTTTCAGTCCTTTGCTTTGGAACGTGAAACTGACACCAATGTTCTTCGGGCAAAAAAATCAATGGGTTATCAACTATAAAGCGAATAACAATGGAGAAAGTGTAGAAAAAGAAGGCAATATATTGAGTTTCGGAAGCCGTTGGGAAGGCAGAAGATCGCAAGCCGGACAAAAATCCTGGACCAATGTAGAAACGGCAGGCGTGCCAGATGTTCCTGAAAAAAGATATCTTTTAAATAACGTTCATTTCTTTTCTGCTAACTTGCTGACTAGTCCGTTCAAAAACAAAGAATGGGAATTGAAAGCGAACGTAAACTATACCAATAATGATGTTGAGAGAGACTCTAGAACGAAAACGGTTTACAATGCAGATCATACAGACGCTAATCTTGCAGGCAGAACATTTGAACAATCTAGAAGTAATGATTTTTACACCAATTCTTCGAAAGCAGAATTAATTTTCACGAAAAATGCCAAGAAAGGTTTCTTTAAAAACACAACAACCTGGAACGGATTCTGGAATGCAAACCGAGGATTTTCTACTTTGGACACTCAAAAAAACGGATCATTATTCGGAGATCAGTCATTAGAATCTCCTTCCGGAAGTTTTCAAAACTCCCTGAGTACCATCATTCCTTGGAAAGACAAATTGCTGAATGTGATGAGTTATTTCAAATATCAAAAAGATAAACAAACTATGGAGGTAAGACCGGGCAGTTATACAGATTATTTCACAGGACTAAGTTCAACTTCACTTTATGATACTTACAAACAAAGAGCTTTGTCGGAGACTTTAGAAATCAATCATTCTGCATCGGTAGGTTTCAGTTACAAAAAATGGACATTCACTCCGGAGATTGGTATTAATATGAATTTTAACAACCTTAAATCTTCTTTGAATGGTTCCAGAGATAATACTTATTATAATCTGGCAGGGCAAAATCAGAACAATGTAGACTGGAACGAGATGACGCCTTACACACAAGTTGGCATCAACTATAAATCTGAAAGACTGAATCTGAACTTGACTGTACCAGTTAATTTCTACAGTATCAAATATCAGGACAATCTATATAACCAAGTGGCGAACAAGACTAAAACAGGTTTGGAACCTAGTTTCTTTGCTAGTTATGATTTTGCATCGTTCTTCAAATATTGGGTCTTTGCCAACCAGAGTTATGATTTCGGAAGTTTTGGCTTTTTATATGGCGGAAATATCCTGACCTCAGCCAACAATCTTTCCAGAAGATACGTCACCGATCTTACTGATTCTCAAATGCCCGAATATCTCAGTAGAAATATCGGAACAAGATTAGAGTACAGAAATCCATTGAACAACCTATTCTTCAACGTTAGATATAATTATGGAACTGTTAAAAGAAATATCGCAGAGACTTTTGTTACAGACGGAGGAATTGGTGGAACTATTGGATTGCTAGGTTTAGAAAACTCTACAAAATCTCAAAGTGAAAGTGCAGAAATAGGAAAATATTTTCCAAAATTTAAGAGTAATGTTTCTACAAGTTTTACCAACAGAGATTCTAACTCGTTCAGCTTCTTTAATAATGATCCTATTAGAAGCAAAACCAATATGCAAACCTGGACAGCCAAGTTCAACAATACTTACTTTAGCTGGCTCAGCGTAGATTATAACATCAGTATGAACTGGAGCAATAACAGAAATGCAACAAAAGGAACATCTCAAAAAAGCTCTGGCTGGAACCATAATTTGGCGGCATATATTTATCCTTCCGACAATCATACATTTGGATTCAATTGGGACAACAGCGTCACTTCTACAGAAGGTAATACGTACAAAAACCCGTTCTTCGATTTGTCTTATCAATATACTTGGGTTAAGAAGAAAATCGATTTCGAATTCAAATGGCTGAACATCAGCAATAGAAAAGTTTACGAAATCGTGAATGTCAATATTGACCAGCAAAATACGGTTTATCAATCTTATGATATCCGCCCAAGCCAATTTATGTTCACGGTAAAATTCAACTTCAAGTAACACACTATTTTATTATAACCGAAAAGGCAGCGCAACTTTTTTATTGTCTGCCTTTTTATTTTTCTTAATTTTGAATCACTAATTTTTTAGTTATGAAGAAAACACTTTTTATTTTATCAATTTTCTTTGGCGTTTTAGCATTCGCACAAGGAACAAGGATTATGTACGAGTACAAGTTTGCATCAAACATCCACAAGAAAGATTCTCTCGACACGGAGTTGATGTACCTGGACATCAAAAAAGACGGCAGCAAGTTCTACAGCAGGCAGAAGTTTGTAAGTGATTCTACAAGAGATGCTTACTTTAAAAAACAAATTGCAACAGGTTCTAATAATTTTAATTACCAGGGCGGAAACGGTGGGAAAATAGGATATTCGGTTTCCAAATCTTATCCGGATTTCAACATCGTTTTACATACCGGTATTGGAAATTCCAGATTCACGGTTAAGAATGAAAACCCGCTGAACTGGAAAATATTACCTGACAAAAAAAAGATCAATAAGTTCGAAGTTCAGAAAGCGACTTTAGACTTTGGAGGGAGAACCTGGACAGCTTGGTTTTCTCAGGATTTTCCGTTTCAGGATGGACCTTATAAATTTTCAGGATTACCTGGTTTGATTTTGGAAATGGAAGATTCTACAGGAACCCATATTTTCAAATTTGCAGGAAGCAAAAAGTTTGATGAAGTTGAGAAAATTGAAAAAGAAGAGATTGGAAGTGCACGCGGCGGAATTGTGGTGAAAACATTCGGTGTTCCTGGCGGAAAAGAAATCGAGGTTTCTGAGGAACAGTTCAAAAAACAATGGAAAGAATACAAGAATGATCCTGTAAAAGACACCCGCCAAATTTTGTCACAAGGCAATATGAAGTTAACGCTGAATGTCGATGGAAAAATAATAACAGAACCTTCGCAAGTTCTTCGGGCAATGGAAAAAAACCAAAGAGAAGAAATCAAAAATAATAACAACAAAATAGAACCCGCACTTTATCCTTAGTTTACGCATAAAACACTATTTTTATAGTCCTCTTTCGGGAGGACTTTTTTATGTCAATTTTTAAAAAATCAGAATGAGTTATTTATCAAAACTTAAAAATATAAAAGCCTTCGTTTTCGATGTCGATGGCGTGTTTACAGATGGAAGCGTTTACCTTTTGCCAGACCAGAATATGTCTCGTGTGATGAGCGTTTTGGATGGTTATGCGGTGGTTCAGTCTCTGAAACAAGGTTACATCATTGGCATTATCACTGGCGGAAATGACCCAATGGTGAAAAACAGGATGGAGTATCTTGGCATCAAAGATTATTATGCTAAATCTTCTCACAAAGTTTCTGATTATGAAGATTTCAAATCCAAATACAATTTACAGGATTCCGAAATCCTGATGATGGGCGATGATATTCCTGATATTGGGATTATGAAACTGGCTGAGATTTCTGCTTGTCCGGCGAATGCAGTTCCGGAAGTGAAAGCCATTTCAGATTATATTTCACCAATTTTTGGAGGAAAAGGCGCTGTTCGTGACGTGATAGAACAAGTGATGAAAGTCCAGGGAAAATGGAATCTGGACGAAGAAACAAAATCAGCTTAATTATTGATAATGAAACTATTACTAGCTTCCAATTCGCCCAGACGAAAAGAATTATTGACACAATTGGGTTATCAATTCGACATCGTTAAAATCGATGTTGATGAGTCTTATCCTTCTGACTTGAATCCAAATCAAATCGCAGAATATGTTTCGGCAAAAAAAGCAAAGGCTTTCGATGTTAATGAAAACGAAATTCTTCTGACCTCGGACACCATTGTTGCATTAAACCAAAAAATTCTTCTCAAACCAGAAAATGAAGATGAAGCTTTTGAGATGATAAAAAGTCTTTCGGGAAAAACGCATCAGGTTTACACGGCTTTTACCATTAGAACTACGGATTCAGAAATCAGCAAAACCAGTAAAACGGATGTTGAGTTTTCGGAAATCAGGGATGAAGAAATTAAGTTTTACATCAAAAATTATAAACCTTTTGACAAAGCTGGATCTTATGGAATCCAGGAATGGTTAGGAATGGCAAAAATCAAAAACATTTCCGGTTCTTTCTATTCTGTGATGGGTTTTCCTGTGGATTTGGTTTACGAAGAACTCAAAAAACTGAATTGTTTTCCAGACAAATTGTAAAACTAACAGCTTTAGATAATTTTCCTTGCAAAATTTCGTTATTTTTACAGATCAAACCAGAAATTTCATTTTGAAATAATTAGATGAGAAAATATTTACTAATCATACTTGCCGTCGTTAGCGTAGTTGCCTGTAACCCGCGTCACAAAAAGAAAAAAACTAAAAGTGGCCCTATTAACAGGTTTATGACGTTTCATAATACTTTGTTCAACAGTAGGGAAGCTTTTCTGGCAGAAATGGAAACCAGAGACAAAGCGCACGTTGACAATTTCTATGATCCTTATATTTCTGTTTATACTACAGAAGACAACCTGAATGATGTCCAAAATATCACTACACCAGAAAATGACGCAGATTCCGGACCAATATCCTTGAGAGGAGCATCTAGAGGTTCATCTGCTGATGGCAATGACAGAATGGGCGCTGTAAATCCTAATAAAAAAGGAGCAACCACTTTACAAATCACAGAAGCTAAAGCAATTAAAACCATTACAAAATATTCTGTTTTGGTCAACAGCGTAGAAAAAAATAAAAAGATTTTCGACGCTTATATTCTTTTGGCAAAAGCGAGAATGTACCAAGGCAAATATCTGGAATCTCTGGATGCGTTAGGTTACATTTTCAACACAATGAGCAAGGATAAAAGATTGCCTTTGGCGAGAATTTATCAAGCGGTTAATTATTCTAAACTGAAAGAATATTACCGTGCTGATGAGGTTTTCAGAGATTTGGAAGAAGATCCGAAAATCAAATTAACCAAGGAACATAAAAGAATTCTGAAAGTTTACCAGGCAGACAATTTCCTGAAATGGGGTAAAAAAGAATTGGCTGCTGAAGTTTTGGAAGAAGCTTTCACCTATAATAAAAACAGAAAAACCAAAAGCAGAATTGCCTTTTTGCGTGGTCAAATATTGGCCAGTCTCAACAGAAAAGATGAAGCCAGAGAATCTTTTGCAGCAGCTTACAAATATGCCAACAACTACGAGTTCGAGGTTAAATCTCAGATCGAGATTGCCAAAACTTTCGATGGAAAGGCCGACAGTTATGAAGAGGCAATGGCTTATATCGACAAAATTGCAAAAAAAGGAACTTATGCTTCCCGTAAAAATGAATTGTATTACGCCAGCGGATTGATTGCAACCTCTGCGACAAAAGATTCTATCGCTGATTCTTTCTTCAGAAAAGCTTTGAAAGAGAAACAATCTGATCCGCAAATCCGTGGACTGACGTATTCTGAATTGGCTAAAAAATATTTTGCTAAAGACGATTATTTGACGGCCGGTGTTTATTATGACAGCGCATTGGCTGTGATGACTTACAAACCTGAAAAAGACAGATTAACTGATCTGACAGCGAACATCAAGAAACTTTCGAAAAATTATTACGTTGTTAAAAAGAATGACAGTATTCTGAATCTTTCGAAAATGACATTGGACGAAAAGAGAGAATATTTTACAAAATATATTGAGAAAATCAAGCAAAAAGAAGCGGTAGATGAACTGGAAAAGAAACGTGCAGAACGCAGCAAAGGCTTTGACACTTCCGATTACAATGCCAATTCTATCTTCGCCAATAATTCTACAGACAGCGGCAGTTTCCAAAATTTTGGAATTGCAAGTGGCGGATCAACATTTTATTTTGCCAATTCCAACAATATTCCGAGAGGAGAAACTTCTTTTAAGCAAATTTGGGGAAACAGAACGTTGATGGACAACTGGCGTTATTCTGCAAAAACTACCACGATAGAAGAATTGAAAAATGAAGCGTTAGGTTTGGCCAATGCTCCGGATCCAAGACGTTTGGAACCAGAATTTTATATCGAAAAGATCCCGACTTCTGCGGAAGAATTGGGAAGACTGAAAAAAGACAGAGACACGGCAAGTCTTGGAATGGGAAGAATGTACGAGTCGTTTTTTGGCAACACCAAATTGGCAACCAAAACATTGTATGACCTTGTAGACAACAAGCCGGATGAAGAGACAGATTTGATGGCTTTGTACAATATTTTCATCTTCAATTACGAGAAAAATCCGGCAGACGCAGAAAAAGCAAAGCAGTTGATTTTACAAAAATACCCTTACACTTCTTACGCTGAGTTTGTGAAAAATCCGAAAAACAAGGATTTCAACAAGTCATCAGAAAATGTAGAAAAATTATATGCCGATGCTTATACACTTTACCTGACAGAAAAATATCCCGAGTCTAATGCGCTTATTGAAAAAGCAATTGCCGACAATCCGAAAGATGCATTGATCCCTAAATTTTATTTGTTACAAGCTTATAATGCGGGGAAAACTGCAGGAAAAGAAATTATGATTTTGCAGTTGGAGCAGATTCTTCTCAACTATGCTAAAACGCCTGAAGGAAAAAAAGCGAAAGAACTTCTGAAATATCTGAAGAGTGACGCAAAATTAGAGCTTACGGATGAGAGTGGAAATGCCATTTCTCAACCGAAAGCAGTGAGCAATGAGCCAGCCCAGCAAAATCTGAAACAGGATTTGGATACCAACAACGAGGTTAAAGCCGCTCCAAGCCGAGCAAATAACGGACCCGGAACTCCCGGACAAGGCGAGGCTGCGGTAGAACAAAAAATGAAACTTCAAACCTTTCCGGAGCAGAAGAAATAAAAAAGAGAGCAAGTTTAGATTTGCTCTCTTTTTGTTTAATTATACTTTATCCAGCTGAACGGTAAAGTGTCTCAGGATCGCTGGTTCGCGTTTTATTTTGTAACCTTTGTCGATTTGGTTTCGTCTTTCAAAAACATTGATGACTGCGGCTGCAACATAATCCATATGATTATTGGTATAGGTTCTTCTTGGGATTGCCAACCTCAGTAATTCCAGTTTTGGATAACGGTTTTCTCTCGTTTCAGGATCTCTGTCTGCTAACAAAGTTCCGATTTCTACGCCACGGATTCCTGCTTCTTTGTAAAGTTCTATTGCCAAAGTCTGAGCGGGAAATTCTTCTCTTTTGATATTAGGTAAAAAGTTGAGCGCATCTATAAAAACGGCGTGTCCGCCAATTGGCTTTTGAACGGGAATTCCGGCTTTCATCAATTTGTTTCCGAGATATTCAACTTGTGAGATTCTGCTTTCCAGATAAGGAAATTCTGTGGCTTCATCTAAACCTGCAGCGAGAGCCGACATATCTCGTCCGGCCATTCCGCCATAAGTGATGAAACCTTCGTAGATAATCGTGAAATTGGAAGCTTGTTCAAAGATTTCTCTGCTCTTTAATGCGATGAATCCACCGATGTTGACTAAACCATCTTTTTTAGAACTCATCGTCATTCCGTCGCCGTAGGAAAAAATTTCTCTGCAAATTTCTTTGATGGTTTTATGTTCCTGTCCTTTTTCTCTTTTTTTGATGAAGTAAGCATTCTCTGCAAATCTCGCCGAATCAAACAGAACCGGAATTCCGTATCGGTCGGACAATTCTTTTACAGCTTTGATATTTTCGAGGGAAACCGGTTGTCCGCCGGAAGAATTGCAGGTGATTGTAATCAGACAAAACGGAATTTGTTCTTTCGGATATGAGTTGTAAACCGCTTCCAGTTTTTCCAAATCCAGATTTCCTTTGAAAGGATGAAGGTCGTTGATGTCAAAAGCTTCGTCAATCGTGCAATCTACAGCGTGCGCTTTTCTGATTTCGATGTGACCTTTGGTGGTGTCAAAATGGGAATTTCCCGGGACAATGTCGCCTTCTTTTACCATTACAGAGAACAATACATTTTCTGCTGCGCGACCTTGATGTGTTGGCAACAGGTAAGGAAAACCTGTAATTTTTTCAACGGTTTGCTGCAAAGATTCGAAGGAACGTGAGCCGGCGTAACTTTCGTCGCCAATCATCAGTGCGCCCCATTGTTTGTCGCTCATTGCGCCTGTTCCGCTGTCCGTCAACAAATCGATGAAGACGTGTGAACTTCTGAGGTTGAAGAGATTATAGTTGGCATTTTTCAGCCATTCTTCGCGTTGTTCTTGTGTTGATTGGTATATCTCTTCGACCATTTTGATTCTAAATGGTTCTGCGTATGGTAATTTCATTGTGATGAATAGTTAGGAATGAATAATTAATTGTAGAAAATTGAAATTAATTGACAAATCTTGATTAGGACTACAAACCCGCAGCCCGAGCTGAGTGGAGCTCATTTTTTGCTTGGACTTAGCCTCGGCAAAAAATAGCGGGAACGGAGCGCGGAAATAGCTGCCCTAATAAAATGTTCAATTAATTGGGTTGATGTAATAATGAACAGAAATATTCATTACTAATCGTTAATTATTAATTAAAAACTACTCTGGTGCTTTGAAAACATTGTCGTCTGAATGGAATCCGGCAACGCCTCCGCTGACCGCAAATTTCATTGCTTCAGCAGCGCTCATTCCGGTCACTTCTTTGACATTATTGAATTTGGTGATAATAACCCAGCCGGAAACCGCGTAGGAATGCGGCAGATAAACGGCAATCATATGTTCGAGATCTACAACCGACATATCAGCTTGTGTCAAAAATCCTATTCTCCAGATCTCCGGCGTTTCATTGGTTTTTACCCAAACCGGCACATTGAATTTTTTCTTGTCGCCAACGAAAGATCCTAATACATCTTTAAGAGAAGTATAAATGAATTTGATTCCCGGAATATGTTCCAAAACGTAGTCTAAACCATCAACAATTAATCTTCCGATAATGAATTTGTTACCAAAAAAACCAATAAATGTGGTTCCGAAAATGACAATGAAAAATATAAGCCCAGGAAACTTTTCTGAAACAGAAGGCACCAGATTATCGATGCTGAAAACGACGCTCCAAATGACCCAAACCGTAATGGCAAAAGGGCCGATGATAATCAATCCCTGAATAAAGGACCGTATAAAGAGTCGAAGATAATCGTTGAGGTTTCTGTGCATTTTAGATTTTATCCGTGGATGGTTTCTTTGTTACCGTAGGATTTCATAATGTTGGCTTCGTATTCCAGCCATTCTTCCCAACGTTTGTTGACGGTTTCTGGGTCGCCGAGTTCTCTGGCAAATCCTATGAAAGTGGTGTAATGATTGGCTTCGGAAACCATCAGATCGTGGTAGAATTTCTTCAGTTCCTCGTCTTTGATATTTTCCGTTAATACTTTGAAACGTTCACAGCTTCTGGCTTCTATCATTGCGGCGAAAAGCATTTTATCGATGATTTGCTCTTCACGTCTTCCGCCTTTTACGAGGAATTTGATGAGGTCATTCACGTAATCGTCTTTGCGCGTTCTTCCCAAAACGTCGCCTCTTTTCTTGATAATCTCGTGAACTTGGTTGAAATGGTCCAATTCTTCTTGCGCAATTGCTAAAAGTTCGGTTACCATTTCGGTGTGTTCAGGAACCATCGTGATAAGTCCAATGGCGTTGGTTGCTGCTTTTTGTTCGCACCACGCGTGATCGGTCAGGATTTCTTCCAGATTATCTTCTGCAATATTTGCCCAGCGCGGGTCTGTAAGAAGTTTAAGACGAAACATTTTATATTTTTTGTAAAAATAAGGATTTGATTGTTCTTTATTGAATATTTTATCGATAAAAAATTAATTTTCGAATTTAATCATCATAAAGAATTAAGATAATCAATTAAATTAATATTTGGCACACATATTGAAAATCCTTCATCAATCAAATTATAAAATTATGAAAAATTCAACACTTGTCAACCGTGCTAAATTATTTATATTTAGCTTTTTAGCAATTTTCTCATCTGCTTTGACATTCGCTCAGGATTCAGCAGTTGTAAAAACAACTAACGTTACATCCACTTCTACGGAAGAATGGCAAACCAATCCGACTTATTGGATTATTGGTGGTGTAGTTCTTATTGTCATCGTTGCCATCGTCGCGATGAGCGGAAGAAAGAAAAACGATTAAAATTTACAAGCGCTTCTCGGAGCGCTTTTTTATGGATTTTTGGAAGCTGTCTTTTCTCTCAAAAACGCCAATACCTTCCAGCCCGAATCGTCCACTTTTTTCAAACCCTTGGAAATCAAAAATGCTAATAAAATATTCAGTGGGTAAATAATCAATACCAATAAATACCAAGGCAGTGAATCTTTCATCGGAACGACAAGAAAATAAATCAAAGAAGAACTCATACCTTGAGCAAAATAAAAGAAGATAGCGTTTTGTCCGACATTGGTAATGAAATTTGGTTTTGTGATTTTCAATCGGTTATAGAAAACAAACAAGGTAACCAATGAAAATAATGTCCAAATGATGTACGGAATCTTTGGCGGGAATTTTTGTTTATTGAGTTTATAGAAGATATCACCTCCATAATTCCAGAACATCCAAGCTAATGCAACAGCAACTAATCCGTACAAAACGGGAATCATTTTTGTTGGAATCGTTTTGCCTTTCATTCGGTTTCCAATCAGGAATACAGCCATATAAAAAGCGACGTAACCGCCTTGTCCATTAGGATAATATTGAGGAAATAAATTGAAAATTAAAGTTAATACCACACAAATTCCAATAAACCAATTGATATGTTTTGGGAAGAATCTCAGAATCAAAACACCAAGCACCGTCAAAATATAATAGACTTTCAAATACCAGAAACTGCCCATCACTACAGGAAAAGTATCACAATTAGAATACTCGTGCAAGTACCAATTTCCCAAAACCTGCCATTGTGGTTCAGACGAAATACTATTCGGAACATATTTGCTTCCGAATGTCGAATAGAAATCCCTCAGCCAATCAAAAGAGAAAAAACTTAATCCAAAAACTTTGAAGAAATAATCGAGGAAAAACAGAAATGTCACGAAAATCATATACGTGATTTGCAACTTCAGCAATCTGTAAAGTGTCTTTTCAATATTATTCCCAGACGTAATCCCGCTCAGCGCATAAAACAATGCGACATCAAAAACCAAAGAAAAAACCCGCGCTTCAACAGGCATATAAAACTGTCCGCTCCAGAAAGCCGTGTGGATAAATATAATGGAAATAGTCGCCAGTCCTTTGGCAAAATCAATATAGAGGTCTCTTTTCATCGATTAGATTAATTATCTGAAAGTCAAAAATATCATAATTTTCCCAAGTTCTTTATAATTATTTAACTTTCATCACTCGATTCTTATCCTTATTTTTGAAAGTTCAATTCTAAAGATGTCAGATATCATTCAGCTTTTACCGGATCACGTTGCCAATCAGATTGCTGCAGGAGAAGTGGTGCAAAGACCGGCTTCGATTGTCAAGGAATTATTGGAGAATTCTGTGGACGCAGGTTCCAGCAAAATCCAATTGATTATCCGTGATGCTGGAAAAAACTTGCTTCAGGTAGTGGACAACGGCATCGGAATGTCTGAAACGGATGCCAGATTGGCTTTTGAACGCCACGCGACTTCTAAAATCCGTTCAACTGAAGATATTTTCAAGATTGCGACCAAAGGTTTCCGCGGAGAAGCTTTGGCATCCATTGCTGCTGTTGCTCAGGTTGAACTGAAAACCAAGCAGAAAGACACGCCAGTCGGAACTAATATCTACATCGAAGGTGGAATTTTTCAGTTTCAAGACCCGATTCAAACGGTGGAAGGTTCTAATTTTTCTGTCAAGAATTTATTTTACAATGTTCCTGCAAGACGTAAGTTTCTGAAGAATGACAATGTAGAATTTCGTCATATTATTGATGAATTCCAAAGAGTTGTGTTGGCTCACGAGAATATTGAGTTCGAAATGTTTCATAATGACGAACCTGTTTTCAAACTGAGAAAAGGTGGACAAATGCAGCGCATCATCGATGTTTTCGGAAGAAAGCTGCAACCGCTTTTGATTCCCATCAAGGAAGATTTGGGTTGGGCCAATCTGCAAGGTTATGTCGCAAAACCAGAAGGCGCAAAGAAAGTACGAGGCGAGCAATTTTTCTTTGTCAATGGCCGATATTTCAAAAGTCCTTACTTGAGCAAAGCCGTTCAGGAAGCGTTTGAAGGTTTGTTGCAACCGGGTTACATTCCGTCATTTTTTCTTTATTTGGAAATGGACCCGGAGAAAATCGATGTTAATATTCATCCTCAAAAAACGGAAGTTAAGTTCGAAGATGAAGCCTTGATTTTTGCTTTGATGCGTTCTACCATCAAACGTTCTTTGGGAATTTACAATGTTGCGCCAAGTCTCGACTTCGAAAGAGACCCGAAAATGGAAGCGTTTTTTACACCTAGCAAAAGCAATTACAGTTCGCCAACACCTTCAGCGATCAATGTGGATAGAGATTTCAATCCATTTGCTGTAGAAAAAACTTCGGAGGAAGAACGCATCAATCTTGCCGAATTATATCAGGCAACAGCCACTGCGGCACCATCTAAAATCAACCTTTTCGAAGATGATGATTTGGACGAAGACCTTTTCCGATTACCAAATGGTTATTGGCTTTTGAACAAAGACGGGCAAACTTATATGTTGGATTTAGGCAGAATGCATCGGGTTCTGATGTCTTCTCATCAGGAAAATTTGCCAACCAAAAAAGCAGGTCAAAGTTTGTTATTTTCGTTAGAATATCATCTTAATGAAATCGAGAAAAATAAATATAAATCCATTAAAAAATATCTGCCGGATTTTGGTTTTGAAATGACGTTGGCTCAGGAAAATGTCTTGAGAATCGAAACCGTTCCGGAAGCTTTGAAGGAATCGCAGGTGATCAAATTTCTAGAAAAAATATTCGAGGTTTTGGAATACAGAACCGAGGAAGATTTTTATAAATATTTTGAATACCAATGGGTTAAACTGAAAACCAAATCAAAATTCGATTTCATTTATAAAACTGAGGTTGAACAATTGGTAAAAGATTTTATAGACCTTGGTTTCCCACAATACACCGTAAACGGAAAAAAATGTTGGATGGAAGTACCGTTCGACGATTTTAAAAATAAATTTTAAACTATGTTTCCACAATTAACGCCGGTCACTAGAAATATCATTATTCTGAATGTTATTTTCTTTGTAGGTACATTTTTGCTGACAAATCTGAATATCAATATTGATGGACTTTTAGCTGGATATTTCCCACTATCACCGAATTTCAGGTCTTGGCAAATCATTACACATATGTTTATGCACGGAAGCATTATGCATATCGTCTTCAATATGTTGACACTTTACAGTTTTGGACCAGTTCTGGAGCAGGTTTTAGGACAAAAGAAATTCATTATTTTATATTTTGCGGCAGGTTTAGGAGGTTTTGCTTTATATAATATTTGGAATTATGTTGAAGTTAGTCAGTTGACCAATTTTTTGAACAGTCAAGCCTACGACATTCACGAGATTTATAAATATGCGGACATCAATTACAGCGGAGAAATGCCGATTTCGTCTGACTCGGAAGCTGTGAGAGAATCGGCTCAGAAACTTTTCAATATTTTGAGAACCCCAATGGTTGGAGCGTCAGGCGCAATCTTTGGAATTATTGCTGCATTTTCAACCTTATTTCCAGATGCTAAATTGATGTTTATGTTCATTCCATTTCCTATCAAAGCCAAATATCTGACCCCAATTATTATCGTAGTTTCATTATTTTTAGGAATCGGACAATTCAGTGGCGATAATATCGCGCATTTTGCTCATCTTGGTGGTGCTTTGATTGGGTTTTTATTCGTTTGGAACTGGAAGAAAAACCGAGACAAAATCCAATAAATGGGAATCATTCGCTTAATTTTGACCGTATTCCATCTGATTATTATTGCTCTGCTTTTCGGAACAATAATGAACGCGTACATTCCGCCAAGTGTTTTTGGGTTTCTCAATCTTTTATCACTTGGCTTCCCGATTCTGATTATCATCAATATTATTTTATTGATTTTCTGGATTATTACTTGGAAAAAAAGAGCGTTGGTTTTTCTGGTTTTATCATTATTTTTCATCATTCCGACCAGACGTTGGGTTAATTTTACGCCAACAAAAAAAGAAAGACCGAATCTGAAATTGATTTCGCTCAATGGTAAATTTGGGAAAATGGGCAATGATGAAATTTATGATTATCTCAATAAACAGAATCCCGATGTTGTTTTTTTTCAGGAATATGACAGCAAAAAACCTTTGAACGGCTTCAAATATTTTGAAAATAGCCGGCCAATTACAAAAATCCAGTCCAAATTTCCAATCATTGAAAGTGGACAGATAAAAACGGATGCCAACAACGCCATTTGTATGTTTGCGGACATCAAAGTCAATGGGAAAATTATTCGTTTTGTAGACGTTTATATGGAACCCTTTTTCCTTGATAAAAAAATGGTAAAGCCTTCTAAAGATATGGAGATGAATGAACAAAAAGCAAAGAAATTGCTTCATATGTTGATTCCGACATTCAGAACACACCAGATTCAGATTGACCAAATCAAGGATTTTATTAATACATCGCCTTATCCTGTTATTGTGGCCGGCGATTTCAATGCTGTTCCGAATTCCTATGAATATTACAAAGTTTCAGAAGACCTGCAGGATATTTTCTTAAAAGTCGGAAAAGGAAGCGGTACCAGTTTTCACGATTTCAAATTCCCCCTGAAAATAGACCACATTTTTACATCAGAATCAATTGAACCTATAAGTTATAAAGTAGATCGAAGTGTAAAAATATCGGATCATTTTCCTGTAATTGCAGAGTTTCGAATAGATTAAAACCAAATGAATATTATGAAAAAAATATTACTTCCAGCTTTAGCGATATTGATTATCAGCTGTTCTAAAGAAACTTCTGTTATGAACAATACCGACCAGCAAAATACATCGCCGAAAATCACTTATGATACAATGGCAATAGATTCTTTCGGTCCAGGGGCAACTTCGGAAGCTGTGATGGCTAAAATAAATGCTGTTGCTATCAAAAGAGAAAAAGACAGTCTTGATAAAATTGCTAAAATAGAACAAGAAAAACTGGACAAAGAAAAAGCGAAGTTAGAAGCTGAAAAAGCTAAGGAAGCAAAAACAGAAACTAAGCCGGAAGTCAAACCAGAACCGACAACCAATCCATAAAAAAACCCATCAGCACAAATCTGATGGGTTTCTCAATAATTCTATGAAAAATTATTTATTGTAAAGTTCCTCAACCTTATCCCAGTTGATAACATCAAAAAACGCAGACACATAATCAGGTCTTCTGTTTTGATAATTCAGGTAATAAGCGTGCTCCCAAACATCCAATCCAAGAACTGGAGTTCCTTGCACATCAGCCACTGGCATCAACGGATTATCTTGATTCGGCGTTGAAGAAACAACCACAGAACCGTCAGCATTTTTCACCAACCAAGCCCATCCAGAACCGAATCTCGTTTTCGCTGCGTTAGAAAAATCTTCTTTAAATTTCTCAAAACCACCGATTTTTTCGATTTCAGCTTTCACATTTCCAACTGGCTCTTTGCTGCCGCCTGGCGTCAAAAGTTCCCAGAAAAGTGAGTGGTTAAAATGTCCGCCTCCATTGTTTCTCACAGCCGGTTTATCTGTACCTGTTTTTTGGATTTCTTCAAGAGATTTTCCTTCCAAATCAGTTCCTGCAATTGCATTATTAAGATTATCCACATAAGCCTGGTGGTGCTTAGAGTGGTGGATTTCCATTGTTTTCGCATCGATGGTTGGTTCCAACGCGTCGTACGAGTAAGCTAATTTTGGTAATTCGAATGCCATAGTTTCGTATTTATTTTGTTATTAATAAATGAGTTGGTCAAAAATAGTCAATAATTATTCCTTAATCCAATAATCGTACTCATTTTATAAATATTTAACATCGAAATTTTTAATAAATTTTGCCGTAACTTTGACCCATTCTAAATAATTATAAGCAATAATTTAATTATTTGGGCAGCAACTTCCGCCGGAGTTACAAGCAAAAAAGGATTTCCGCTCAAGTCGGGCTGCAAATAATAATTAGAGATAATTCACCTCAGAAATTCCCCTCCTCTGGAGAGACGACAAAATTCAAAGAATTTTGACGGGGTGGTCAATCATAAACCAAACATCTATTAAAATGTTCGACATCAATCATATAAGAGCACAATTCCCGATCCTGAATCAGCAAGTCAACGGAAAACCATTGGTTTATCTGGACAACGCGGCAACTTCCCAAAAACCGATTTCAGTTTTGAAAACTTGGGAACAATACTACGAAACCATCAACGCCAATGTTCATCGCGGGATTCACACACTGAGCCAACTGGCAACAGAAGAAATGGAACTTTCCAGAAAGAAAATCCAAAAATTCATCAATGCCAAACACGACTACGAAATAATTTTTACCAAAGGAACGACTGAAGGAATCAACCTTGTGGCGTATGCTTTGACCAATCAAATCAAGAAAGATGATGAGATTATCATTTCATATTTGGAGCATCATTCCAACATCGTTCCGTGGCAAATGTTGTGCGAAAGAACCGGCGCAAAACTCCGCGTCATTCCGATGGACGAAAACGGTATTCTCCAAATCGATGTTCTGGATTCCTGGCTGAGTGAAAAAACAAAAGTAGTTTCTGTCAATCAGGTTTCTAACGCTTTGGGAATCATCAATCCCATCGAAGAAATCATCGAAAAAACAAGACGACTTTCCAATGCCTATGTTTTGATAGACGGCGCGCAATCTGCTCCCCATTTCAAAATCGATGTTCAGAAACTGGATTGCGACTTCTTCGTTTTCTCCGGACACAAAATGTACGCACCAATGGGAACCGGAATTTTCTACGGAAAAGAATCTGTTTTGGAAAATCTTCATCCTTTCCACGGCGGTGGCGAAATGATTGCAGTTTGCAGTTTCGAGAAAACAACTTATGCAGGTTTACCTTTCAAATTTGAAGCTGGAACGCCCAATGTTGGTGGAAATATTGCGCTTGGAGCAGCTGTAGATTTCATTGAAAAAATCGGTCACGAACATCTTCAAAACCACGAAAACGACCTGTTAAATTATGCTCAGAAAAAACTTCTGGAACTCGAAGGAATCAAAATCTACGGCGAAAAAGCCAACCGAACTGGCGTAGTTTCTTTCAATTTAGAAGGTGTCGGAATCGCTTCTGACACGGGAATGATTCTCGACAAAATGGGAATTGCTGTGAGAACCGGTCATCACTGCACGCAGCCGATTATGGATTTCTTCAAAATCGCAGGAACGGTTCGCGCAAGTTTTGCGGTTTACAATACTTTGGAGGAAGTTGATATTTTGGTTGAAGGTGTGAAGAAAGCGCAGAGAATGTTGGTTTAAATCAACTTAAATAAAAATCAAAAACCCTTTCAAAATCTGAAAGGGTTTTGTTTTATCTGCCAAATTGCACTGTTTTTCTTAATGGCATATCTCTTGCGAAATTAGACAAAGTGCTTAAACAATATTGTTTTCTCAGTTTTTTGAGGAATCAATTTTTATATCAATTAAGATTAATGACATTATGTCATTCAATATACTATGACAGAATTTGAAAATATAAATTTTGAGGAGATTCTTGACGAAGGTCTCGGCATCATTGCTGAAGAAATTAATTTCTCTGACCTGACCGAGCAAGATAGCGACGAATCTCAAACGCTTTTCCCGATTCTTCCCGTAAGAAATATGGTAATGTTCCCCAAAGTGGTAACTCCGATTACGGCTGGAAGAGAAAAATCTAAAAAATTGCTGGAAGACGCTCAAAAGGAAAACAAATACATCGGCATCATCAGTCAGAAAAACCCAAATGAGGAAAATCCTACTGAGAAAGACCTATATGCCATCGGAACTTTGGCGAAGATTATCAAAATCATCAGACTTCCGGAAGGCAATATTACGGCAATAACGAGAGGTGTTCAGAGATTTAAGGTGAAGAAATTTGTTTCTCAGGAGCCTTATTTTCTGGCAGAAATTACGAAACAAAAAGATACACAACCCAAAGATAAAGAAGAGTTTACTGCTTTGATGGACAACATCAAGGATTTGGCTGAGAAAATCATCAACATCGACCCGAATATTCCCAACGCGGCGCAGTTTGCCTTGAAGAATATCGATGGACATGAGGATTTGTTGAATTTCATTTCTGCCAACGGTAATTACCCTTCAGACAAAAAACAAAAATTGCTGGATGAAAAATCTTTGCTGGGGCGTGCAAGAGCTGTGTACGAAATGATGCACGACGATTTCCGTCATTTGGAACTGAAAAATCAAATCCACCAAAAAACCAGCAAAGACCTTGATAAACAACAACGTGAATATTTTCTGAATCAACAGATTAGAACGATTCAGGATGAGTTGGGCGGAGGCGCAGAATCTGACGCCGACGAAATCAAGAAAAAAGCGTCGAAACTGAAATGGAGTGCCGATGTAGAAGCTCATTTCCAAAAGGAATTACAGCGTTTGCAAAGACAGCACCCGAGTTCTCCGGATTATAATGTTCAAAGAAATTATTTAGATTTTTTCACAGATTTGCCTTGGGAACGTTTTTCCAAAGATGCATTCGATTTGAATAAAGCCGAGAAACTTCTGGATAAGGAACATTTCGGATTAGAAGATATCAAGAAAAGGATTTTGGAACACATCGCTGTTTTGAAATTGAAGAACGATATGAAATCGCCGATTCTCTGCTTGGTTGGTCCTCCGGGCGTTGGTAAAACGTCGTTGGGGAAATCGATTGCAGATTCTTTGGGTAGAAAATACGTTCGCGTTTCGCTCGGTGGTTTGCACGACGAAAGCGAAATCCGCGGACACAGAAAAACGTATATCGGAGCAATGGCGGGAAGGATTCTTCAGTCCATTAAAAAATCCGGAACATCCAATCCCGTGATTGTTTTGGATGAGATTGATAAACTGGCGCAAGGTGCACACGGCGACCCAAGTTCTGCTTTGTTAGAAGTTCTTGACCCTGAACAAAATAACAATTTCTATGATAATTTCTTAGAGTTAGGTTATGACCTTTCGAAAGTAATGTTCATTGCTACTGCCAATTCGCTTTCAACGATTCAGACGCCGTTGCTGGACAGAATGGAAGTCATCAGCATTGCCGGTTATACTTTGGAAGAGAAAATCGAAATTGCCAAACGACATTTGGTTAAAAAACAACTTCAGGAAAATGGTTTGGATTCTAAATCATTGAAGTTGGGTAACGCCGAATTAAAACATATTATCGAAGCCCACACTTCTGAAAGTGGTGTGAGAAGACTGGAGAAAAGAATTGCCGGAATTGCCCGTTGGGTCGCACTTCAGATTGCGATGGAGAAGGAATTTGACCCGAAAATTTCTATTGATAAAGTGGATGAAATCCTGGGTGTTCCAAGACCGAAAACTTTGTCTGAAATCACAGATGTCCCCGGCGTTGTTACAGGTTTGGCCTGGACAAGTGTTGGTGGCGATATTCTGTTCATCGAAAGCATTCTATCCAAAGGAAAAGGCGGTTTGACAATGACCGGAAATCTTGGAAATGTGATGAAAGAATCTGCGACGATTGCGTTAGAATTCATCAAAGCACATTACGAAGAACTGGGGATTTCTGAAGAAGATATCGAGAAGAAAAATATACACGTTCACGTTCCGGAAGGTGCAACGCCAAAAGATGGTCCTTCTGCCGGAATTGCAATGTTAACTTCCATGGTTTCAAGCTTCAAAAATAAAAAAGTGAAACCTCATTTGGCAATGACTGGCGAAATTACACTTCGTGGAAAAGTTTTGCCAGTTGGCGGCATCAAAGAAAAATTACTGGCCGCAACAAGAGCCGGAATCAAGGAAGTGATTCTTTGTGAGGCGAACAGAAAAGATGTTGAAGAAATCAAGAAAGATTATTTGAAGCAACTGAAGGTCAATTATGTGAAAAATATGAGCGAAGTTATAGAAATCGCACTAAAATAAAATTTTCATTATACATTTAAAAACCATTTCGATATTTCGGAATGGTTTTTTTATTATTTTTGATTTAAAATCATCAATATGAAAATTCTAAAATTCGTTCTTTGTTTACTTTTTGGATTAATGTTTATCAATGCCGGATTGGATAAGTTTCTGCATTATATGCCAATGCCGGAAATGAAACCTGAACAAATGAAACTATTTGCCGCCTTCGGAGAAATCGTTTGGCTGATGCCATTAATTGGTTTAGTTGAATTGATTGGAGGACTATTATTCATCATTCCAAAAACCAGAGCTTTGGGTGCCATTGTTATTTTGCCTGTTATGATTGGAATTGTACTCCATAATTTCACTTTATTTCCAACCAACGAAGGCAGAATCATTGCGGTTGTACTTTTACTCATCAATCTTTGGGTTCTGATAGATAACCGGGAAAAGTATAAAGTATTATTAAGCTAAAAAAAAAGGGAAGATCAAATCAATCTTCCCTTTTTTATTACAATTGCTCAATCGCCTTCACCACTCTATCTTTCTCCACCACCATCGCCTGAATATGTTCTCCGGAAAATTCTAAAAACTGTTTCGGCTCCGGCGCATTGTTATAGATGACTTGCCCTTGCTCGAAAGGAACCGTCGAGTCGCCTTTGCTGTAGAGGAACAATTTTGGGAGACCTTTCAAAGATTTCACATCCTCTTTTGCGGAGTAAGGAGAAGTCACATATTTCTCAATCACCTCCTTCATTTCTGGTTTAAATTTGATGGCAATATCCGTGAAGGAAGACATTCCGCCGTCCAAAATTAATCCTGAAATTTTTGCCTGATTATCCTTAGCTAAATGTGTTGAAATCTGAGACCCCAAAGAAGCGCCATAAATATAGATTTTTGTATTTTTAATATCCTGGCGGGCCAATAGATAATCGAACATTTTTTGACCGTCTTCTGCAACATTCAGGTGTGTTGGTTTTCCTGTTGATTTTCCATAGCCTCTCACATCCACCATTACAACCTGGAATCCATCTTCAACCAAAGGTTTAGTAATATATTGATAAGTGGAGATATTTCCTGCTGCTCCATGAAAAAATAAAATGGTTTTCTTGATAGCTTTTGATTCCGGTTTCAAAACGACTGCTGTAATGGTGTCGTTCTCAACTGGCAAACTTATATTTTTGATATTTTTAAATTCCAAAAGTTTCATTTCTTTCTTAGGCTGATAGAACATATGGTCCATTTGAGCTTTAGAAAAGATTGATAATAACACTAAGAATAACGAGAAGAATACTGATGTTTTCATTGTTTTAAATTTTTTGATGATTCAAAAGTAGAATGCTGGAACATCAAACAAAAAATTATCCGACCGAATCGCCAAATTTGCAGACCGAATGGTCAATTTCAAGGATTAAGCGAAAAAGCAGGCTAAGATAACCAAGTTAGTTGGTCATCTTAACCAACTACGTGACAAAAACACTTAACTAAGTTGGTCATCAACACCAACTTATCACGGGTTTATAACCAAGTCTATTGGTTATTTTAACCAATAAACTTAGGCAATATAACCAACAGAGTTATTGATTTTAATAATCTGCTTGGTTATCTTAACCAAGTGAGGATGTATTTATGCTTAGTTTTACCATCCATAAGACAATATTTCAAATATTCCATTTTGCAGAATCACTTGATATCATAAAAAAAAGAGACTTATTACTAAGTCTCTTTTAAATTTATAGGGATGAAATATTAATCTCTCATTCTTGCGATAACATCTAGACCACCTTTGGTCTTGTCTCCGATTTTGCAAAGGATTTCCGTGTCCAAAGGCAGGAAAACATCCATTCTGGAGCCAAACTTGATGAATCCGAACTCGTGGCCAGCTTTTGCTTCGTCCTGAATATTACAGTAGAAAACAATTCTTCTCGCCACATAACCCGCAATCTGGCGGAAAACCACCTGATGATTGGTTAAACTTTTCACGGCAACCGTTGTTCTCTCATTCTCAGTAGAAGATTTCTCGTGCCACGCAACCAAATATTTTCCAGGATGGTATTTTTTGTAATTCACTTCTCCACTTACTGGGTAACGGCAGATGTGGACATTCAAAGGGGACATAAAAATAGAAACCTGAATACAATTGGCCTTCAAAACCTCATCTTCGAACACTTCTTTTATCATTACCACTTTTCCGTCAACCGGTGCAATTACATTTTCTGTATGATCCAAAATAGCTCTCGCAGGCACACGGAAAAACCAAAAAATCAAGCCTAGCATAATCAATAAAGGAATAATGATAATTAAGGATAGCAATTCTAAATAATAAATTGATATTGTTGCGATAAATGCGATGAACAAAATGGCAACAATCAGGGTTCCTTTTGATTCTTTATGTAGTTTCATATCGTTGATTCTAAACTAGTTTTTCTAAAATAAAATATAAGTAAATCACCGGTGCACAAATGATAAAGCTATCCAGCCTATCCAAAACGCCACCGTGACCAGGGATAATGTTTCCGCTGTCTTTGACCGCAAAACTACGCTTTAACTGACTTTCTACCAAATCTCCCAACGGAGCGAATACAGAAACCAGGAACCCAACAATCATCCAGTTTCCTCTCAGTTCAGGAAAATACTGTTCTACGAAGAAACCTAAAATCAATGTCAGTACTACACCTCCAGCAAAACCTTCCCATGTTTTCTTAGGCGAAATTCTCGGTGCCATTTTATGTTTTCCGAAGAATTTTCCGGTTAAGTAAGCAAAGGTATCGCTGCTCCAAATCAATACAAACAACATAAAGACTTCTAAAGTAAAAGATTTGCCAGGGTCAAGTGTACTGAATTTCGGCAAACCTAAAGCAAAACTAAAAGGCAAAGCAAGATAAACCACAGTAAAAATCAATTTACCATTTTCGAAATAAAGTTCACGGGAATATTTGAAAAGTGTAATCGCAGCAATTGGTATCAAGGCTAATGACAACATTTCGCTGAAGTTATAATCAAAGAAAAATCCGTGATAAAAGAATCGTTTTGTGAATTTGTAGTAAATAAATGCTGAAATTGGGAAAACCAGCCATTTGTAAATGCTGTTATCAAATTTCATAATTTTGATACATTCGTATAATCCAACAATCAAAAAGAATGTGATTAATCCGTAAAAAAGATATTGCTGTTTAACCTGTGGCAGAAAACTGCTGAACAGATATTCTCCCCAAGGTGTGGTGCAAATCGCTATAACCAGAACATAAACAAGTCCCGAAATAGAACGCTGAATGAAATTTTTATCCAAAACTGAAATTTAATCTTCCAGCAAAAGTAAGAAAAGTTTGGTATTATCCTTATTAGGAGTATCCAATTTGGACTGACTTCCGCTGATAGAAGTTAGATTTTTGAGGTTTCCTGCCCGTTTTACCTTCATCATTGCCTCGTTCAGATTACTTGCAATCTGAGAAACATTGGCCATAATAATGATTTTACTCGGTAGTCTTGAAGAATGGTAATGTAAAATGTTGTTGTGAGAAAGCATGATTCTGCCATCAAAGGCAATCAAATATTCGCAAGTGATAAAAGCCGCGTCGTTATCTTCTGTCAGTTCAGGCGAATTGGCTGTTTTGATGACATCTAAGAAATTTCTAAGATCCTGATCCCAGCAAAAGACGTTGTTAATCTGCTCGATCTTAATAATCTGATTCAATGTTTGCAAAGCTTCAGATTCATCCGCACAATAATTGAAAAAACCACCAGAATGCGTAAAAAGCTGCGCAAACTTATAGTCCAAGTCCGCATCACGAAGCTGATCCGCCAATTTGGTCACATCTGGCTCCTCCACTTCGGGCTGGTTCATTATCTTATTTACGATTTTCTTAAACAGACTCAATTTTCTGCGATTTTTTATTAATTATTACAAATGTAAAGAATTATTATAATACTCTAAAAACCAAAACTTTATTTTACTAAAAAAATCCTAATATATTTAGGATTTTTTTATCGCATTTTAATAAAGTAATAATTAACTCTCTGTATTCAAGACATTTCCAGCGTCAGCAGGATTATCTAAACTGGATACAGGTTTTTCAGTTAATTCGGGATCCCAAGCACGTTTTCCAAAGATTTCTTCCAAATCCTCACGGAAAATGACTTCTTTCTCCAAAAGTTTACCAGCCAAAGCATCTAGCTTATCTCTGTTCTCCGTCAAAATAGTTACCGCTCTCTGGTATTGATTTTCGATTAATTTTGAAATTTCTTCGTCAATCAATTTCGCCGTTTGCTCAGAGTAAGGTTTTCCGAAACTATATTCAGATTGTCCTGAACTGTCGTAGTAAGAAATGTTACCTACTTTGTCATTCAAACCATAAATGGTAACCATTGCTTGTGCTTGTTTCGTCACTCTTTCAAGGTCAGATAAAGCACCTGTAGAAATATTTCCAAAAACGGCTTGTTCCGCTGCTCTACCTCCAAGTGTTGCACAGATTTCGTCCAACATTTGCTGTGTTGTGGTCAACTGTCTTTCTTCCGGAAGATACCAAGCAGCACCTAGTGAACGTCCTCTAGGAACGATTGTCACTTTAAGCAGTGGTGCTGCGTGCTCTACCAACCAAGAGATGGTTGCGTGACCAGCTTCGTGGAAAGCTACTCTTCTTTTTTCGGAAGGTTTGATGGCTTTATTTTTCTTTTCGAGTCCACCGATGATTCTATCAACAGCGTCCAGGAAATCTTGTTTATTAACTGATTCGTGAGAGTTTCTTGCTGCAATCAAAGCCGCTTCATTACAAACATTGGCAATATCTGCTCCACTGAAACCAGGGGTTTGTTTTGCCAAAAATTCTCTGTCAATCGTATCGTCCAATTTGATTTTTGCCAAATGAACATCGAAGATTTGTTTTCTTTCGTGTAATTCCGGAAGGTCAACATAGATAGAACGGTCAAAACGGCCGGCTCTCATCAATGCTTTATCCAAAATATCAGCTCTGTTGGTTGCTGCCATTACGATGACATTCACATCTGTTCCAAAACCGTCCATTTCTGTAAGCAATTGATTCAGTGTGTTTTCACGCTCGTCATTACCACCTTGGAAACCGCCTTTTCCTCTTGCTCTACCAATTGCATCAATCTCATCAATGAAGATAATGGCAGGAGATTTTGCTCTTGCCTGTGCAAAAAGGTCTCTAACTCTGGATGCACCAACTCCAACGAACATTTCTACGAAGTCTGAACCGGAAAGTGAGAAGAAAGGAACTTTAGCTTCACCTGCAACAGCTTTTGCCAATAAGGTTTTACCCGTTCCCGGAGGGCCAACCAAAAGAACACCTTTCGGGATTTTACCTCCTAATTTGGTATATTTTTCAGAATTTTTCAGGAAATCCACGACCTCCTGAACTTCCTCTTTTGCACCTTCTAATCCGGCCACATCTTTGAAAGTAATCTGAAGTTTGTCTTTCTCATCAAATAATTTCGCTTTTGATTTTCCGATACTGAAGATTTGCCCACCAGGACCTCCAGCGCCGCCGCCCATTTTTCTGAAAATAAAGAAGTAAATCAATGCGAAGAATCCTCCCCAAATCAATACGGTGAAGAATATTTCGGACATTCCGCTTTGGCTTTTACCGAATTCTATTCTTGCCTGTTTTGGAAGTTTGGAATTGATACTGTCAAATTTTTCCTGAAAATACCGAAGGTCTCCGTAAGTCATTACAAAATCCGGGTTGGGTTTGATATTGATTACAGAAAGCGGATCGCTTTTTTTCTCTCCTTTTTGCAGTTCTGCTTTGGCGGCTTTGGTAAGATAAACATCCGCTTTGGAGTTATCTTTAAAAACCATTACTTCATTGACCTTGCCTTGTTGTACGAGACCGTAAAATTCTTTTTCATCTATATTTTTCACCATAGAATCTCCCAAAAGTCCTGGAAGAAAAATCAGTAAAATAAGTCCCAACAAAACTGGAATAAACCAGTTGAATCCTTTGTTATTCATTCTTATTTTTTAAAAATTGTTGATGCAAAGTGCATCTTTTTTTTAGCTTTCTATTTTCGTGATTTTGGCGTCTCCCCAAAGTTCCTCGATATCGTAATATTCTCGGATTTCTTTTTGGAAAACGTGAACCACCACAGAAACATAATCTACCAAAACCCACATAGAGTTCTCAGTCCCTTCTACATGCCAAGGTCTGTCATTCAGATCGTTTCTTACATTTTTCTGGATATTTCCTGCGATGGCAGAAACCTGTGTGTTAGAGTTTCCACTGCAGATGATAAATGTTTCCGCCGCTGCGTTTTCTATATTGCTTAAATCGAAGACCAAGATGTCTTCTCCTTTTGTATCTTGAATCGACTCTACGATTTTATCTACTAATAATTGTTTTTCTGTAATTTTACTCATTCAAAAAATTGTCTAATTTGCAAATTTATTGATTTTAATCTATTTATCTTTTGTTTAATTCCTAATAATCTCTTAAAGTTTTCCCAAATGAGCCATTTCATACATCGCGAAGAATGTTTTTCTACCAATGACGAAATTTTGACCCTTTTGTATGAAGACGAACCAACTGCTGTTTTTACCTTTAATCAAACCAAAGGTCGTGGACAATATGGAAATGAGTGGCGTGTAATCCCCAATCAAAACATGGCTTACAGCATCGGGATAAAAACTTCTGAAATCAATATCTCTGCTACTTCCCTCAATTACTATACCGCGATTATGGTTCGGGATTTCCTTGCCAATCTGACCAACACTGATGCGAAAATAAAATGGCCGAACGATATTATCCTTAACGGAAAAAAAGTCTGTGGAATCCTTATCGAGAAAAAGAAAGTCAATCATCAGGAATATTACATTATCGGAATCGGAATCAATGTTTTACAGGAGGATTTTTCGCATATTCCTAAAGCTGGATCGGTTTTAACGAGTACAGGATTACGTTTTGATTTGATGGATTTTGCGAATCAATTTCATCAAAGTGTGATCTCTAAGCTAAAAAACATGCCTTCTGAAGCGGAAATTTTGGATGATTACAACCAGAATCTGTTCAGAAAAGAAGAGATTTCGGTTTTTGAGAAAAACGATGTGCGCCAAAATGGCATCATTAAAAATGCTGACAACAATGGTTTTCTTTGGATTGATTTGGAAAATGAAGGTTTGCAAAAGTTCTTTCACAAAGAAATCGCCCTATTGTACTAGCCATTTTATTATGCCCTGAATCGCCGCAGCCCGGCTTGAACGGAAATCCTTTTTTGAGTGTACTTCGATTTCTAATTTATACTGAAATCGTCTGCAAAAAAGATTGGGAGTGGAAGACGGAAAAGCTGCCCAAATTTAAGTTTACTGATTCGCTCTTTTGATGTAAAGATACGCTGCAATGGGTGCAAAGACGATATTGGGAAGCCACATTGCCAATAACGGCGTCAAAGTTTTGTTCTCGGAAACCACGTTCAGAACCTGGAAGGAGAAGACGAATAAAAATGCCAATGCGATTCCTAAAGCCAAGTTCAAACCTAAACCGCCACGTTTTTTTTCGGATGATAATGACAATCCTAAGAATGTCAGAATAATAATGGAAACCGGCATCGATGTTCTTTGGTAAAGCTCATTGTAAAAGGATGTTACGTTGTTGTTTCCTTTCATTTTTTCACGCTTTATCATTTCTAATAATTCGGGTGTGGTTTTGTTTTGAGCGACCAGTTTGTCCGGAAATAATTCGGAAGGCGGCAATTTGAAATCCTGAGTTTTGTTGGTTCCGCTTCCCAGAATCTCGGTATTGTCTTTTTTGACCGTCCGCTCTGTGTAGTTGCTGAGGAGGAAATTCTTTTTCTTCGCATCCCACTGGATGTCGGTCGCCATAATCTGGTACAGCAAGTTTTTGTTCTTATCGAATTTCTGATACATATAGCCAGAACCTCGGTTTTCCTTTTTGTTGTAGCTGTTGACAAAGATATATTCGGTGGGATTGATGTTGGACGCAATGGTCATATTCCCGAGAAGCTTTTCCTTGTTGATGGCGTTATAAGTATAAGGTTCCAACACATTTTTCTTAATATTGGACCAAGGCAAAACAAAATGATTGACGCCGAGCGTCACAAAAGCAATCAGCAAAGAAGTGATAAGATAAGGCCTCGCAAACCTGTGGAAACTGGCTCCACTGCTTACAATGGCTACAATCTCGGTATTATTTGCCATTCTGGAAGTGAAGAAAATCACGGTGATGAAAACGAGAATCGACATAAATGTCAGAATCAGATTCATAATCCAAAATGGGTAGAAATTCAGTAAAAAATAACCCACCGTGAATCCGTTGCTTTCAATCCTTGGCGTTTTGGCCTGAACATCTACCACCATAATAATCACAGACAGCAACACCAACATAAAAATGAGGGTTCCCAAATATTTTTTGATGACGTAAAGGTCTATGATTTTCATCGAGTTATAATTGATAAATGATGATTGATAATTGATTTAAATCCTGATTCTTTTTATTTTTCTTGTCTCTGTTATAGTCTTGTTTTTAACTGAGGAATAATCTGGTCTTTCCATTGGTAAAAATCTCCAGCTAAAATATGTTCTCTGGCTACTTTTACCAAATCCAGATAAAATGCCAAGTTATGAATCGATGCAATTTGTTTTGCTAAATATTCTTTGGATACGAATAGATGTCTTACATAGGCTTTGCTATATTCGTGGTCTACATAACTGGTTCCAAACTCATCCAAAGGTGAAAAATCGGCTTTCCACTTTTCGTTTTTCATATTCATCACTCCTTGCCAAGTGAACAGCATTGCGTTCCTGGCATTTCTCGTCGGCATCACACAATCCATCATATCGACACCAAACCCAATACTTTCCAGAATATTCCAAGGCGTTCCAACGCCCATCAGATATCTTGGCTTATCTTTCGGGAGAATGTCGGTGACTTCGTTCGTGATTCGGTACATTTCGTCTTCCGGTTCTCCTACAGAAAGTCCGCCGATTGCGTTTCCTTCTGCTCCGGCTTCTGAAATGACCTCAGCCGAAATTTTTCTTAAATCTGAGTAACAAGAGCCCTGAACAATCGGGAACAATCTCTGTTTGTGACCGTACAATTCTTTGTTTTCCTCAGTCCATGTGATGCATCTTTTCAACCAACGGTGCGTGAGTTCTATTGAAGTTTTCACAGCATTATAATCACTCGGATAAGCAATACACTCATCAAAAGCCATAAAAATATCTGCGCCGATTTGTCTTTGGATTTGCATAGAAACCTCTGGCGACATAAAGTGCAGACTACCATCGATATGCGATTTGAATTTCACACCTTCTTCATTAATTTTTCTGCTTTTTGCCAAAGAAAAAACCTGATAACCACCGGAATCTGTCAAAATGGGCAAATCCCAATTCATAAATTGGTGAAGTCCACCCGCCTGTTCCATAATATCCATCTTTGGACGAAGCATCAAATGGTAGGTATTTCCAAGAATAATCTGCGCTTTTATATCCTTTTTCAGTTCTCTCTGATGCACGGTTTTTACCGATGCTACAGTTCCAACCGGCATAAAAATCGGGGTTTGGATTTGTCCGTGGTCCGTCGTAATCACTCCAGCTCTCGCTTTGGACTCTGAAGTTTTTTCGATTTCAAAAAATTTCATTCTAATATTTTTAATTTCCCAACTTCGGTTTGTACCGAAAAGATTTTATTTACCAACTTATCTCGCTTGTGGTGGCAAATCTGGATTTTCTTTTAATTTTTTATTGATGTAAGCTTCCGCTTTTGGGTCTTTTGCTTTGATAATTTCCTGAGCCTTATTCATAATATCTTTCAAATCATCGGGCTTGGTCATATAATATTTATAGCTATCGGAGAACAATTGTCCTTTGATATTATATTTCTTCAGAATAAATCGTGTCGCATTTTCTGTATTGATATTGCCGCCGATGGCATAACTCTGGTCATTGATGGCAAAATCTGCAATAATCTCAGACATCTTCTCTTCGGGCAAAATATGCGCAGGTTTCTGTATGGCCTCTTCACAAGACAATACACAGAAAATCATTGCTATATAAAAGAAATACTTCATTACAATTTTCCGATAAGGTTTTTCCATTTGAGATTCAGAACTCCGAAAACAGCTTCCTGGATGATGCCGCCATTCATTTTGCTCACGCCTTCTGTTCTGTCGGTGAAAATGATTGGAACTTCTACGATTTTCAGATTTTTCTTGAAAACACGGTATTTCATCTCGACCTGGAAACCGTAACCTTTCAGTTTGATTTTATCCAGACCAATGGCAATCAAAGTTTCTTTTCTGAAACAAACAAATCCGGCCGTGGTATCGTGAATCGGAAGTCCGAGCACAAAACGCACATATTTTGAAGCGAAATAAGAAAGCAAAACCCTTCCCATTGGCCAGTTGACTACATTCACACCTTGAGAATATCTGGAACCAACGGACATATCTGCATTTTTGCAGGCCTCATAAAGTTTGACTAAATCTTTTGGATTGTGAGAAAAATCTGCATCCATTTCAAAAATGAAATCGTACTCGTTATGAATGGCCCACTGAAATCCGTGAATATAAGCTTTGCCCAATCCATCCTTGATTTTTCTGATCGTGAGATGAAGCTGGAGCGGATATTTCTCGCGCAAACGCTTCACAATGTCAGCCGTTCCGTCTGGTGAAGAATCGTCTACAACCAAAATATGAAAATCCTGTTGTAAATCAAAAACAGCCGAAATGATTTTTTCGATGTTCTCTTTTTCGTTGTAAGTAGGAATTATGACCAATTTCTTCATCCGGCAAATAATTCGCAAAGATAATCTTTAATCGCTAATGATTTTTTGGTGGATTGTAAATTAACTTTTTTTAATAGAAAAAACCGTCAATCATTGGGCATCTATAAGTTCAACACTGTATTTTTTATGCCATACTTTGTCGTATTTTATTTTTAAGGCGTTGGCGTTTTGTTAGTTATAACAATCTATTAACATAACATCAGTATTTGTATATCCATTGTATAACCATTGTTCGATAGTTGTATATCCATTGTATATCCTATGTTCGATGCTTGTTCGATGGGACATAAATTCGGAAATTATGCTGTCAATAATTCTCCTTTATGGTTTTCCCGTAAGGCAGGTTTGGGAAATAATATTATTTTTACGCGCA
>Ga0157371_10000071_pt1 | contig 164088 bp, 146 predicted proteins | sample C45metaG_FD_113462 | JGI IMG/M metagenome (GOLD analysis project Ga0157371, IMG submission 113462) | Corn rhizosphere microbial communities from Kellogg Biological Station, Michigan, USA - C4-5 metaG | ecosystem: Host-associated > Plants > Roots > Rhizosphere > Soil | place: USA: Michigan...
GCTTTCAGCCGTAAAGCCAAGTTCACGGGCGCGCTTTGCTTCGAAACCGGGCGCCCAGCCTTCGCACATGCGCATGATCATCTCATTCGGCTCGCGGCGAATGAGGGCAACGGCCTTTTCGCCCGCAACCTTGCGCAGCGCTTCAATCTGTTCGCCAACGGTGGCGCTGAGGCCGGGCATGGACAGGTTGCGGCGCGGACCGACCTTTTCCACGTCGATCGTTGCGCCATGAAGAAGGAAACCAACAGCGGAACGCGGCGAAGCGTGCCAATGGCGAATGCTTTCCGGCACCGGCAGAACCGCTTCCTGGCCGACCAGCGGCTCGCGCAGGATGTTGGAGAAGAAGCCGGAAGCGGCCGCATTCGGCTTGCCGGGGCGAATGCAGATCGTCGGCAGGCGAATGCCGATACCGTCGAAGAAACCGCGACGGCTATAGTCAGAGAGCAGCAGCTCGCAGATCGCTTTCTGCGTGCCGTAGCTGGTCAGCGGCGTGGTGTGGAACTCATCCGGAATCGGATAAGGGAGCGGCGCACCGAATACGGCGATCGACGAGGTGAAGACCACGCGCGGCTTGTAACCGTCCTTGCCGTTGGCAATGCGGATGGCGTCGAAGAGATAACGCGTGCCATCGAGATTGATACGGTAGCCCTTGTCGAAATCAAGTTCGGCTTCACCGGATACGATGGCAGCAAGATGAAAGATCACATCGGGGCGGGCTTCGACCAGCTTTTCGGCTTCGCCCGGCGCGGACAGATCGGCTGCGCGCGCATCAACCGCACCGGAGAAGCCGGCCGGCGCTTCAGGCTGAAACACGTCGATAAGCGTGAATCTGTCAATCGACTTGCCGCCAAGCGATCCATCCTTGACGAGACGCTGCGTCAGCTTACGGCCAACCATGCCTGCAGCACCGATGATTGCGATATGCATATCTTCCTCCTCTTTGGCCCGGTCATTCTCCCGAGACCGAAAAAACATCATCGGCTCGTGAACCGATAAATTAGCTTGTAAGGTTGTCTGATAACCTTATATGGTTTGATTGAAAATAGTATTTTTTCACAAACCGGCAAAAGCAAGGGCGAAAGACCTTTGCCCGGATATTTTAGGGCGGATTGGACGGAGAGGGTGGAATGACGATCGTGAGCGAACACGATATCGAGGAATTGCGGTTCTCGCTGAAGAACAGGCTGGGCGAGGCATTGCTGCTGACATCGCAGGAAGACATGCTGCGCTATTGCCGCGACTGGCATGGCGACGTCACCAGTTCGGCGGTAGCCGTCATCCGCCCCCGTTCAACCAAGGAAGTCTCCGATACGGTTCGCGCCTGCGCCGAACTCGGTCTCGCCATCATCCCTCAGGGCGGCAATACCGGGCTGGTGCTCGGCGGCATTCCCGATGAGCCAAAGCGTCAGGTCGTGCTGAGCCTCGAGCGCATGAACGCCATCCGCACCATAGACAGCGACGATTTTTCGGCTGTCGTTGAAGCCGGCTGCATTCTGTCGGAATTCAAGGATGCGGTTCAGGACAAGGGAATGTTCTTTCCGCTGTCGCTCGGCGCGCAGGGCAGCTGCCGCATCGGCGGCAACGTCTCCACCAATGCTGGCGGCATCAACGTTCTGCGTTACGGCATGACCCGCGAACTGGTGCTCGGTCTCGAAGTGGTATTGCCTGATGGCACCATCTGGAATGGCCTGTCGACGCTGCGTAAGGACAATCGTGGCATTGACCTGAAGCAGCTTTTCATCGGCGCGGAAGGAACACTCGGCATCATCACGGCCGTGTCCGTAAAGCTCTACCCCAATCCAGAACATGTCGAGACGGCACTGCTCGGCCTCAATTCGCTGGATGACGCCATCAAGCTTTATCGCCGCGCCCGCCGCGAATGCTGCGACCTGATGTCCGCCTTCGAATTCATGCCGCCCGTCGCCTTCACGCTCGCAATCGAAGCAATCCCTGACCTTAAAATGCCGATCGCCGGAGATTATCCGGCCTATGTGCTGATGGAAATTTCCGGCTCGGGGCTAGTAGACACTGCCGACCTGATGGGACGGTTCCTCGAGGGCGTCATGGAAGACGGTCTGGTGCTGGACGGCGTCATCGCCTCCTCGCGAGCACAGGCGCAATCGCTGTGGCTTTTCCGCGAGGGCATGAACGAGGGTCAGGCGCTGCGCGGCAGCCATATGCGCACCGATATTTCCGTGCCGCTGTCAAAACTTGCGGCGTTCGTGGCCGAAGCAGAGGCTGAACTGGCGGAAAAACTGCCGGAATGCCTGGCGGTTTCCTATGGCCATGTCGGAGACGGCAACGTCCATCTCAACGTGCTGCCGCCAAACGGAGCAACGCCGCAGGAGCGCGAAGCCTTCATCTACAAATCGAAAACCCTCGTCAACGAAGTCCTTGACCGTTACGTCGGCAGCATCAGCGCCGAGCACGGCATCGGCCGCCTGAAACGCTCCGATTTCGAAAGCCGGCTATCTGATGTGCAGCGCCGGATGATCACGGGTTTGAAAAATGCCTTTGACCCCGATTTGCGGATGAATCCCGGTTGCCAGATAACCCTGCAACCGGATAGCTAATCGAGAAACAGCAAAGGCGGCGGAATACGCCGCCTCTGAAAACCCCGCTGACGGCGAAGGAGGAAGTCGCCTGCCGCGGGAAAAAACGGACCAATCGTTTCTGTGGAACGGGAGCAATCATGACGCTGGAGTTCAGTCAGATACATCGCAACGATCATCTGCCCGGCCGGATCGCCGCGGAGATCGCCCGCGAAATCAATGATTCGAAACTCGGGCCGGGCGACAGGCTGCCGACGGAACATGTTCTGGCGAAAACCTTCGGCGTCAGCCGCTCGGTCATCCGTGAAGCGATCGCGCAATTGCGCAACGAAGGTTTTGTCGAAACACGGCAAGGCGTGGGCGCTTTCGTTACCGATCCCCGGCAGAGACTGTCCATTCGCATCGAGCGGTCCCGTCTGAACGATCCGGAAAATTTCCGCGATCTCTTCCAGCTTCGCATGCCGATGGAAATCGAGGCGGCGGGTCTGGCAGCACTCCACCGCAACCCGCAGCAGCTGGCGCGGCTGGCGGCGGCACTGGAAAAGATGCGAACGACCGACGACTGGTCGACGGAGGGCGTTGCGGCCGATCTAGACTTTCACCGTATTCTGGCGGAAGCGACGCAGAACGAATATTTCCTGATGTTTCTCGGCTTTATCGCAGAACGCATCAGCTCGGCTATCAACATCGCCTTCTCCCGTGCTATTTTCGGGGAAATCCTCGAGGTGACGATCGCCGAACATGTGGCAATCTTCGAAGCCGTCGAACGCGCCGATGCAACTGCGGCCAAGGATGCGATGCGCAAACATCTGCTCGGGGCAGCAAGTCGGGTCAATCTGGAACTGGATATCTTCTGAGCCGCAAACAGAAGCTTAAACGGCAAAGCTATAGGACAGGTTTCGCTGCTTTCCGGCAATCCAGAGGCGAAAGACGATAATTTTGTCTGCGGTGCCGCTAGACTCGCTGTAAAAGTCATACTAAGAAGAATGAGATTAGGTTGTCAGACATCCAGACAATATGACCGCAGGAGGCGGCTGTCGGAGGGCTGAAGGGGAGGATATATATGACCGGCTCAAGGTCCATCGACGCTACCGCTATTTTGCCTGAAGACTTTGAAAAAGCCCTGCTCGTCGGCCGCGTATGGTCGAAAAGCGAAGGCGGCCCCTGCCCCGTTCTGCTAAAGGGCGGCGTGCTATACGACCTCACCTCTCTTTCGCCGACCATGTCGGAACTTCTGGAAAAGACGGATCTGGTGGAGCTGCTTGCAGACACCGGCACATTCGTGGCGCTTGGCGCGCTCGAGGCCTTTCTGGATGGCTCCGCTGGTGAACTTCTCGCCCCCAACGATATTCAGGCCGTCAAGGCTGCAGGCGTGACCTTCGCCGACAGCATGCTGGAACGCGTGATCGAGGAGCAGGCCAAGGGCGATCCACTTCGCGCGCAGGAAATACGCGGACGGCTGGCGCCGGTTCTCGGCGACAATCTCAAGGGACTTGAGGCCGGTTCGGAAAAAGCAGCCGAAGTGAAGAAACTGCTGCAGGAAATGGGCCTGTGGTCGCAATATCTGGAAGTTGGCATCGGTCCGGATGCGGAGATATTCTCCAAGGCGCAGGCCATGGCCTCCGTCGGCTGCGGCGCCCTGATCGGCGTTCACCCGAAGTCGCAGTGGAACAACCCGGAGCCGGAAGTGGTGCTGGCCATTGCCTCCGACGGCCGTATCGTTGGCGCGACGCTCGGCAACGACGTCAACCTGCGTGACTTCGAGGGCCGCTCCGCCCTCCTGCTCAGCAAGGCAAAAGACAACAACGCATCCTGCGCAATAGGTCCCTTCATCCGCCTGTTTGATGGACGCTTTACCATCGAAGACGTGAAGAAGGCGCAGATATCGCTTCTGGTCGAAGGCGAGGACGGCTTCACCATGACCGGTGCAAGCGCAATGCAGGCGATCAGCCGCACGCCGGAAAACCTCGCTTCCCAGCTCTTGAACCGCAACCATCAGTATCCTGACGGCGCCGTCTTTTTCCTTGGTACGATGTTCGCGCCGGTAAAGGACCGCCATGGCCCGGGTCTCGGCTTCACCCACTCCAAGGGCGACCGTGTCGAAATCTCCACGCCCAAGCTCGGCAAGCTGATCAACTGGGTCACGACGACAGACGAATGCCCGGAATGGACATTCGGCACCGCGGCCCTCATGCGCAACCTGGCGAAACGCGGGCTGCTCTAGGCAATCCAGCAAAACTGCATCGCGGTTTTGCGCCCAGAATTGCGAAAACCCATAGGTGGAGCATTGAGGGCGATCCTTCGTCGAAAATGCTCCAGATATTTCTTCGGGAGGGGAAAATGCAAAAGACCATCAATCTCTTTTACCGGATTCTCGAAATCATTCTCGTCCTGCTGCTCGCCGGCATGTCGATCATGGTCTTCGTCAACGTTGTCATGCGTTACACGATGAATTCCGGCATCAATATCTCGGAAGAATTGTCGCGATACTTCTTCGTATGGCTGACCTTCATCGGCGCCGTACTGACCTTCCGTGAAAACAGCCATATGGGCATCGAAACTCTCGTGATGTTCCTGTCGCGCCGCGCCCGTGTCGTGTGCATGGTCTTGTCGAACATCATCATTCTGGGCTGTTCCGCCATCTTCTTCTGGGGAACATGGAAGCAGTCCGCCATCAACGCCAGCATGCATGCGCCTGTCACCAAGCTGTCGATGATCTGGGTCTACGGCATCGGCATGTTCACCGGCGGCCTGATGTTCATCATCGCTCTGGAACGCCTCTACCGTTATGTGACGGGCCGCGTGACCGAGGATGAAATCGCCCAGTTCGCCGGCGAGAACCTCACGATCGAACAGCTTTCGGAGCGCTGATACCATGACACTTTTCGTTTTTGTCGGCTCTCTTCTCGGAGCCATGGCGATTGGCGTTCCCGTCGCTTTCTCGCTGATGTTCTGTGGCGTCGTGCTCATGTGGTACATGGGCATGTTCAACACCGCGATCATCGCCCAGAACATGATTTCGGGCGCGGACACCTTCACGCTCCTCGCCATCCCCTTCTTCATTCTGGCTGGCGAACTGATGAACTCCGGTGGTCTTTCCCGCCGCATCATCGACTTTGCGATTGCGCTTGTGGGCCATATCAGGGGCGGTCTCGGCATCGTGGCGATTGTCGCGGCCATCATCATGGCCAGCATCTCCGGTTCGGCCGCTGCCGACACCGCAGCCCTTGCCGCAATCCTTATCCCGATGATGGCGAAAGCCGGTTACAACATTCCGCGCTCCGGCGGCCTCATCGCTGCAGGCGGCATCATTGCCCCGGTCATTCCGCCCTCCATGGCCTTCATCGTCTTCGGCGTCGCCGCCAACGTTTCGATCACCCAGCTTTTCCTTGCCGGTATCGTACCCGGCATTCTGATGGGCATTTCGCTGATCATCGCCTGGCTGATCGTGGTCCGAAAGGATAACATCAAGCCGCTGCCCAAGACCTCGGGCAAGGAACGTCTGGTTGCCACGGTCCGCGCCGGCTGGGCGCTTGGCATGCCGGTCATCATTCTGGGCGGCATCAAGGCAGGCATCATGACGCCGACGGAAGCCGCCGTTGTCGCTGCCGGCTACGCTCTTTTCGTCGGCATGGTGATCTACCGCGAACTGAAGCCGGCGGATCTGTTCCACGTTCTTCTGCGCGCTGCCAAGAGCACCTCGATCATCATGTTCCTTGTCTGCGCAGCCCTCGTCTCCGCATGGCTCATCACGGCTGCGAACATTCCAAACGAGGTCGCCGGTTATATCGAACCGCTGATCGATCGTCCGATGCTTCTGATGGTTGCCATGATGGTGCTGGTCTTCATCGTAGGAACCGCGCTCGACCTGACACCGACCATCCTGATCCTGACGCCCGTTCTGATGCCAATCGTCAAGCAGGCAGGCATCGACCCGGTCTATTTCGGCGTCCTCTTCATCATCAACAATGCCATCGGCCTGATTACCCCGCCGGTCGGCGTCGTACTAAACGTCGTCTCAGGCGTCGGACGCATCCCGCTCGGCAAGGTCACGATCGGTGTCTGGCCTTTCCTCGTTGCAGAAACCATCGTTCTGGCGTTGCTCGTGGTTTTCCCGGACATCGTGATGGTTCCGCTGCAGTACCTTCGTTAATCGCCACTTCTCAACCAAAATCCAAGGGAGGATATTATGAGAAAGCTTCTTCTGACCACCACGGCCATCGCTTTCGCGGTGGGCGCCGCAGCCCCGGCAATGGCTGAATTCAACAGCCGCAACATCCGCGTTTCGAACGGCATCAACCAGGACCACCCGGTCGGCAACGGCATCAAGGCCATGCAGGCCTGCCTCGACGACAAGTCGGGCGGCAAGCTGAAGCTGACGGCATTCTGGGGCGGCGCTCTCGGCGGCGACCTTCAGGCGACGCAGGCCCTGCGCTCCGGCGTTCAGGAAGCGGTTGTTACGTCCTCGTCACCGCTCGTCGGCCTGATCCCGTCGCTCGGCGTCTTCGACCTGCCGTTCCTGTTTTCCAACGCCAAGGAAGCCGATGCCGTGATGGACGGCGCCTTCGGCGACATGATGAACAAGAAGCTGGAAGAACAGGGCCTCGTAAACCTGGCCTACTGGGAAAACGGTTTTCGCAACCTCTCGAACTCCAAGCACGCCGTGAACAAGTGGGAAGATTTTTCCGGCCTGAAGGTTCGCGTGATGCAGAACAACATCTTCCTCGACACCTTCCAGAACCTCGGCGCCAATGCAACGCCGATGGCTTTCGGTGAAGTGTTCTCGGCTCTTGAAACCAACGCGATCGACGCACAGGAAAACCCCTATGTGACGATCGACACCTCCAAGTTCTACGAGGTGCAGAAGTACATCACCGAGACGAACCACGCCTACACGCCGTTCCTCTTCCTCTTCTCCAAGCCGATCTTCGACAGCTACACGCCCGAAGAACAGACGGCCCTGCGCGAATGCGCAGTCGTCGGCCGTGACGAAGAGCGCAAGGTCATCCGCGAACTGAACCAGAAGTCGCTGGAAAAGATCAAGGCTGCAGGACTTGAAGTGAACTCGCTGTCTGCGGAAGAGCAGGCACGTATCCGCGAAAAGTCGATGGTCGTTTACGAAAAGCACAAGGCTGAAATCGGTGCCGACGTCGTTGACGCCGTTCTGGCGGACCTGAAGAAGATCCGCGGCCAGTAATCCTGTCTGGATAAAATTAAAACACCCGGAGGTCAGCCTCCGGGTGTTTTTTGTTTATGCGAATACAGAAAAGAAAAAGGCTGCCCAAGCAGCCTCTTCCAGAAAATCAGGACGCCGTGCGGTTTTGCCGGTTGGCGATGAGATCTTCGACCACCGCAGGATCGGCAAGCGTCGAGGTATCCCCAAGCGCGCCGAAATCATCCTCCGCGATCTTGCGCAGAATACGCCGCATGATCTTGCCCGAACGGGTCTTCGGCAGGCCTGGCGCGAACTGGATCTTGTCTGGCGTCGCAACCGGCCCGATCTCGTTGCGGACGTGCTTTACCAGCTCCTCGCGCAACGCATAGTCGCCGCTCTGGCCCGCCATCAACGTGACATAACAATAAATGCCCTGCCCCTTGATGGCATGCGGGTAACCCACGACCGCCGCTTCCGAAACCTGATGATGCGAAACAAGTGCCGACTCGACTTCGGCGGTGCCGAGGCGGTGGCCGGAGACGTTAAGCACGTCATCGACGCGGCCAGTGATCCAGTAATAACCGTCCTCATCGCGCCGGCAGCCGTCACCGGTGAAGTACTTGCCCTTATAGGTCGAGAAGTAGGTGTCGACGAAGCGCTGGTGATCCCCGTAAACGGACCGCGACTGGCCCGGCCAGCTATCAATGATGCAGAGATTGCCGTCGGCCGGCCCCTCCAGCACGTTGCCTTCGGCATCGACCAGTTGCGGCTGCACGCCGAAGAACGGCCTTGTCGCCGAACCCGGCTTCAGGTCCGTCGCACCCGGCAGCGGCGAGATGAGAATGCCGCCCGTTTCCGTCTGCCACCAGGTATCGACGATGGGGCTCTTGTCCTCGCCGACCACATGGTAATACCACTCCCACGCTTCGGGATTGATCGGCTCGCCCACCGTGCCGAGAAGCCGCAGGCTTTCGCGCGACGAACGCGTGACGAACTGGTCGCCCGCCCCCATCAGGGATCGGAGCGCCGTCGGTGCGGTGTAGAAGATGTTGACCTTGTGCTTGTCGATGACTTCCCAGAACCGTCCCTGATCCGGGAAGTTGGGAACGCCTTCGAACATCAGCGTCGTCGCACAGTTCGCCAGCGGCCCGTAGACGATGTAGGAATGGCCGGTGACCCAGCCGACATCGGCGGTACACCAGAAGACCTCCCCGTCCTTGTAGTCGAAGACGTATTCATGCGTCATCGACGTATAGACGAGATAGCCGCCCGTGGTGTGCAGCACGCCCTTCGGCTTGCCGGTGGAGCCTGACGTGTAGAGGATGAACAGCGGATCTTCCGCCCTCATCTTCACCGGCGGGCAATCCGGTTTCACCGTGGCGATTTCCTGATGGTACCAGATGTCGCGGCCGGGCGCCCAGCCGGTCTTGCCGCCGGTGCGGCGCACGACCAGAACCTTGTTGACGATGACATATTGCTTGGCGGCAATATCGATCGCCTTGTCGGTATTTTCCTTGAGCGGGATCGGCTTGCCGCCACGCACGCCTTCATCGCAGGTGATGACGAAGGTGGACTGGCAATCGACGATGCGGCCGGCCAGCGCTTCCGGCGAGAAGCCGCCGAACACGACCGAATGAATGGCGCCGATGCGGGCGCAGGCGAGCATGGCATAGGCCGCCTCGGGTATCATCGGCATATAGATGGTGACCCGGTCGCCCTTCTTGACACCATGCTTCTTCAGCACGTTCGCCAGGCGGCAGACATAGTCATAGAGCTGATTGTAGGTGATCTTCTTGTCGATATAGGGATTGTCACCTTCCCAGATGATCGCCGTGCGTTCGCCATGCGTCTTCAGGTGCCGGTCGATGCAGTTGTAGGAGACGTTCGTCAGGCCGTCCTCGAACCACTTGATCGGCACTCTTCCCTTGAAGGACGTGTTCTTGACCTTGGTATAGGGCTTGAACCAGTCGATCCGCCGGCCGTGCTTGTCCCAGAACTTCTCGGGATCCTCGACGCTCTCCTGATACCATTTCTGGTAACGCTCATTGTCGATGAGCGTGCGGGCTTTCGCCGATTTGAGCACGGGGTAGATTTTGGCAGACATGAACTCCTCCTGGAACCAGATATGGCTTGATATGCGCGACCTTGAGACTCCCACCTCAGGCATGTGTTGAATTCATAGCAGTTCAAATGCACACGGCAATTAGACAAAGGCATTTGTTTCGCAAAGAATTGCAATTATGATGCAATCCGGTTATAGAGCGCCAATATCCCGGAAATCAGTGGTTGATACCACGCCCGCGACCCCGGCGCGGACGGACAGAAGGACTGTATCTATGGCTCAACAATTGCTCATGCCAAAAGCTACGGCTGTATGGCTGGTAGACAACACCGCGCTGTCGTTCGATCAGATCGCCACGTTCTGCAAACTGCATCCGCTCGAAGTCAAGGCAATCGCCGACGGTGAAGCCGCGCAGGGCATCAAGGGTCTCGACCCGATCGCGACCGGACAGCTTTCCCGCGACGAGATCGCCCGCGCTGAAGGCAACCCGAACCACAAGCTCAAGCTTTCCGAGCCAAAGGTTCGTGTGCCGGAATCCAAGCGCCGTGGCCCGCGCTACACGCCGGTTTCCAAGCGTCAGGATCGTCCGAACGCCATTCTCTGGCTGGTCCGCAATCATCCTGAGCTGAAGGACGCGCAGATTTCGCGTCTTGTTGGCACCACCAAATCCACCATCGAGCAGATCCGCGACCGTACCCACTGGAACTCGGCAAACCTCACCCCGATGGACCCGGTAACGCTTGGTCTCTGCAGCCAGATCGATCTCGATCTTGAAGTTGAACGCGCATCGCGCGGCCGCCCGCTGCCGACAGCAGAAGAGCTTGGCAACACGCTGCAGCCGGCAACGGCGACTGAAGGTCTGGATTACAACTTCCAGCGCGACGAAGAAGAAAAGCAGATCGACGCGGACGCCGTCTTCAAGAAGCTCAGCTCGTTGAAATCGGCTCCGAAGGACGAAGACGAGGACGATCACTACTGATCGAAAGTCTTTCCGTTTATGAAAACCCGGCCGTCGTGCCGGGTTTTTTTGTTTTCAGAGCTTCAGGGCATTTCCAGTAAACCGGCTATGCGCTTTTACCGGAAATGCTCTAGCGGGCACCGAAGATTGCCGAGCCGACACGCACGCTGGTGGCGCCGAATTCTATCGCCGTCTCGAAGTCCCCCGACATGCCCATGGAAAGCTTCTCGAGGCCGCATTGTCTGGCAAGCTTCGCCAGAAGCGCAAAATGCGGACCGGGATTTTCATCCGCAGGCGGAATGCACATCAGGCCCTCTACCGACAATTTCAGCTCGTCCCGGCAAAAAGCCACGAAGGCGACGGTCTCGCGTGGATCGATGCCAGCCTTCTGTGGCTCCAGCCCGGTATTGACCTGCACATAAAAACGAAGGCTGCGGCCCTGTTTGACGCACTCCTCGGAAAGCGCACGGGCGATTTTTTCCCGATCAACGCTCTGTACGACGTCGAACAGCGCAACGGCATCCGCCGCCTTGTTGGATTGCAGCGGCCCGATCAGGTGCAGCTCTATACCCGATGTCTTTTCTTTAAGCGCAGGCCACTTGCCCTGCGCTTCCTGTACGCGGTTCTCGCCGAACACGCGCTGGCCGCTATCGATCACCGGCTGGATCTCTTGCGCATCGAACGTCTTCGAGACGGCGACGAGAGAAACATCCGTCGCCTTGCGGCCGGACTTTTCCGCTGTCTCCGCTATGCGTTGCCTGACATCCTCAAGACGTGCTTCGATTTCCATCACAGGACCTCTATTTGAAACATTCTGAACGCTAACTAGACGCCGATTGCCTTGATGCCAAGCGGGTTTAGCACCATTTGAGGCACGCTGGCCAAGATTGAACGCCCGGAGGCCCCGCCAAACTTGACGCCCCGGTCGTTTCATGGTGAAGGTCAGCGCAAATTTTTCCCCTCGATACCCGGAATTCTAAACAATGGCCATCGAACGTTACAATCCTCGCGACGCCGAGCCGCGCTGGCAGCAGAAATGGAACGAAGACAAGGTTTTCGTGACCGACAACAGCGATCCGCGCGAGAAGTATTACGTTCTAGAGATGTTTCCCTACCCGTCGGGACGCATTCACATGGGCCACGTCCGCAACTACGCGATGGGCGATGTCGTTGCGCGCTACAAGCGCGCGCGCGGCTTCAACGTTCTGCACCCCATGGGCTGGGACGCCTTCGGCATGCCTGCCGAAAACGCGGCTATGCAGAACAAGGTTCACCCGAAGGACTGGACCTATCAGAACATCGCCACCATGCGTGGCCAGCTGAAATCCATGGGCCTGTCGCTGGACTGGACCCGCGAATTTGCGACTTGCGATGTGGAATATTACCACCGCCAGCAGGCGCTGTTCGTCGATTTCATGGAAAAGGGTCTGGTCTACCGCAAGCAGTCCAAGGTCAACTGGGATCCGGTCGACCATACCGTTCTGGCCAATGAGCAGGTCATCGACGGCCGCGGCTGGCGCTCCGGCGCGCTGGTCGAACAGCGCGAATTGACGCAGTGGTTCTTCCGAATCACCGATTTCAGCCAGGATCTGCTGGACGAGCTGGACACGCTGGATCAGTGGCCGGAAAAAGTACGCCTGATGCAGAAGAACTGGATCGGCCGCTCTGAAGGCCTGTCGCTGCGCTGGCAGACCGTTGCTGGCACAGTGCCGGAAGGCTTTGCCGACATCACTGTTTATACCACGCGTCCCGACACCCTGTTCGGCGCATCCTTCCTGGCAATCGCCGCCGACCATCCGCTGGCAAAAGAGCTGTCGGAAAAGAACCCTGATATTGCCGAGTTCTGCGACGAATGCCGCCGCCATGGCACATCTCTCGCAGCGCTGGAAACAGCGGAAAAGAAGGGTATCGATACCGGCGTCAAGGTCGTGCATCCGCTGGACCCGACGTGGGAACTGCCGGTCTATGTCGCCAACTTCGTGCTGATGGACTACGGCACCGGCGCGATATTCGGCTGCCCTTCGGGTGACCAGCGCGATCTGGATTTCGCCCGTAAATACGATTTGCCGGTGGTGGCCGTCGTTGCGCCGGAAGGCCCCGACGCTGCCAGCTTCACCATTGAAGACGTCGCCTTCACCGATGATGGCGTGATGATCAACTCCGGCTTCCTGAACGGCATGAACACGACTGACGCCTTTGAGGCGGTCGTGCAGAAGCTCTCTGCCCAGACGCTGGGCAACACGCCGCAGGCCGAGCGCAAGGTCAATTTCCGCCTGCGCGACTGGGGCATTTCCCGCCAGCGTTACTGGGGTTGCCCGATACCCGTCATCCATTGCGAAGTCTGCGGCGTAGTTCCGGTTCCGAAGAAGGACCTGCCGGTCAAGCTGCCCGACGACGTGACCTTCGACGTGCCCGGCAACCCACTGGATCGCCACCCCACATGGCGTCACGTTGCCTGCCCGCAATGCGGCCACGACGCACGCCGTGAAACCGACACGATGGACACATTCGTCGATTCCAGCTGGTACTACACGCGCTTCACCGCGCCTTGGGAAGATGAGCCGACGGATCCGAAGGCCGCAAACCACTGGCTGCCGGTGGACCAGTATATCGGCGGCATCGAGCATGCTATTCTGCACTTGCTCTATTCGCGCTTCTTCACCCGCGCCATGCGCGAGACCGGCCATGTCGGCGTCAAGGAGCCCTTCAAGGGCCTGTTCACGCAGGGCATGGTTGTGCACGAGACCTACAGCCACGGTGAAGGCCTGACCCGTGAATGGGTAGCGCCCGCCGACCTGCGCATCGAAGAGACTGACGGTGCCCGCCGGGCATTCCTCTTGTCCTCCGGTGCGGAAGTGAAGATCGGCTCGATCGAGAAGATGTCGAAGTCGAAGAAGAACGTGGTTGACCCGGATGACATCATCGCATCCTACGGTGCGGATACCGCCCGCTTCTTCGTCCTGTCGGATTCCCCGCCCGACCGCGACGTCATCTGGTCCGAAGCCGGTGTGGAAGGCTCAAACCGCTTCGTACAGCGCGTCTGGCGCATCATCGGCGAAGTTGCGACCGAGCTGAAGAGCGTCACGCCGAAGCCCGCGAGCGAGGGCGAGGGCCTGGCAGTATCCAAGGCGGCCCACAAGACGCTGAAGGCCGTTCAGGAGGATCTGGACAAGCTTGCCTTCAACAAGGCGATCGCCCGCATCTACGAACTGGTCAACGCGCTAGCAGCTCCGCTGGCGGATGTCGCGGCTGGTGGCAAGCCTGATGACGTCAAGGCGGCGGCGCGTGATGCCGTCGAAATCCTCATTCGCATCATTGCCCCCATGACGCCGCATCTGGCCGAAGAATGCTGGTCGGCGCTGGGCAACGAGGGTCTCGTCGCCCAGACGCCGTGGCCAACTTTTGTACCCTCGCTGGTCGAGGAAAACGATGTGGTCATGCCTGTTCAGGTCAACGGCAAGAAGCGCGGCGAATTGACAATCGCGCGCGATGCGGATCAAGATGCGGTCCGAGCGGCTGCCCTTGCGCTGGATGCCGTCAAATCCATTCTTGCCGGTGGCGAGCCCAAAAAAGTCATCGTGGTTCCGCAGAGGATTGTGAACATTGTTGTCTGACGTTTTTTCGAGATGGAGCCGCGTTGCGGCAGCAGTTTCCGTCGTGATGATGGCCGGTCTTCTGGCAGGCTGCCAGGTCCGCCCGCTTTACGGCGAGGCTTCCGGAACCAAGGAGAGACTGGCGGCTGTCAGCATCTCGAATGCCGGCGACCGGATAACGCAGGAAGTGCGCAATCAGCTGATCTTCCTGGTGTCCGGCGGTGCGGGTGAACCGGCTACGGCTCAGTACAACGTCAAGTTATCCGTAAGCTCGAGCGCCACGTCCACGGAAGTCGAGAACTACGATCTGACGACCCGTACCAACAGCAATTATAACGGCCCTTACCCAGGCCGTGTTGTGATGAACGGTAATTACGTCCTGACGCGTATTTCCGACGGCCAGATCCTGCGCTCCGCGCGGCGTAGCGTAACGGCGCAGGTGGATCTACCACAGCAGGAATTCGCCAAGATCAGGGCGATCCGCGACGCAGAAAACCGTGCGGCCCGGGAACTGGCTGAAATCATCCGTACCGATATCGCTGCCACCCTTGGCCGCTGAGAGCGGCGGCCGTGGCAGAGATAAAATCGCATGAATTTGAGCGCTTCGCCGAAAATCCGGCGGAGCGCTTTCGCATTTTCGTGCTCTACGGCCCGGATCGCGGCCTCGTGTCGGAGCGGGCCAACCTCATCGCCAAAAAGACCGGCATTGACCCGGATGACGCCTTTGCATCGTTGAAGCTGAGCGCATCCGACCTGCAGGGCGATCCCGGCCGCCTTCTCGACGAAGTGAACGCCATCGGCCTTTTCGGTGGCGAAAAACTCGTCTGGATCAAAAGTGCCTCGGCTGAAAAGGCGCTGGTGGATGCTCTCCAGATTCTGGCTGAGACGCCGCCCGAAGCTAGCTTTCTCATCATCGAGGCCGGCGACATTAAAAAAGGCACGGGCCTGCGCAAGATCGCAGAACCCGCTCGCTCTATCGCAGCAATCCCGTGTTATGCGGATGACGCCCGTTCGTTGAATGCGTTGATCGATCAGGAACTGTCTGCCGACAATCTGCGCATTGCCCCGGCCGCACGGCAGAGGCTGATCGAGCAGTTGGGCGGCGACCGGATTGCCTCGCGCAACGAGATCCGCAAGCTTGCGCTCTATTGCCGTGGCGCAGAGGTGATCGAGGAAGATGATGTGCTGGCAATCATCGGCGATGCCAGCACGGTTTCGGCTGACGACGCCGTCGATGCCATCCTGAAGGGCGACAGAAACGCCTTTTTCCACGCCACCCAGAAGATCGTCTCGTCGAAGACGCCGATCTTTCTCGTGCTTCAGGGATGCCTCAAGCAATTTCAGTTGCTGGATCAGATGCGCGCCGAAATGGATGAGAAAAAGCAGCAGGCCGGGCAGGTCATGCAAACGCTTGGACGCCACATCCATTTTCGCAGGAAACCGGTTATCGAAAGGGCGTTGCGAACCTGGCAGCCAGCGGCGATCGCCCGTGAGATGAACCGCCTGCAAGCGGCCATATTGCAAAGCCGCCAGCGCCAAAGCCTGGAAGACAGCGTGGCGCTTTTGACCCTGCTATCGACCACATTGCAATCAGGCCGCGGCGGATAACTCGCTGAACGTCGGCAAAAAGCCCTCACGCTGACGCTGCGAGGGCTTTTAAAATCATGATACCAAGGACACCAGTCGTTGAGAACTCAGTCGCCCTTACCCGGCTCGGCAGAGAAATAAAGCTCGAGCTTGCCTGTCACGCCATCCATTTCCTTGGCTTCCGGCAAGGGGTCGCGCTTGATGGTGATATTCGGCCAGATCGCCGCATATTCCGTATTCAGCTTCAGCCACTTGTCGAGACCCGGCTCAGTGTCGGGCTTGATCGCTTCGGCAGGACATTCCGGTTCGCACACACCACAATCGATGCATTCGTCAGGATTGATAGCGAGGAAATTTTCACCCTCGTAAAAGCAGTCGACAGGGCAGACTTCAACGCAATCGGTGTATTTGCAGCGGATGCAATTGTCGGTCACGACATATGTCATGATGAACTCCAGAATATGCAGGCCGGGTCTGTGGGCTTCGGAACACAAGCCGTCGCCCGGAATTCAGACAGGGCAATTTTGCAAGTGAGGTAATGCCTTTGCCTTCAGATAGCAAGGATAAACAATTCTGAAAAACCGCTAAGACTTGAAGGTTTATTCTATTCTTTGTTTCCGTCGCTGTCCGACAGGAACCTGTCGAGCGCCCTGCGCTCTTTTTTGGTGGGGCGACCGCTTCCCGGCTGACGTATCGCCTGCTCCAGCGGGCTCAGCCTGTCGGAAGGCTCGCGCGGCGGCGTCAGATCGTCGTAGAGAAGTTTGGCCTCTTCATAGGGTCCGCGCCGCTCGCCCCCGGATTTGACGACAAGCACCTTGTCCATGCGCTCGAAACCGATATCGAGCCTGTCACCCGCCTTTACCAGATGGCTGGGCTGGCGAATGGAGACACCGTTGACCTTTACCTTGCCCGACTGAATGTAACTCTGGGCAAGTGAACGGGATTTGGCCATGCGGGCAAAGAACAGCCACTTGTCCAGACGCTGACGCGTGCTTTCGAGTGGCTGTTCGTTGCTCCCCATAGCTTACTTCTTCAGCTGCTCCTTGAGAGCAGCAAGCTTGGCGAAGGGCGAATCCGGATCGATCGGCTTTTCCTTACGCGGCGGCTTGGCTTCGAAACGCTGCTGACCCTGCGGTTTCCCGCCACGGTCGTTGCGGTCCGGCCTGTCCTTGCGCTCCCCGCGATCCTGACGATCATTATTGCGGTTTTTGCCACGGTCAGGACGTCCGCCATCACGCTTACGCTCGCCGTCACCGCCACGATTGGCAGCCTCGCGATTTGCTCCGTCACGATTATCGCGACGGCCTTCGCCACGACGTTCACCCTGTTCGCGTGGCGCCTGATCGCGACCCTCGCCACGGCCTTGACCGCGGTTGCCGGGACGACGGTTTTCACCACGCTGGTTTTCGTTGCGACCACCCGGACGCCACAGAAGAACAGGCTTCGGCTCGGCAGCCTCGGCGCTTTCCGTCGGCGCAGCCTCGCTAACAGCAGCCTCTTGGCCCACAGCTTCCGCAACCGGCGCTTCTTCAGCAGCTTCGACAGTCGTCGTCTCGGAAACCTGCTCTTCCGAAGCCGGTTCCTCGTGTTCGGTCTCTGCGCTCTCGTCTTCCGTCAACGCTTCAGAAGCGGCCGGAGCGGCAGCACCGGTCTGGTTGGCGAGGAAGGCCTGCGCCTCTTCCGCCGTTACCTGATCGGCACGATAACCGAGACCCTTGAGGATTTCTTCCATGTCGTCGAGCGTTGCGCCGAGAATGGAAAGCATCGCGGTCGTCGTCGTGAAACGGCGGCCGTCATAGGCGCCCTCCGGACGCGGCTGCTGACCGGGCTTCCACTGCAACAGCGGACGGATGAGATCGGCCAGACGCTCGAGAATGTCGATACGCACGGCGCGCTTTCCGAGGAAACGGAAACCGGCGAGCTTGTAGAACATCCGCTCGAAGGTCGGGTCCGTCACGACAGAGGTGCGACCGGCGGCCAGCACCGGAATGAGATCGCCGTAACCCGGCTTGCCGAGACCATCGTTCTTCAGCGCCCAGAGCAGCGTGACAAGCTCCGCCGGAGCTGGCTTGAGAAGCGCGGGCAGGAAGACGTGATAGGCGCCGAAACGCACGCCGTAGCGGCGCATGGAGGCACGCGCATCCTGATCCAGCGACTTCACGTCTTCGGTGACGTCACGGCGGAACAGGACACCGAGATTTTCGACCAGCTGGAACGCCAGCCCCTTCGCCAGACCCTGAAGGTCTTCGGCGCGCGAAATATCGTCCAGCGGCTTCAACACGGTCGCAATCTGATGATTGACGAAACGTTCGACGCGCGCCAGCGCATGATCGCGGGCATTGCCGCTCAACTGCTCGTCGGCAAAGAGGATCACGCGCGGCTTCATGATATTGTCGCCTGCCGAAAGGCGGGCCACCGGTTCGCCCAACCAGCGAACCAGACCATCGGAGCTCAAAGCGAGATCACCGTTTCCGCTGGCGTGCAGACGCGCGGCACGCGCCTCGTATTCGAGCGCGAGCGCCTTCTGCGCAGCAGCCTGCACGGCCTTCTGATCCGGCCCTTCCATTCCCGGCACCGGCGTGAACCGGAACCCGGCCAACTGGCCGACGTGATGTCCTTCTACGAAGACATCACCATTTACACTGATTTCAGCTTCAAGCATCGCATTCTCTCTCAGGCGCCTCATGAGCACAGATGTCCTGCGATCAACAAAGCGTTTCGTCAACCTTTCATGTAGAGCATCGGACAATCGATCTTCGATTTCCCGCGTCTTTTCTTGCCAGTGTGTCGGATCGGCAAGCCATCCTGGGCGGTTCGATACATAAGTCCATGTTCTGATCTGCGCAATCCTTGCAGACAAGGTATCGATCTCTCCATCGGTACGATCTGCGCGGCGCACCTGTTCGCCCATGAAATCTTCGTTCACCGTGCCACGTTTTACCAGATCGAAATAGAGCGTTGAGATCAGATCAGCATGTTGAGCGGGCGCAATGCGGCGATAATCCGGAAGCGCGCAGGCCTCCCAGAGTTTTTCCACCCGCGCCTCCGTCGTCGCCACGTCGATGATTTCAGGGTAGCGCGACAGATATTCGAGCGCCTGCTGGTCGATCGCCGGCAAGGCCCGTGACAGTCCCTGGATCGCCGGGGCGGCTTCGAGGCTCAGACGCAGATTGGTGATGGAGGAAAAATCGAAATTTTTCGTCCGCCATTGCAGCACCTTCACCGAGTCGAACTGATGGGTTTCGATACGCTCCACCAACTCGTCGTCAAATGGATCGACGCGCCCCGTCACGCCAAAGGTGCCATCGCGAAGATGGCGGCCGGCGCGGCCGGCGATCTGGCCGATCTCGCCCGGATTGAGATTGCGGAACTGATAGCCGTCGAACTTGCGGTCCTGCGCAAAGGCGACATGATCGACGTCAAGGTTGAGGCCCATGCCGATGGCATCCGTCGCCACGAGATATTCGACGTCGCCGGACTGGTAGAGCCCCACCTGGGCGTTGCGCGTACGCGGCGAAAGCGCGCCCATCACAACGGCTGCGCCACCACGCTGGCGACGCACCAGCTCGGCAATGGCATAGACCTCTTCCGCCGAAAAGGCGACGATTGCCGTGCGTTGCGGCAGGCGGGTTATCTTCTTCTGGCCCGCATAAAAAAGCTGCGACAGGCGCGGACGTTCGACCACGGTAATTCCCGGCAGCAGCTTTTCGAGGATCGGGCGCATCGTGCCCGCGCCCAGAAGCAGCGTTTCCTCCCGCCCGCGCAGATGCAGCACGCGGTCGGTAAAGATATGCCCGCGCTCAAGATCACCCGCCAGCTGCACTTCATCGATGGCGACGAATGCGGCCGTTGTCTCGCGCGGCATGGCTTCCACCGTGCAGACGGAATATTTGGCTTTAGGAGGGGCGATCTTTTCTTCGCCGGTTATCAGCGCCACATTCGGCGCGCCCACCTTTTCGACAAGACGGGTATAGACCTCACGCGCCAGAAGGCGCAGCGGAAGGCCGATGACACCGTTGCCATGTGCCACCATGCGCTCGATGGCGTAATGGGTCTTGCCGGTATTGGTGGGGCCGAGAACGGCCGTGACACCGCGGCCGCTCAGGATCATGGGGCGAAAATTCAACGTACTATCCGTGAATCGACTTCATCTGCTTGCTGTACCGCCCGCCATTCACTGATACGGGCCGCACACGCAACACACATGGCAACGCCCGCCGACAAAGGCAATAGGCCTTGTCCGCAAAGTGGTAACAGGTCCTTCCCCGCCGGAATTTTCCTTTTTGATTCAGATACTTGAAATATTAAAAAGAATCCGGCGAAACCGGAATTGATTCGGATACGGAACAGTCTGCGAACGAATCGAATACGAATCGCTGACTCCAATGGATTCAGCTTTTGTTCTCCGCAACATCTGGTTGGCAGATGCCTGCCCTATACCAGATTGTGAATCCGGGTAAGTCCTTGTCCGGATTCAGCTTTGCGGCACCGGCTTCCGGCGGAAAACACCGGAATCGACTGTCAAGCGGCAATCGCAGCAAAGCCGCTCCGGCAAAGGCAGGAACGGCAGTATCAGAGCGCCTCGCCGGCAAGCAGGCGCGGCGCGCCGGCATCTGTCGTGCCGGCAGCCTGACCGATGAAATAGGATTTCAGACCCGGCAAACGATCGACCACACCCAGACCGAAATCACGCATGACGCGAATGGGACCGACATCATTGGAGAAAAGCCGGTTCAGCACATCCGTCGTCACACCCATCCGCAACGTGTCGAAACGCCGCCAGGACTGGTAACGATCGAGAACGTTGAGAGAGCCGATATCAAGGCCGAGACGGTCGGCCTCGACCACGGTTTCGGCCAGTGCCGCAACATCCTTGAAGCCGAGATTGAGGCCCTGACCGGAAATAGGGTGAATTCCATGCGCCGCATCGCCGGCAAGTGCAAAACGTGGCGCGACGAAGGAACGCGCCAGCGTCAAGCCCAGCGGAAAGGCGCGACGGGGACCGACGGGACGGACCGGACCGAGCTTGTGGCCGAACCGGCGTTCAAGTTCCTCCTCGAACACCAGATCGTCGGCAGCAACCAGCCTGTCGGCATCGGCCGTACGTTCGGTCCAGACAAGCGAGGAGCGGTTCCCTTTCAAGGGAAGCACGGCGAAAGGCCCCGACGGCAGAAAATGTTCCTCCGCGCAGCCCTCATGCGGCCGCTCGTGTTCAACGGTGGTGACGATCCCGGACTGATCGTAATTCCAGTGCACGGTTTTTATTCCTGCCATATCCCGCAAAGCCGAGCGGACCCCATCGCAGGCTATGAGCAGTCGCGCCTCAAGCGACGAGCCGTCGGAAAGTGAAATAGCCGTCGATTGCGGGCCGGCGGAAAAACCGGAAACACTGAGACCATGGCGGATTTCGACGCCGAGGCGCTCACACAGGCCTCGCAGCGCACCCACCATCGCGACATTCGGGACCATATGAGCGAAGGGCCTGCCCTCCTCCACCGCGCCGTCGAATGTCAAAAACACCGGGCGAACCGGATCGGCGGTCTTCGAATCGGTGACGATCATCTTGTGGATCGGCTGGGCCTCCGGCTCGATCTCGTTCCATATGCCGAAAACGTCGAGCATACGCGTGGCCGCCGCGATAATGGCGGAGGCGCGGACGTCCTTCTTCCAGACATCCTCGGGAGCGGCTTCAACCACCTGCACATTAAGATGTCCGGCTGCCTGCTTAATTGCGACAGCAACGGAAAGGCCGACATAACCGCCGCCTGCCACCACCACGTCCAGCATCGCGCTTCTCCTCAAATCTTGTGCACGCATCATCGGCGCACTATAGACCATGTGACGTCTTCCTACAGCCGGAGCAGGCCGAAAAAATGTCGCATCCTTCGCAAACGTCAGATCCGATGGCCAATCTGATCTCCACACTCGATCTCGAGAAGCTGGAAGAGAACCTGTTTCGGGGTGAAAGCCCACAAATCGGCTGGCAGCGCGTTTTCGGCGGCCAGGTCATCGCGCAGGCATTGATTGCAGCTCAACGAACCGTGGATGATGATCGTTTCGTTCATTCACTGCATTCCTATTTCATGCGCCCCGGCGACCCGCTGGTGCCCATCCTCTACCAGGTAGAGCGCATTCGCGACGGTGCAAGCTTCTGCACGCGGCGCGTGGTCGCTATCCAGCATGGGAAGGCGATCTTCTCCATGTCGGCGTCGTTCCAGATCGTCGAGGACGGCTTCGATCATCAGATAAAAATGCCGGATGTGACGCCGCCCGAAAGGCTGATGAGTGAAGATGAGATGCAGGCGGCCTTCCTCGCCAACGCACCCGCTTCGATCCGCAAATACTGGAGCAACAAGCGCCCGATAGAGATCCGGCCGGTTTCGCTGACCCATTATATTTCGAAGGAAAAGCTGGAACCGCAGCAGGATATCTGGGTTCGCGCTGTCGGCGATGTGCCGGACGATCCACGTTTCCAGTCAGCCATTCTCGCTTATCTCTCGGATATGACGTTGCTCGACACGTCGCTCTATGCCCACGGAACGACGATCTTCGATCCGGCCATTCAGGTGGCGAGCCTCGATCACGCCATGTGGTTCCACCGTCCCTGCCGGCTGGACGACTGGCTGCTCTACACGCAGGACAGCCCCAGCGCCTCGGGAGCACGCGGTTTGACCCGTGGCAATATTTTCACCAGACAGGGTGAACTGATCGCCTCCGTCGCACAGGAAGGTTTGATCCGCAAAAGAGCAAATGCTTAAATAATGCGCTTTTTTAAAAAATCGCACATTTAATAGACGAAAATTGCGCCACCCAATGCCCGTTTTTCAGACGCCTGTCATATAATTTCTATATTTCAATAACTTAGAGGCCGCATCAAAACTGGCACGCCCCTTGAATGTATGTCCGTAGTCGCTGTTACTGATCTGCCAGCGCGAGGAGAGTCGGCTCCGTGCCGAGGACAAACAAAGGATGGGAAACCAGATGAAAATTGTGATGGCCATTATCAAGCCGTTCAAGCTGGATGAAGTGCGCGAAGCGCTCACCGGCGTCGGCATCCAAGGCCTGACCGTGACCGAGGTAAAGGGTTACGGACGCCAGAAGGGACATACCGAGATTTATCGCGGCACGGAATATGCGGTGAGCTTTCTTCCCAAACTGAAGATCGAGATCGCGGTTGCATCAGACGTCGTCGACAAGGCTGTCGAGGCAATCGCGTCGGCTGCAAAAACCGGGCAGATCGGTGACGGCAAGATCTTCGTCTACTCTATCGAACAGGCCGTGCGCATCCGTACCGGCGAAACCAACACAGAAGCGCTTTGAAGCACGGCTGACAGGGAGTTTTCTAGCTATGCAACTCAACAAGTTTTCAACGCTCGGCAAACTGGGTGCCGGTGTGGCAGCCCTGATGGCCCCGGCAATCGCCTTTGCGCAGGATGCCGCGCCGGCAGTAGCAGCGGCGGCCCCCGTTCCGGAAAAAGCCGATACCGCATTCATGTATGTCGCGACGATCCTCGTGCTTTTCATGATCATTCCGGGTCTCGCCCTGTTTTATGGCGGCCTCGTGCGCACCAAGAACATGCTCTCCGTTCTCATGCAGTGCACGGTCATCGGCGCGGTCATGATGCTCGTCTGGGTAATCTACGGTTACTCCTTCGCCTTCGGCGGCGGCACCGGCCCGTATTTCGGCGGTTTCGGCAAGCTGTTCCTGTCCGGCGTTTCGCTTGACAGCACCTCGGCAACCTTCTCCCAGGGCGTCGTGATCTACGAATACACCTTCATCGCCTTCCAGATGACCTTTGCGGCCATCACACCCGCGCTGATAATCGGTGCATTCGCGGAACGCGTGAAGTTCTCGGCAGTCATCCTGTTCACCATCCTGTGGGCCACCTTCGTCTACTTCCCGATCGCTCACATGGTCTGGGACGCGAATGGCCTGATCTTCGGCATGGGCGCTCTCGACTTCGCCGGCGGCACCGTCGTTCACATCAATGCCGGTATCGCCGGTCTGATCGGCGCGATCATGGTCGGCAAGCGTACCGGCTTCGGCAAGGACATGATGGCCCCGCACTCCATGACGCTGACGCTGGTTGGCGCAGCCATGCTGTGGTTCGGCTGGTTCGGCTTCAACGCCGGCTCCAACCTCGAAGCATCTGGCGGTGCGGTTCTTGCAACCATGAACACCTTCCTCGCCACTGCAGCAGCCATCGTTTCCTGGTCGCTGGTTGAAAGCTTCACCCGCGGCAAGGCTTCCATGCTGGGCGCAGCTTCGGGCATGATCGCCGGCCTCGTCGCCGTAACGCCTGCGGCCGGTTCCGTCGGACCCATGGGCGCTATCGTTCTCGGCCTCATCGTCTCGCCGATCTGCTACTTCTTCGTCTCGGTTGTGAAGAACAAGTTCGGCTACGACGACACAGCCGACGTCTTCGGTGTCCACGGCATCGGCGGCATCATCGGCGCCCTCGGCACCGGCATCTTCACGTCTCCGCTGCTTGGCGGCACGGGCAAGGCGGACTTCTCCATCTCCTCGCAGCTCTGGACGCAGTTCGTTGCCGTCGCCATCACCATCGTATGGTGCGCAGTCGTCTCGGCAATCCTCTACAAGATCGTCGACGTGATCGTTGGTCTGCGGGTTCCGGTCGAAGCGGAACGCGAAGGTCTCGACCTTGCGACCCACGGCGAAGCCGCCTACCACTCCTGATATCCGGGAAAAGGGGTTCTCCATCCCCTCTCCCAAAAGAAGGCCCGCTTCGGCGGGCCTTTTCTTTGCCGCAAATCCGGAAGCGGCTTTTAAAAAACCGCATGGTTAACACGACATTAACCAGCAAGCTGTTAGTTTTCCCTGTCAATCCGGGATCTGGTCAACTGCCGGATCTTGCCGAAACCACAAAAACTACGGGTTCAGGGACATGGGCAGAATGAATTCTCCGACATTCGACGGTCGTCACACGCGTTTCGTGCTGACGGCGTTTTTCGTGCGGCAGGTCATGGCTCTTGCCGGTTTTGCCTTGCTTGCCACGATTGCGCTGGGGATTACCGCACTTGCCACATGGAACGTGGCGGACCCGAGCCTGTCCTATGCAACAGGCAACCAACCCACCAATCTTCTCGGTTACGGCGGCGCAATCTTCGCCGATATCGTGATGCAGTTCCTCGGCCTTTCCGCAATCATCGCGCTTTTGCCGGTGATTGCCTGGGCGATCGCCCTGATCGCCGGTCGCAAGTTCAACCGGATACCCGCCCGCCTCGTCGCCTGGATCGCCGGCGCCATCGTCTGCGCCGCCTCGCTCGGCTGTTTTCCCGCGCCCGTGACATGGCCGCTGCCGAACGGCATCGGTGGCGTCATCGGCGATATGATCCTGCGCTTCCCAGCTCTCTTCATCGGCGCTTACCCCACCGGCACGATTGCGACGGTGCTGGGCGCTATATTCGCTGCTCCCGCCGCCTTGATGATGCTGTTTGCCGCCGGTCTCGTGGGACGCCCGGAAGATGACCTGGAACAGGAAGAACGCGCGCCGGTCGCAAACAAGGCCCGTGCCACCCGTCAGGTAGAGGAAGAAGACGATGACGAGGGCGAAGGCTTCTTCGCCAATATTCTCGCCTTCGGCGCAATCGCACATTACTGGTACATCTCGCAGGCCCGCCTTCGCCGCCTGTTCGGCCTGAAGTCGAAATCCCTGCACGGCGAATTCGAACACCCTTACGATTTCAACGAATATGAATTCGGCACGCTGAACGAACCCTCCCGCCTCAAGACGGCGATCAACCGCCTCGACCAGCGCGCGGAACCGTCTTTCGAAGAACGCGCCGCATCCCGTCGCCAGATGTCGCCTCCCTCCATCGCGCCCGATCATGATGCGGACGGGGACGACGAACCGTCGTTGGACGCAGACGGTCGGCGATTGCCCAACGGCATTCTCTCGGACGACCACAGCCTGGACGAGAACGACCCGAAGTTCGTGGCAAGACAGGCACCTGGGCGCGGCCAACCCAGAATAACCGCCCCTTCCGCACGCCCGAAGCCCAGCGAGCGCGTGGCAAGGGAAGCGCAAGCCTCCTTTATTGCCGCAGACGGTTTCCAGCTGCCCACCGTGCATCTTCTGGCGGAACCCAAGAACGTCGTTCGCGACCATACGCTGAACGAGGAAGTGCTGGAGCAGAATGCCCGCCTTCTGGAAGGGGTTCTCGAGGATTTCGGCGTCAAGGGTGAAATCATTCACGTCCGCCCCGGCCCGGTCGTCACGCTCTACGAACTGGAACCAGCACCCGGCATCAAATCCTCGCGCGTCATTGGCCTTGCCGATGACATCGCCCGCTCCATGAGCGCGATCGCCGCGCGCGTTGCCGTCGTGCCTGGCCGCAACGCCATTGGCATCGAGCTTCCAAACCAGACGCGGGAAACCGTGTTCCTGCGTGAACTGGTCGGCAGCCGCGACTTTGAAAACAGCAAGGCCAAGCTCGCCATGGCGCTCGGCAAGACCATCGGCGGCGAACCCGTCATCGCCGATCTTGCCAAGATGCCGCATCTTCTCGTTGCCGGTACCACGGGTTCGGGCAAGTCGGTCGCCATAAACACCATGATCCTGTCGCTGCTTTACCGCATGTCGCCGGAGCAATGCCGCCTGATCATGATCGACCCGAAAATGCTCGAACTATCGATCTACGACGGTATTCCGCATCTGCTCTCCCCCGTCGTTACCGATCCGAAAAAAGCCGTCGTGGCGCTGAAGTGGACGGTGCGCGAGATGGAGGAGCGCTACAAGAAGATGTCGAAGATCGGTGTGCGCAACATCGATGGCTTCAACAGCCGTGTGCAGCAGGCGATCGACAAGGGCGAAATCCTCACCCGCACGGTGCAGACCGGCTTCGACCGCCAGACCGGCGAGGCAATGTACGAGACGGAAGAATTCGACTTGAAGCCCCTGCCCTATATCGTCGTCATTATCGACGAAATGGCGGATCTTATGATGGTGGCAGGCAAGGATATCGAAGGTGCCGTACAGCGCCTCGCTCAGATGGCGCGTGCCGCTGGCATCCATGTCATCATGGCAACCCAGCGCCCGTCCGTCGATGTCATCACCGGCACCATCAAGGCGAACTTCCCGACCCGCATCTCCTTCCAGGTAACGTCGAAGATCGACAGCCGCACCATTCTGGGCGAACAGGGCGCCGAACAGCTGCTCGGCATGGGCGACATGCTCTATATGGCCGGTGGCGGCCGCATCCAGCGCGTGCACGGTCCCTTCGTTTCCGATAATGAAGTGGAAGAGATCGTCGCCTATCTCAAGACTCAAGGCACGCCGGAATATCTGGAAGCGATCACCGAGGAAGACGATGAGGAAGGCAATGGCGGCGGCCCGGCCGGCGCCGGCAATTTCTCCGATTCGGAAGACCCCTATGATCAGGCCGTGGCTGTCGTGCTGAGGGACGGCAAGGCCTCCACTTCCTACGTCCAGCGGCGTCTCGGCATCGGCTACAACCGCGCCGCCTCGCTGATCGAACGCATGGAGCAGGAAGGCATCATCGGCCCCGCCAATCATGCCGGAAAACGCGAAATACTCGTACCAACGGAAGCAGACATCATCGAGCGGTAATGCCCGTCGCCCAAAAGGCTGTGGTGGTTTCGGGATAACGACATGCGTGAGGCGAAGACGGCAACCAAGCGGGGCGAAGAAGCGTTAATACACGCTTTCAACGTCATGAAGCCGCCGCCTTTATGCGGAAAATCGCTGCGATGAAGGAGAACAGAATGAACGACCTCACCACCGGCGAGATTGCCACCGCAAACACACCAGAGAACGGCGTGACGCGACGTGGCGTGCTGACGGCGTTTTCCATGGCTGCGGTCATGGCCGGCCTGTCGCCGCTCAACGCATTTGCTCAGGCTGCCGGTAACAGCGCGACCGCGCAGAAAATTGCCAATCACTTCTCGTCGGTCAAAACCATGATGGGAGAGTTTGTCCAGTTTGGCCCGCGCGGTGAACAGACCGGCGGCAAATTTTACATCGAACGGCCCGGCAAGCTTCGATTCAATTATGAAGACCCCTCGCCCATGCGGGTCATCTCCGACGGCAAGAATGTCGTCATCGGCAATATGAAGCTGAAGACATGGGATTTGTATCCACTGTCAAAGACCCCGCTAAGCCTGCTTTTGTCCGACAAGATCGATCTGAGCAACCAGAAGGTCCGGAACGTGAAGGAAGAGTCGGACCTGACCACCATCGTACTGGGTGACAAGAGCGTGTTCGGCGATTCCACCATTACCCTGATGTTTGACCCGAAAACCTTCGATCTGAGGCAATGGACGACGACCGATGCCCAGAACAAGGACACGACTGTCATGATCTTCAACGTGCAGACGGGCGTTAACCTCGACGAACGCGTTTTCAACATCAACTACGAAGAAGTCCGCAAACGCGGCTAAAGGCCGGGCGGTCCACGGCGACAGTTCAAAAGGCGGCCCTTCGGTCGCCTTTTTCATTTTGCCGCTAAAATGCATTCCCGTTTTCATCGCGATGTTATAAGCCTGCGCCCCGGAAACATGTCTCGGAACAATCGGCTTCGAGGCTATAGAAGCGGAGCACATGCATGTCGTTTTCGATAACCACCTGGAACATCAACTCGGTCAGGCTCAGAATGCCGATCGTGGAGCAGTTTCTGGTGCGTTACAAACCCGACATTCTCTGCCTGCAGGAAACGAAATGCCCGAATGGCGAGTTTCCGATGAAGCCGCTGAAGGCGCTCGGTTACGAGCACGTCATCATCCATGGCCAGAAGGGCTACCACGGTGTGGCGATCGCTTCGAAAATTCCGCTGACAGAAGATCACCGTCAGGACTATTGCGGTATAGGCGATGCACGACACATTTCCGCGATTTTTCAGGTTGGATCGCGCCGCATACGGCTGCATAATTTCTATGTTCCGGCTGGCGGTGACGAACCCGACCGGTCGATAAACCCGAAATTCGGCCACAAGCTGGATTTCATCGAAGAGATGAAGGCGCTTCGCGCCGACGGCTTGCCCGGCACCTCGTCCATTCTCGTGGGCGATCTCAACATCGCGCCGCTTGAAAATGACGTCTGGTCGCACAAGCAACTGCTGAAGATCGTTAGCCATACGCCGGTGGAAACCGACGGCATGCTCGATATCATGAAGAAGGGCAACTGGCTCGACCTGATGCGGCTGAACGTGCCTGATAGTGAAAAGATTTATACCTGGTGGAGCTACCGCGCGAAGGATTGGGAAGCCGCAGACCGTGGCCGCCGTCTCGACCATATCTGGTCGTCGCAGGATCTCGGCCCCTCGCTTGAAAAGATCGATATCTTGCGCGAAGCACGCGGCTGGAACCGGCCATCCGACCACGTTCCGGTTACGGCCCATTTCCGTTTCTGAAGCGCTGTCTCTTTAAAATCAGGAGAAGCGGTTCTGCAAACGGGCCGCGCCCGCCGCGAGTGCGGCGATATTATCGCGAATGCGTGCCGACACGATATCGGCAACCTCCGGAAACTCCTCCACAAGCCGGTGAAAGAGAATGCGCGTTATCCGGATGACCTCGGAATCCTCCGCGGCAATAGCGGTGAATTTCCTCTCACAGAGCGTGAAAAGCGCCAGCTCCGAAAGAAGCGCCCCCTTGCCCGGTGTCGCCTGCAACGCGGGTTTTCCATCCCGCCCGGCCGTAAATAGCTCGAAATGGCCTGACGTCACCGCAAAGGCGCACTCGGCCGGGGAATGTTCCCGGAACAAAGTCTGACCCGCCGCCACGCGGCGGCGTTCCGCGCCGAAGGCGATCAGCCGCAACTGATCGTCGCTGAAGCCCGCAAACAACGGCACTTGCCCCAGAAGCATGATGTCATCCGTCAAGGCCATGTCGATTGCTACTCCAAAAAACCGCCTGCACCACTATAGCGGTTTTCGGATATCGGCCTTCAAAATACAAGATGTTAGAATATTCTGCGTCCTCTCGGACGCAGAAAGGGCGTTCTTTCAGGGAACGATCTTGTATCCGCCGTTCTCTGTCACCAGAATTTCGGCATTGGAGGGGTCGCGCTCGATCTTCTGGCGCAGACGATACACATGCGTTTCGAGCGTATGCGTCGTCACTCCGGAATTATAACCCCAGACCTCTTCCAGCAAGACGTCGCGGGTAACGACGGCGCTCCCGGCGCGGTACAGATAACGGATGATCGCCGCTTCCTTTTCCGTCAGCCGGATTTTTTTGCCGTCTTCAGTCGTCAGCAGCTTCTGGCTGGGTTTGAACTGATAGGGACCGACGGTGAAAACCGCATCCTCGCTCTGCTCGTATTGACGCAGCTGCGCCCGGATGCGGGCCAGAAGGACGGCGAAGCGGAATGGCTTCGTCACATAATCATTGGCGCCCGCTTCGAGACCGAGAATAGTGTCGGAATCGGTATCGTGGCCGGTCAGCATGATGATCGGTGCCTTGAAGCCACCCTTGCGCAGCAGCTTCACCGCCTCGCGGCCATCCATGTCAGGAAGACCGACATCCATGATCAGAAGATCGACCTGGGCAGTCTTTGCGGTCTGCATCGCCTGCGCAGCGTTTGCGCCGCTCAGAAGCGAGAATTCCTCGTAGGGAGATAGTTGCTCAGTCAGCGTCTCCCGAAGATCGTCGTCGTCGTCCACCAAAAGGATAGTGCGAGCCGTCATTCGGATTCTCAGCCTTTCTTACTTTAGCGCATCGGCCCAAAAATCGCCGTTGATTTTCGGAAAGCGCAATGCGTAGTTTAAAAGAGTTAGAGCATCCATTGTGCCTCCGAAATAAGGCACGGCGCTCTAATTGTCAGCCAATTCAGCGGTTTGCCGATAAAAGGTCAACCCATTGCCATGATATTACGAGGTGCTATGACTTCACGTTAGATAACCTGCAAAGCAAAATCTCGTGAGAAACATGAGCAGACAGCCCGTAAAGCAACATAAACGCGCATCGACGCTCATGGTTCGGCCGGCGCCTTTGAAAATAAGCCGGGCCATCGTTCAGCTCGGGCATCTCACCTTTCCCGCAGCGATCGGGCGCAACGGCCGTACCGTGCTCAAACGCGAGGGAGATGGAAAGTCACCGATTTCCGTCACGCGCCTGCTGCACGGATTTTATCGCGGCGACCGTAACCCCGCCATCGCCACGACATTGCCGATGCAACGGACGCAGCAATCCATGCTTTGGTGCGACGAGCCACGCAGCGCCAGTTACAACAGGTTGGTCAAGTCCCCTTTCGCACTGAGCCACGAGGAGATGATGCGAAAGGACGGCCTTTATGACGTTTGCCTCGTGCTCGATTGGAACATCACGTCGAGAAGTCGGAACCGCGGTTCGGCAATCTTCATGCATATGATCCGCCCGGGATATGAGCCGACCGCCGGCTGCGTCGCTCTCCATCCCCGCGACATGAGGCGCATTCTGCCTCATATGCGCAAGGGTACGAAAATTCGCATCCTGTAGATCAGGCACAAAAAAACCCGCCATTCTTGGCGGGTTTTTTTAAAAAAAGAGAAAGCCGGTGATTACGCGGCTTCTTCCTGAGAATCGTCCTCTTCGACGGCCTTGCCGCGCTTCGGACCCTTGGCAAGGTTGACTTCCACCAGGCGGACAGCCTCGGTTTCAGACATCTTGTTGACAGCAGCAATTTCGCGCGCCATGCGATCAAGAGCAGCTTCGTAAAGCTGACGCTCGGAATAGGACTGCTCCGGCTGGTTTTCCGCACGGTAAAGATCGCGAACAACTTCAGCAATCGCGATAAGATCGCCGGAATTGATTTTCGCATCATATTCCTGGGCGCGGCGCGACCACATGGTACGCTTCACACGCGCCTTGCCCTGCACCACTTTCAGCGCCCGCTCGACAAAATCGCCTTCGGAAAGCTTGCGCATGCCGATGCTCACGGCTTTAGCGACGGGAACTTTAAGACGCATCTTGTCTTTTTCGAAATCGATGACAAAAAGCTCAAGCTTCATGCCGGCAACTTCTTGTTCCTCGATGGCAGAAATGGTACCGACACCATGAGCGGGATACACAATCGCTTCACCGGTTTTGAAACCGTGATGTGCTGGAGATTTCTTCTGCTGGGTCGTCATTCGTTCTAAAAACTCCCTGTTACATACCCGGCAACGCCGGGGTTGGGTCGGTCAGGCCCTGATGAGACGGGGGAACCGTCAGGTGACTCCGCACTGGTCCAGCCGTGCACGCAAAAACACACCTTCCCGCATTGCGGGCTTCGATAACGTAAACGCTCGATATGTCACGGAAACCGCGTGCAAAAGAGGTGTTGCTTTCGTGGTGTTTTTGGGCACACAAATGCCACGCTGTGGATCAGTATCGTTGGTGTACCACAAAAATAGGCACAAATCAATAATTTGCTTCGACCGTGGCCGCAACATCACATGGCGGCCAAAGAACCACCTATAAATGGGCTACCGGAATACTGTCAAATGCTTCGTAACCGGTCCCTACCGTATAAGAAGCAAAAAAATTTCACTTCCCAACTGAAGAAACACGAAAGCCTCTTAAACTCTTCGTAATTACACGCCAATATCCGATTCGAATGAAAAGGCAAAATCCGCAAATTGACGGTGCTTTTTTACGTTAAAGTGTGATTTTTGGAGGAATCCACATCAAATGGGCTACAGAAATAATCCAAAACGCGAAAAACAGATCGAAAAAGCACGACAGCAGGCAATTGCCGAAAACGCGCCATTTCTTGATCCGGGTATACTCTATGGAAGAGCAAGCGCCGACGACATAGAATATTATTCCGCCGAAATGCTGGCCGCAAGCGCGGCGCACAGTTTCGAGGCTCTTTCGCGCTGGACTGGAGACGCGCCCCATATCAGCATCGCCCAGGTGGAGGGCGTCACCCCGCGAGATATTCCCGTAACGGTTCTGACGATTATCGGCCGCAATATGCCTTTCCTCTACGATTCCGTCATGGGTGAGGTCACAAGCAGCTATCGCGGCCTCTATCTCGCGGTCCACCCCATTCTGGTGCCGGATGCAACGGCGCAGGCGGGTTATCGCCTTGCGGAGCCTGATGACGATCCCGCCGGGAATATCAGCCTCATCCAGCTGCACATCGCCCCACTGACCCAGCAGGCCGCAACGGCGCTAGAAGAAAGATTGCGTTTCGTGCTAGCGCAGGTTCAGTCCGCCTATAGGGACTGGCGGCCCATGCTGTCGAAACTCGACGAAGCCCTAGACGAATTGTCAAAACGCGGCTCCTCGCGGCGCAAGACCGAGCGCGCGGAAGCCGTCGAGTTTCTCAACTGGCTTCGCAACGACAATTTCACCTTCCTCGGCATGCGCGATTACACCTATTCCGGAACGGGAAAGAACGCGAAAATCGAGCGCGGTGACGGCGTCGGCCTCGGCAGTCTGAGCGATCCGGATGTGCGCGTGCTGCGCCTTGGCAAGGACGCCGTGACGACGACGCCTGAAATCCTCGCCTTCCTCGACGGTCCGGATTTCCTCATCGTCACCAAGGCAAATGTGAAGTCCATCGTGCATCGCCGCGCTTATATGGATTATATCGGCATCAAGCGCTTCGACGAGGATGGGAATGTCATCGGTGAATTGCGCATCGTCGGCCTTTTCACCGCCACCGCCTATACGCGTTCGGTAAAGCACATCCCGCTGCTGCGTGCCAAAATTGCGGATGTCGAGCGGCATTTCGGTTTTGATCCGAACAGCCACTCCGGCCGCATTCTGCAGAACACGCTGGAAGCCTATCCGCGCGACGATCTCTTCCAGATCGAAACGGATCTTCTGATCCGCTTCATCGAGCAAATCATGGAACTGAGCGACCGCCCACGCGTGCGCGTCCTCGCACGTATCGACCGTTTCGACCGCTTCGTCTCGGCCATCATCTTCGTGCCGCGCGAGGAATACAATTCCTATGTGCGCGAGAAGATCGGCGACTATCTGAGCAAGGTCTATGACGGGCATATTTCCGCCTATTACCCGGCCTTCCCCGAAGGCGCTGTCGCCCGCGTCCATTTCATCGTCGGCCGCACGGAAGGCAAGACGCCGCGTATCGCGCAGGACAAGCTGGAGGATGCCGTCAGCGATATCGCAGCACGCTGGATAGACCATTTCGTTGCCCTTTCCGAACCGGGTGCACCGGTGCTGGAGGTGGATCAGGCCTATCAGGAAGCCTTCACGCCGGAAGAGGCGATTGGCGACATGGCGGATATTCTGGCCACCGTGAAGGGTGAGCCGGTCCGCATCGAGTTTTACCAGCAGGAAGGCCAGTCAGCTGAGACGCTGTCGCTGAAGATCTTCCATCGGGATGGCCATCTGCCACTGTCGCGCCGTGTGCCGCTGCTGGAAAACCTCGGTTTCAACGTCATCAGTGAGCGCACCTTCGACATCGGCGTCATCTCGGATGGCGAAAAGCGCGACATCGTGCTGCATGATATGGAACTCGCCGTCGCCAAGGGCGTGACGCTGGATCTGCCGCAATACGGACAGAAACTCGAAGAAGCATTCCTTGCTGCCTTCTCGGGCAAGGTCGATAATGACAACTTCAACCGGCTGATCCTCGCCTGCGGCCTAACCGTGCGCGAAGTGTCCGTCCTGCGCGCCTATGCGCGTTATCTGCGCCAGACCGGAATCGTTTATTCCCAGGAGCATATTTCCGAAACGCTCTTTAAATATCCGGCCATTTCACGGAATATTTTCGCGCTGTTCAAGGCTGGCTTCGATCCGTCCATCGACGAGAAGAAGCGGCTGAAGAAACTGGCAGAGATGCACAAGACGATCGAAGCGGCATTGAGCGGTGTTCCCAATCTCGACGAAGACCGCACCTTGCGGCGTTATGTCAACGCCATCGACGCCACGCTTCGTACCAACTACTTCCAGAAGAACACCGATGGCACGCCGCGTGACCTGCTGGCGTTCAAGTTCGATCCCAAACATCTGGACGGCCTGCCCGATCCGCGTCCCTTCCGCGAAATCTTCGTCTACGGAACCGAAGTAGAAGGCGTGCATCTGCGCTTTGGCAAAGTGGCGCGCGGCGGTCTGCGCTGGTCGGATCGCGGCCAGGATTACCGCACGGAAGTGCTCGGTCTCGTCAAGGCGCAGCAGGTCAAGAATGCGGTGATCGTTCCCGTTGGCGCCAAGGGCGGCTTTTTCCCGAAGAACCTGCCTGTTGGCGGCTCCCGCGACGAGGTCTTCAATGCAGGCCGTGAAGCCTACAAGACCTATATCCGCACTCTTCTGTCCATCACCGACAATATCGTTGACGACGCCGTCGTACCGCCGGCCGATACGTTGCGGCTTGATGGTGACGATCCCTATTTCGTCGTCGCCGCCGATAAGGGGACCGCGACATTCTCCGATACGGCAAACGGCCTCGCCCACGCCGCCGGCTTCTGGCTGGACGATGCCTTCGCATCGGGTGGTTCCGCCGGTTACGACCACAAGAAGATGGGCATCACCGCGCGCGGTGCCTGGGAAACGGTAAAGCGTCATTTCCGCGAAATGGACACCGACATCCAGACCACGCCCTTCACAGTGGCAGGTGTCGGCGACATGTCCGGCGACGTTTTCGGCAACGGCATGTTGCTGTCGGAAAAGATCAGGCTGATCGCAGCCTTCGATCATCGCGACATCTTCATCGATCCGGACCCCGATACCGACAAATCCTTCGCTGAGCGCAAGCGGCTTTTCGAATTGCCACGCTCAAGCTGGCAGGATTACGACCGTTCAACGCTCTCAAAATGCGCAATGATCATCTCGCGTTCCGAAAAATCGGTGACGCTGACGCCGGAAGCCGTCGCTGCCATCGGCATCGACAAATCCGTCGCTACACCCTTCGAGATCATGACCGCCATTCTGAAGGCGCCAACCGATCTTCTGTGGTTCGGCGGCATCGGCACCTATATCAAGGCGGCGGTGGAAACCAACGCCGAGGTGGGTGACAGGGCGAACGACCCCATCCGCGTCAACGCCACCGAGCTGCGCGCCAAGGTCATCGGCGAAGGCGCCAATCTCGGCATTACCCAGAAGGGCCGTATCGCCTATGCGCTGGCGGGTGGGCGTTGCAATTCCGACGCCATCGACAACTCGGCTGGCGTGAATTCCTCCGACGTCGAGGTCAACATCAAGATCGCCCTCGCCTCCGCGGTCAATAGCGGTCGCCTGACGATGCCGAAGCGCAACCAGCTTCTTGCCTCCATGACGCCGGAAGTGGCGCAGCTGGTGCTGCGCAACAACTACCTGCAATCGCTGGCAATCTCGCTGACGGAGCGGCTTGGGCTTGCAAACCGGGAAGAACTCGGCCGCCTGATGAGCGCGCTGGAGGCAACCGGCCAACTGAACCGCAAGGTCGAAACCTTGCCGAGCAATGCCGAGCTCAGCGAAAGATATGCCACCGGCAAGCCGCTGACCCGGCCGGAAATCGGCGTGCTGCTTTCATATGCCAAGCTGACACTGTTCGACGCTCTGGTGGCAAGCCCGCTGCCCGACGAACCCTATCTCCAGCATCTGCTCGCAGACTATTTCCCGGCCAAGATGCAGAAGAACTATGCAGACGATATCAAGGCGCATCGCCTGCACCGCGAAATCGTTGCGACAGCGCTCGCCAATGCCGTGGTAAACCGCGGCGGCCCTGGCTTCGTGCAGAAACTCGCCGATGCGAGCGGCCTCCTGTCGGCGGATGTCGTCAAGGCAGCGGTGATCGTGGAGGACGGTTTCGGCCTCAAACGTCTTTGGAGCGAGGTCGACGCGCTTGACGGAAAGATCGGCGGAGAAGTCCAGAACGGACTTTATGCCACGATCACCCGCATCTACTCCGATGCAAGCAGGCTCTATTTGCAAACCGGGAGCGTGGGCGCTGGAACGAGCGACATGGCAACCGAAATCGAGCGCCTGAAAACTGCCATCAAGACGCTATCGCCGGCAGCGGCGAAATATCGCCGCGAGCTTGGCGTCACAGAAATCGACGGTGTTCCCTCTGGCCTTCTGGAAGAGCTGGATACGCTTTCCCTGCTGGTCTATGTGCCAGAGATCATGCGTATCGCCGAAAATGCGGGCACGACGCTTGCCCGCGCCGCCGAAAGCTACGCCACGGTCTCCTCGACCTTCCGTGTCGCGCGGCTGCTGGATGCCAGCCAGCGCATCACGCCGGCCGATCACTACGAGAGCCTGGCTCTTCTGCGCAGCCAGGACCAGATCGCCTTGTCGAGACGCCGGATCGTCATCTCGGCCCTCACCGAGTATGCGAAGGAAAAGGACCCGGTTCAGGCGTGGTATGCGGCCGACCGCGTGCGCGTCAATCGCATCGTCTCGGAACTCGGTGCACTGAGCGAAAGCGGCGATACCAATCTCGCCCGCCTGACAGTTGCGGCGGGGCTGCTTGGTGATATCGTTCAGACGCGCTGATCGACCATTCGACAAACGCCATCCGGGTGACTGGCCCGGATGGCCATAAATGAAGCGTTTGCGCCGGCATCACGCATTTTATCCCCCATATCCGATAGGACGATGAATGACTGTCCCCTCCCCAAATGCGGAAACAGTGGTTGCCAAACGCGGCATCTGGGGCTGGGTCATGTTCGATTGGGCGGCACAGCCCTTTTTCACGGTCGTTACGACCTTCGTTTTCGGACCCTACTTTGTCGCCCGCCTCACCGATGATCCTATTTCGGCGCAGGCGACATGGAGCAATATGGCGACGGTCTCCTCGATCATCATCGCCCTCTTCTCGCCCATCCTCGGCTCCATTGCCGACCAGTCCGGCGCGCGCAAACCGTGGATCGCCTTTTTTGCCGCTATCAAGATCGTCAGTCTTTTATTCCTCTGGTTTGCAGCACCGGGTTCGCCGATCATTCTGCCCATCGTCTGCATGATATTCGCATCCATCGCGGCGGAGTTTTCGATCGTCTTCAACGATTCCATGATGCCGCGACTGACCAATCCGCAGAATGTCGGACGCATTTCCAATCTCGCCTGGGGCCTCGGTTATCTCGGCGGCATGGTGGTGCTGATTGCCGTGGTGACGCTTCTGGCCGCAAATCCAAAGACAGGGCTGACTATCGCCGGTATCAAGCCGCTTTTCGGTCTCGATCCCGCAACCGGCGAGGACGCCAGAATAACCGGCCCAATAGCCGCAATCTGGTATTTGCTCTTCATTCTGCCGATGTTTCTGCTGACCCCGGATGCGGACAGGGGCCTACCCTTCGGAGCGGCGATCCGCTCTGGTCTTGCGGTGCTCAAGACAACCCTGCGCGAACTTCGAGACAGACCCGTCCTGTTGCGGTTCCTGATTGCACGTATGCTTTATCAGGACGGCGTCAACGGCGTGCTCATTCTGGGTGGGGTATTTGCGGCGGGAATGTTCGGCTGGGCGACGATGGAAATCGGCCTCTTCGGCATCCTGCTCAACGTCGTCGCCATTGTGGGCTGCTTTGCGGCCGGGCGCGTCGATCAGAAACTTGGCTCGCGGATCACCATCCTTATCAGCCTGGTTCTTCTGCTCATCGCGACGGTCGGCATCGTCTCGACAGAAAAGGCCTCGACACTGTTTGGCTGGATCCAATTGCCGACAGCGGACAATGGCGGCATCTTCGCAACCGGCGCGGAAAAGGCCTATCTGCTCTATGGCATATTGATTGGCCTCGCCTTCGGTCCCGTTCAGGCCTCGTCGCGTTCCTATCTGGCGCGCAACATCACCATTGCCGAGGCGGGACGCTATTTCGGCATCTATGCGCTATCGGGCCGCGCCACCAGCTTCATGGCGACGCTGTCCTTTTCAATAGCAACCTACCTCAGTGGCTCCGCACATATTGGCATGGCCACCCTCATCGTGTTTCTGGGGTTGGGGTTTGTTCTGTTGCTGCGCGTCCCGGAACGGGCGGCAAGCTAAAGAACCGGAGAGAGCATTTGAGGGGTCTCACCCGAAATGCTCCAGCCTCCTTCAGAGCTGATCGAGTTTTTGCTGCAATGCGCGCAGCTGCGACTTCAGCTCATCGATTTCGGATGCATTCGGCTTGCGCGTTTCCTTGGGCGCCTGCGGCATTGCAAAAGGCGTGAACCCCTGCATTGCCTGCCGGAACAGTTCCGTATTGCGGCGGATCTGCTCTTCCATCATTTGCAATGGAGCCTGAAAATTCCGGGCAAGCGACCCGTCACCGAACGCCTTGGTCATATGCTCCTGCATCTGGCTCTGCTGATCGGAGAAGGTTTTCATCGAATGTTCGAGAAATGTCGGAACGACCATCTGCATCTGGTCACCGTAATAGGAGATCAATTGCCGCAGAAACGCCGTTGGCAAAAGCGTATTGCCGGTTTTGGCTTCCTGTTCAACAATGATCTGCGTTAGAACCGCATGGGTGATGTCTTCGGATGATTTAGCGTCCTGAACCTTGAAGTCCTCGCCGCGTTTAACCATCTGCGCCAGATCATCCAGCGTCACATAGGTGCTGGTTCCGGTGTTGTAGAGCCGCCGGTTGGCATATTTTTTAATGATTGTTTCGCCGTCGTGTTTTGCCATGCCCGCCTCCTCGCGATGATGGTATTTTCTTGTTTTTTGGTGTTATTGCTCTTCCCGCGCGAAGTGTATGCGCAAAACAAGCCCCGTGACAAATGTTTTGTGCATCGCAACAGTTTGTTTTTTGCGCAGCAATTTTCCGCAAGATTCCGGCTTGATTTAGCAACATCTTTTAAAGCAACTTTCGGCATTTGACTTGTATTCAAAGCTTTGCCAGTCTCCGCCCGCAAGTGAGGAGAAACAGATGACGCCTTCAATCGTGATTGCCAGCGCTGCGCGCACTGCCGTCGGTTCTTTCAATGGTGGCTTTGCCAATACGCCCGCCCACGAGCTTGGGGCAACCGTCATCAACGCCGTCTTGGAGCGCGCCGGTGTCGCAGCCCATGAGATCGATGAGGTCATCCTCGGTCAGGTGTTGACGGCAGGCGAAGGGCAGAACCCGGCGCGCCAGGCGGCGATGAACGCCGGCATTCCGCAGGAGGCAACCGCCTTCGGCATCAATCAGCTATGCGGTTCCGGCCTGCGCGCCGTCGCACTCGGCATGCAGCAGATCGTTACCGGCGACGCGGCCATCATCATTGCCGGCGGGCAGGAATCCATGTCCATGGCGCCCCATTGCGCCCATTTGCGCGGTGGCGTGAAAATGGGCGATTTCAAGATGATCGACACCATGCTGAAAGACGGCCTGACGGATGCCTTTTACGGCTACCACATGGGCATAACCGCCGAGAACATCGCCCGGCAATGGCAGCTTTCCCGTGATGAACAGGACCAGTTCGCTGTCGCATCGCAAAACAAGGCCGAAGCCGCGCAGAGCGCCGGCCGTTTTGCAGATGAGATCGTGGCTTTCACGGTCAAGGGCCGCAAGGCAGATATCATCATCGATGCTGACGAACACATCCGTACCGGTGTTTCGCTGGAAACCATGGCAAAGCTGCGCCCCGCCTTCGATAAGGAGGGCACGGTAACGGCCGGTAACGCCTCCGGCCTCAATGATGGCGCGGCTGCCACACTTTTGATGTCGGAGCAGGAAGCGGCAAAGCGCGGTATCAAACCGCTGGCGCGCATCGCCTCCTGGGCGACGGCGGGTGTCGATCCGCAGATCATGGGAACCGGCCCCATCCCCGCCTCACGCAAGGCGCTGGCCAAGGCAGGCTGGTCGATCGGCGATATCGGCCTCGTTGAGGCCAACGAAGCCTTTGCCGCCCAGTCCTGCGCTGTCGTGCGTGAGCTTGGTCTTGATCCTGATATCGTCAACGTCAATGGCGGTGCGATCGCCATCGGCCATCCGATTGGCGCATCCGGCGCCCGTGTGCTGAACACGCTGATTTTCGAGATGCGCCGCCGCAACGTATCGAAGGGGCTCGCGACGCTCTGCATCGGCGGCGGCATGGGTGTTGCCATGTGCATCGAGGCGCTCTGAAAAACGGCCGTGCGGCCTTCCAAAAAGCAATTCCGGTTCAGCGGCCAATAGGGTAGAAGCGGTCTCCCATTGGCCGCATTTCTGTGGCCGTTGAGCACGGCTAAAACAGTTCAGGAAATGGAGGCCATATGAGCCGGGTTGCGTTGATTTCGGGCGGGACAAGCGGCATAGGCGCAGCAATAGCCCGCGCCTTGCAGGCAGCCGGCTACCAGGTGGCCGTCAACTACGCCTTCACGACAGATAGGGCAGAGGCCTTCCAGAAAGAAACCGGCATACCCGCGTTTCAATGGGACGTGCGAGACTATGATGCCTGCGTGAAAGGAATAGCCCAGGTTGAAGAGGCCTTCGGCCCCGTCGAGGTTCTCGTCAACAATGCCGGCATCACCCGCGATGCGATGTTTCACAAGATGACACCGCAGCAATGGCGCGAGGTGATCGACACCAACCTCACCGGCGTCTTCAACATGACGCATCCCGTCTGGCCGGGTATGCGCGACCGCGGCTTCGGTCGCATCGTCAATATTTCCTCCATCAATGGCCAGAAGGGCCAGGCTGGCCAAGTCAACTATTCCGCCTCAAAGGCTGGCGATATCGGCTTCACCAAGGCGCTCGCCCAGGAAGGCGCAAGCCGCAACATTACCGTCAACGCCATCTGCCCCGGTTACATCGGCACGGAGATGGTGAGGGCTATACCGGAGAAAGTGCTGGCCGAGCGGATCGTGCCGCAAATCCCGGTCGGGCGCCTGGGCGAACCGGAAGAAATCGCGCGCTGCGTCCTGTTTCTCGTGTCGGACGAGGCTGGTTTCATAACCGGCTCCACGATGACCGCAAATGGCGGACAATATTTCGCCTGAGATCGGCACCCCTTCTAACGGGAAGGAAGCAGGTAAACTTTTCGTGATATCCGCCCTGATAATATCGCCACGCACAAAAACTTGATCGAAAAATACCGCAATATAGGAACTGCTAAACTAATGAAAATACGACAGTTTTCGTATAGTTTAGAATGAATCCAGAGTTCACTTTCGGATATCCTCGGAGGTTTTTCTTGACAGTGGGTGTCCTGTTTTGGTTTAAGAACGAAAACAACGTGTTGCGTCATACAGGCAGTCGATCATGCTGGTTTGCAGCTGCAATTACATCACCGACCACGATATCCGGGACGTCATTAACGAGCTCCTCGATGAGGACTGTTGGCAGCTTATCGTTCCGGCAAAAGTGTATCATGCCATGGAAAAACGTGGCCGCTGCTGCGGCTGTTTCCCGACTGTCGTCGACCTGATCATACAGACAACTGAAGAATATCACGCCCGTCGCCACTCGACGGAAGCAGATGTTTTTGATTTTATGTCCCGCTTGAAGCGATTCCATGAAGAGAACAGGAGAGCGGACATTGAAAGGCGACACAAGAGTCATCGAGCGGCTTAACGAAGCCCTTTTTCTAGAACTCGGTGCGGTAAACCAGTATTGGCTTCACTACCGACTTCTGAATGACTGGGGCTACACCAAGCTTGCAAAGAAGGAGCGTGCGGAATCCATCGAAGAGATGCAGCACGCCGACAAGATCATCGATCGTATCATTTTCCTGGAAGGCCATCCCAACCTCCAGACCCTGGCTCCCCTGCGCATCGGTCAGAACGTCAAGGAAGTGCTCGAAGCCGATCTGGCGGGCGAATATGACGCACGGACATCCTACAAGAAATCGCGCGACATCTGTTCCGAGGCCGGAGACTATGTCTCGATGAAGCTGTTCGAAGCCCTGCTGATCGACGAGGAAGGTCACATCGACTTCCTTGAGACCCAGCTCGAACTGCTCGGCAAGATCGGTGCGGAAAAATACGGCCAGCTCAACGCCGATTCCGCCAACGAAGCAGAATAAGCTTTCGCAATCGACCAAAGAAAAGGCGGCCAGTGGCCGCCTTTTTTATTACTTGCCGGCAAGGTGCCGGAATTCCGCAACCACTTTCTCGTAGACCGCGCGCTTGAAGGGCACGATGAGCTCTGGCAGGCTTTCCATCGGCTTCCAGTCCCAGGCGTCGAATTCAGCCGTATGCCCTGTTGGAGGTGGGTCGATCTGGATTTCGCTTTCGTCGCCATCGAAACGGAAGGCAAACCAGCGTTGCGCCTGCCCGCGATACTTGCCTCTCAGGCCGATGCCGATCAGTTCGGGCGGCAGATCATAATGGATCCAGTCGCTCGCTTCCGCCAGCAACGTCACCGTTTTCATCCCCGTCTCTTCGTAAAGTTCGCGAATGGCGGCCGTCAAAGGCCGTTCACCGTCATCGATGCCGCCCTGCGGCATCTGCCACAATTGCGGTGAACCGCCATATTCCGAATTGCCTTCCCTGATGCGCCGGCCGGCCCAGACAAGGCCTTCGGCGTTCAGAACCATAATCCCCGCACAGGGACGGTAAGGCAAATCTTCTGCTTTGATTGTCATTGGAAACCCGCACTGTCTGCGCGCCGAAAAGGCGCTAAGGAATGGCCGCGCAGAAGGTTTACTGCCCCGCCTGCTGCGAAACAAGCGCAGAAACACCAACGATCTCAATACCGCGACCGCCCGCTTCCCGCGACCACTTCGAGATTGCAGCGATGCTTTCGTCGAAAGCCGAGGCAACGCCGATCGCCTGACCGTTACGTCGCGCGATCCGCTCCAATTCGTCCAGCTTGCGCAGGATAGTGGCTTCGGTGACCTCACCGTCAAGCAGAACATCGGCAAAGCCCTGCGGCGCGGAAATGGCTTTGGCAATCCCGCCGCTCAGCGACTGCGCCGAAGAGGCATCGTCCAGAAAAAGCAGCCCGCGCTTGCCGATATCGCGCATGACCGGCTCGAGCGCCGCCTGCTCGGAAAGGAAACGCCCGCCGAGATAATTCATGATGCCAGTATAATTGGTAATCTTCGCCATGGAGCGATGCAGCCGGTCGATATTGACCTTCGCCGGATCGCCCGCCAGTAGCGTGTCCGGGCCGGGATTGGTGCCGGGATACCCGAAGGGCTCCAGCGGTATCTGGAGAAGGATTTCATGCCCCTCACGGCGTGCTTCCTGCATCCAGCGCTGCAGGCTGTTGCCGCTTGCAGCAAAACCGAGCGTCACCTCCGGCGGCAGTTCCCGGATCGCCTTTTGCGAACCCGTCTGGCTGAGGCCGAGACCACCGACCACGATCGCCACCCGGGTGCCGCGTGCGCCGGACCATGGCCGGGCATATTGCTCCATCGGCCGCAAACCATCGGCACCGACGACGGGCAATCTGCCAAATGCGGTTTCTTCCAGCAATGCATCATTCGGCCGCGTGGCCATGCGCGGATCCTGACCGTAGGTCTGGCCGCTCATCAGCACCGGTCCGTCGCTGTCACGGGGGCGAGGAGAATAGACCGATACCACATTGCCATCCGGCATCGTCGCCCGATTTATATTGGCGCCGGAGCGGCCGCTTTCCGGCTTCAGACCAGCCGTGTCGTTGGGATCCGGCACATCGGCTGCTGCTGTTTTCGGAGCATCTTCGGGGAGCTGGGGCTGGGTGTCCGGCCCGGAAGCCGTCTTCTGCAGATTGCCGGGCGACAGGGCCGTATAGACGGAAAGCCCGCCGATCGTCAGAACTGCAAGCGCGGACAGAACCATAATGACGGAAAAGCGCCGGTTGATACCGGCGCTTTTTTTCTGTCGACCCAGAAGCGGTTTTCGCAGGTCAGAAGGCAATGAACGATCCGTCCAAACGGTTAGGCAATCGAGAAAATGCGCCGGCTGGCCGGCGCATCCATCTTACTGCTTGTTGACCACAGCCTTGTCCGGGTTCGGCGGGAACGACGGATCGGTCTTGGCACCGCGCAACAGGTCCAGCGCATAATTCAGCTGGATATCGTCCTTGGCTTCCGGCGGAACGTAAGCGGAAGAACCCGAACCTTCGTCAGTTTCGCTCTGGCCCTTGATATGGCCGGTCAGGCTGGATTCACCTTCGGTCGTGACACGACCCTGCAATTCCGGCGGCAGCGGCTGTTCGACCTTGATATCAGGCGTAATGCCCGTGCCCTGGATCGATTTGCCAGACGGCGTGTAATAAAGCGCCGTGGTCAGACGCAGCGCGCCGGCCTCGCCGAGCGGGATGATCGTCTGGACCGAACCCTTGCCGAAGGAGCGCGTGCCGACCACAGTCGCGCGACGCAGATCCTGCAGCGCACCGGCGACGATTTCAGACGCCGAAGCAGAGCCACCGTTGATGAGCACGATAACCGGCTTGCCATCGGTCAGATCGCCAGCCGTTGCATTGAAGCGACGGGTCTCGTCCGGGTTACGGCCACGGGTCGAAACGACTTCGCCACGCTGGAGGAAGGCGTCGGAAACATTGATCGCCTGATCGAGCAGACCACCGGGGTTGAGACGCAGATCGAGCACGTAGCCCTTCAGCTTGTCAGCCGGCACATCCGTCTTGATCTTCTTGATCGCCTTTTCGAGATCGTCATAGGTCTTCTCGGTAAATGAGATGACGCGGAGATAACCGACATCGCCCTCGACACGGGACTTAACCGCGCGTACGGCAATGACATCACGCATGACGGTGAATTCGAGCGGTTTGTCGGCGCCCTGGCGGATGATCGTCAGCTTGATCGGCGTCTTGACCGCGCCGCGCATCTTCTCGACCGCCTGCTCCAGCTTCAGACCGCGAACCGGCGTACCGTCGATTTCCGAAATATAGTCGCCGGCAAGAATGCCTGCGCGCGAAGCCGGCGTGTCGTCCATCGGCGAGATGACTTTGACCAGTTCATTTTCCATGGTCACTTCGATGCCGAGACCGCCGAACTCACCCTTGGTCTGGGTGCGCATGTCGTTGGCGTCCTTGGCATTCATGAAGCTCGAATGCGGATCAAGCGAGCTGAGCATGCCGTTGATGGCATTTTCGACCAGCTTCTCGTCATCCGGCGGCGTCACATATTGCGCACGCACACGTTCGAACACGTCGCCAAAGATTGACAGTTCCTTATAGGTCGAAGGCCCGGCCGCCTGTGCCGGCATGCTCGCCGAATAAATCACACTCATCGCCGTGGCGCCCATAAGCCCACCGATAAGGAGAAGCGAAACCTTACGAATCATTGTGCGCCCTTCCGGTATTTTTTGCGGTCCACCAAGGTTGGGAATCAACCGGCACACCATCTTTCCTGAACTCAATGTAGAGCGTTGGCCGGTCGGTTTCCAGCGCCAATGCTGCTGCACTCGCTACTCTTTTTGCACCCATGGAGGCGATTGGCTCTCCGGAGAACACAAACATTCCCTGTCGTGTCCTCACATTGTCCATTCCCGTCATGACCACATGGTATCCGTCACCCGTATTGAGGATGATCATTCGGCCGTAACTGCGAAAATCTCCGGCAAATACAACAAAGCCGTCTGCGGGTGCCGTCACGATGGCCTCAGGCCCGGTCGCGACGACAATTCCCTTGGAAAAGTGGCCCGTACCATCCGCATCGCCGAACCGGCGCAACACATCTCCAGCCACCGGCAGGTCCAGCTTTGCCTTCAAACTCGCGAAGGGATATGCGGGCGCAATACGGTTTTTATCGGGCATTCCCGCCTCGGCTGCGGCACGCTCCTTCTCACGTTCCGCTTCGGAAAGACGGGCCACGCGCTGCTCTTCCGCACGCGCCCTTTCCATAGCTTCCCGCACCGAACTGATCTCACTTTCAAGCGAACCGACCAGACCCTCGAGGCTGGTCGCCTTGCTTGCAAGCTCCTCGGATCGCTTGCGTTCCGCCTCCAGCGCCGCGGCCGTCTGCGAATTTCTGCGGTCGTTTTCAGCAAGCAGCAGGTCGAGGCGTTTTTCCTCTTCCAGACTTGCCGTCATCATACCCGTAAGATCGTCCTTTTCGCGAGCGATTGCCTGCCTGACGTCGGTCAATTCTTTGAGAGCAGAAACCAGCTTGTCGGTCTCACCGCGAATGCCGGGCACGACGGCGCCGAGAAGAATGGCGCTGCGCACCGAAGCCAGCGCATCATCAGGCGAAACGAGAAGGGCGGGGGGAGGGTTTCTGCCCATACGCTGCAGCGCCGCCAGAACCTCCGCCAGCACACCACGCCTCTCGCGCAGGGATGCCTTGACGCCATCTTCGCGGACCGAAAGCTTGGCCAGACGATCCTCGCCATCGCTGATCTTGGTTTCCAGTGCCTTGCGGCGCGCAGCCGACGCGATCAGCTCGTCGCGGATACGGGCGCTATCCTGATTAAGGGAAGCAATGCTTTCCTCGAGATTTCGCGTCTTGTCCTCCGAAAGTCCGATGCTGTCGACCAGCTCTTCCAGATCCTGGCGGTTCTGATCACGGCGCTTTTCCAGCGTCTGAAGCGCCTCCGGCGACGAATCACCCTCACCAGCAGGCGCGGCACCCGCATCATCGCGCGAAAAGGCGCGTTCAACGGGGGAAATCCCCAGGACAAGGACAGCGAAAACCGCGCCCGCAAGGGCAGCGTGGCGTTTTCGTTGAGACCTCTTGTCCATTTGAACTTTCTTTGATGCCGAAGCAGGAGCGCCGATACTAGGGATTTTGCCCCAATCTTCCAAGAGGCCAGAAACAGGCTGGCTGCAAAGCCTTCCACGCCTTTCCGTCTCGCGAAGCTTCATGTTGAAATTGAGACAATTTTCCACATGAAGATCACGCTCAAACGCGATGATAGGGATGACCGGAGAGGATGGTGACGGCGCGGTAAAGCTGTTCGGCGATCAGAATACGAACGATCTGGTGCGGCCATGTGAGCTTGCCGAGATTAAGAACGGCCGCCGCTCTGTCGTAAAGTGCAGGATCTAGGCCGTCGGCGCCACCAATCGCGATCACGAGGTCGCGCTTGCCGCTATCACGCAGATCGCCAAAAAACGAGGCAAAGGCCGGGCTATCCAGCGCCTTGCCGCGCTCGTCCAGCAGCACGAGCACGGTACCATCAGCCAGATGTTTTTCCAGCATCGCCGCTTCTTCGCGCTTGCGCGTCTCCGCGTTCGATGCCCGGCTTTCCGCGACCTCGATCACGCGCGAAAACTCCAACCCGATCGCCGGGCCGGTTTTGGCAAGGCGTTCGATATAACGGGTCGCAAGATCCTTTTCCGGGCCGGATTTCAGCCGTCCCACCGCAAAAATCGAAATCCGCATCGCAAACCTGCATCCATCGTGACCCAACAGGGTCACGCTCTTAACAGCATAGCCTACGGATTCCTATGCGGCCGGCTTTCTTTCCGACCACACACATCGACCCGAAATCAAAAATGATATTCGGGAGGCCCGATGTGCGACGTCAAAGGCTCACCGCATCAATGCAGCGTGTCTTCCGGCATTTCCGGCGTCGCCCACATTTTTTCAATATTGTAGAAGACACGGATTTCCGGACGGAACACATGAACGATGATATCGCCGGTATCGATCAGCACCCAATCTCCGGTCTCGAGACCTTCGACGCGGGCGCTTCCAAACCCTTCATCCTTCATATCCTTGAGAAGATGCTCGCAGATCGCCGAGACATGCCTGTTCGATCGCCCGGAGACCACCACCATGTAGTCCGCAAGCGCCGATTTTCCGGCAATGTCGAGAGATACGATATCTTCAGCCTTGGAGTCCTCGAGGCTCGCGAGGACGGTTTCGAGGGCGTGGTCGGCGGCATCGGCGCCACTGTCCTGACCCTTCGGGATAGCAACAAATGCTCTTCCCTTGGCGTGTACTGTTGTCAGAGGTTTTCCCTTTCCAAGAATGACAAAACAGGCACTGGCGACGCGAATCTGTGCGTCACCAGATTAAGGTGGCACCAAAGCATTAACTTTTCAAGATATGGAGCCTTCAACGGCTGTCGCATACATCATTTGTGATTATTGCGGAGCGCCGTCGAACTGAGCGTGGAACGCGGTCCATGGATAAAGACCCAGGCAGGCGCCTTTTTTTTCCACAAAACACCCGCATCATCCTCATCGATCCGCGCCTGGCTATAGGCCTGCGCCATGGTGGAGGAGAGGTAGGAGAGGGTGGAACCCGGCCGGTCGATCACCGCAATCGGAAAGGTCTCGGCGATCCTTCGCCATTGTTGCCAGCGATGGAAGCTTTTCAGATTGTCGGCTCCCATGATCCAGATGAAGCGAACATGCGGATTTTTTGCTTTCACCTTGGCAAGCGTATTGGCCGTGTAGCTGATCCCCAGCGATTTTTCAAAAGCCGTCACCTTGATGCGGGGATCGCTGACAAGCCTTTCGCAGGCAGCGATACGATCCTCCAGAGACGCCAGTTCCGAGCGGCTTTTCAGCGGATTGCCTGGCGTCACCATCCACCAGAGCTGGTCTAGACCCAGCCTGCGAAGCGCTATTTCGGCAACAAGGGCATGGCCGGCATGCGGCGGATTGAAGGAGCCGCCAAACAGCCCGACGACCATGCCGCGCTCCGCATGCGGCATGGTGAGATAACGTCTGTCGAGGCGTGTTTCGACCAGCAACTATCAGGTCCGCGTCTGACCGGTGCCATGCACGCGGTATTTGAACGAGGTGAGCTGCTCGACACCAACAGGGCCGCGTGCATGCATCTTGCCAGTGGCGATGCCGATTTCCGCACCCATGCCAAATTCACCGCCATCGGCAAATTGCGTGGAAGCGTTATGCAGCAGAATGGCCGAATCGAGTTCGTTGAAGAAACGCTCGACCACCGCTGGGTCCTCGGCGATCACCGCCTCCGTGTGGTTGGACGAATAGGTGCTGATATGGTCGATCGCGCCGGAAATACCGTCCACGACAGCAACCGAAATGATCGCATCGAGATATTCGGTGCGCCAGTCATCTTCCGTTGCGGCTTTCAAGCCCTCGACAACATTACGCACGGCCTGCGAACCGCGCACTTCACAACCGGCCTCGATCAGGCCCTTGACGAGCGGTTCAAGATGCGTGGCAACAACAGCGGCATCCACCAGCAGCGTTTCCGCCGCGCCGCAAATGCCGGTGCGGCGCATCTTGGCATTCACGACGATGCGTTTCGCCATCTCGAGATCGGCCGATCCGTCGACATAGATATGGCAAATACCTTCCAGATGCGCAAAGACCGGAACCCGCGCCTCAGACTGCACCCGCGCAACCAGGCTTTTGCCGCCGCGCGGCACAATCACATCAACCGTGCCATTCAATCCACCAAGAAGCGCGCCCACGGCAGCGCGGTCGGTGACCGGCACTAGCTGAATAGCGTGCTCGGGAAGACCGGCGATCTTCAGGCCCTCGACGAGGCAGGCATGGATAGCACGCGATGAATGTTGCGAATCCGAGCCGCCGCGCAGGATGACCGCATTGCCCGCCTTGAGGCAGAGCGCGCCGGCATCTGCAGTCACATTCGGGCGGCTCTCGTAAATCACGCCGATGACGCCAAGCGGCGTGCGCACGCGCTCGATCTTCAGACCGTTCGGGCGATCCCAGGCGGCAATAACTTCGCCAACCGGATCAGGCAGCGCGGCAACCGAGCGGATGCCTTCGGCGATGCCGGCGATCCGCGCATCGTCAAGCGTAAGCCTGTCGATGAAGGAAGCGGCAAGTCCGCTATTATCCGCCGCCGCCAGATCTTTCCTGTTGGCGGCAAGGATCGTTTCCCTCGACGCCTCGATGGCGGACGCCATGGCGAGAAGCGCACGGTTTTTCTGATCCGTACCTGCGATGGACAACGGTCGCGAAGCAGCTTTTGCCTGTGCACCGATGGTCATCATCAGTGCATCAATATCATGGCTCTGCTTCACGGCCTGTTCAGGCATGGACCTCATCCTTTTCAGTATTTTTAACTTTCACGGCGGCACCCGTCATTACCAGATCGTCCCGATGGATCATCGCCGCACGCCCGACATAGCCAAGTATCGCCTCGATCTCGTTGGACTTGTGACCGATGATAAGACGCGCCTCTTCCGCATCGTAGCCTGCAAGGCCGCGCGCGACCTCTCGGCCCTCAACACCGATGATGGCAATCGCATCGCCGCGTCCAAAATTGCCCTTCACCACCCGCACGCCCGCGGGAAGCAGGCTTTTACCGGCATAGAGCGCTTTTTCCGCACCCGCATCCACATGAATCTCACCTGCCGGCTGCAACTGACCGGCAATCCAGGTCTTTCGCGCCGTCACCGGTGTGCCTGATGGCGCAAACCACGAGGAGCGGGCGCCGTTTTCGATGGCCTTCAACGGATTGAGCGTCTTGCCGGAAGCGATGATCATGCCGCAGCCTGCAGCGGTCGCGATCTTGCCAGCATCGATCTTGGTGCGCATGCCGCCGCGTGAAAGCTCGGAAGCCGCACCGCCTGCCATGGCCTCAATCTCGGGCGTAATATCTGCAATCGTCTCAAGGAACTTCGCATCCGGATCAAGATGCGGCGGAGCCGTATAAAGCCCGTCAATATCAGACAACAATACCAGAAGATCGGCACCGGTCATGGTGGCCACGCGGGCGGCCAGACGGTCATTGTCGCCGTAGCGGATTTCGGTGGTTGCCACCGTGTCGTTTTCATTGATGATCGGAATAGCACCGATCTTCAGCAGCTGGTTGATGGTGGCGCGCGCATTGAGGTAACGGCGGCGCTCCTCGGTGTCGGACAGCGTGAGCAGAATCTGGCCAGCAACGATCTCATGCCGCGACAGGCTTTCCGACCATGCCCGCGCCAGAGCGATCTGGCCAACGGCCGCCGCTGCCTGGCTTTCCTCCAGCTTCAATGCGCCGGAGGGCAGACCGAGCACCGTGCGGCCGAGCGCGATGGCACCAGAAGACACCACCTGAACATCTGCGCCGTTTTTCTTCAGCGCAGCGATGTCCTCGCAAATGGCGTCAAGCCAATCTTTCTTCAGCCCGCTTTTCCGGTCCACCAGAAGTGCCGAACCGATCTTGATGACGATCCGGTGGTGGCTACCCAGCGGTTTGCGGGTGAGGCTCATAGGCGATCGTCCTCTTCCTCGGCCTCGCTATCCACAGGCATTGAGCGGTCGGGAAGGGCGGTCTCGCCGCCATTGCTTGCCGAGACGATGATATCGCGAAGGGCGCGCAGCGCCTCCGTCATACCAATGTGGGCAGCGGCAGACAGAAGGAGCGGAGGACGGCCGCAGGCCTTTTCCAGTTCTTTTGCCTTCTTTTTCAGTTCTTTTTCGTCCAGCACGTCGATTTGCGACAGCGCCACGATTTCCGGCTTGTCGGTCAAGCCGCCACCATAGGCATCCAGTTCGGCCTTGACAGTCTTATAGGCCTGCCCGACCTTTTCTTCCTGCGCGGAGACGAGATGCAGAAGCACACGGGTGCGCTCCACGTGGCCGAGGAAACGGTCGCCGATGCCCACACCCTCATGCGCGCCTTCGATCAGGCCGGGAATATCGGCCAGCACGAATTCACGGCCGTCAATGGTCGCGACGCCGAGATTCGGATGCAGGGTCGTGAATGGATAATTGGCGATCTTCGGCCGCGCGCGCGTCACGGTCGCGAGGAATGTCGACTTACCTGCATTCGGCAGACCTACGAGACCGGCGTCAGCGATCAGCTTCAGGCGAAGCCAGAGCGTCTTTTCTTCGCCCGCAAGGCCCGGATTGGCATGGGTCGGCGCCTGATTGGTCGAAGACTTGAAATAGGCGTTGCCGAAACCGCCGTTACCGCCAGCGGCAAGACGAAAACGCTGGCCTTCCTTTGTCAGGTCGACGATCAGCGTCTCGTTGTCTTCCTCGAAAATCTGCGTGCCGACAGGCACTTTCAGAACCACGTCGGAACCCTTGGCGCCGGTGCGGGTCTTACCCATGCCGTGCTGTCCGATCGAGGCCTTGAAATGCTGCTGGAAGCGGAAGTCGATCAGCGTGTTGAGACCGTTGACCACCTCGATCCAGACGTCGCCGCCGCGTCCGCCATCGCCGCCATCAGGGCCGCCGAACTCGATGAATTTTTCGCGTCGGAAGGAAACGGCGCCCGCGCCGCCATCACCGGACTTGATATAGATTTTTGCTTCATCGAGAAATTTCATCGGACTGCCGTTCTGTCGGTTTGCGGGCACATCAGCTCAAGGCGTTGTGCCAAACAAAAATATCGTCGTTTCGAATACAAGCGCTTCTCCACAAGGTCAAAGACTATCGTGCGGGAAGCGCCTGCGTGAGACAAGGCCGGTTTGCGGCAACCGGCCTTGTTTTGATTGTCAGCGGTGCTGCGGAACGAAATCCTCAGCCGTGATCGCCGTATCGATATGCGCCACCATCGCAGCACGCGCCGTGGCGTAAATCTGGTGGCAGCCGGTCACCCGGAAGCCCAGTTTTTCCTGCACGCGCAGCGAAGCCGGATTATCCGCAAACACACCGGAATGGAGAACCACACCGGGCATGCGGCGGAAGAACCGCTCGACCACGGCGGCCACCGCCTCGGTCATGTAACCCTTGCCCCAGTAGAACCGGTTCAGCCAGTAGCCGAGATGCCACTCGCCATGCCGCAATTCGACCGAGACGACGCCTATCAGGGTATCGTCACCGCTTGTGATGGCGAAATCCCAATCGGGCAGCGTGCCTGAAGTGCGCAGGACCAGCCATTCCAGCGCATCCTGTCGATGATAGGGCGCGGGAACACGGGCCAGCATCCTGGTCACGGCAAAATCGCCAAGCGATTCCGCAATGCTGCCAGCATCGGAAAGCCGCTGCGGACGCAGCACCAGACGCGACGTCTCGATGACAGGGCAGGGGCCGGGCGGCGCGACCGTCGCAGTTGCACGGTGACGGGTAAGCTCGATCGTGCTCATCCCATGTCCCCCCAGCTCTTCAGCGAAACCCAGGTCTTGCGGTCCAGCCTGTACCATTCTACCGGTACCATGCCACCCAATGCCAGCGAACCGACCATGCCGGAGCCCTGGAACTGGAAACCGCACTTCTGGATGACCCGGCGCGAGGGGATGTTGGTGACCCGGCAGCGGGCATCGATCTGGTCGATTTCACGCGTGCGGAAGGCCATGTCGATCAGCGCATGCGTGGCTTCGGTCATGTAGCCCCGGTTCCAGTAGGGTTCCCCCAGCCAGTAACCGATTTCCAGCGTCTTTTCGTCTTCCTGCGGTTCAAGCGCGCAGCAACCCAGAAACTCGCCATTGTCCATGCGGGTAATCGCATAGACGCACTTGCCGATCTCGCCAGCATTGGTGCGTCGCACGAAGTCCGCGGCGTCTTTGGCCGTGTACGGGTGCGGCATACGCGACACCATGGTCGCGATATTGGCATTGTTGGCAAGATGGGCAAGGGCGTCGATGTCTTCTTCGTGAGGCTTGCGTAAAACCAGCCTCTGCGACAGTAAAACGGGGCAATCGCTCCTCGACCGATCGGGCCTCGGCCGCTCTTCGGGTGACCGTGATTGGTCAACCCTCAACAATTCAGCTTGCATGGTTCAGTCCCTCCTGGGAGTTAAAGAAAAAGGGGAGTTGGGTGGTACCCCATCTCCCCTGTTTTCTTGACTGAACCTGATACGTCTCAGCCGGGTCGATGGGACACCGGCTGCATATGACGCTTACCGGCTTATTCTGCGGCTTCCGCTTTCGGGGCCACGGATACGAATACGCGGCCGTTGGCCTTCGTACGGAAGTTCACGTTACCTGCGGTCAGTGCGAAAATCGTGTGGTCCTTGCCGATGCCAACGTTGGCGCCCGGATGCCACTGGGTTCCGCGCTGACGCAGAATAATGTTGCCTGGAATGACAGCTTCGCCGCCGAACTTCTTTACGCCAAGGCGCTTGGATTCGGAATCGCGACCGTTACGCGATGAACCGCCAGCTTTTTTGTGTGCCATTGGAGTTCTCCTTTAAACCTTGTTTCCCGTGTCGCGCCTATCAGGCAGCAACGATGTCCGTGATGCGGACGACAGTGTGATGCTGACGATGGCCGCGCGAACGCTTGGAGTTCTGACGACGACGCTTCTTGAAGGCGATGACCTTCTTGCCGCGATTGTGCTCGACAACTTCAGCCTTGACGATGGCACCCTTGACAAAGGGAGCACCGAACTGAGCGTCGGCGCCTTCGCCGATCACGAGAACTTCGGTGAATTCTACGGTTGCGCCTGCCTCTGCTTCCAGCTTTTCGATGGTCAGCACGGCATCGGCCGCTACGCGGTACTGCTTACCGCCGGTCTTGATGACTGCGAACATTTGTTATCCTTTCATGTTCGTTCCGGCTCTGCCCGCCAAAGCAAGCTGGCCGTCTTTTTATCAGTCGGAGTAGCGGAAATCCGTCAGGACTGAATGCCCTTTTGAAAGTCTGCCGGTGAAGCCGCCTTTGAGGGGCGGAATAAACAGAAGGCGCAATACGCCATCAATTTGGGTGCGAATTACGCGAGACATCAGTTTATGTCAAGATGACGGATGTTTGAAAAGTAACTCTAACGCCAAGAATTTCATGCTTTTTTGGCAAGCGAAGCAGTCAGGTCTCGAAATTTGCGCAGCAAGTGTTTATATGGGCCTTCAACAAGGAGCAGAAATGGCCCGCATAGACCAGACCGACGATTGGCGGGACCGCCATGCGCCGACACTTTCCGCCTTCGAGTCGCTTGCGATCGAGGCATATGGCCACCTGCCAGAAGAATTCCGTGCGTTGACCAAGGATCTCGTCATCGAGATCTCGGATTTCCCGACAGACGAAGTGTTCGAGGACATGGCGCTCGAAACACCGTTCGACCTGTTGGGATTGTTCGAGGGGCGCGGTATCTCCGAACGTTTCACCATGGAAACCGGCGAGATGGTGAACCGCATCACGCTTTATCGCCGCCCCATTCTCGACTATTGGGCCGAGAATGAGGAAACGCTGGGCGACATCATCACCCATGTCCTCATCCACGAGATCGGCCATCACTTCGGCCTGTCGGATGACGACATGGAGCGGATCGAGGAAAGCGCCGACGAGGCCGCGGCGGAGCGCTGAGCCCGCCGACAGCCACGCTTCTTATTGCTCGCCGAGCTTCATATCCGGGTGGTATTCCTTGCCCTCGACCACCTTGGTCACGGCCTGGCCGCAATGCATGACGCCGCTTGCGGCGTTGAAGGCGTAGCTGGGTGAACCGGCAAGTTCCCACCCCTTGTTCAGAGCTTCGGTGACCCGGTGACAGAACTTCGCGTCATCGGGACCTGTAATGAAACGATAGACCTTCACGTCTTTTGCGCCTTTCGTTGTGCGATGATATCGGCCATGGCGACCAGCCTTTCGGCTTGGCTCACATGCAGCCGTTCGATCATCCGCCCGTTCATGTTGATGACGTTCAATTCCACAGATTCGGGTTTTGCGAAAGCGTCAATAATCGCCCTGGCTTCAGCGACAGCGGCCTCATCGGGGCCGAAGTGACGATTGGCGGGCTCGATCTGGGCCGGGTGGATCAGCATCTTGCCATCGAAGCCCATGGCGTGGCCCTGCTCGCACTCGGTGCCAAAAGCCGCGATATCGCGAAAATCATTCGACACGCTATCGATGACATCAAGCCCATAGGCGCGGGCGGCAAGCACCACCTGCATCATCCATGGCACGAGGTAGGTTCGCCCGGGCACGGAAGGAACCCGTGTCTCCTTGCGCAGATCGTTCAGTCCGAGGACGAAAGCGGCAAGCCGTCCATCCGGCGTATGGGCAGCGTCAGCAATGGACGCTGCGTTCAACACACCGAGCGGCGTCTCGATCATCGCCCAGATTTTCAAGCCCTGGGGCGCATCGGCCTCCGCCAGAAGGTCGGCCACATCGTTAATATCGGCGGGCTGCTCTACCTTCGGTAATAATACCGCATCCGGCCGGCAGGAAAGCACGAGCTTTAAATCCTCCATACCATCCGGCGTTGACAGCGGATTGATACGGATAATGATCTCGCGTCCCGCAAAGGGCGCATCCGAAAACAGCCTGCCCAGGTTCTCTCGCGCCGCGCCCTTCACATCGGGTGCAACGGAATCCTCCAGATCGAGAATAACCCCATCGCAATCGAGATCGCGGATTTTTTCGAGCGCCCTGACATTGATGGCCGGAACCGACAGCAGCGAACGGCGCGGTCTCACAGGAATATTTTCGAAAAAATTAGTCATGCCGCACTTGTGTCAAGCTTTTGTGACATCTGCAACACGACAATCCACTGAATCCTCTTGCAAGCCGGAAGAAGAAGGCCCACATTCGTCTGGAAAGAAAGGTTGAATCATGCAAGGCATCCGTTCATTTTTCATTGCCGCATCCGGCATCGCACTTCTGGCTTTGGTGGCTCTTTTTACCGCCTCGCTTACGGTCGCTTTTATCGGCGTGCTCGCCGTTCTCAGCGCTGCCCGTCTGCTTTCGGCGCGTATGAAGCCGGCACCCATTCCGGTCAAGACCCGCAACCAGCGTGATATGCGCGTCTGGAACGACGGCAAAGGCACGATCATCGATCTCTGAGATCGTTAAACCTGTCAAAATGCGAGAACGCTGCACGCGGCGTACCGGAGAATGCGGGTTTGCGCTTCTAAAGCGATCCGTTTTGCAGTATTTCCCGACAGAAAATATCCGGCGGGCTTCAGTCCACGCCGGATTTTGTGACCAGGGAAACACGGGAAGCGACAGATGGAAAAATTCACCAAGCTGACGGGCGTTGCTGCGCCCATGCCGGTCGTCAATATCGACACCGACATGATCATTCCCAAAGACTATCTGAAGACCATCAAGCGCACGGGTCTTGGCACCGGCCTTTTTGCCGAGTCGCGTTATCTCGAAGATGGCTCGCCCAATCCCGATTTTGTGCTGAACAAGCCCGCTTACCAGAACGCCCAGATCCTCGTCGCGGGCGATAATTTTGGCTGCGGCTCTTCGCGCGAACATGCACCATGGGCGCTTCTCGATTTCGGCATCCGCTGCGTGATCTCCACCAGCTTCGCCGATATCTTTTATAACAACTGTTTCAAGAACGGCATTCTGCCTGTCGTCGTAAGCCCCGAGAATCTCGAAAAGCTGCTGGACGACGCCTCGCGCGGCTCGAACGCCGTTCTGTCCATCGATCTGGAACGTCAGGAAATCAGCGGCCCTGATGGCGGCACGATCACCTTCGAGATCGATGAATTCAAGCGCCATTGCATGCTGAACGGCCTCGACGACATCGGCCTGACACTGGAGCATTCCGGCGCCATCGACACGTTCGAAAAGGCAAATGCCTCGGTCCGCCCCTGGGCCTGACCGCACTTCTATCCTCTTTTAAAAGCCGATCCCGTACAAAACCGTACCGGATCGGCTTTTGCTTTGCTTGAAAAGCCGTTGAGGCGGGGATAAGAAGCCCCCGATCCCGTTCGGCTGGCGATAGACTTGTGAGGCGGCAGGACGGAAACGAGTTTGACGCCGCGCTCGCCGCAATCGAAAACCCTTCATGATGGTTTCCGGCGCGCCGCCCAAGGAGGGTTCTCATGACAGTCCGCACGCTTTTCCTTCTGCCCGGTGACGGTATCGGCCCCGAGGCCATGGCCGAAGTCCGCAAGCTGATCGACTATATGAACAGCGCGAAAAATGCCGGCTTCACCACGCAGGAAGGTCTGGTCGGCGGCTCCGCTTATGATGCCCATGGCGTCGCGATTTCCGACGCAGATATGGAAAAGGCCCTTGCCGCCGATGCGATCCTGTTTGGCGCCGTGGGCGGCCCGAAGTGGGATGGCGTTCTCTACGAACACCGCCCGGAAGCCGGCCTGCTTCGCCTGCGCAAGGATCTCGAACTTTTCGCCAACCTGCGCCCCGCCATCTGCTACCCGGCACTTGCCGAAGCCTCCTCACTGAAGCCGGAGCTGGTAGAGGGTCTCGATATCCTCATCGTCCGCGAACTGACGGGCGGTGTCTATTTCGGCGAGCCCAAGCAGATCATCGACCTCGGCAACGGCCAGAAGCGCGGTATCGACACGCAGATCTACGACACCTTCGAGATCGAGCGCATCGCCAGCGTCGCTTTCGAACTGGCACGCACGCGCGATAACCGCGTCTGCTCCATGGAGAAGCGCAACGTCATGAAATCTGGCGTTTTGTGGAACCAGGTTGTCACCGAAACCCACGCTGCGAAATACAAGGACGTTCAGCTGGAGCATATGCTGGCCGATGCTGGCGGCATGCAGCTGGTGCGCAAGCCCAAGCAGTTCGACGTGATCGTGACCGACAACCTCTTCGGCGACATGCTTTCCGACGTCGCTGCCATGCTGACGGGCTCGCTCGGCATGCTGCCGTCGGCATCGCTTGGTGCACCGGATGCCAAGACCGGCAAGCGCAAGGCCATGTACGAGCCGGTGCACGGTTCGGCACCTGACATTGCCGGCAAGGGCATCGCCAACCCCATTGCCATGATCGCGTCCTTCGCCATGTGCCTGCGCTATTCGTTCAATATGGTCGATGAGGCAACGAAGCTCGAAACTGCAATTGCGAACGTGCTCGACAAGGGCATCCGCACCGCCGACATCATGTCCGACGGTTCCCGGCAGGTCAGCACCTCCGAAATGGGTGACGCGGTTCTCGCAGAATTCAAGGCGCTTTCGGCGTAACGCTGACAGCAACCGGTTGGGCAGGCGGCACGGTCGCTTGCCCATCTTCCTTTGGCAAAAGATGTTCATATCTTTTGTCAGTCAGCGTCTTCAAAAAGGCGACGATGGCGTCCACACGCTTGTCGTCCAGCGCCGGTGCGGAAGTCAGCTCTGTCATGGCGATATTATCAGGCACTTCCGGCGCATCCCAGGTTTTACCCGTTTCAGGGTTGATCTGCCGGCTGGGTTTCTTGCTTTTGTATTTCACGTAAAACAGCACCACCGTGCGCAGATCCTTAAACACGCCATTGTGCATGTAGGGACCAGTGACAGCGACGTTGCGAAGGGTAGGCACCTTGAACTTGCCGCGCTGAGCCGGATCGCCGGCCACGGCGGGATTTTGTGCCAATCCGAGATCGACCGCATCCGGCTTGGAGCCGTTGGCTGCCCTGACCGACGTGTTGGCCGGAACACCGATGTTGAAATATTTGTGGTTGGTGAAGAGGCCGTCTTCCAAACCCTTGGCGCCACGGATTTCATGGCAGGTATTGCAATTGGTGAACTGCGTCGAGGAGATCAGAACCCGGCCCAGCTCCTCCTGATCGGTCAGCTTTTCTTCGCCGCGCAGGAAACGGTCATACCTGGAATCGAAGGTGGAGAATTCATCGGAACGCTCGAAGCTTGCCAGCGCCTTGGTCATCGCAGCAAAGGCGCCTTCGTCACTCTGGAAAACATCGCTGCCGAACTGTGTGCCGAACGCCGCAACATAATCAGGGTTTTCCTTGAGCCGTTTGACGACAGAGGCTTTATCCGGCATGCCCATTTCGATCGGGTTGAGCGGTGGTCCACCCGCCTGGTCTTCCAGCAGGGAGGCACGACCATCCCAGAATTGCCCGCCGACATACTCTCCCGCAGCGTTCCTACCGAATGGCGGCGTGAACCGGGCATAGGCTGCAGTCGGCGCATTGCGGTCGCCCAGCGAAATCCCGTCATCGCCGAGAGAGACGTCCCGGCCGACCTTGTCGCTCTCGCGCGCATCGGAAAAACCCGCCGCCTGCATATGGCAGGTGGAACACGCCATCGTGCGGTTCATGGAGAGATTGGCATCATCGAACAGCGCCGCGCCGAGTTTTTCAAGCGTTGCATAATCTTCGCCGCCGTGAGCCTGCATTTGACCAGCACCGATCTCAAGCGGAACCGGTATCATGGCCATGGCAAGGGCGGCAGAAATGAATAGGCGCAGTCTTTTCATTGAAATAGCGTTTCGGAAACTCGGGACGACAGTGGTTATATAGCACTTACCTATCGCACCAGACTACAAACTTTCTCAGCCCGCTCCACTTTGACGCAACCCCGCATCCGGACGCCAAATTGCTTACCCGGCTTTGGCTATCGCGTGGAAGAAAGTGCCTGAAACAAGATCCCGCCTGCCACCGGAGGGGCCGAGCGGACGACCCTGTCCGTCGGCGATCTGAGCGAAAGGCTCATCGTGACCCGGATCGATAACACGCGCATAGTGAAACTCGTGGCCGCGCAGAACCTCGCCCGCTTTGCCCAGCGGCCCATCTGCCACAATTGCAGCCTGCCGGTAACCGAGGTTCATCTTACGCGTGGCGAAACTGGTGGCATGTGACAGAAGCCCGGTCATGGCATGGGTGACGCCATCGGCATCTTCCAGCGCCGCTCCCAAAACCATATAGCCGCCGCACTCGCCATGCACCGGCTTCGTCTCGGCAAAACGGACAATGCCTGCCTTGAACACGGCAGCATCGGCAAGCCTTCCAGCGTAAAGTTCGGGATAACCACCTGGCAGCCAGCAAATGTCGCAGGTGTCATCGGGTGCCTCGTCGGCCAGCGGTGAGAAGGGTACGATCTCTGCCCCCACTGCATGCCAGTGGTTCTTGAGGTGCGGATAAAGAAAGGTGAAAGCCGCGTCGTCTGCAAGCGCGATGCGCTGGCCGGGCGGCGCAATCGCTGCCTCCACCGAGCCGGAGGGCACATCTACAGGCGCAGCGAGCGAAAGCAAGGCATCGAGATCAATGGACCTTTCCATCACATCCGCCAGCCGTTCTATATGCGCGTCGATTTCCGGATGTTCGCTGGCCTGCACCAGCCCCAGATGCCGTTCCGGCAGGATGAGTGACGGATCACGCATGACGCATCCTGCGACAGGCAGACCGATTTTTTTGATGGCCTCCGTGCACAGCGTCCGGTGTCTTTCGCTGCCGGCGCGGTTCAGCACCACCGCCGCCATGGTGACAACAGGATCATAGTGGGCAAAACCATAGGCAACAGCAGCGGCTGTCTGCGATTGACCCGACACATCCAGCACCAGCAGCACGGGAATGCCGAACAGCCGGGCCAGATCCGCCGCAGAACCGGTGCGGTTTTCCGCCACGGGGATACCGTCGAACAGGCCCATGGCGCTTTCGATCAAAACGAGGTCAGCACCATCAGCCTGTTGCAACAACAGGTGTCGAAGCAATTCCGGCTGCATGGCCCAGCTGTCGAGATTGAGGCCGGATGTGCCAGTGGCGAAGGCATGGAAGCCGGGGTCGATATAATCCGGCCCCGTCTTGATGCCGCGCACCTTTATGCCGCGCCGGGCAAAGGCCCTGAGCAAGCCGATTGTTACGCTGGTCTTGCCAGAACCAGAGCGCGGTGCGCCGATGATGATTGCCCGTGTGGTCATAAGGTCGGCACCCCAAGTCGGTCGCGCATCGAAACGATCTCGCCAATAACGATCAGCGCCGGCGCCTCGAATTTTTCCCGTTTTGCATCGTCAGCTATGCTTTCCAGTGTGCCGATGAAAATACGTTCCTGCGCGGTCGTTGCCGACATGATGACGGCGACCGGCGTCTTGCCCGAACGACCGCCCTGCATCAGAAGACCGGCGATCGAGCCTATGTTCTTAAGCCCCATATAAACGACGATGGGCTCCAGCGTTTTCGCCAGTGCCAGCCAATCCAGATCCTCTTCGGTCCCGGCGGCATGGCCGGTCGCAAGCGTGACAGCGCGGCTGATACCGCGCATGGTGGCGGGAATGCGCGCTGAAGCAAGGGCTGCAAGCGACGAGGTCATGCCCGGCAAGATACGAAATGGGATGCCGGCGCGGACAAGCGCCTCCGCCTCTTCGCCGCCACGCCCGAAAATAAACGGATCGCCACCCTTAAGCCGCAACACCTTCTTACCCTGTCGGGCGAGATCAATCAGCGAGGCAGTGATGTCGTCCTGAGTTGCCGACGGCTTGCCGCCGCGCTTGCCGGCAAACACGATTTCAGCCTGGGGCCCGAGGGAAACGACATCGTCGCTCACCAGCGCGTCGCGCACGATCACATCGGCCTGCGAAAGCGCGAGCGCCACTTCGAGCGTCAGATAACGCACATCGCCCGGACCCGCGCCTGCGAGCCAGACATGCCCGGCCTCAAAGACCGGACCTTTTGCGGCGATGCTGTTCAAAACCTGCGCTATCGACATTCTTCTCGGCTGCTTTTTTAACGATGACGGAAATAGCCGTCCCGGCTATAGGAATTCATATGGAAACGGATGGAAAGACCCTTCGCCGCGGCTGGACCACGGGCACTTGCGCGGCAGCCGCCACGAAGGCGGCCTGCGCTGCCCTTCTGACCGGCGAGTTTCCTTACCCTGTCGAAGTCGAACTTCCAAGCGGCGTGAGGCCGGCATTTTCTCTCGCCACCGAGGAAAAAGGTGAAAACTTCGCAAGAGCCGGCGTCGTCAAGGATGCAGGCGACGATCCCGACGTGACCCATGGTGCGCTGATCGAAAGCACCGTGCGACGGGGAAAGCCCGGCAGCGGCATCACCTTCAAGGCTGGAAAAGGCGTCGGCACCATCACCCGGCCTGGATTGCCCCTTCCGCCGGGCGAACCCGCGATCAATCCCGTACCGCGCAAGATGATCGAAACCGCCATTCGCGAAGTAGCCGGAGACGGTGCAGATTTCGAAGTCGAGATTTCCGTTCGCGACGGCGAGAAAATCGCGGAAAAGACCCTGAATGGCAGGCTCGGTATCGTCGGCGGCATTTCCATCCTTGGCACCACCGGCATCGTCATCCCGTTTTCCTGCTCGGCATGGATCCATTCCATCTGGCGCGGCATCGATGTGGCGCGCGCCACCGGCTGCACCCATCTGCTCGGCGCGACCGGCAACACCTCGGAAAAGGCGGGGCAGGCAGTTTACGGCCTGCCAGAGACCGCACTGATCGACATGGGTGATTTTATCGGTGGCATGCTGAAATATCTGCGCAGCCACCCCGTCGAACGGGTAACCATTGCCGGCGGCGTCGCCAAGATGACCAAGCTCGCCCAGGGCATGCTGGACGTTCATTCCAAGAAAGGCCTGGCCGATCTTGATGCGCTGGCGGTACTCGCAACCGAGGCTGGCGGAGATGAAAATCTTGCCCTCGCCATTCGTCAGGCCAACATGGTTGCTCACGCCTTTGAGCTGGCCGAACGCGCGGGGATAGACCTCGGTGCGATCGTTGCGGAAAAAGCCTGGGTAACAGCGGCTGCCGCTTTGAAGGTGCCCGGCATCGAGCTTGATATTCTGGTGTTCGATCGTCAGGGCACGCTCAAGGGACGCACCGCCTCCACGCCGTCGCATCAGCCCTTCGCATCTTCCTTCGGGGAGCGGAACCGCCGGACATAATCGGTACTATAAAGTGCGCTCTCGCGAAAATCCGTCGAGGCAAGCCCATGCCCGACGAAGATCAGCGCCGTCCGCTCCACCGGTTCGGCTGCCAGTTTTCCCTCGATGTCGAACAACGTGCCGCGAATGACCCGCTCATCCGGCCAGGAGGCGCGGACAACGATGGCGACTGGGCAATCGGAACCATAAAGCGGCGTCAGTTCTTCCACCACCTGGCCGATGGCATGGATGGCGAGATGGATGGCAAGTGTCGCCCCCGTCGCACCGAAGGCTTTCAGCGTCTCGCCCTCGGGCATTTTCGAAGCGCGGCCCGAAATACGTGTCAGAACAAGACTTTGCGCCACTTCCGGCACCGTCAATTCCCGCTGCAGGGTGGCAGCGGCAGCAGCGAAAGAGGGCACACCTGGAGTCACGGTATAATCGAGACCCAGCCGTTCCAGCCGGCGGATCTGTTCACCCATGGCACTCCAGACGGATAGATCACCGGAATGCAGCCGTGCCACATCCTTGCCCGCCTTTGCCGCCGCAACGAACTCCGCCTCGATCTCATCAAGCGACAGTGCTGCCGTATCGACAATGCGTGCATCCGTCGGGCAATACTCGATCAGCGCCTTCGGCACCAGCGAGCCGGCATAAAGGCAGACCGGGCAGGCAGCGATAAGATCGCGCCCGCGCACCGTGATGAGATCGGCGGCGCCCGGACCGGCGCCGATGAAATGAACCGTCATTTTTGTTCTCCATGTTCGATGGCGCGGTCATTTCGCGCGTCGTTCGTCGTGGCGATGGCTACCGTCACATCGCCAACCACGAGACGCGCCGCGACCAGCCGCGCATTTTCTCCGGCGGCAGCAAGTGCCGCCGCTTCACTGACGCTGGGCGTCCCGGCATGATCAAGGCTTGCCTGTGAAAATGTCATTGTTTTCGAAGCAGCCGCCTCGAGCTGTTCCTTCGATACGATTTCAAGCGGCAGGGCCAGACGTTTCGCCGCTTCCGCAAGACCAGCTTCTTTTGCCTTGAGCGGCGCAGTCGCCAAGCATTCAACGGTCATGCCAAAAGCAAGCTCGGCAGCGTGCACGGCTGCAATAATTGCATCTGAACCCGTGCCCTTGCGGCAACCGATACCGGCCACGGTCACCATGGCTTAATCCAGCTCCATTGCGTCACCGGCATGGCCGGACGCCAGCCCGACATGGAGCCGACAGCAACAACGCGCGACACATCGAGACGGATCATCGAACCGCCGAACCTGGCATGGGCCGCAAGCAGCACCGCTTCCATTTCAAGCGTCACCGCATTGGCAACCAGCCGCCCGCCTGGCTTCAAGGCCTCCAGAGCAGCCTCAAACACGCCCGTTTCGCTGCCGCCACCACCAATGAAGATCGCATCCGGTTGAGGCAGGCCTTCAAAAGCCGCAGGTGCTGCACCGATCATGACTTCAAGCCCCGGAACGCCAAATGCCTCGGCATTGCGGGCGATACGTTCAGCTCTTTCCGGATGCTGCTCTATGGCGATGGCACGGAGCGAGGGGTGCGACAGCATCCATTCAATACCAATCGAACCCGAACCGGCACCGATATCCCACAGCAGCTCGCCCCGGCGCGGAGCCAGCGATGAAAGAGTCACGGCACGGATTTCACGCTTGGTGATCTGCCCGTCATGTTCGAACAGGCTGTCATCCAGCCCCTGCACAAAAGGCAGGACGCGTGCGCCCTCAGCAGCAACGACATCGATAGCCACGACGTTCAAAGGATCGATGTCGTCAAAGGTAAAATCGACCGCCCTGATTTGCCGCCGCCTCTCCCGCTTTCCGCCCAAAGCTTCGAGCAGGACAAATTCCGACTGGCCGAAACCGGATTGAGACAGCAATTCCGCAATGAGAGCGGGCGCGCGCTCATTAGAAGTAAGCGCGATGATCCTCGCTCCGGGATGCAGATGCGGTCGCAAAAGATCGATGGAACGCCCGTGTAATGATACGCATTCGGTCGACTGCAAGGCCCAGCCAAGCCGCGCCGCGGCCTGGGAGAAGGCTGAAGGTGAGGGATAGCAGACTGTCTCCTCCGACGGTATCCGCCGCAGAAGTGTGACGCCGGCGCCATAAAAGAACGGATCGCCGGAGGCGAGCACGCAGACCCGTCTACCGCGCAACGCCACGACATCGCTCATCTCCGCATCGAACGGCACCGGCCAAGGGCGCGCCTCACCACGAATGGCTGCAGCCGCCAGTTCCAGATGGCGTTTGCCACCGAAAACAATCTCGGCCGCCTCTATTGCCGCCACTGCATTCCGACCGAGCCCATCCAGCCCATCTTCGCCTATGCCGACGATGAAAAGCCATGGCTTGCCTTTCTTTTCAGTGGAAGCCTTCTTTTGAGTGGAAGCGTTGCCCGTTCCGGAATATTCAGACGTCATGACACGCTCCATACTCATCCTTGGCGGCACGGCGGATGCCCGCATTCTGGCCGGCAAGCTGGCGGTGGACACCGGCTACCGAATCCTGCTTTCCATGGCCGGGCGTACGCTTTCGCCAGTGAAACAGCCGGTGCCGATGCGCAGTGGCGGGTTCGGTGGTGCTGCGGGTTTGGCGGATTTCATATGCACCGGGAATTTCGATATTCTGGTCGACGCCACCCATCCCTATGCGGCGAGGATTTCCGCCAATGCCGTGGAGGCGGCGAGACTTGCCAAAGTTCCGCTTGTAGCACTTTCTCGCCCCGCCTGGGACCGCCAACCGGATGACAAATGGCAGAGGGTCGATACCATCGAACAGGCTGTTATCGCGCTCGGCGTTGAAGGCAAGCGAGTGTTTCTGGGGCTCGGCCGGCAGGAACTTCTCCTTTTCGAGGCCGCCCCCCAACACAGCTATCTCATTCGCAGCGTTGATCCGGTAGAGCCGCCGCTGAAGGTGCCGGATGCTCGCTATATTACAGCGCGCGGCCCCTTTGCGCTGGATGAAGAGATCCGCATGCTGGAGGAAAACCGTATCGGCACTGTGGTTTCCAAGAACTCCGGCGGCAACGCCAGTTACGGTAAGATCGAAGCGGCGAGGCGGCTTGGCCTGCCGGTTATCATGATCGAGCGGCCGCCACAGCTGAACGCCGCAATCCTCAATGGCGCGAACGTGCCGGATATAGCGACTGCGCTCACCGCCATCCGCCATCAGCTTTCTCTTTTCGAGAAACGCGGCGAGTAAACCAGCGGATCTTTGTCCGAACGCTCGATCAGACGGGTTTCCACCGAACCGACGATGACGCAGGTGGCCATATCCGCCATGTCGCTCGATGCTTCCGACAAAGGCACGACCCGGATGCGCTCATCCGCACGGCCTGCCGCACGGCCAAAGATCACCGGCACCGAGCCGGGCAAATGTGCGCGCAAAAGATCGAAGGCGGTGCCAAGCTGGTGCGGGCGCGCCTTGCTGACGGGATTATAGAAAGCCATCACGAATCCGGCTTCCGCAGCCGCGATCAGCCGCTTTTCAATAATGCCCCAGGGCTTCAAATTGTCCGACAGCGAGATAGCGCAGAAATCATGCCCGAGCGGCGCGCCGGCTCGTGCAGCAACCGCAAGCATGGCCGTCACGCCCGGCACGACCGAAAAGTCTATTTCGCGCCATTCGCGCGGGCCATGTTCAATCGCCTCGCAAACAGCCGCCGCCATGGCAAAAACGCCGGGATCGCCGCCCGAAACCACGCAGACCTTGCCGCCTCCGGCTGCAAGCCGCAGAGCCTGTTCGGCACGGGAGATTTCCTCGCGATTGTCAGAGGCATGGCGACGTTGGTCGGGTCTGAGCGACAGCCGATCGAGATAGGGAATGTAACCGAAGAAATCCTCCGACGCCTCAACGGCGGCGAGCGCCTCCGGTGTCACCTGCGCAGAACTGCCAGGGCCAAGGCCGACAACGACCAGCCTGCCGGTCATGGCGCTTCACCGCCAGCGGGTCTGGTTTTCCAGCCAGGTACCAGAACCAGCGAAAAATAGGGGGCGGGCGATGCGTCCCGCTCAATCAGCGGCACCGCATGGCTGTTCACCATGGTGCCGCGCTCGACATACAGCGCTTCATTAAGCTTGCCGGCCTTTTCCAGCGCCCGGCGGATCTTCGGCAGGTTGCGCCCGACCTTCATGATCACGGCGCCATCCGTGCCGGACAGACGCTCTGTCAGAACATCTTCGGCAAGAGTGCCGGGAAGCACGCTCAAGATATCGTCACCCTGCACCAGCGGTAGACCGGCCATCGACCAGCAGCCGGACATGGCGGTAATGCCGGCAACGACCTCCGCCTCATAGGAAGGCGCAAGCCGCAGATGAAGATGCATATAGGAACCGTAAAACAACGGATCGCCTTCCGACAGCACGGCGACATTCCGCCCGGCATCGAGATGGGCAGCAATATCCATTGCCGACTGATCGAAAAATGCGGCGATCGCACCGCGATAATCCTCGCCGTTTTTGTCGCTCTCGACGGTTACCGGATAGACCAGCGGCATTTCCAGTGTGCCCGGACGAATGAAGGCCTCAACAATACCGCGACCATTGCCGCTGCTGCCTTTCTTGCAGAAGAAGGCGAGGACATCGGCATTTTCGATGGCGCGCACGGCTTTCAGCGTCAGAAGCTCTGGATCGCCGGGGCCGGTGCCGACGCCCACGAGTTTACCCCTGGAATTTTCGAAAAGAGCCGCGCTCACAGACCTGCCCTCGCAACGGCGTTGACGGCAGCGGCCGTCATGGCCGATCCACCCATACGTCCCTTGACGATGGCATAGGGAATGCCTAGCAAACTAGCCTCCAGCGCATCCTTCGATTCCGCCGCACCGACAAAACCGACCGGCATGCCGATAATGGCAGCTGGACGTGGAGCGCCCTTTTCAAGCATCTCCAGAAGATAGAACAGCGCTGTCGGCGCGTTGCCGATAGCAACAAGAGCACCGTCCAGCTTTTCCGCCCAGAGATCGAGTGCGGCGGCGGAACGGGTATTGCCAATCGTTTTCGCAAGCTCAGGGGTGCGCGGATCGCGAAGGGTGCAGATCACGTCATTATTGGCCGGAAGGCGGGCGCGGGTCACGCCGTGGGCGACCATTTCCGCATCGCACAGAACGGGCTTGCCCGCCAGCAAAGCACCACGTGCAGCGACAACGAAATCCGGAGAAAAACGGAAATGGCTGGCCGCTTCCACCAGCCCGCAGGCATGGATCATGCGAATGGCGATATCCGCCTGATCTTCGGTAAAAGCGGACAAATCCGCTTCCTCGCGAATGATGGCGAAGGAGCGCTCGTAAATCGCATTGCCGTCGCGAATATAGTCATGGTCGGTCATCGGTTATCCTGTCGAAGCGCGGCAACGATTGCCTCCTTACCCAGACGGGCAAGCAGGTCGGCAGCGTTTTCCCCGGGCTTATGTTCTTTTTCGCAAAGACGGGCAAGTCGCGAAAGCGCCGTCCTCTGTTGCTCGAAAGGTAAAATACCGTCCTGCGGGTCGCAAGCGCGGCTCGAAAACGAAAAGGCCAGACCATCGGCGGTGCCGGAAAAGGTCAAAAACGAGGGGGCGGGATGCGCGCAACCCTTTCCGCAGCCGGAGAGATGCAGTGTGAAGGAGCCATCGAGCATGGAAGCTAGTTCCCGCGATGCAAAGGCCGCTAGATCATGTGTGGGAAAGAAAGCCGAAGCGCATCCCGGCGTGCCGGGACAGACAGCGATGGAAGATCGCGCATCACCTGCCCTTGTGATGAAACCGGCACTGTCCGCAGTTTGCATCAGCGCATCGCAAGCATTCCGCGACCCGAAAAATAGCAGGCTATGATTGAGCGACGGCCGCAATGTTTCGATATCAAATGCGCGCGCCAGTCCACAGAGCCGCGACAGATCGGAAGCACGAACTTGCGCGAAAGCAGGAGTGATACCGGCAGCAAAGGTACCATCACCGGCCGCCATCAGCCCCAGGGGCGAGGAAGGCGCAGGCATCTCGCCTTGGCTCTCGCTATCTACCAGGCGGTCTCCGCAAATCGCCTTTATCGTCCGCAAATCCAGATCGCGGCCACGGGCGAGCGGTCCTTTGCCGGCCAGATGGACGAGCAGCAACAGGACCACATCGGCTGCCTTGTCGGCCTCAACAAATCCCGCGCGCAACGCCTTGCTTTCCGGGCCCCCGACAGACAATTGCCAGAAAACTCGATGATCAAGCCGCACCGCCTTCAGACGGATATCGGCAAGCAAATCTCCCATTCGGAGACGGCCGCCCCCATCGACGATGACGGACATTTTGGCGGCGAGCTTTTCATGCAGCGCCAGCGCAGCAGCCTCTCTGCGAATCTCATCCGCAATGGCACTGCCATCGGCGATTTCCCGATCGTCCCGACCGGCAAGAGGTGAGGTCTCGACTGCCAGTCCGTCGCGAAGCGGCAAACCGAGCGCCAGAACATCATTCTCCAGGTCGCAGGCGCTTTCCCGCGTCAGGCCGCGAAATTGCAGGCTGCCGCGTGCCGTGATGTCTATCAGCCCGTTGCCGTGCTGCTCGGCAAGTTCGCAAAGTGCTATCATATCATGGGGCGCAATATCCGCCTCGAATGCGATGCGCGACAGGTAGCCGTCACCGGTCAGCATCGGGGTCGATAAAGCCGGACACGTCCCACGGCGGCCAAACGGCTGGACCGAATCCGAAGGGGCCGTCCTCATGCGCCGACCCTTTCAGAACGGGGCAGGATCAGCATTTCAAGTTCCGCATCCACCGCATTGCGGCGGCTGTGCCACAACCCGCGACGACGGGCAGATAAAAAGCGCGTCGCCATGACCTCCGCCGCCTTCGGATTTTCCCGCAGGATGAAATCGCGCACGTCCTCATTGCCGAAATAGGCGTCGTAAAGCGCCTCGATCAGCGAGGAAGATACCGCATGGGTGGTTTCCGCAAAACCGATCAGCCGGTCAGCCGTCTCGGCAAATTCAGCCGCCCCGCGCGGGCCGTGCCGCATCTGTCCGGCAATGAAGCGCGGATTGACGGCGCGGGCCCGAACAACGCGCGTCAGCGCCTGCGAAATGGATCGCGCTCGCGGACGCGCGGGATCGGTCGTATCCAGCGCCACAATATCGGCAACGCCGCCAAGGAGTGCTTTTGCGGCGGAAAAACCACCGATGAAAGCGACATCGGAAGAGCCATCGAGAAGATCCCGGCCCGGATCGTCACCGGTGTGAATGAGAAGATCGGCACGGCGCACCAGCTCGACAAAACCGGCATCCTCGAAAATCTCAAGCCCATCCGCACCGCCAAAGGCATGGCTTGCCGCATCCAGATACGCCTGGCCCAGTTCCTCGCGTTCTTCCCATTTTCCGCTGGCGAGTTTCTCCTCAGTGCCTGCACCATAGGTGCCGGGTGCCGAGCCGAAGATGCGTGCCGGTATATGCCCGAGTGCCGCCGCTTCTTCCGCCAGCGGATTGTCACCCGGCGCTTCCTCCCGCCGCGCGACGGCCTTGGCGGCGGCGTCTAGAAGAGCGATCAACGCCGGAAACATGTCGCGGAACAGGCCGGAAATCCGGAATGTGACGTCGACACGCGGCCGCCCGATACTGGCCGGCGGCAAAACCTCGATGCCTGTGACGCGGCCCGTCGCCAGGTCATGGATCGGTCTCGCTCCCATCAGATGCAGCGCCTGCGCCACATCCTCGCCGCCATTGCGCAGGCTGGCGCTGCCCCAGAGATCAAAAACCAGATGTTTCGGCCAGTCGCCATGGGATTGCAGATGGTGCCGGAGCACTTCTTCGCCCGCCATGCGGCCCAGCTCGAAAGCCGTCGGCGTCGGCATGGTGCGCGGATCGGCGGCATAAAGATTGCGGCCCGTCGGCAGGACATCGAGACGCCCGCGCGCGGGTGCGCCGGAAGGACCGGGGACAATATGGCGGCCATCGAGCGCGGCAAGCAGCGCCGTTTTTTCCGCCGCAGCACTTTCAAGCCTCAGAAGATCGGTCTCGCCTTCGGGGCTGCGGCCAAAAACATGCTGGCCATCCTTGATGGCGAAGTCCTTGAGGTCGCAGAGGAAGGCGTCGATGCGCGACAGCGCCGCATCGGCATCGTCCTTTGCACCGACACCGGCATCCGCCGCAAGACCGGTTTCCAGCGCCTTCTCTACGATCAGTTTCGCCAGCCAGTCGCGGCGGCGGCGGTCGAGCCCATCTGCCTGCGCATATTCGTCGACGAGCTGTTCCAGAGCCGATTGTTCCGGCGAAAGCCCGGCATCTACCAGCACAGGAGGAACATGGCCGATCGTGACGGCAGCGATCCTCCGTTTGGCAACCGCCGCTTCGCCCGGATTGGAAACGATGAACGGATAGACCACCGGCAAAGACCCGGTGACGATTTCAGGAAAACAATCGCGGGAAAGCGTAACTGTCTTGCCGGGCAGCCATTCCAGCGTGCCATGCGCACCGACATGCACAATGGCATGCGCCCCTGCGACACGCTGCATCCAGGCGCCGAAAGCGACCAACGCATGACGTGGCGGCAGGGCAGGGTCATGGTAATCCACCCGCCGATCCTCATTTCGCCCACGATCCGGTGCCAGGGCCACGAATATCTGACCGAAACGGGCGACGCGAAAACGGAATGCGCCGTCGGCTAGTGCGTCGTCCTGTTCGGCCGAACCCCACGTGCTATGCACGGAGGCGGCAACCCTTTCAGGCAAACCCAAAAGAAAATCACGATAGTCTGAAAGTCCGACAGCCGCTTCCTGCTGCTCGACACAATCCAGCAAAGCCCGCGCCGTTTCGGGAATATCCGAAACCACATATCCTGCCGCGGCCAGATCGCGCAGCATTTCAAGCACGCTTTGCGGCACATCAAGACCAACGGCATAACCCGTGCGCCCCGGCGCAGCACCGGGATAATCCGGCATCAGAATGACGATCCGCCGTTCCTGTGGCGTGGACTGTTTTAATTGCAGAAAGGCAGCGATTCGGTTTGCCACCTGTTCGACGCGATCAGCCTCCGGTACATTGATGAGGCTGATGCCGCCATCAGTCCGCACGTGCTTGAATGATATCGCGCCAGCAAGAATCCGGCCATCGAGTTCCGGCAGGACCACATGCATGGCAAGATCGGAAGGGTTTAGACCGCGCGCATTTTCCGCCCAGCCGTCCCGTCGCGTCGTCGCCATAACCACCTGAAACACCGGCACGCCGAGGCGGTCAAACAGGGTTTTACCGCTGTCGTCCATCTGGCTGGCAAAAGCCGTGGCGGCAACGATGGCGGCGGGCTGGAGTTCGGGCAGTACTGTTTCGAGAAAGCGGATCGCCTCCCCATCCTTAAGGCCGCTGACGAAAATCGGCAATGGCGCAAAACCGCGCTGAGAGAGCGCGTTAAAAAGCGCATCCACGGGCGCCGCATCGGCCGCAAGAAGCATGGAGCGGTAAAAGAGAATGGGAAGGACAGCTGCACCGGCGGGAAAACCGGCGCAGGCTTCCGCCTGATCCACGACGCCTTTACCCGGCCGGTAAAAGCCGGCTTTCGGCAGCGGTTGAGCCTCGATATCTGGCCATGCGCCACCACTTACAAGGGCAGCAAGACCAATGGCAAGCCGGTCCATATTTTCCCGCCCACCCTCGCGGAAGAAGGCGAGGACGGACGCCAACGTCTGGCGATCAACAGTCGAGGCTGCTTCGAGCTTTTCGTCTCTCTCACTGCATTCACCCGGCAGGAGCATAAGTTTTATGCCACGTCGCCGCGCCATCGTGCTGAGCTGATCGACGCCATAGCGCCAGCGTTCCGCGCCGCCGAGAATCCGGATAAGGATGACACGGGCATGTTCGGCCGTCTTTTCGATCCACAGATCGACCGACATCGGATGCCGAAGCTCGGAGAGGTTGGCGGCGGACAGGGACGGAAGCGCGCCCTCTGCCTGCCGCCATGCCTGTTCCAGCCCGGCAAGATCGCTTGCCGAAAAAGACAGCATCACCACATCCGATCGCGGCTGGTTGAGATCAACCGGCTCGATCAGGTCGTCCAGAGACGAAGATGTGGTGGCGAGAATGTGCATTTCTATCAGGCGGCCAGCATCTGTTCGATCTTTTCGCGGTTGAGGCCCTTTTCGCCTATGACGACGAGGCGGCTGCGGCGCTCTTCACCGGCCGCCCAGGGACGGTCATAATAATGGTTGACGCGGCTACCGACTGCCTGCACCTGCAGGCGCATCGGCTTGGTGGATACTTCGACGAAACCTTTGATGCGCAGAACATTTTCCGCAGCCGCCGTCTCGGCGATACGAGCCGCCAGCGCTTCCGGATCGGTCACGGCCGGCAGGTCGATGACGAAGCTGTCGAAATCGTCATGTTCGTGGTCGAGTTCACCATCGTGATGGGTGCGGCGGTTTTCGATATCCTCTTCAACCGCAAGACCGAGGCCGATCAGCACGGCCGGATCGATGACGCCATTCGAGGCGACGACGATCTTTGCGGCCCGCGGCAAATGCTCGAGAATATGAGCCTTCGCCTTTTCCAGACCGGCGCTATCGAGCAGATCCGCCTTGGTCAGCACGATAAGATCGGCACAGGCGATCTGGTCCTCAAAAACCTCTTCGACCGGATCGTCGTGATCTAGGGCTTCGTCATTTGCGCGCTGGGCGGCAAGGGCTTCCATGTCATGCGCCACCTGACCCTCGGAAAGGGCAGCGCCATCCACAACAGCCACAACAGCGTCAACCGTCACGCGGCTCTTGATGGCCGGCCATTGAAATGCCTGCACAAGCGGCTTGGGCAGGGCAAGGCCGGAGGTCTCGATGAGGATATGCTCCACCTTCGGCTGGCGGCTCAGAATCTGCTCGATGGCCGGCTGGAAATCATCCGCCACCGTGCAGCAGATGCAGCCATTGGCCAGCTCAACGATGTTTTCCTCCGGGCAGCTCTCAATGCCGCATCCCTTTAGGATATCCCCATCGATGCCGATATCACCGAATTCGTTGACGATGATGGCAAGCCGCTTGCCATCAAGCTTTTCGAGGAGACCGCGCAGCAGCGTGGTTTTTCCAGCCCCCAGAAAGCCAGTGACGATGGTGCAGGGAACGCGGTCCAGAAGGGTGCTCATGATCTCTCCTCGGTAAAATCGAATGGGGGAATGCGCGCCACCATGCCGCGCTTCAATGTGTCGGGGCGGCCGCGCCAGGGCATCAGGCCATCTGCGGAGGCGGCCAGCATTTGCGCGCCCGTGAGCAGGTCTTCCGCGTCGTTGGGCGTCAGCCCGCCGAATACATAGGACCAGCCATCGGCACCGCGCAGCACGGCACTGAGGCCGCGTTTGCAATTGGCAAGGCAATTGACGGAGCGAACATCGATGCCGGAGTCACGCGCTTTTGCGATGGCAGCTTCCGCAAGGATGGTGCCGGGGCGCGGCTCCGCATTGGGATCGGTGTCGTCGCGACAGCTTCGGCAGACAAAAACGACCACGCCAGAAGCTGTGTTGGCTTCCATTGTCCCGTCCGCACAAGAAGATGTTGTGGTAATATCCAAACCGTTCCGCTTTCCGCGCCTTTAAACTCATCGGGGTGCGGATGTCGAAAACAGCGCACTGAAAAGCGCGGCTGCAAATCAATTCGACCGGCTGACCGGAGCACCCCGCCCGGGAGACGTTTTTTCCTGAAACGGCAGGTCTCCTGGCTTGCGGCTTTAAAACACCCTGCACCACCTTCCCGGGCCAATTTTATGGTCCAGTGGCTTCATAGTGCGGGCTTACCGCTTACAGTTGCGGGGGCAGCCACGGAATGACCCGTTATGGGGTGGAACCGTGTTCCCTCTTAGCTTTTCCCGTTGCCGGGAAAAGACCGTCAGTGCCTTACCCTTAGGCTGAACGGGCGTGACGGTCAATGCTGCCGGCTTGTCGATTGCCGGGTGCGGCAAATTGAGTATAGTCGCCGCTCCGAATGGCGGGGGCATACGGTCCCGCGCCTCTGGACGAGAGGGAAAACGCGATGACACGCGATATCAGCGACAGCGAAGCCGAACGCCACCGGCAGAAAATGGTCAACCGCAAGACGGTTCAGGATGCCGAAGTCGCGGAAAAGACCATCGAAAAAGGTCTGCTGATGATCAATACCGGCCCTGGCAAAGGCAAATCCACGGCCGCTTTCGGCCTTGCCCTGCGCATGCTCGGCACAGGGCGGCGGGTCGGCGTCGTCCAATTCATCAAGGGCGCATGGTCGACGGGTGAACAGCAGGCCCTGACTTTGTTCGGCGACAGGGTGGAATGGCGCACTATGGGCGAGGGGTTTACCTGGGACACGCAGGACCTTAAGCGCGATGTCGCGGCAGCTAAAAAGGCCTGGGAGGAAGCGAAAGCACTGATGGCCGACGAAACGATCGGATTGCTGGTTCTCGACGAACTGAACATTGCGCTCCGCTATGATTACCTGCCGCTGGAAGAGGTCGTCGAAACGCTTTCCAACCGTAGATCCGATCTGCATGTCATCGTCACGGGCCGCAACGCCAAACAACCGTTGATCGACGCTGCCGACATGGTGACGGAAATGACCCTCGTCAAACATCACTTCAAGGCGGGCGTAAAGGCGCAGGCCGGAATAGAATACTGACATGAGTGCACGTGTGCTGATGTTTCAGGGAACCGGCTCGGATGTCGGCAAATCGCTGATGGTGGCTGGCCTTGCCCGCGCCTTCGTGAGGCGTGGCCTGTCCGTCATGCCGTTCAAGCCGCAGAACATGTCGAACAATGCAGCGGTCACCGCCGATGGCGGCGAGATCGGTCGCGCGCAGGCGCTGCAGGCGCGGGCAGCAGGCGTTCCGCTGTCGGTTCACATGAACCCGGTGCTTTTAAAGCCGCAGAGCGAAACCGGCGCACAGGTCGTCGTACAGGGTAAAATTGTCGGCAATGCCAAGGCTGCCGATTATCAGCACATGAAAGCCGGGCTGATGCCGCGTGTGCTGGAGAGCTTCGAGCACCTGAAACAACAGGCCGATCTGGTGCTGGTGGAAGGGGCGGGAAGTGCTTCCGAAGTCAACCTCCGCGCCAACGACATCGCCAATATGGGTTTTGCCCGCGCCGCAGATGCTCCCGTGATCCTGATCGGCGATATCGACCGGGGCGGGGTCATCGCCAGCCTCGTGGGCACAAAAACCGTTCTCGAACGCGATGATGCCGCGATGATAGAGGGCTTCATCGTGAACCGCTTTCGCGGTGACCCTACGCTGTTTTCAGACGGCATGCGGATGATCGCGGAAAAGACCGGCTGGGCGTCCATCGGGCTGTTGCCGCATTTTTACGATGCTGCGAAGTTGCCGGCGGAGGACGCCCTTGGGCTTACTGGCCCGGCGCAACAAAAGCCCGGCGCGAAAATCCGCATTGCCGTGCCGATCCTGCCGCATATCTCCAATTTCGACGATCTGGATCCGCTCGACATGGAGCCGGATGTGGAGTTGATCCGAGTGCGGCCGGGCGAGACCATTCCCGCCGATTGCCGGCTGGTTCTGCTCTGCGGTTCGAAATCCACCATAGCTGATCTCGCCGTGCTGAAAAATGCAGGCCTCGACATCGACATCAAGGCACATGTGCGCCGCGGCGGTTATGTTCTCGGTCTCTGCGGCGGATACCAGATGCTTGGAAAAACCGTTGCCGACCCTGACGGCATCGAAGGACCACCAATGACGGTCGATGGGTTGGGCCTGCTGGATGTAACGACGGTTTTGACCGGTGACAAGAGGCTCGTTTCCGTGCAGGGACAGAGTTTCGACGGAATTCCCTTATCCGGCTATGAAATGCATGTTGGCGAAACGACGGGTGCTGCGGGCAACCTGCCATTTTCGACCATTGATGGGCGTGCCGATGGCGCAATTTCGCCCGATGGCCGCATCCTAGGCACCTATATCCACGGCCTGTTTGCGGATGACCGCCAACGCGGGGCGTGGCTTGAGCGGCTTGGTGGGCAGGGCACTGAATTGAACTATGATGCGCAGGTGGATGCCGTTCTTGATCGCCTGGCGGCCCATATGGAGAACCACCTCGATCTCGACAGACTGCTTTCTATAGCGCGATAAGGATTGCCAGCAATCCGAACAGCGCGATCAGCAGGAAGTCTGCGATCCTCGCCAGCCTGAGCGCTGTGCGAATATCGCCAGCAACCAGTGTCGCTCTTCCGCCTTCGCCCATGAAACGAGCGTCGATCATCTGCCCGCCATAGGAGCGCGGCCCAGCCAGCGCAAAGCCCAGTGCCCCGGCCAGTGCCGCCTCCGGCCAGCCGGCATTGGGAGAGCGGTGATGCCGCGCATCGCGGCGTATCGAGACAATTGCCCCTTTCGGTGATGCACCCTTCACGAAAAACGCGGCGACCACGAAAAGACCGCCGCTCAGTCTCGATGCCGGCAAATTGACCAGATCGTCCAGCCGGGCCGACGCCCAACCAAAGGCCTCATGGCGTGGCGAGCGATGACCGATCATGCTGTCGGCCGTGTTGATTGCCTTATAACCCGCACCGCCTGGCAGCCCCAGAAGACCAAGCCAGAGGGAAGGGGCGACAATGCCGTCAGAGAAATTTTCAGCCAGGCTTTCAATCGCCGCCCGGCAGATTGCCGCCTCATCCAGCGCCTGCGGATCGCGCCCGACGATCATGGAGACAGCTTTGCGCCCGCCGTCAATCCCCTCGCGTTCCAGCGCAATGGCGACGGCCTCCACATGCTGTTCCAGACTTTTTTGGGCCGGAAGCGACGCCCCAAGCACCGCAACAAGCAACAGACCAAGGGGCAATAAAAGCAGAACCGATTGCACTAACCATGCAACAAGCACCGTCAGCGCCAGAAAAACGGAAAGCGCCGCGACGCCTGCAGCCTTGCGCTGCGAAAATGAAGCACTCTCCCGGTTCCATTTTTCGTCCAGCAGCGCGATAAGCGAACCGATCCAGGTGACGGGATGACCGATGCGTTTGAACAGCCAGTCCGGATATCCAGTCAGGCGTTCGATCAAGAGCGACAGGAAAGCGAGAGCGAAGAACATGGGCGATAAGGTACCGGAAAAAGCGCAGGCTGCGATCCGTCACGGCGGCAATCTCGGCAAGGCGCGTCTGATGTTTCCTGAAGCGCCGGAACCGTGGATCGACCTGTCGACCGGGATCAATCCGCACTCCTACCCGCATTCTCCCGTTCCCGCCAGCGCATTTGCCCGCCTGCCGGAGCCTGACGCGGCCGAAGAATTGAAAAGGCTGGCTGGCGCCTCTTTCGGCGCACCATCCACGGGGCATGTGGCACTGTCCCCGGGCACCCAGATGCTGATGCCATTGCTGGCTCACCTGGCACTCGAACGCGGAGCGAAAAGCGGAGCCGTGCTCTCCCCCGCTTATGCCGAACATGCCCGAACCGCGCGCATGGCCGGACTGACCGTGACCGAGGTAGACCATATCGGTGATCTGTCAGCTTACGACTATGCGGTGGTGGTCAATCCCAACAACCCCGATGGTCGCGTCACTGATCGAGAAGCTTTGTTGTCGCTGGCCGAGGCGATGCGCCGCAAAGGCGGCCAGCTCGTCGTAGACGAGGCCTTTATCGAGACAGGACATACGGAAAGTCTTGCAAATGTCGCAGGGCACGACGCGCTGGTGGTACTGCGATCCTTCGGCAAGTTCTATGGCATGGCAGGGGTCCGGCTCGGTTTTGCGCTTGCGCATCCCGACATCGCTGCCGAGCTGGAGGCAAGGCTTGGCCCCTGGGCAGTATCCGGGCCGGCGCTCAATATCGCGACGCAGGCTTTAGCGGATAGGGAATGGCAATCAGCCATGCGCCTCCGGCTTGCGGCAGAAGCACAGCGTATGAGTGAATTGCTGGAAAAAGTGGGCCTGAAGATTGCCGGCGGTACGTCCCTGTTTACCCTGGTGCGGGACCACCGGGCCAAAGAACTGTTCGATCACCTTGGCCTGCACGGCATTCTGGTGCGCATTTTTGATGAAAGGCCGAACGACATGCGTTTCGGCCTTCCCGGCAGCGAAGCGGAGTGGCAGCGCCTCATGGAAGCGCTGTTATCCTTCAATCATCCCTTGAACGTGTAGGTCGCAATAGAATCCGGCTTCATTTCAATGGAGAAACCGGGCAGCTTCGGCGGCATGTACGCGGCATTGCGAATATCGCAGGGTTCGATGAAATGCTCGTGCAGATGGTCGACATATTCGATCACGCGGCCTTCCTTGGTGCCGGAAACCACGAGATAGTCGATCATCGACAGATGCTGCACATATTCGCAAAGGCCGACGCCACCGGCATGCGGCCAGACCGGCAAATTGTATTTGGCAGCAATCAACAAAACCGCCAGCACCTCGTTGAGACCACCCATGCGGCAGCTGTCGATCTGCACGACGTCGATTGCACCTTCGGCGATGAACTGCTTGAACATGATACGGTTCTGGCACATTTCGCCGGTTGCCACCTTCACGGAGCCGATGGCTGCACGGATCTTGCGATGGCCGGCGACATCGTCCGGGCTGGTCGGCTCTTCAATGAAGAAGGGCTTGGCGAAGGCAAGTTGCTTGACCCATTCAATCGCCTGATCCACTTCCCACACCTGGTTGGCGTCGATCATCAGATAACGGTCGGGGCCGATCACCTCGCGGGCGATGGTGAGGCGGCGGATATCGTCTTCGAGATCACGGCCAACCTTCATCTTTACATGGTTGAAACCGGCATCTATCGCTTCCTGGCAAAGACGGCGCAGCTTGGCGTCGTCATAACCGAGCCAGCCGGCTGATGTGGTGTAGCAGGCGTAGCCTTCGTTCTTCAGCGTCTCGATACGTTCCTTTTTGCCGCTTTCGGCTTTTTTGAGGATCGCAAGCGCATCGTCCTTCGTCAGCACGTCAGTCAGATAACGGTAATCGACGATATCGGCGATTTCTTCCGGGCTCATATCGGCAACAAGCTGCCAGACCGGCTTTCCCGCCTTTTTGGCCAGCAAATCCCAGACAGCATTGACGACAGCGCCGGTGGCGAGATGCATCGCGCCCTTGTCCGGGCCGATCCAGCGAAGCTGGCTATCACCAGTCAGGTGGCGCCAGTATTTGCCGGGGTTCTCGGTCACCGTCGCCAGATCGGTTCCCACCACCAGATGGCGCATCGCCTTGATGGCCATGCAGCAAATCTCATTGCCGCGGCCAATGGTGAAGGTCAGCCCGTGGCCTTTCAGTTCCGGTTCGTCGGTGTCGAGAATGACGTAAGCCGCCGAATAATCCGGGTCGGGGTTCATCGCATCCGAACCATCAAGGCTCTGGGAGGTCGGAAAACGCAGGTCGAAAACTCGCAGATCAGTAATTTTGGTCATGGCCGTTCACTCGCGGTCAGTGTCAAAGGAAATCGTTCAGTCGTGGTGGAAGGTTTCTTCCATCATTGCCCACCACTCGCCTTCCTTGCGGCTTTCGAGTGGTTGCTGGCAGGGAATGGTGAAAGACCACCATTCCTGGTTCTTTGGGCTTGCCGCCATCTTCGCCATATCGGCGCTGAAATCGGTGCCGTGATATTCCCAATATCCGAACAGCAGATTTTCCGGTTCGCGCAGGAAGATCGTGTAGTTGCGGATGTTGCAATCGCTGATGAGCGCCAGAATTTCGGGCCAGACGGCGGCGTGCAGTCTTCTATATTCCGCAATCATGTCCGGTTTGACGCCGATGACCATTCCCATGCGCTGCATACAAAACTCCGTTATTGCTTGATGGTGGCGAGCGCCGCACGCAGTTTCTGCTGCGGCACGTTTAACCCCAGACGTTCCGCCGCAGCGATGACCGGGACAAAACGACGGCGTTTCTTTTCATCGTGATTGCCTGAAATGTCCGCAAGCCGGTGGGCGAGAAAGGGGTTCAGGAAACGCTCCCGCACCGCACGGATATAGGCTTGCGCTTCTTCCCCCATGCCTTCTGCGACAAAGACCGGCAGAACCTCGTCCCGCCAGAGCGTTTCCAGATCTCCCGAAAGCGCATCGTCGGCCATTGCCTGCCGCACGGTCTCGTTTTTCGCACGGGCATCCCGCAACCATCGCTCCGCCAGATAGGAATGGCCAAGATTGAGCAGGAACAGCTTCAGCTTTTCATAGCGGTCGAGATCATCAGTCAGCACCACCGCAGGGTGGGTGCAGGGCAGAACAAGGCCCTCCTGCTTCTCGATTGCCCAAAGCGCATAGGGCTCGGCAACTGCGCCAACCGGATCGATCGGCTCGGAAACGATGCGGTCTACAAGGCTGTTGGCAAAACGGCATTTCTCATTCAGGTAGAAGCCGAAACCCGCCGGCAGCTGCCATTCGTCGGCAAGCTGGCGAACAACCTCTTTCAACCGGTCGCCGTTGCGCGGAACGAGCTCGCAAGGAAAGATTGATACAGGGGCTTCCGGATTGGTCTGAAAACGTTCCAGCAGCAACAGGCAGAGCTTTGCCGGAAAACTCTTTGGTACAAGCTTGAAGTCGTCGGCAAGACCCGGACCGTCGAACGAATCCAGCTCATAACCGCGGTCACCCGTATTGGACAGAATGACCCTTGCCCCGCAGGCGATGCGCCTCACCTCGGCCCAGTCGGCCGCCGCCGTCAGCGCGCGCGCGACAGCCTTACCTGGAATTTCCTCATCCACCTCTTGCCCGTCGCGAATGCCGCGAATGCGCACCGGATAGGGCGTGCCATCGTTCAATGCTGCCACACGCTTCAGGCTCTCCGCATTGCCGGTCGTCTGGACGATTGCGATGCGCCCGAGAGCCTCGCCTTTTTCCAGCGCCTGCGAAATGAACAAATCCGCATGCGCCAGAAGAAAGCGGCTGGTACCGAATTGCAGGATGGGTGTGTCGGTCGTCATGCGACCTCCACCATGCCCTTGATGACTCCGGCTTTCGGATCAGTCAGCCCGGCGAATTTGGAAGGCACCTCGGCAAGTGTCATGCGGTGAGTGATGAGTGCCTCCGGTACCTTGCCTTCCCGCAGCGCCTGCAGCACCCGCTCGAAATCCTCCGGCGTGGCGTTGCGGCTGCCGAGCAGCGTGGTTTCGCGCTTGTGAAACTCCGGATCGTTGAAGGAGATGTCGCTGGCAACGATGGAAACCAGCACATAGGAACCACCGTGGCCGACGAAGGAAAAGCCACGCTCCATGGCTTTAGGATTACCGGTCGCATCAAAAACGGCATCGAAGAAATCGCCGCCGGTGATATCCGACAGGCGATCCTTGTCGCCCTCGCCAAGCGTCACCGTATGGGCAACGCCGAGATGGTCCTTGCAGAAATCCAGCCGGTCGGTGCGCCCGTCAATCATCGTCACCTCACCGCCATCGAGAACGGCGAAAACCGCAACCGCCATGCCGATCGGACCGGCACCGACGATCAGGACCTTCTGACCCTTTTCCACCGACCCACGACGCACGGCATGCGCGCCAATCGCCAGAAATTCGGTCATTGCCGCCTGATCGAGGCTCAAGCCCTCCGCCTTCAGCACGAATTGCTGCGGAACGCTCAGATATTCGACCATGCCGCCATCGCGATGAACACCAAGCACGCCGATGTTGCGGCAGCAATTGCTCTTTCCTTTACGGCAGGCGCTGCACTCACCACAGGAAATATAGGGTATGACGGTAACGACATCGCCCGCCGAAAGATGGCTGCCTTCCGGCGCCTCTTCCACCGTGCCGGAAAGCTCGTGGCCCATGATGCGCGGATAGGAAAGATAGGGCTGATTACCGGTGAAAATATGCAGGTCCGTGCCGCAGACACCAATGCGACGAATACGCACCAGCACTTCACCTTCGCCACGGGCCGGCTTTGGTAGTTCCTTGGGGACAAGTTGACCGGGGGTCTCGCAGAAAATCGCCAGCATGCATCACCTGTTGGGAAGGGAATAAAAACGAACGGCGTTGCCGCCAAAGACGGCCGCATGCTCGTGCTCAGGCACGATTTCGCGGCAGAAGTCCAGCCATTCCTGATAGTCGCCAGCCAGCCGCAATACCGGCCAGTCGCTGCCGAAGATCACGCGTTCGCCGCCGAACAGTTCCAGAATGGTTTCGGCATAGGGCCGGACGGCTTCCGGTCTCTGCTCGCCACGCTCGGTCAAAAGGCCGGACAGCTTGCAATGGAGGTTGGGAAGGGCCGCCAAAGCTGCCATGTCCCTGCGCCAGTCGCCATATTGGCCCGTGGCGATAAGCGGCTTCGCCCCGTGATCGATGACAACAGGCAATTGCGGATGGCGGCGCGCGAAGGCGAGAAGATGCGACAGATGCGGCGGCAGGACCAGCGCATCGAACACCAGTGCATGTTTCACCAGCGCATCCACAGCGGCATCGAGCGCGGGATCGTCGATCCAGGTCACATCATCCATGCCTTGCAGCATCGGCCGTACGCCCTTGAAGGCCGGATGTTTTGCCCGCCGAGCGATTTCCGCCGCAGCATCCGCCGACTTCATGTCCACCCAGCCGACAACGCCCTTGATGAAATCGGTGCTTCCAGCCAGATCGAGCATGAAATCCGTATCGGCCGCACTTTCCATCGTCTGCACCAGCACCGTTCCGGAAACTCCGGCCTTTGCCAGCAGAGGAGACAGATCCTGCGGAAGAAAATCCCGGTAGATGGCAGCCAGAGACGGTGGCGGCCATTGCCCGGCACGATCCTTCATCAGCCAGAAATGCTGGTGGGCATCGATGATCATCGCTTCAGGCCTTTGTGCCAGGCACAGGTGCGCCTTCGGAAATCAGGCCACGCTTTTGCAGCTCCGACCAGAATTCGTCCGGAACAACCTGTTCGAACCATTCGATGTTTGCGGCAAGTTGCTGCGCATTGCGCGCGCCGGATACGACCGTGACCGAAGCCGGATGCCCGAGCGGAAACTGCAGCGCAGCCGCCTGCAAAGAAACACCAACGTCGTCACAAACGCCCTGAAGCGCATCCACCCGCGTGATGATGTCGGCAGGCGCATCGGCATAGTTGAATTTGCGGTTGCCTGCCAGAATGCCTGAATTGAAAGCACCGGCGACCACGATCGCAACGCCGGTTTCCGCGCAGCGGTTCATGAAGGCAAGGCTCTGCTGCTCCAGAAGCGTATAACGGCCGGCAAGCATGGCAACGTCGATGTCGAAAACATCCATGGCGTCGCCGACGATTTCCCACTCGTTGACGCCGAGGCCGATAGCACCCGTCGACCCTTCCTCGCGCAGCTTGCCAAGTGCCCGGAAGCCGCCGCCGGTGGTCAGCTGCTCCCAGTAGTGCTGGTGCTTTTCGCCATGCGTGAAAGAGCCGATATCGTGCACATAGAGAATATCCGGCTTCAGAACGCCGAGCCGCTGCTGGCTCGCTTCGAAGGAGCGTAGAATACCGTCATAGGAATAATCATAGACCGGCCGGAAAGGCAGCGGCGCAATATAGGCGTCCTCTTCCGGGCCCACAGTTTCATCGGGAACCATGACGCGACCGACCTTGGTGGAGAGGGTGTATTCGCTTCGGTCATGCTCCGTCACCATGGTTCCAAGACGACGCTCCGAACGCGTGTAACCGTAAAAAGGTGCGGTATCGAAATAGCGAATGCCGCTTTCCCATGCCTTGTCAAACGCGCCTTTGGATTCCTCGTAGGGCGTAACGCGGTAGAGATTACCCATCTGCGCGCAACCAAGGCCCATGACCGTGACTTCAACGGCACGGCGCGGCAATTTACGTGTATCGGAGACTTTCATCGCAAGGGCTTCCTGAATTTTTCGGTAGAGCGGATGTTGAAAACCGTATGCGGTATTGACTGAAATCCCGCTTCTGAAATTTGTGAGGCGCGCCGCTCAAAGAGCGGCGCGCCGTCATGCCTTAATAAAGAACGTTCTTGGCTTCCGGCTTCTCGATATTGTCCTTGGTGACAACAACAACGCCGGTGTCGACGAACTTTTCGACCTTTTCCTTGCTGATGAGCTTGGAAACGGTCTGGATGCCCTTTTCGCCCATCTGATACGAACCCTGAACGACGATGCCGGCCAGCGTGCCGTCCTTGACGAAGCCCTGAAGGTCCTGGTTACCGTCAAAGCCGATGCCGACAACCTTGCCTGCCTTACCGGCCTGGGCGAGCGCGCGGCCTACGCCGATTGCGGTGGGTTCGTTGGCGCCGAAGATGCCCTTGAGATCGGAATTGGCGGCCAGAACGTCGGTTGTCTGGTTCAGCGCCGTCGCCATCTGCGACTGCGAATAGAACGGACCTACGATCTTAAGGTTGGAATGCATCTGGATATAGTCGGTGAAACCGCCAACGCGTCCGATTTCCGAACCGGCACCGGCGACGTAGGACATCACGGCGATCTTGCCTTCCTTGCCAACCTTGTCGATCAGCGCCTGAGCAGCCAGTTCGCCGGCTTTCTTGTTATCGGTCGCCAGGAAGGACTGATAATATTGCTCGGAACCCTTGGCGAGCTGTGAGTCGATCAGAACCACGGGAATGCGGGCTTCCCAGGCTTTCTTGACAGCCGGAACCAGCGCATCAGGATCGGAAGGAGCAAGAACGATACCCGAAACCTTACGGTTTACAGCGTTTTCAACCATGTTGACCTGATCGGCGATGGCCGATTCAGAAGCCGGACCCTGGAAGGTCATGGTGTTGCCGGCAGAGTCCTTCATCGCCGCATCGGCGCCCTTCTGAACGTTCTGCCAGAAGGTGGAGTTGACGGTCTTGACGATGACGGCGATTTCGCCGGCCTGCACGGTGGAGACGCTCCACAGCGCGATTGCGGATGTCAGAAGGGCGGTCGTAAGCTTGTTCATTTCTTCCTCCGTGATGTCGGCATACCGGGCCTCCCGTGCCGATCTTGTTTGCGGATAGGGTCCGCAGCCCTGTATCAGCGGCGGTTGCGCAGCTGGTCGATCCAGACGGTGACCAGAATGACAAGACCGATGATGATCTGTTGCGTGAAGGCGGACACGCCATTCATATTGAGACCGTTGCGCAGGATGCCGATGACGAAGGCACCGATTGCCGTGCCTGAAATCGTGCCCACGCCGCCGATGAGCGATGTGCCGCCGATAACGGCGCTGGCAATGGCATCCAGCTCATACATCACGCCCTCATTTGGCTGGGCTGTGACGAGGCGCGACATCAGCACGCAACCGGTCAACCCGGCGAGCGTACCGGACAGGATGTAGGTGAAATTGGTGACGCGTGCGACGTTTACGCCGGACAGACGCGCAGCATCCGCATTCGAACCGACGGCATAGATGTGACGGCCAAGGATGGAGCGGTTGAGCATGAAGGAAACAGCCAGCGCAATAACCACCATGAGGATGACGGGGTAGGGAATGCCCGGAAACACTACGTTCGGAAAACCGTCATCACCAATATTGACGATGCGGAAGAGGGCGCCGTTGCCGAGTTCACCGAAGGATTCGCCGAGGCCGGAAACCGCTCGCGCGCCGGTGATCTGCAGTGCCACGCCACGGGCGATCAACATCATGCCGAGCGTGGCGATAAACGGTGGCAGCTTGAAGCGCGTGACCATAAGGCCATTGATGAGACCGCAAAGCGACCCCGTCAGAATGCCAAGCAGCATGCCGACCGGCACCGGCATACCCAACTCCTTCACCGCAAGCGCAGCAACGACACCGGCCAGAGCAAGCACCGAACCAACGGAAAGATCGATGCCGCCGGTGATGATGACGCAGGTCGCACCAATGCCGAGAAGGGCGATGGAGGTCACCTGAAGCGCGATGGTCATGGCATTGTTGACGGAGAAGAAGGCGCTGCTGGTGGCGGAAAACACCATAACCAGCACAACGAGACTGCCAAGAGCCGCAAACTTCTGGATGATGTCCTTCTGGCGGTCGCTGAAAGCGAAGCTCTTCTTGGGTTCTGCAATATTAGCCATGTCGTTCCTCACTGCGCGGCCCGGCCGTAACCGGACGCGTACCGCATGATTTCTTCCTGATTGGTCTTGGCGGTCTCAAGCACGCCCGTGATCCGGCCCTGGTGGAAAACGGCGATACGATCCGTCAGTCCCAAAATTTCCGGCAGTTCCGAACTGATGAGAATGACGCCGATGCCCTGTGCAGCCAGCTCGTCCATGATCTTGTAGATCGCGAATTTTGCGCCGACATCGATGCCGCGCGTCGGCTCGTCGAAAAACAGCACGCGCGACTGCCGGAACAGCCATTTGCCAATGATGATTTTCTGCTGATTGCCACCTGAAAGCAGCCGCACCGTCTGTTCGATCGAAGGGGTACGGATGTTCAGGAGATCGACGTAACGTCTGGCGACATCGTCGTGCTTCTTGAAGTCGATCAGCCCGAAGCGGTTGGAGACCTCGCCGATATTGGCAAGCGTCGTATTGGCCGCAACCGACATCTTGATCGCAAGACCATCGCTTTTGCGGTCTTCGGACAGATAGGCGATACCCTCTTCGATGGCATCTCGCGGGGAACTGATGGAAAGCTCCCGCCCGTTGAAAACGACCTTGCCAGCATCCAGAGGATCGGCACCAAAGATCGCCCGTGCGACTTCCGTGCGACCCGCACCCATCAGTCCGGCAAAGCCGAGAATCTCACCGCGCCGCAGCGAGAAACCGACATCGTGGAACACACCCTTGCGCGTCAGCCCTTCCACCGAGAAAATAACATCATCCGTAGGGCGCGACGTGCGTTCCGGGAACTTCTCCTCCAGCGAACGCCCGACCATGCGCGTGACGATATCGTCAACGGTGATCGATGCAAAATCGTCGGTGGAAATATAACGCCCGTCCCGCAAAACCGTCACGCGGTCGACGATTTCGGCCATTTCATCGAGCCGGTGGGAAATATAGACGATGCCGACGCCAGAAGCCTTGAGATCGCGGATCACCTTGAACAACAGCCGCGTTTCCTGCTCGGTCAGCGAGGAGGTCGGCTCATCCATGATGAGGACTTCAGCATCCAGGGAAAGCGCCTTGGCAATTTCGACCATCTGACATTGCGCGACCGAGAGGCCGCGGACAATCTGGTCAGGGTCGATATCGACGCCCAGCCGATCGAGACAGCGCTTTGCATCAAGCCGCAGCTTCTTGCGGTCAACGAGGAAACCACGGCGCGGCTCGCGGGCGAGATAGATGTTCTCGGCAACGGAAAGATGCGGAACGAGGTTGAGTTCCTGATGGATGATGGCGATGCCGGCGGCTTCGGATTCCAGCGGCGATGCATATTGCACTTTGACGCCCTTGTGCAGGATGGTTCCGTCGCTTGGCTGGTAAACGCCGCTGATGATTTTCATCAGGGTGGATTTTCCGGCACCGTTTTCGCCGCAGACAGCGTGAACCTCGCCGCTGCGCAAGTCGAAATGCACATTCGACAACGCTTTGACGCCCGGAAATTCCTTGCTGATGTTTTCGAGACGCAGGAGGCCTGAACCAAGGCCGCGCGCCGTCTCCTCAGGCGAAAAATCGCCTCGAATTGTCGATGCGCCCTGCGACATCAAGAAACCTCCACCCGCGCTCCCCGCTCCACCGGGGGCAATAATGAGCCAAATGGTTAGGCCGCTTTTTTAAAATGGTCAAGCCAATTAGCCCAAAATTTGAATCCCGCGTTTGGTACACGCAAAATCATCTCAAAAGACTTCTTGAAATAACACTTTAAATTCATGTATTTAAGTAATTTCTTGCGTATTGATGCGCTTGGCGCTACGGTAAGGCCAAATTCAGATAACAGACAAGGTTCGTCAGAAAACACATGAATGGTCAGGCCAAAATAGCGGAACCACGCAGGCTTTATCAGCAGATTGCGGACCAGATACGCGAGCTGATCGATCTGGGAGAGTTTCTGCCTGGAACACGACTTCCCGCCGAACGGGAACTGGCACAGAAGCTCGGGGTTTCGAGACCATCACTGCGCGAGGCACTGATTGCGCTTGAAATCGACAACACAGTCGAAATCCGCATGGGTTCCGGTGTCTATGTGTCCACCGAGGCCCTTCAGACAACCCACAACACCAAATCCTTGGGCGACAGCCCCTCCGAACTGATGCAGGCGCGCGCAGCGCTGGAAGGCGCGACAATCGTACTGGCGGCGAGCCGCATGACCGATGAAACGATTGCGAGCCTTCGCCAGATTCTCAACACGATGCAGCAGGAAATCGAGGCCGCGCGCAAACCTCTCGATCAGGACCGGCTTTTCCACGTCACCATTGCCGAACAATCCGGTAACAGCGTTCTGGCCCGGCTGGTGGCAAACCTCTTCGATGAGCGCCACAGCCCGATTTCGGCACAATTGCGTGTGAAATTTGAGGATCGCGATACCTGGACCCACGCCCTTCAGGAGCACGAGGCGATTTTGGCGGCCCTGGAGTTGAAAGATCCGCTGCTGGCGCAGGCGGCCATGCATACCCATCTGGAAGGTTCCAAGAGACGCTGGGTAGACGGCTGAATTCAAAACATAGCAGGCAATGTACCGGGGAGGAGAAAAACCCGTGAGTGAGAATTCCGAGGCAACCATTTTGCTGAACGCCAACGACAATGTCGCGGTGGCACGCCGGTCGATATCGGCCGGTGGTGCGACGGGCAGAGGCGATCTGACAGCCCGGGAGCTGATCGGACGCGGCCACAAGGTGGCCCTGACGTTTATCAGATCCGGAGACGAGGTCCTGAAATACGGACAGGTGATCGGCATCGCGACACAGGATATCGAGCCTGGCCGGCATGTGCATCTGCACAATCTCGCCATGGTGCCTTCCGAACACACGCATCAGTTCAGTGTCGATATCGAGGAAAAAGGCATGCTGCCCGAGGGCGAGCGCCGGACCTTCAAGGGTTTTGACCGGGGTCTCGGTGGCGTTGGCACACGCAACTACATCGGCGTCATCGCATCCGTGAACTGTTCCGCCACCGTGTCGCGTTACATCGCCGATTATTTCAACAAGCAGGGCGGCCTTGAAGGGTTCGACAATGTCGACGGCGTTGTGGCACTGACCCATGGCGGCGGCTGCGCGCTCAATACGAAATCGGAAGGTTATCGTCTTCTGATCCGCACCATTCAGGGTTATGCCCGCCACCCGAATTTCGGCGGTATTCTGCTGATCGGCCTCGGCTGTGAGACCAACCAGATCGCCCCTATCCTCGAACATTACAAGATGGAGGAGGGCGAACGGCTGCGCACCATGACGATCCAGCAGCACGGCGGCACACGAAAAACGATCGATGCCGCCATTGCCGAGATCAAGGCGATGCTGCCAATGGTCAATGCTGCCCAGCGCACTGAACAGCCGCTTTCAAAACTGAAGGTGGCGCTGGAATGCGGTGGTTCGGATGGTTACTCCGGAATATCGGCAAACCCGGCCCTGGGATATGCATCAGATCTCATCGTCCGCAACGGCGGCACAACGGTTCTTGCCGAAACGCCGGAGATTTACGGCGCTGAACACCTGCTGACGAAGCGTGCCGTCACGCCTGCGGTCGCCGAAAAGCTGTTGCAGCGCATCGACTGGTGGCGGGATTATACCGCTCGCAACGGCGATGAGCTGAACAACAACCCATCGCACGGCAACAAGCTTGGTGGACTAACCACCATTCTTGAAAAATCGCTGGGCGCAGTGGCCAAAGGTGGCTCCATGCCACTGAAGGCGGTCTACGAATTCGCGGAAACCGTTACTGAACAGGGCTTCGTCTTCATGGATACGCCCGGTTACGATCCTGTTGCCGTCACCGGCCAGGTCGCCGGCGGCTGTAACGTCATCTGTTTCACCACCGGCCGCGGCTCCGTATCGGGATTCAAGCCGGCACCCTGCATCAAGATTGCCACCAATTCCGAAATGTACGAGCACATGAAGGAAGACATGGATCTCAACTGCGGCGAGATCGTTACCGGCGCGGAAACCATCGAGGAATCCGGCAAACGAATTTTCGAGCACATTCTTGCAGTCGCTTCGGGAGACAAGACGGTCAGCGAGATTTACGACTACGGCGACAATGAATTTGTGCCGTGGCAGGTGGGCGCGGTTACCTGACCCGCTTCCAATATGTGCATCGGACTGTCCCACGTGAAACAAAAGGCCCGGAAATCACTTTCCGGGCCTTTTAAATTCTCTGCGCCGTTTTTGCTTAATGGCGGAAGTGACGCATGCCGGTAAAGACCATCGCCACATTGTGCTCATTGGCCGCATCGATCACGTCCTGGTCGCGCATGGAACCACCAGGCTGAATGACTGCGGTGGCACCTGCTGCAATAGCTGCAAGCAAACCATCGGCGAAGGGATAAAACGCTTCAGAAGCCACAGCAGAGCCACGCGTCAGCGGCTCAGCAAGGCCGAGTGCCTTGGCCGCATCTTCCGCCTTCTGGGCGGCGATACGGGCGGAATCCACCCGGCTCATCTGTCCGGCGCCGATACCTGCCGTCTGGCCGTCCTTGGCATAGATCACCGCATTGGACTTCACGTGCTTGGCAATCTTAAAGGCGAACTTCATGTCTTCAAGTTCCTGAGGTGTCGGCACGCGCTTGGTGACCACCTTCAGTTCCAGATCCTCCACCATGCCGTTGTCACGGCTCTGAACCAGAAGACCGCCGGAAACCGTCTTGGCCGTAATGCCGGCAGCGCGCGGATCTGGCAGGCCACCAGCTGCCAGCAGTCGCAGATTGGGCTTGCGGGCGATAATGGATTTTGCCTCTTCCGTCACATCGGGTGCGATGATGACTTCGGTGAAGAGCTTAACGATCTCTTCTGCCGTTTCCGCATCGAGCGTGCGGTTCAAGGCGATGACGCCGCCGAAGGCCGAAACGGAATCGCATGCCAGCGCGCGCCGGTAGGCTTCTGCAAGTGTTGGACCCGTCGCAACACCACAGGGGTTGGCGTGTTTGATGATCGCTACAGCCGGCGCATTCTCCGGCAGGAATTCTGCTACCAGCTCGTAGGCTGCATCCGTATCATTGATGTTGTTATAGGAAAGCTGCTTGCCTTGAAGAAGCGTCGCCGTGGAAACACCGGGGCGCTTTTCGCCGGTCAGGTAAAAACCGGCGCTCTGGTGCGGGTTCTCGCCGTAACGCATTTTTTCCTTCAGCGCACCGCCGATGGCACGGTAATCCGGCGTTTCGATAGCCAGCGCCTCAGCAAACCAGTTGGAAATCACCGCATCATAAGCCGCAGTGCGGGCATATGCCTTGGCGGCGAAGGTCTGGCGCAGCGCGTAGGAGGTTTGACCGTCATCGGCCTGCAGGGCTTCCACCAGCGCAGGGTAGTCGGACGGATCGGTGACAACAGTGACATAGGCGTGGTTCTTGGCCGAAGCGCGGATCATTGCCGGGCCGCCAATATCGATATTCTCGACCGTCGTGGGGTAGTCGCCACCCTTGGCGCGAACTTCCTCGAAGGGATAGAGATTGATGACGGAGAGATCGATCGCCTCGATACCGTGAGCCTTCATTGCCTCGACGTGATCAGCATCATCCCGGATAGCCAGAAGTCCACCATGCACGTTGGGATGCAGGGTCTTGACGCGACCATCCATGATTTCCGGAAAATTGGTCACATCGGAAACATCCGTTACCGGCAGTCCCGCGTCAGCGATGGCCTTTGCCGTGCCACCCGTCGACAGCACCTTGACGCCAAGTTTGGACAGGACAGTTGCCAGCTCGATAATGTCCGTCTTGTCAGAAACGGAAAGAAGGGCTGTACGGATTTTGACTTTATCGGGAGCGGGGATTTTTTTGGAAACGACAGCCATCGGGCATACTCCGTTTAACGGGGAGGACAGGCTGGACTGGGATTGATCCAGCAATTGCCGCCGCGTTAACACAGCTTGCCATATTAATAAACAGCGGGGACGCGGAACGGCGAAAACTATGGCGGTTTTTGCCTGAAACTCGCCAGGAATCCTCTACGCCTTGCGTTCGATGATCCAGCGGATTTCCCGAGTATTTGCCAGATTGAATGGCAGCTCGATCTGCTGCGAAGGCCGCATGCCGGATGCATCCGCCATAAAAACATCCTCGGTCACGAAAAGCTCCAGTCCCGGCGCCGAAAACAGCCAGGTCGTTCCATCCGCTGCCTCCAGATAAACCGACTCCTCGTCCTGTTGGTAAAGCTGGATGTGGGGGTGGATATGAAATCGCGATACCGCCGATATGGATTGCAATTGCGCCTTCACCACATTCTCGTCGGCCCGAAGCAGATCACGGCCCTTTATCTTCGTACCGGCAACATTCAGCTCAATTTCCCGATCGTGATAGCAACCGAAATTCTGCAAATAACCGTCATGCGACGCCCACAGGACATCATTGCCATTTGCATCCGTTCCGCGGCGGCTCTCCACCTGACTGACACCGGAAACCATGATCGGCCCGAGCAGTCTCGAGCGGGATAGTCTGCAAGAGGACGTGTCGGCCAGCGTGACTGTCGAATGGGCCGCCGTCGAGCGGCTCGCTCGCTGATATTCGGGTGCTGCGTTTTTCGGGAAGCCCGAATTGACGATGAACCGGCTCTTGCCACAGGACATCTCAAAGGACAGGCAGCCCGAATGGGCGTTACGCGAAAGCTCCGCGGAGCCTGGATGACCAGTATCGACGATGATGACCGTCTCATCGGTTGCAAGACGATGATAATTGACATCCGGCAGCATTTTGGACGGCCGGCCGGCTGTCTCATCATAACGAAGTACCGACACAAGTTCATTGGCAAGCGTGGCGGTGGCGCCATTGAACAGCGCCAGATCGCCGCCCTGATGGCGGAAAAACCGGATGGCCGGAAACATCCTGTCAATCGCCGGCACCAGCCCCGAGGGCAGATCGTGACCGAGATTGATGTAGCTTTGCCTAAGCGGCAAAAGATCAAGCAGCAAATCCAGCATGACCCGCGGATTGCGGGAAACATGCCCGCCATCTGGAAGAATCTGGCGTTCCATTTCCTGCGCCAGCTTCATTCCGTGCCGAGTAATATGGGACAGGCGGGTCGGCATGGCGATGGACGCGACGGCCAGCGCAATCCTGATCCGCAGCCTCGCTTCGCCATCCGGCGCATGTTTGACGATCCTGTCGAGATAACGCACTTGAAACGCAAGACTTTTCAGGAAACGACGATAAAAACCCGCATCGGCCTCATGTAAAACGACGGGAGAATGGGACAGCCAGGCAATCAGCCTTTGTGCCGCGATCTCTGGAGACCAGGCGATCCCCGCAACCCGCTTGCCGTGAATAGTCATCCATTCGGCAACGATACGGCGCGCCCGCTTGCTGGCCTCACTCGATCTGTCGGAACGGATATGCCGCAGCCAGCCGAATGCATGCAGCCGCTCTTCAAAAACCACCGAGGGATAGTCCACCTGAAATGGCGATAGACCGCCGGTTTCGACGACGCGGCCGGCGAGCGCAATCCGGCCCCGCAGCAATTCCTCGGCAAAATACGGATCGATTGCCCTCAGATCAGTCGGCGCCGCCACCAGACCATCGGGAACGCGATTGGCAAACCGGGATATGCGCAGGCGCAAAGGAGCGAGGCCCACACACAGATGACGATACGCCATCCGCGAGAGAAGACCGGCGGCATTGATGCTGCCTGCAAAGGACCCTGACAAGCTGTGTTTCCCGTTTCACATGTTTTGTTTTTATGAGTGAACCGTGATGATCGGAACGTATCGGCAATTATCCAATGATTCGCGGAAGCTTGGCTTTTTTCTACTTCTTACGCAAGACACTGCTAAAAAACCCGTCGATGCCGCCGAACATATCCGGCGTTGTACGAAGATCGCCTTCGGCAGTGACGGCGGCTTCCATTCCTGGCCAATCGTCCTTGCGAACGGCAACACGCTCGAAGTCCGGGTTTTCCGCCAGCACCTGTGCAATCATCGCTTCCCCTTCAGAGGGATCGAGCGAGCAATTGGAAAACACCACAATGCCGCCAGCTCCCACCAGCGTGAGCGCGTGTCGCAACATCTGGCCCTGAAGAGCGGCAAGCTTGGCAATATCATTCTCGTCCTTCGTCCAGCAGACATCGGGATGTTTACGCAACGTACCGGTAGACGAGCAGGGGGCATCCAGAAGAACGGCGTCGAAAAGCTGTTCCGGCTGGTACTTCAGCATATTGGCTTCAACGGTTTCGGCGTGAAGACCAAGCCGGTCAAGATTTTCCCTGAGGCGGCGAAGACGATTGCCGGACTGGTCCAGGGCAGTCACCTTCGCGCCGGCAAGCGCGAGCTGGGCGGTCTTGCCGCCAGGAGCTGCACAGAGATCGGCAACACGTTTGCCGGAAATATCGCCCATCAACTTGACAGGCATGCTGGCCGCGAGATCCTGAACCCACCAGGCACCCTCGGCAAAGCCTTCAAGCGCGGGAATCTGGCCTTCAAACTCACCGAGACGGACACTGCCATTCGGCAAAACCGTACCGCCCAGCTTTTCCGCCCAGACAGCCGGATCGGTCTTCACCGTGAGATCGATGGAAGAGGGCGTCAGCTGCGCTTCGGAAATCCGTTTGGCAACCTCATCTCCATAAGCCGAAACAAGCCGAGCGTAGAACCAGTCCGGCAGCACGGGCACACCCGCGATCGCCTTTTCGATTTCTGCTTTTTCCCGGCCCAATCGCCTGAGGACGGCATTCACCAGCTTGGCAAAACGTCTGTTGCGCGGATCGCGGTGTGCCTGTTCCACGGCAAGATCGACCGCAGAATGATCGGGGACATCGAGGTGAAGCACTTGCGCTGCGCCAACGACAAGGACGTGATGAAGCGACCGGGCGCCCTGCGGCAACGGTCCGTCAAGCAGCATCGACAAGGCGGCTTCGATACGCGGAAGGTGGCGAAGCGCGCTGTTGACGATCGCTCTCACCAGCGCCCGGTCCGCAAGGGATAGCGCGCGATAGACGGGATTGCCGTTTTCGCTGTCCAGCATACCGTCCAGCGAGGTTTTCTTTTCCAGAACGGCCGCCAGAATGCGGGTTGCGGCAACGCGTGCAGCAAGGCCGGGTTTATCCTGGAAAGACGAAGGGCCGTCTTCGCGGCCCCTTGCATGGTCCTGTCCCGGTTTTTTGGACCGCGATGGCTTATTTTGAGTATCGGATGTCAAGACCACGGTCCCTTGCGCTCGTTTTCTTTGCCTCGTCCCCAGCCCGTATTGGGAACGGAGCCTGATTTGCGCTGAGGTCTATCACCCGATGGCGTTCGCGTCGATCCTCGCGGGGAAAACTCCTGCGCCATGGCGTGAAGTGCCGCCACCCGGTTTTCCGTATTCGGATGCGTAGAAAACAGATTGTCCATGCGCTCACCGGACAGGGGATTGATGATGAACATATGCGCCGTCGCCGGGTTACGCTCCGCATCCTCATTATGAATGCTCTGCGCCATGCCCGAAATTTTCTGCAGTGCCGAAGCAAGCCAGAGCGGATTGCCGCAAATTTCCGCTCCCCGCCGGTCGGCAGAATATTCCCGCGTACGGCTGATCGCCATCTGCACCAGCATCGCGGCGAGCGGCGCCACGATCATCGCAACCAGTACGCCGATAAAGCCCAGCGGATTATTGTTGTTTTCACGATTGCCACCAAAGAAAAACGCGAAGTTGCCGAGCATCGAGATGGCGCCTGCCAGCGTCGCAGTCACAGTCATCGTTAGCGTATCTCGGTTCTGCACATGGGCCAACTCATGCGCCATGACACCAGCCACTTCTTCAGGGGTGAGGCGCTCCAGCAGGCCCGTCGAGGCGGCGACAGCGGCATTCTGCGGGTTTCTTCCCGTCGCGAAGGCGTTCGGCTGCGGGCTGTCATAAATATAAACCTTGGGCATCGGAAGATCGGCATTATGCGAGAGATCGCGGATCATGTGGAAAAATTCAGGCGCATTCGCCTCATCGATCTCGCGTGCACGATAGGCCGACAGGACCATCTTGTCCGAATTCCAGTAGGAGAAAAGATTCATACCAGCGGCAATAAGCAAGGCAATCATCATGCCGCCCTTACCGCCGATCAGAAAACCGACACCCATGAACAATGCCGTCATGAAGGCCAGAAGCATTGCCGTGCGCATCATGTTCATATGTCAAATTCTCCTTGTTACCACTCAGGAAATATTCCGGGGTTTATAAAGCCCATCTGTTTATATAATCTGGTGAACGGCAAACATATTTCAATATCCCGTCATAGGGAGGATTACTCATGCAGGATGCGGATAATGACAACGGCGCGGAAATGCTCAAGCGGCTTTCGCCGGCGGCGGAACGTGCGTTGAAGGAAGCGGAAGAACGGCGCAAACAACAGGCGGATCTTCAATTGCCGCAGGAAACCGGCGGTCGCGGCGGCGCGGAACCTGTTCGTTTCGGTGACTACGAAATAAACGGCCGCGCTATCGACTTTTGAGCACCACGGCATAAAAATACCCGCTAAACGCGGGTATTTTATCAATTAAAACAGATACTTGCTTATTTTTGCTCCAGAAGCCGGCACACGGCTTCCAGCTGCTCTAGCGTGCGGTATCCGATGCGGATTTGTCCCGATCCGCCTTTGTGGCTAATCTTCACGTCCAGACCGAGAGCATCCGAGAGGCTGCGTTCAAGCGCGACCGTATCGGAATCCTTCTCCGCCGAAGGCCGCTTCTCCAAAACGTCACCCTGCGACTTGATGTCGTTTTGCGCCAGGCGCTCGGCATCACGCACCGAAAGACCCTTGGAAACGATAGTCCGAGCCAGACCTGACGGATCGGAAGTGGAAACAAGTGCGCGCGCATGGCCAGCGGAAAGCGAACCGTCCGCCAACATGTCCCGAACCGGATCGGGAAGTTTCAAAAGACGAAGGCTGTTTGCAACATGGCTTCGGCTCTTGCCGATGATTTCACCGAGGTCGTTCTGGGTGTAGCCATGTTCGGCGATCAACTGCTCATAGCCCATCGCTTCTTCAAGCGGATTGAGATCGGAACGCTGGACGTTTTCGACGATAGCCAGCTCCAGAGCCGTGCGGTCGTCTACATCCCGAACGATGACAGGAACGTCCGTAAAACCGGCCAGCTGTGCCGCGCGCCAGCGCCGTTCACCAGCGATTATCTCGTAACGGTTGACGCCAATCGTTCGCACGACCACAGGCTGAACAATCCCGTGCTGACGAATGGATGAGGCAAGATCCTGCAACTCATTTTCGTCAAAGTGTCGACGTGGGTTTCTCTGGCTGCGAGCGATGAACTCGATCGGGATGGCGCGATCCGCACTAACGGCGCGCTGCGGTTCACCCACCGGCACAGGCTGATCCATTTCGCCGATCAACGCCGCAAGACCGCGTCCGAGTCGACGCTTGGAAAGATCATCACTCATAAGATATTACTCCATATAGTCCGGCAAAACGTCAGGCCGCCTTGCGCAGACGCTCTCTCTGGATCACTTCGGACGCCAATTGCAAATAAGCCTGGCTGCCGGCGCATTTCAGATCATAAAGAATTGCCGGTTTACCATAAGACGGCGCTTCGGAAACCCGAACATTGCGCGGAATGAGAGTGTGGTAAACCTTTTCTCCCAGATGCATCCGCACATCGGAAACCACCTGCTGCGCAAGATTGTTGCGCGCATCGAACATCGTGAGAACGATACCCTGAATATCAAGCTGCGGATTGACGGAGCCGCGTATCTGGCTGACCGTATCCAGCAGCTGGCTGAGGCCTTCCAGCGCAAAGAACTCGCACTGCAACGGTACCAGCACCGAATGGGCGGCGGTCATGGCATTCATCGTCAAAAGATTAAAAGAGGGCGGGCAATCTACCAAAATATAGGAATAGTCTCTGGCTTCCTGCGTCTCCATGGCGGTACGCAACAGAAAGACGCGGTTGGCAACATTCGCAACCTGCATCTCAAAGCCCAGAAGATCCATCGTTGACGGGACGATATCGAGGTTCGGAACTGCTGTCGGAACCGCAACTTCAGCAACGGTATGATCACCCACCAGAAGATCATAGGAAGAAAGCTTGCGCTCTTTGCGGTCGATTCCCAATCCTGTGCTGGCATTACCCTGCGGATCGAGATCAATGATCAGCACACGCTCTCCAATAGCCGCCAACGCGGTAGCCAGATTGATGGCCGTCGTTGTTTTGCCAACGCCACCCTTCTGGTTTGCGACTGCGATAATCCGGTTTTTTTCAGAAGTCATACCGCACCTGACCAGCTCGTCAGTGCCTCTTAGTGAGGTTACTGATTTCAAGAACAACAGAATCTGCCTCAATGGCACTCTGGTGTTTTATCAGATCAAACTGCCAGCGGCCATGCGCTTTCTGCAGTTCGGATTCATAATCCCTGCCTTTATTGAAATATGCCCTGAGATTTGGATTATTTTGCGCCCACGGGTGAATATATTCGAAAAGTAAATTCATCTCGGCGAGGGCTCTTGCCGAAACCGCATCGCAATTTTCAACGGTTTCAGGCGCTTTTTCAATTCTGACTGGATGAACCGCGCCTCTTGCGCCGGTTTCCTTCAGCGCAATTCGCAAAAACGCAGCCTTTTTATTGTTGCTCTCAACCAGATCGACCCAACCATCACCCAGTTCCGCGAGAAAAATCGCTGTAATGACGCCCGGAAAACCGCCGCCGCTTCCCAGATCAATCCATTTTTGCGGTTGAGGGGCGAGCTGAAATATCTGTGCACTGTCCGCGACATGCCGGCTCCAGAGCTCAGTGAGAGTCGAAGGCGCAACCAGATTTGTGGTTTTGTTCCACTTCTTGAAAAGCTCGACGAAATGCCCGAGCCTCTCCTGTGTTTCACGTGAAACACTCTGGCCGTTTATCTTCATGGTCCGACTCGCTATTGGTGCATGCGAAATTTTTCACTTCCTGATGCGGAGCCTTTCCGCAGAAGTGCGAGAAGCAGCGATATCGCAGCAGGTGTCATACCGTCAACACGCGCAGCCTGGGCAATGTTCTCTGGACGTGCCTTTTCCAGCTTTTGTTTCAGTTCGTTGGAGAGACCGGACAAAGACTGGAAATCGAAATCATTGGGGATTTTTCTGTCTTCGTCTCGCTTGATATCGACAATATCCGCGCTTTGACGCTGCATATAGACAGCGTAACTCGCTTCGATTTCCAAAACCTCAGCGACCTTGGTATTAAGCGCCCGTAGCTCCGGCCAATGAGTGGTGAGAGTTTCAATCGTGATATCGGGGTAGGCGAGCATTTCATAAACCGAACGACGTTGACCGTCCTGGTTGAGTTTCAATCCCTGTTTAGCAGCCTGGGAGGGACTGATGGAAATGCTCTTCATCAGCTCGCGACCCCGATCCAGATCTGAGATAAAATCTGCGAAGCGTTTTTGGCGGTCATGACCGATAATACCGGCCATCTGACCGACAGGCGTAAGTCGCAGATCAGCGTTGTCAACGCGAAGTGAAAGCCGATATTCGGCTCTCGACGTAAACATTCGATAGGGTTCGCTGACACCCTTGGAGGTGAGATCGTCGATCATCACACCGATATAGGATTCGGTACGACTGAAATGAATAGGGTCTGCATTGCCTGCATATAGCGACGCATTCAACCCGGCAACCAGACCCTGGGCGCCCGCCTCTTCATAACCCGTCGTGCCGTTGATTTGCCCTGCCAGGAACAATCCCGGAATTTTCCGGCATTCCAGAGAAGGCTTCAGCTCACGCGGATCGACATAGTCATATTCAATCGCGTAGCCGGGCTGAATGATGTTGACTTGCTCAAGGCCAGGGATGGTGCGGATAAACTGCTCCTGAACTGAGGCAGGAAGCGACGTCGAAATACCATTTGGATAAATTGTGTGGTCATCAAGGCCTTCTGGCTCCAGGAATATCTGGTGGCCGTCCCGTTCACCGAAGCGTGTAATCTTGTCTTCAATCGACGGACAATAGCGCGGGCCAACACCCTCGATCTGTCCCGAATACATCGCTGACAGATGAATATTATCCTGAATGATCTTGTGTCCGGCCGGCGTCGTTCGGGTTACGCCGCATTCGATCTGTGGATTGACAATGCGATCCGTCATAAAAGAGAACGGAACCGGATCTTCATCGGCCGCTTGCCGATCCACAGCGTTCCAATCGATCGTGCGACCATCAAGCCGGGCAGGGGTGCCAGTCTTCAGCCGGCCCATGGCCAGGCCCAGACGACCAAGCGTTTCGGAAAGGCCAAGAGACGGTTTTTCACCAACCCGGCCTGCGGGAATCTTTTCGGAGCCGATATGAATAAGGCCGCGTAGAAAAGTGCCGCTCGTCAACACAACAGCACCACAAGGAATCCGGCTACCGTTTGCCATGATTACGGCGCAGACCTTATCATCAGCCATTTCAATATCGAAAGCATCACCTTCAATAATGCTAAGGTTTTCAATCGCATTGATTTCCCGTTGCATGGCCTCGCGATAAAGCCGCCGATCAGCCTGCGTGCGCGGCCCGCGGACGGCGGGGCCTTTTTTGCGATTGAGCATACGGAATTGAATTCCCGCTGCATCAGCAACCCGGCCCATCAAACCGTCCAGCGCATCAATTTCGCGGACCAGGTGTCCTTTACCGAGACCACCGATTGCCGGGTTACAGGACATCACCCCAATAGTCTCTCGCTTATGGGTAACGAGAGCGGTTTTAGCGCCATGTCGTGCAGCGGCCGCCGCAGCTTCGCTGCCAGCATGTCCACCACCGATCACAATGACATCAAATGACTGGTGCATAATCCTGCGCCTTATCCCAAATCATCGGCTTTGCCGTATTGGCCACCAATGTTTCACGTGAATCATTTTCCTATGCAGAATTCCGAGAAGATCACACCCAGCAAATCCTCCACATCGACGCGGCCAGTAATGCGTCCAAGCGATGTTGCTGCGAGTCTCAAATATTCCGACCTTATCGCAAGGTCCATGGTCTCGGAATTGAGCGCATCACTAACATAGTTCAGCGTCTCTTCAAGTCGTTTTTTGTGCCGGGCGCGGGCAGGGACCAGTGTCTGTGCAACACCAACCCTGCTTTCAATCTCTCGCTTGATCAATAGACGCAATTCGTCGAGACCGACGCCTTCCCTGGCGGAGATGGCGAGATCAAAAACAGCGTCAACTGTAGAAGAGGAAATCGCGGTTTTTGTCCGTAGATGCAAATGGCGAGCATTTTCCAGCGAAATGATCGATTGTTTCGGAGTCGAATCGTTATCTTGCAATATCAAAATAAGATCCGCGGTTTCCGCTGTTAGAACGGCCCGCCTTACGCCTTCCTTTTCGACCACATCCTGCGTTTCCCGAATTCCGGCCGTATCGAATATGCGGACCAGGTAACCGTCGAGATTAATATCAACGCTCAGCACGTCTCTGGTCGTACCAGCAATGTCAGTGACAATAGCAACGTCACGGCCGCTCAGAGCATTAAGAAGCGTGGACTTGCCAGCGTTAGGCTCCCCTACCAGCGCCACCTTGAACCCGTCACGAATAATCTCACTGCTTCCGCCGTTCTGGAGATGGCCGTCGATTTCACTATGAAGTTGCATCATCGCGTCCCACACCTGCGCGGCAACTGAATCCGGCACATCTTCCTCGTCGGCGAAATCCAGCTCTGCCTCGATCAGGGCGCGAGCACGCGTCAACCGGCCTGCCCAGCCATCGTAGAGCGCTGACAGCTTACCAGTGCTCTGCTCAACCGCCAGACGCCGCTGCATCTCCGTTTCAGCCTGCAGCAGATCCGCCAGACCTTCGATCTCGAGAAGATCCATCTTGCCGTTTTCAAACGCTCGGCGGGAGAACTCGCCGGCATCCGCCGGCCGAAATCCTTCGAGCAGTTCGAGCTCGGCAAAAATTGATGCGACAACCGCGCGGCTTCCGTGGCTGTGGATTTCGATGCAGTTCTCACCCGTGAAGGAATTTGGTGCAGGGAAAACGATCATCAGCGCCTGGTCGATGATCTCATTGTTTCGGTTTCGAATCGAACATAGAACCGCCTGCCGCGGTGCGGGAAGGTCACGACCGGTCAACGTGACAAAGGCTTCGAAAGCGCCGGGCCCACTGATCCTGATAATTGCGACGCCAGCCGGCAATGCTCCACTGGAGAGCGCATAAATGGTATCGGCGGAAGCTGGCATCATTCACCTCGGTTAAAGCAGTCAAGCCGCATCCGAATGAACGGATGCGGCTTTAAAGCTTTGTCGATGGGACCGGTAAAACTCCGGATCAGGTATTCATCGATTCGAAGAAATCCGAATTGGTCTTGGTCTGCTTCAACTTGTCGATCAGGAACTCGATGGCATCCATCGTTCCCATCGGCGCGAGAATGCGGCGAAGCACGAAAATCTTCTGGAGATCCTGACGCGGCACGAGCAGGTCTTCCTTACGTGTACCGGACTTGAGAATATCGAGTGCCGGGAAGATACGCTTGTCAGCGACCTTACGGTCAAGCACGATTTCCGAGTTACCCGTACCCTTGAATTCTTCAAAGATGACTTCGTCCATGCGGCTGCCGGTGTCGATCAGCGCGGTCGCGATAATCGTCAGCGAACCACCTTCTTCGATGTTACGTGCGGCACCGAAGAAACGCTTCGGCCGCTGCAACGCGTTGGCATCCACACCACCGGTCAGGACCTTGCCGGAAGACGGAACGACCGTGTTATAAGCTCGGCCGAGGCGGGTGATGGAATCGAGCAGGATAACGACGTCGCGGCCATGTTCGACAAGGCGCTTCGCTTTTTCGATGACCATTTCGGCCACCTGGACGTGGCGTACAGCCGGTTCGTCGAAGGTTGACGACACCACCTCACCCTTGACCGAGCGCTGCATGTCTGTGACTTCTTCCGGACGTTCGTCGATCAGAAGAACGATCAGGTAACATTCCGGATGGTTAGCCGTGATGGAATGCGCGATGTTCTGCAAGAGAACAGTTTTACCGGTACGCGGCGGGGCGACGATCAATCCACGTTGGCCCTTGCCAAGTGGCGCGACCAGATCGATCACACGCGACGACAGATCCTTCGATGTCGGAAGCTCCAGCTCCATCTTGAACCGCTCATTCGGATAAAGCGGCGTCAGGTTATCGAAGTGAACCTTGTGACGGATCTTTTCAGGATCGTCAAAATTGATCGTGTTGACTTTGAGAAGCGCGAAATAACGTTCGCCTTCCTTGGGTCCACGGATCGGCCCCTCGACAGTATCGCCGGTCTTCAGAGAGAAACGGCGAATTTGCGAGGGCGAAATGTAGATATCGTCCGGACCCGGCAGATAATTTGCATTTGCGGACCGTAGAAAACCGAAACCGTCCTGCAGGACTTCAACGACGCCTTCGCCGATAATTTCGATGTCCTGGCTCGCGAGAACCTTGAGGATTGCGAACATAAGCTCCTGCTTGCGCATGGTGCTCGCATTTTCAACTTCCAGGGATTCAGCAAAAGTTAGCAAGTCGGTAGGCGATTTGCTCTTAAGTTCCTGAAGCTTCATTTCAGCCATGAAGGAAAGACCGTTTGATAATGTAATGTCGGGGGAGGGCGTGTTCGCGAATCAGATGCTGAGGGAGAAGCCGCAGATGACTGAATAATTCACATGCCACGAGATGAGTGGTCCGAAAATAGCGATTGAATAGGGCTACTGCAAGAGGAAAGCACGAATTCCGCGAAATTTATCGTTGCGACCTCTTAACCGAAGGGTTTCACAACCACAAGTATGACTATGAGGATCATCAGTACCGTCGGAACCTCGTTCATCAACCGCCAGTGACGGGCAGGCCTGATATTTTCATCCCGGGCGAACCGTTTGGCACTGCGGGTGAAATAGACGTGGGCGATGGTTAGTAGCACCACCAGTGCGATTTTCGCATGTAGCCAGCCGCCGGAAAAACCATAAACCGACCATGCGAGATAAAGCCCCAATATCCAGCTGATCATCATCGCCGGGTTCATGATGACCTTGATCAACCGCTGTTCCATCACCTTGAAGGTTTCGGATTGCTGCGAACCGGTGGGTGCATCGGTGTGGTAAATGAACAGGCGCGGCAGGTAAAAAATCGCCGCCATCCAGGAAATCACCGCGATGATATGAAGCGCCTTGATCCAGAGATAGAGATCGGCCGGATCGGCGTAAAACAACAGCGCGACAAAAGCGGCAAAGACACCAAGCGCCATACCTGCGCGAAGGGCGGCCCTGTTTCCTGAGCGGGCGGAGGTCTGCTTCTCGCCGCTCATGCCCCGGCTCCGCCGGCACGCACCCGCTGCACCAGCCTTGCAACGTTTTCAGGATCGGCCTGCGGCGTGATGCCATGGCCGAGATTGAAGATCAGCGGGCCCTGTCCCAGAGCCTGCAGCACAGCGTCGATACCGTCCTCCAGAGCCTTGCCACCCGCCACCATCAGCATGGGGTCCAGATTGCCCTGTACCGGGCCTTCCTTCTGCAAGTCCCTTGCGAAACCGAGTGGCACCGACCAGTCGAGCCCGATGGCGTCTGCGCCCGTTTTGCGGCGATAATCCTTCAAAAGATAACCGGCCCCCTTGGCAAAGGCGATGATCTTCGCGGAGGGGCGGCGAGCGCGCACCGAAGCGATGATACGGGCGACGGGTTTTACCGCATATTCCTCGAATTCCTTCTCGCCAAGCACCCCGGCCCAGGAGTCGAAAACCTGCACCGCATCGGCCCCGGCATCAATCTGCGCCACAAGGTAGTCGGCGGAAACCTCAGCCAGCAAGGCAAGAAGCTTTTCCATGGCTGCCGGCTCCCGATAACCGAACAAGCGCGCCGGCGCCTGATCAGGTGTTCCGTGGCCGGCAATCATGTAGGTTGCAACCGTCCAGGGCGCACCACAAAAACCGAGAAGCGTCGTCTCATCCGGTAAGGTCTGGCGCAAGCGTGAGACGGTTTCGAAAACGGGCGAAAGATGCGCAATGACATTGCTCGCATCCAGCCTGTCGATGCCATCCGCGTCGATCGGATCCATGGCCGGACCCTTTCCCTCGCTGAAGGAAACATTGCGATCAAACCCATCCGGTATCACCAGAATATCGGAAAAGAGGATAGCTGCATCAAGACCGAACCGGCGAATGGGCTGAAGGGTCACTTCGGTTGCCAGTTCGGGATTATAACAGAGATCGAGGAAACTGCCGGCGTTCTTTCGCGTTTCCCTGTACTCCGGAAGGTAACGCCCTGCCTGCCGCATCAGCCATATGGGCGGAGGTGTGACCGTCTGCCCGTTCAACACCTTTAAAACCTTACGCTCGCTCATGCCACCCAACTTCCAAAAAATAAAATCTAAGAGATTTAAAAGATTTTCTATTTCTTAGAGTCGGTGAGTAGCAAGGATTAAAATCTTTCCAGTCGATATGCCGCAGTCGAGTGTAAGCGCCAATACCTGAACACGGCATTTCATCGCTTCATGGCAATAAATTGGATAATAGATATTTATATAATATTTTCAGAGATTTAAGTTATATCCTTTGAAGCCGTTGCCTGTGGATCATCTGTGGACAGTTTTGAACAAGTTCAGAGTTTCCAGACAATTCACAGGCATGCCTGATAGCAAGGACGCCACTTGCGGATTGTGGAAAAAACCCACTTTATCCACGAGGCGGCTCGGCCCGCGGAACAATTCGGAAGTTTGTCCCGGTTTATCAACAGCGAGAGAAAAACAGCGTGGAGAACAAAAAAAGTTTCTTCCATTTGCACCTGATTTCGGACTCAACCGGAGAGACTCTCATGTCGGCCGGTCGTGCCGTCTCGGCGCAGTTCCACGCTTCGATGCCGGTGGAACATGTTTATCCGATGATCAGGAACCAGAAGCAGCTCGCCCAGGTGGTGGATCTGATCGACAAGGAACCGGGCATCGTTCTTTATACGATCGTGGATCAGCAGCTGGCCGAGTTCCTGGATTTGCGCTGTCACGCGATCGGGGTGCCCTGTGTCAACGTGCTCGAACCGATCATCGGCATTTTCCAGACCTATCTCGGCGCACCTTCGAGACGGCGGGTCGGGGCGCAGCACGCGCTGAACGCGGATTATTTCGCGCGGATCGAAGCGCTCAATTTTGCGATGGACCATGATGACGGGCAAATGCCGGAAAGCTATGACGAAGCCGATATCGTCATCATTGGGATCAGTCGAACGTCGAAAACACCGACAAGCATCTATCTCGCCAACAGAGGCATAAAGACCGCCAATATACCGGTCGTTCCAAACGTGCCGTTGCCGGAAAGCCTTTATGCCGCCACCCGTCCTTTGATCGTTGGTCTCGTCGCGACATCGGACCGCATATCCCAGGTTCGTGAAAACCGGGAACTCGGCACGACCGGCGGATTTGACAGCGGACGCTACACGGATCGCGCCACCATCATGGAAGAGCTGAAATATGCGCGTGCGCTCTGTGCCCGTAACAATTGGCCGCTGATCGATGTTACACGCCGCTCCATAGAGGAAACGGCCGCGGCAATCCTTGCCCTTCGCCCGAGGACACGATAATCCGGATCGCACCATTCGGAGCAGATAGTCGATGAAACAAGAGTTGATCCTCGCCTCGTCCAGCGCATCCCGTCAGATGTTGATGCGTAATGCGGGGCTGACCTTTTCGGCAATCCCGGCGGATATTGACGAGCGCGCGCTCGACGAGCAGCTGGAAAAAAATGGCGCAAAGCCGGAAGAGGTTGCGCTGGAACTGGCCAAGGCCAAGGCGCTCGCGGTAAGTGCCCTGCATCCGCAAGCACTCGTTCTTGGATGCGACCAGACGATGGCGCTCGGTGCCCGGGTGTACCACAAGCCAAAAAACATGGCCGAAGCCGAAGCACATCTGCTCTCATTATCCGGCAAGGTTCATCGCCTGAACAGTGCAGCCGTTCTTGCCCGCGGCGGTGATGTCGTATGGCAGACGATTTCCAGTGCCGAGCTTTCGGTGCGAAATTTGAGCGCCGAATTCGTCTCCCGCCACCTGCAACGCGTGGGTGAAAAGGCCTTGAGCAGTGTTGGTGCCTATCAGCTCGAGGGCGAAGGAATCCAGCTATTTACGTCGATAGAGGGGGATTATTTCACCATTCTTGGCCTGCCGCTTCTGCCTCTCTTAATGAAACTGCGCGACATGGATGTCATCGATGGCTGATTCACGTGAAACATTAACTATAAACGCCTTCGTTGTCGGTTATCCGATCAAGCACTCCCGGTCACCGATCATCCATTCCTACTGGCTGAAGAAATTCGGGATACCCGGCTCCTATAAGGCCATTGAGGTTGCCCCCGATGACTTCCCCGATTTCATCACGGCACTAAAGGAACAGGGACCTGGTGCAGCGGTGGGTGGCAATGTCACCATCCCGCACAAGGAAGCGGCCTTTAAGTTGGCGGATAGTCCCGACGAGCTGGCGGAGGAACTGGGTGCAGCCAATACCGTCTGGATGGAAGAGGGCAGGCTGCATGCCACCAACACGGATGGCTATGGCTTCGTTTCCAATCTCGATGAGCGCCATCCCGGATGGGAGAAAACCGACCGGGCGGTGGTGTTCGGAGCCGGCGGTGCAAGCAGGGCCGTCGTTCAGTCGCTGCGGGACCGCGGCATTGCCGAAATCCATGTCCTGAACCGCACGGTCGAACGTGCCCGTGAAATGGCCGACCGTTTCGGTGCACGGGTTTTTTCTCATCCTCAGGGCGCGCTTCATGAAGTCATGCAGGACGCCGGGTTGTTTGTGAACACGACATCGCTGGGTATGGACGGAACGGAAGCGCCCGAGATTGATTTTTCGCCGCTTGCTGCAAGTGCTGTTGTAACCGATATCGTCTATGTGCCGTTGAGAACCCCCATCCTCCAGATGGCGCAGACGCAGGGTATTGCGACGGTCGATGGGCTTGGCATGCTTCTTCATCAGGCAAAACCCGGCTTTAAAAAATGGTTCGGCAAAACGCCGGAAGTTGATGACACTCTTCGTTCCCTCATCATTGAGGATATGGAGAAACATTGATGATCGTCATCGGTCTCACCGGCTCGATCGGAATGGGAAAAACGACCACGGCGAAACTGTTTGCCGCGGAAGGGATACCGGTTCTCGATTCTGATGCGGTTGTGCACGACCTCTATTCTGCAGATGCCGTGCCGATGATCGAAGCCGCCTTTCCGGGCACGACCATTTCCGGCAGGGTCGACCGTCTTGAACTCGGTAACATCCTCAGGGAGAATCCGGCTAATTTTAGCAAGCTGGAAGCAATCGTCCATCCGCTTGTTCGTGAAAGACAGGAAGCTTTTCTCCGTAAGGCGAGAGAGGAAAGTCAAAATTTCGCCGTTCTCGATATCCCGCTGCTGTTTGAAACCGGCGCGGAAACGAGGGTCGATAAAATAGTCGTTGTTAGTTGCGCGCCGGAAATACAGCGCCAGCGGGTTTTGTCCCGTCCCGGCATGACGGAAGAGAAATTCGAAATGATATTGGCCCGGCAAATGCCCGATGCCGAAAAGCGCCGGCGGGCCGATTTTATCATCGATAGCGGAAATGGTGTCGAAGCTGCACGGGATCAGGTAAGAGAAATTCTGCAGAGACTAAGTGCCGGTTCGGGCAACGGAGAGAAAAATGCGTGAGATCATTTTCGATACGGAAACCACAGGCCTTGAATCGAAACTGGACCGCGTGATCGAAATCGGCGGAATCGAGCTCAACAACCATTTTCCGACCGGCCGCACATTGCATATTTATATCAACCCGGAAGATCGCAAGGTTCACCCGGACGCGCTTGCGGTGCACGGCATCACCGACGACTTCCTGAAAGACAAGCCGAAATTCGCCGAAGTCGTCGACGAAATCCGCGAGTTTTTTGAAGGTGCCCGCTGGGTGGCGCATAATGCGACATTCGACATGGGTTTCATCAATGCGGAATTTGCCCGCCTCGGCATTGCGCCGGTCTCATCTGAATTGGTGACGGATACGCTTTCGCTTGCACGCCGCAAGCACCCGATGGGTCCGAATTCCCTCGACGCACTTTGCCGGCGTTACGGGATCGACAACTCCCACCGCACCAAACACGGCGCGCTTCTCGACTCCGAACTGCTCGCCGAAGTCTACATAGAAATGATTGGTGGGCGCCAGACAGCGCTCGGTTTCGGTTCCGGCTCCAAACAGCAAGCGGTCACTATCGAGGATGATGATGTCCCGAATGAGCCGTTGCAAAGGCCGCATCCTCTACCATCAAGACTGGATGCGGAGACCATCGCGGCGCACGGCAAGCTCGTTCTCGGTATGGGCGACAAGGCGATCTGGAACCGTTACCAGAATTAAGTGCGCCTGGCGCTTAGATGCGCCGTTGAAAAATGACGAGAACCGTCAAATAAAAAACCCGGGCGATGAACCCGGGTTTTGTTTGGTCTGAACTCTAAAAAGAGCGGCGTCGCGTGCAATTCAGTTCGGTACGGCCTGAACCTTGGCTCTGGCCTGTTCCTCGGCAACGCGCTGCGAAAACATCTGCGCGAAATCGATCGGATTGATCATCAGCGGCGGGAAGCCACCATTGCGGGTGACATCGGCGATGATCTGGCGTGCGAAGGGGAACAGCAGGCGCGGGCACTCAATGAACAGCACCGGCAGCATATGTTCCTGCGGGAAACCGGCAATGCGGAACACGCCGCCATAAACCAGCTCGGCTGCAAACAGAACCTTGTCGCCATCCTTGGCTTCGGCATTCAGCGTCAGCACAACGTCGAAATCCGAACCCGAAATCGGGTTTGCGTTGACATTGACATTGATGTTGATCGACGGCGCATTGTCACGAGCCTGAAGCGAACGAGGAGCACCCGGATTTTCGAAAGAAAGATCCTTGATGTACTGGGTAAGAATGTTGAGGGAAGGACTAACTGCGCCCTGTGCGCCATTTTCAGCGGTCATTACGTTTCCTCGCGGCGTGATTTCGTGGAAGGCGGTCTATCATTTCGACTTGAGCCTTACAACCCTCGTGCTCTCGCCTCTCTAACCCTTTGCCGTGCTTCAGGGTTTGGGCAGGTTGCGATCATCCGGCTTTTGGGACCAGGGAGAATCCTTGGGCCCTTCGCGGTGAAACTCCTCTTCGTCGAGGTCCACGACCTTGGAGCTACCCTTATTTCCCTGACCATTGCTGAACCCGGAAAAGTCACCGGGTTGCGGCCCGGTCTGGCCGCCGGGTTGACCCGACTGGCGAAAAGAACCGGCCACGACGACGCGGGGTCCGAGGATCTTCCAGAAAAAATGTCTCACCGTTTTAGACAGAAGCAGGAGACCGAGGATATCGGTGATGAAACCCGGGATGAACAGCAGGATGCCCGCCACGACGCGCATGGCGCCATTGACCAGCTCATCGGCAGGCTGGGCGCCGGTGCGACCTGCGGCCTGAAGATTTCTCACCATGCCGATGCCGCCGAGCCGCAGGATCAGCAACCCCAGAAACGACGTGAACAGGACGAGCGCCAATGTCAGCCACAGACCGATTGTCTTGCCGACGATGATGAAACCGGCAATTTCCAGGATTGGCATCATCAGGATGACAATGGGGAGAAAGGAAAAACGCATCTTCTAGCCTTGCGTGTGCATCTCTGGCAGATTGCCGGTTCCCGAGAACACCGATGATTGAATCTGCACATTTGAATGATGATAAGATGCAGACTATATGATGTTCAGGTTTTTGAATTTAAATGGCGGTTTTGGTAAAAGATGGGCTTTAGCGACTTTATCACATTGTTTTTTCTCGTTGCAGCGGTGCTGATCTTTCTTCAGCTGCGCAGCGTTCTTGGTCGCCGAACCGGCAATGAGAAGCCGCCATTCGACCCTTACACCCCGCGCGATGTCGCGAAAGGCCCCGTCACGGACGATAACAAGGTCGTGACCCTGCCCAAACGCTCTGAGGCGGAGGACGAAAACCGCTTTGCCGAGGCGGATGCTCTGGCACCCGTCGATACTGCCTTGAATACATCCCTGCGCGAGCTGATGACCAAGGACCCGACCTTCCGCCCCAAGGAATTCCTGAACGGCGCCCGCATGGCCTATGAGATGATCGTCATGGGTTTTGCCGATGGTGACCGCAAGACGTTGAAGAACCTTCTGTCGAAGGAAGTTTTCGACGGGTTCGAGGCGGCCATTTCCGAGCGGGAAAGTCGCGGCGAGGTGGTCAAGTCCACTTTCGTGGGAATAGAGAAGGCCGATATCACCCAGGCCGGTATCCGCGATTCCGAAGAGCAGATCACGCTCAGAATAGTCAGCCAGCTGATTTCGGCCACCTATGACAAGGATGGCAAGCTGGTGGACGGCGATCCCGATGCGGTTGCGGAAGTGGACGACATCTGGACCTTCTCGCGTGATGTCCGCTCGCGCGATCCCAACTGGAAGCTGATCGCCACTGAATCCGAGCAATGAACACGCCCTTTTCGTTCGAAGAAGTTTCTTTCGGTGATCTGCCGGGATGGCAGGACGACGATCCGCGTAAGCTGTTTCCGGCGATGCGGACAATCCTGTCACATCTTCGGAATTCAAAACCCTACAGGACCGGCGCGCTGGGTCTCACCGCCGGCGAACTGGCCTCGCTTCTGGAACTGGCCGATGAGCAACAAGCGGATAGTCCCCAGCAGGCCCGCCGGTTTTTCGAGACGAATTGTGTACCTTTCAAAATTTCACCACCCGGCGGAAAACGCGGTTTTGTAACTGCCTTTTATGAACCGGAGCTTGAGGTATCGTCAGTCCGCGACGATGTCTGGAAGTATCCCGTCTACCGCCGCCCACCGGAGCTGGTGGATATCGACGACGAAAATCGCCCGAGCGGTTTTGATCCGTCCTATGCTTTTGGCAGAGAGGGCGAGGACGGCATTTCCTATTTTCCCGATCGCCGCGCGATCGACGAAGGATATCTGCAGGGCAGGGGGCTTGAGATTGCCTGGGCGAGATCGAAGGTCGATCTGTTTTTCGTCCACGTTCAGGGTGCTGCCCGTCTTCTGTTTCCTGATGGAGAGGTGAAACGTATCACCTATGCCGCCAAGGCCGGGCATCCGTTCTCGCCGATCGGCCGGTTGCTTCTGGATCGTGGGGAACTGGATCCGAAAACGATCTCTATGCAGACAATTCGCAAATGGCTCGCCGACCATCCGGATGAGGTGGATGGGGTGCTATGGCATAATCGCTCCTATATTTTTTTCCGGGAGGCTGATGTTGCCGGCCTGGACATGGGACCGATCGCCGCCGCCAAGGTGCCGCTGGTCGCCGGGCGGGCGCTTGCGGTGGACAGGCTCATCCACACCTTCGGTTTTCCCTTCTTTATCCATGCGCCGTCATTGACCCACCTGGATAATGGCAAGCCCTTCGCGCGGTTGATGCTGGCGCTCGATACCGGCTCGGCCATCATTGGCCCGGCACGCGGCGACATTTTCACCGGCTCGGGTTTCGAAGCCGGGGAACTTGCAGGCACAGTGCGCAACGACGCCGATTTCTATATGCTGCTGCCGCATGTTGCTGCGAAAAGGTATCGGCGATGAAGGGCAGTCGAAAGCTTGGCAAGGAAGAACGCATTCTGTGGGGTAAGGTCGCAAGAACAGCCAGACCCATCTCCGGCAGGCTGGAAGATTTGCTGGCTTTCGACGATATCGAGGAAGCCGCGGCGGAACCTGTTGTCCCGCAAACGGCAAACGCCGTCTTCCCAAGGATGCTCGCGGAGCCGGTGGACGTTTTGCCCTTTACGCCGGACAAGAAGCCAAAAATTCATCAACCGATGGAAAAGCCGGTTAAGCGCAAGTTGACGCGCGGGCGGTTGCCGCTGGAAGGCCGTATCGATCTGCACGGCATGTTTCAGAGCGAAGCCCATGCGGTTCTGCTCGATTTTCTATTGCGGGCGCACGAACGGGGCCTTCGGCACGTGCTCGTCATCACCGGCAAGGGTCGCTCCATCGGCAGCGATGGTGCGCTGAAAAGGGCCGTGCCCATGTGGTTCGCCAAACCGGAATATCGTTACTTGATTTCATCCTATGAGGATGCATCCGCCAATCACGGCGGCGATGGCGCTATCTATGTCCGTTTGGCGCGCCGCAAGGGTGAAAAATCATGACGCCCTTTGCAGAAGCCGTGCGGCTGCTTCGTGAGCGCAAGGGTGTGACACAGAAGGAGATGGCGGCGGCAATCGGCGTTTCCCCCGCCTATCTCTCGGCACTGGAGCACGGCAAACGCGGCAAACCGAGCTTCGATCTGCTCCAGCGCATCGCCGGATATTTCAACATCATCTGGGATGAGGCGGAGGAATTGTTCTTTCTCGCCGGCTCCTCCGACCCCAAGGTGGCGATCGACACGGTCGGTCTGCCGCCGCAATATACGGCTTTTGCCAATCGGCTGGCGCGGGATATTCGCAAGCTGCCGCTGAGTGTGATAGAGGAACTGTCAGCGGTGCTACAAAAAAGCCGTTCTTGCGATTGAAACCCCTCTATCCCCTGCTTTATGCAGCGTTCTGAGGCATGTGGCCTTTGGGATTGAGTGTAGAATTTCTATAGTCGTACGTCGGATTTAAGTGATTCGCGGGCTTCAGGCCTTCTCACTGAAAACTTGGCCAGGAAATTTTGGAAAGAGTACTTATGACCGAAACATCGTCAAGCGAAGTCGGCGCCAACACTGAATACGGAGCCGATTCGATCAAGGTCCTCAAGGGTCTTGATGCTGTGCGCAAACGGCCCGGCATGTATATCGGCGATACCGATGACGGCTCCGGTCTGCATCACATGGTCTACGAGGTGGTCGACAATGCCATCGACGAGGCGCTTGCGGGTCATGCCGATCTGGTGACGGTGACGCTGAACGCCGACGGTTCGGTGACGGTAACGGACAACGGACGCGGCATTCCGACTGATATCCATTCTTCCGAAGGCGTTTCCGCCGCGGAAGTCATCATGACCCAGCTTCATGCGGGCGGAAAATTCGACCAGAACTCCTACAAGGTTTCCGGCGGTCTGCATGGCGTGGGCGTTTCGGTCGTAAATGCGCTCTCGGTTTGGCTGAAGCTCAGAATCCGCCGCAATGGCAAGCTGCACGAAATCGGCTTCACCCATGGGGTTGCCGATGCCCCGCTCTCGGTCATTGGCGAATATGAAGGCCGCTCCGGCACGGAAGTTACCTTCCTGGCGAGCCCCGACACCTTCACCATGACGGATTATGATTTTGGTACGCTGGAGCATCGCCTGCGCGAACTGGCGTTTTTGAATTCCGGTGTTCGTATCGTGCTCACCGACAAGCGTCATTCTGATATCAAGCAGGAAGAGTTGCTCTACGATGGCGGTCTTGAAGCCTTCGTGCGTTATCTCGACCGGGCCAAGAAACCGCTGGTGGACAAGCCGGTGGCCATTCATGGCGAAAAGGACGGCATCACGGTTGAGGTCGCGCTCTGGTGGAACGACAGCTACCACGAAAATGTGCTCTGCTTCACGAACAACATTCCGCAGCGCGACGGCGGCACCCATATGGCCGGCTTCCGCGCGGCGCTCACGCGTCAGATGACATCCTATGCCGAGACTTCCGGCATCATGAAAAGGGAAAAGGTCAGCTTGCAGGGTGAGGACTGCCGCGAAGGACTGACGGCAATTCTTTCCGTCAAGGTTCCCGACCCCAAGTTTTCTTCGCAGACGAAGGACAAGCTCGTTTCGTCCGAAGTGCGCCCTGTCGTGGAAAGTCTCGTCAATGAGGCCCTGTCCACCTGGCTCGAGGAACATCCGTCCGACGCCAAGATCCTTGTCGGCAAGGTGGTGGAAGCGGCCATTGCCCGTGAAGCCGCCCGCAAGGCGCGCGAACTGACGCGCCGCAAAGGTGCGCTCGATATCGCCTCTCTGCCCGGCAAGCTTGCCGATTGCTCCGAACGCGATCCGGCGAAATCCGAACTCTTCCTCGTCGAGGGTGACTCCGCAGGCGGTTCGGCCAAGCAGGGCCGCTCGCGCGAAACGCAGGCCATCCTGCCGCTACGTGGTAAGATCCTTAACGTTGAGCGCGCCCGTTTCGACAAGATGCTGTCCAGCCAGGAAATCGGCACGCTGATCACCGCGCTCGGCACGTCGATCGGCAAGGACGAGTTCAACGCAGACAAGCTGCGCTACCACAAGATCATCATCATGACGGATGCTGACGTCGACGGCGCCCACATTCGTACCCTGCTGTTGACCTTCTTCTTCCGCCAGATGCCGGAACTGATCGAGCGTGGCCATCTCTATATCGCGCAGCCGCCGCTTTATAAGGTGACGCGCGGCAAATCCGTGCAGTACCTCAAGGACGAGAAGGCGCTGGAAGAATATCTGATCTCGATGGGCATCGAGGATACGTCGCTGACGCTCGGCTCTGGCGAAGTACGCATCGGCGCTGACCTTCGTGAGGTCATTCTCGATGCGGTGCGCATGCGCACGCTGATCGACGGTCTGCATTCCCGCTACAGCCGCTCCATCGTGGAACAGGCCGCCATTGCCGGCGCCCTGAACCCCGAGCTTTCGGCCGATGCTGCCCGTGCCCAGGAAACCGTTGCCGAAGTAGCCCGGCGTCTGGACATGATCGCGGAAGAAACCGAACGCGGCTGGTCCGGCCTGGTGCTGGAAGATGGCGGCTTGCGCTTCGAGCGCATGGTACGCGGTGTCAAGGAAATCTCGACGCTCGATATGGGCTTGATCGGTTCCGTCGATGCCCGTCATATCGATCAGCTCGCGGCCCGCACGCGCGATATTTACGTCACTCCGCCGGTTCTGCAACGCAAGGACGGCACTATGGAACTGGCCGGACCGCGTGCGCTTCTGGATGCTATTTTCGCCGCCGGCCGCAAGGGTCTTTCCATGCAGCGTTACAAGGGTCTCGGTGAAATGAACGCCGAGCAGCTGTGGGAAACCACACTCGACGCCAATGTGCGTTCGCTGTTGCAGGTCAAGGTCAACGATGCCACGGATGCCGACGGCCTGTTTTCGCGCCTGATGGGCGATGAGGTGGAACCGCGCCGCGACTTCATTCAGGAAAATGCGCTCAGCGTTGCCAATCTCGACATTTAATCCTGTGGGACGTCTCGCGTGACGATTCACGTGAAACGAAACTTTAACGAAAGGCCCGGCGGTCAATTTCCGCCGGGCCTTTTGTCATCTGTGTTGTCGGATATCAATCGGCCTTGCCGGTGAACCGCCCCTTGAAAGCTACGTCCGAAAGGGGGAGGCGCTTGCTGGGCACTTCCCGTTCTGCCAGATCGTCAGGAAGAACAGCCTTGTCGGTCAATGTGCCGATGGCAACTGCGGCCTCCACCTTATATCCATCCGGAACATCAAGCTTTTCCACGATCTGGTCTTTAAATATGCCTGCCATGCCATGGGCGTGGTAACCGAGCAGATGCGCCTGCATGGCAAGTGAAAACCATGCCGCACCGGCATCGAAGGAATGAGTCGCTGAAGGCTTTTTCTCACCCTCTCGTGAAATATTGTGGTCGCGGGAAAGGACGAAGAGTAGGACCGAGGCATTTTTTGCCCAGCGCTGGTTTCCTTCCATCAGCAGTTTCACGAAGAGCGGCCAATCCTCGCTATCCTTGTGCGCGTAGACAAACCGCCACGGCTGCTGGTTGGATGCCGATGGCGCCCAATGCGCGGCATCGAGAATGGTCAGCAGATGCTCGTTTGGCATCGCATCTCCATCGAATGCGCGCGGAGACCAGCGATCGAGGAAGAGTGGATCGACGGGATATTCGGATTGCCGGGAATTGCTATTTGTCACGGGCGTGTCCTTTTGATTGTCGGGAGGGAAAAGGTATTTTTCTAAAGTCGAAGCAGTCAAGGGGTGACAAGTATGAATGTATCGTTCATATATGCATCACCTTGTCTGACAACCGGGAGAGAGTTCCATGAAATTGATGCGCGTTGGCCAGCCTGGCCAGGAAAAACCTGCGATCCTCGACGCGGAAGGAAAAGTCCGCGATCTGTCTGCTCATGTCAAAGACATTGGCGGTGAAGCCATTTCTCCGGAAGGCCTGAAGAAGATTGCCGCCATCGACCTCGGCACTCTTCCCGTAATCTCCGAAGAGCGCATTGGCGCTTGTGTTGCCGGAACCGGAAAATTCATCTGCATCGGCCTCAATTTCTCTGACCACGCCGCTGAAACCGGTGCGACCGTACCGCCGGAACCGGTCATTTTCATGAAGGCGACCTCGGCAATCGTCGGTCCGAACGATAACGTTGTCATTCCGCGCGGTTCTGAGAAGACCGACTGGGAAGTCGAACTCGGCGTCGTCATCGGCAAGACCGCGAAATATGTATCTGAGGCCGATGCTCTCGACTACGTCGCCGGTTATTGCGTTTCGCACGATGTTTCCGAGCGCGCGTTCCAGACGGAGCGTGCCGGACAGTGGACCAAGGGTAAATCCTGCGACACCTTCGGTCCGATCGGCCCCTGGCTGGTCACGAAGGACGAAATCACCGATCCGCAGAACCTCGGAATGTGGCTGAAGGTCAACGGCCAGACAATGCAGGACGGCTCCAGCAAGACCATGGTTTACGGCGTCGCGCATGTCGTTTCCTATCTCAGCCAGTTCATGTCTCTGCATCCCGGCGACGTCATTTCCACCGGCACGCCTCCGGGCGTCGGCATGGGCCAGAAGCCCCCGCGTTACCTCAAGACCGGCGATGTCGTTGAACTCGGCATTGAAGGCCTCGGTTCCCAGAAACAGACCTTCGTTGCCGACATCTGATTATCAACAAACGTTCAACTGAAATTGAGGCGCCGGAGGGAAACCACCGGCGCCTTCGATTTTGTGCAGTTGCGAAAAGCTGCTATGGTCAAAAAAAGAGCTTGATCCGCGAGGAGGCGTAATCAGTGTTCTACCACCTCTATGAAATGAACCATGCGGCGATGGCGCCACTGCGCGCCGGTGCCGATATGATGCGCCAGGCATGCAGCAATCCTTTGAACCCGCTTTCCAGCACCGCCTTCGGGCGAAGCCTCGATGCAGGCTTTGAGGTATTCGAGCGGCTGACGCGCCGTTACATCAAGCCGGAGTTCGGTCTGGCGACTACCACCGTCGATGACCGGACCGTTGCCGTCACTGAAGAGATCATCTGGTCGCGTCCCTTCTGTAATCTCGTTCATTTCAAAAAAGAACTCGATGCGGCCCGCAAACCAGATCCGAAGGTGCTGCTGGTGGCGCCTATGTCAGGCCACTACGCCACATTGCTGCGGGGAACGGTCGAGGCGCTGCTGCCATCGGCGGATATCTATATCACCGATTGGATCGATGCCCGCATGGTGCCAGTCACCGAAGGGACATTCGATCTCGACGATTACATCAGCTACGTCATCGATATGCTGCGCGAGATCGGGCCCGGCGCCCATGTGGTCGCTGTTTGTCAGCCCTCGGTTCCGGTTCTGGCCGCAGTGTCCCTGATGGAAGCCGATGGTGACGGTTTCGCGCCTGCATCCATGACGCTGATGGGCGGTCCGATCGATACGCGCATCAATCCCACAGCCGTCAACGGTCTGGCCACGGCCAAGCCAATCGAATGGTTCCGCGACAACGTCGTCATGCAGGTACCGTGGCCGCAGCCGGCTTTTGGCCGGAATGTCTATCCCGGCTTCCTGCAATTATCCGGCTTCATGTCCATGAACCTCGACAAGCACATGACGGCACACAAGGATTTCTACCTGAACCTCGTCAAGAACGACGGCGATTCCGCTGAGAAGCATCGCGATTTTTACGATGAATATCTGGCCGTGATGGATTTGACGGCGGAGTTCTACCTGCAGACAGTGGAAACCGTCTTCATCGAACACGCGCTTCCCAAGGGAAACATGCAGCATCGGGGCAGGGCGGTCGATCCCGCTGCCATTCGTAACGTCGCGCTGTTCACCGTGGAAGGCGAAAACGACGATATTTCCGGTGTGGGCCAGACCAAAGCCGCACACGATCTTTGCCGGAACATCCCCGATGAAAAGCGTGCGCACTACATGCAGCCCGACGTCGGTCACTACGGCGTTTTCAACGGGTCGCGTTTCCGCAAGGAGATTGTGCCGCGCATGGTGGAATTCATCCGCAAGAATCAGACTGTCTAGCGCTGGAAGCCAGGCGATGCCGCGCATTTGCGTGGCCAAGCCGGTGTCGAATCGGCTATGAACAGTCCATGTTTTCGTTCCTCAGAAAATCCGTGAAGTCGCCGGCGCCGAAAAAGGTAGCGCCCAGCCAGCGCACCGTCGAGGTGGCTGGCCGTCATGTGCCAATTACGGTGAAGGAAAACCCGCGCGCCACGCGCATTACCTTGCGCATCGAACCCGGCGGCCGGGCTCTGAAGCTGACGATCCCGATGGGGCTTCACCATGGCCAGGTGGATGATTTTCTCGAAAGGCATCAGGGCTGGATTGAAGGCAAGCTTTCGAAAATCAGCCCAGATGACGGTTTGCGTCATGGTGCGTCGGTTGATATTCGCGGCGTATCCCATCGTATCCATCACACTGGCAGCCTGCGTGGCCTGACTCATATCTCCAAAGACGAGGACGGCACGGCGGTATTGAAAGTCAGCGGAGCGCCCGAACACCTGCGCAGACGGGTGGCCATGTTTTTGAAAAAGGAAGCGAAGACTGATCTGGAGAGGCTTGTTGCGGTTCACGCGAGCGCGGCCGGAAAGCCCGTGCGATCCATCAGCATGAAGGACACCCGCAGCCGCTGGGGTTCGTGTTCCCATGATGGAAATCTGAGTTTCTCGTGGCGTATCGTCATGGCTCCGGAAAAGGTCATCGATTATCTCGCAGCCCACGAGGTTGCGCATCTGCGGGAAATGAACCACGGCCCGAAATTCTGGGCCCTGTGCGAAAAACTCTGCCCGCATACGCAGGAAGCCAAGGAATGGCTGAAACGTCACGGCTCTAAACTCCACGCCATCGATTTTGATTGAAAGTGGAGGCGTGCATCGCCATCTGGATTCACGTGAAACATTCCATGGAAAACGGGTGCGATTTGGCTCGACTCTTGTCGCATTTCGTGTCAGGTCGCGGGTATGAAACCGGATATCAAGATTTGCGGATTGAAGACACCGGAAGCGCTGGAGCGTGCCGTCAGGCGCGGTGCCTCCCATGTCGGCTTTATTTTCTTTGAAAAGAGCCCCCGCAACATCGAGCCCGATATCGCCGGCAGGCTGGCGGAAGCCGCCCGTGGCGCCGCAAAGGTGGTCGCCGTTACCGTCAATGCCGACAATGATGATCTGGACGAGATCGTTGATCTGCTGAGACCGGATATTCTGCAATTGCACGGCAGTGAAAGCCCGGAGAGGGTGCTGAACATCAAAGCACTCTACGGCCTTCCGGTAATGAAGGCGCTTTCCGTTCGCGACGCCGCTGATCTTGCCAAGATTGATCCCTATATAGGTATAGCCGACCGTTTCCTGCTGGATGCCAAGGCGCCTGCGGGTTCCGATTTGCCGGGCGGCAACGGAGTAACCTTCGACTGGACCATCCTGCGCTCTCTTGACGGAAGTATCGATTACATGCTTTCCGGGGGATTGAACAAGGACAATGTCGCGGAGGCTCTGGCCGAAACCGGAGCTGGCGGACTGGATTTGTCGTCCGGTGTGGAGAGCGCGCCGGGCGTCAAGGATCTTGCGATGATTGATGCATTCTTCGATGTGGTGAATGATTGGTCGAAAGGCCCAAAGGGAGCTTGAAGTGAACGACGCGCCAACACCCAATTCTTTCCGCGCCGGTCCCGATGAGGACGGCCGTTTTGGCATTTACGGAGGCCGCTTCGTTGCCGAAACGCTGATGCCGCTTATTCTGGATTTGCAGGCGGAGTGGGAGAAGGCAAAGACCGATCCCGAATTTCAGGCAGAACTCAAATATCTCGGCGCTCATTACACTGGCCGCCCGAGCCCGCTTTATTTCGCGGAACGCCTGACGGCCGAACTGGGCGGCGCCAAGATCTATTTCAAGCGCGAAGAGCTGAATCACACCGGCTCGCACAAGATCAACAATTGCCTTGGCCAGATCCTGCTTGCCAAGCGCATGGGCAAGACCCGTATCATTGCCGAAACCGGTGCCGGTCAGCACGGCGTTGCCTCGGCGACCGTCGCCGCGCGCTTCGGCCTGCCCTGCGTCGTTTATATGGGCGCGACGGATGTTGCCCGTCAGGCGCCGAATGTTTTCCGCATGAAGCTTCTGGGCGCTGAGGTAAAGCCGGTAACGGCTGGTCACGGCACTCTGAAAGATGCCATGAACGAGGCGCTGCGCGATTGGGTCACCAATGTCGATGACACCTATTACCTGATCGGCACAGCTGCCGGCCCGCATCCCTATCCGGAAATGGTTCGCGATTTCCAGGCCGTCATCGGTGAGGAAGCAAAGGCACAGATGCTGGAGGCGGAGGGCCGTCTTCCGGATATGGTCATTGCGGCTGTCGGCGGTGGCTCGAATGCCATCGGCATCTTCCATCCTTTCCTTGATGACAAGAGTGTCCGTATCGTCGGCGTCGAGGCTGGCGGCAGGGGTCTTTCGGGTGAGGAGCATTGCGCTTCGATCACGGCCGGTTCGCCGGGGGTTCTGCACGGAAACCGCACCTACCTTCTTCAGGATGCGGATGGCCAGATCAAGGAAGGCCATTCCATCTCCGCAGGTCTCGATTATCCCGGCATCGGCCCTGAGCATTCCTGGCTGAACGATATCGGCCGCGTGGAATATGTACCGATCATGGACCACGAGGCGCTGGACGCCTTCCAGATGCTGACCCGCCTCGAAGGCATCATTCCCGCTCTGGAGCCAAGCCACGCGCTGGCAGAAGTCATCAAGCGCGCACCGAAGATGGGCAAGGATGAGATCATCCTGATGAATCTTTCGGGTCGTGGGGACAAGGATGTCCACACCGTCAGCAAGTTCCTCGGAATGGAAATGTAAGACCATGACTGCACGTATGGACAAGCGCTTTGCCGATCTGCGCGCTGAAAACCGCCCGGCTCTGATTACCTATTTCATGGGCGGCGACCCGGATTTCGAAACCTCGCTCGGCATCATGAAGGCCCTGCCGGAAGCAGGCGCCGACGTTATCGAGCTCGGCATGCCGTTTTCCGACCCGATGGCGGATGGCCCGGCGATCCAGCTTGCAGGACAGCGCGCGCTGAAAGGCGGCCAGACGCTGAAAACCACGCTCGATCTCGCCCGCGAGTTCCGCAAGGAAGACGACGCGACCCCGATCGTGATGATGGGATATTACAATCCGATCTACATCTACGGCGTCGACAAATTTCTTGACGATGCGTTGGCGGCTGGCGTCGACGGTCTGATCGTTGTCGATCTGCCGCCTGAAATGGATGATGAGCTCTGCGTCCCCGCCTTGGCGCGCGGCGTGAATTTCATCCGTCTCGCCACGCCGACGACGGATGGCAAGCGCCTGCCGACCGTTCTTAAAAATACCTCAGGTTTCGTTTATTACGTATCGATGAACGGTATTACCGGTTCCGCGCTGCCCGATCCCTCGTTGATCTCTGGCGCGGTCGGTCGTATCAAGGCGCATACGGAACTGCCGGTTTGCGTCGGTTTTGGTGTCAAGACGGCCGATCATGCCAAAGCGATCGGTGCCGTGGCGGATGGCGTGGTGGTCGGTTCGGCCATCGTCAACCAGATTGCCGGCAGTCTGACGAAGGACGGGCAGGCAACCGCCGATACCGTGCCATCCGTCACGACGCTGGTAAAAGGACTTTCAACGGGCGTGCGTGCGTCGCGCCTTGCCGCTGCGGAATAAGCGCGCGGCCCAGTCAGGAGTAGTCAGTTGAACTGGATCACCAATTACGTACGGCCCCGGATCAATTCCATGCTTGGCCGCCGCCCGGAGGTTCCTGAGAACCTGTGGATCAAGTGCCCGGAAACGGGCGAGATGGTCTTCCACAAGGATCTGGAAGATAATAAGTGGGTCATTCCCGCTTCCGGTTACCACATGAAGATGCCGGCAAAGGCGCGTCTCGTCGATCTTTTCGATGGTGGCGTCTATGAGGCCTTGCCGCAGCCGAAGGTAGCGCAGGATCCGCTGAAGTTCCGCGATTCCAAGAAATACACCGACCGTCTGCGCGACAGCCGCACGAAGACAGAGCAGGAAGATACTATCCTTGCCGGCGTTGGTCTCCTGAAAGGCCTGAAGATCGTTGCCGTTGTGCATGAATTCCAGTTCATGGGCGGTTCTCTCGGCATCGCGGCCGGCGAAGCCATCGTCAAGGCGTTCGAGCGCGCCATTTCCGAGCGTTGCCCGCTGGTCATGTTCCCGGCCTCCGGTGGCGCCCGTATGCAGGAAGGCATTCTGTCGCTGATGCAGCTGCCGCGCACCACGGTTGCTGTCAACATGCTGAAAGAAGCAGGCATGCCCTACATCGTGGTTCTGACGAACCCGACGACGGGTGGTGTCACTGCTTCCTACGCCATGCTAGGCGACGTGCATATCGCCGAGCCGGGCGCCGAAATCTGCTTTGCGGGCAAGCGCGTGATCGAACAGACCATTCGCGAAAAGCTCCCGGAAGGCTTCCAGACATCGGAATACCTGCTGGAGCACGGCATGGTGGATATGGTGATCGATCGCCGCGAAATTCCCGATACGCTGGCAAGCCTTCTCAAGATCATGACGAAGGCTCCGGCAGAAGCAAACGCGGTCATTCCGCTTGCGGCTTCGGCCTGACGGAAAAATATGTCGCCCGAAGGCGGGAAGCGCCTTCGGGATGACGTTATACGTTGCATGATTTCATCTCGGGTGCGGCGGACAAATGGCCAATACAACGCCTGAAAGGCGAACAGAAGATATGACGAAGCCCGCAATCGGCGAGGCCGAACAGATCATCGAAAAGCTGATGCAGCTTCACCCCAAGGGTTTTGATCTTTCACTGGACAGAATTTCCCGTCTTCTGGAAAAACTAGGCAGCCCTCAGAAAAGGTTGCCGCCGGTTATTCATGTCGCAGGCACCAACGGCAAGGGTTCGGTTACGGCCTTTTGCCGCGCATTACTGGAGGCGGCAGGACTTTCCGTGCACGTTCACACCTCTCCGCATCTCGTGAGCTGGCATGAACGTTATCGCATCGGCGTTTCCGGCGAAAAAGGCCGTTATGTCGATGATGCCGTCTTTGCGGATGCGCTGCGCCGCATCGAAGCTGCCAACGGCGGCCAGATGATAACGGTTTTCGAAATTCTGACCGCCGCGATGTTTCTGCTCTTCGCGGAGCATCCGGCAGATGCTGCCGTGGTCGAGGTTGGACTCGGTGGGCGCTTCGATGCGACCAATGTGATCAACAACCCGGCCGTTTCCGTTATCATGCCGATATCGCTCGATCATCAGGCCTATCTCGGCGACCGGGTGGAACTGATTGCCGCTGAAAAGGCCGGCATCATGAAGTCGGGTTCCCCTGTCGTCATTGGTCATCAGCAGTATGATGCGGCGCTGGATACCCTCGTTTCCACGGCTGAGCGTCTTGGTTGCCCGGCATCAGTCTATGGGCAGGATTTTTCCGCCCATGAAGAATTCGGCCGTATGGTCTACCAGGATGAATTCGGCCTGACCGACGCGCCGCTGCCACGTCTTCCCGGTCGCCACCAGCTTGCCAATGCCGCTGCCGCGATCCGGGCCGTCAAGGCTGCCGGTTTTGAGGTGACGGAGCGGATGATCGAAAAGGCCATGACAACAGTGGAATGGCCCGGCCGTCTTCAGCGTGTCCTAACCGGAAAAATCGCTGAAATCGCTCCGAAGGATGCGGAAATCTGGATCGATGGTGGTCACAACCCAGGCGCGGGCGAAGTCATTGCCGAGGCAATGGCGGGGTTTGAAGAAAAGACACCGCGCCCGCTCTTCATCATTGCCGGCATGATCAACACCAAGGATCCGGTGGGCTATTTCAAGGCTTTCGCCGATATCGCGGAGTATGTCTTCACGGTTCCAATCGGCGGTACAGATGCCGCAATCGATCCCGTCGTGCTTGCCCATGCGGCCTTTGATGCCGGTCTGGTTGCGGCACCTACATCTTCGCTGACCGAGGCGCTGGACGAGCTATCGCGTCGCTTCGATCCCGAAGGGCCGCCGCCGCGCATCCTGATCGGCGGCTCGCTTTATCTTGCCGGAAACGCGCTTGCATTGAATGGTACGGTTCCCGAATAAAAAAGCCCGGCATCGCTGCCGGGCTTTTCTTTATTCCATGGAAAGTCGCTTACGCGGCGCCGGAAATCCAGGCCGAAAGCGCTGTCTTGGGCGCAGCGCCGACCTTGATGTCAGCCACTTCGCCGCTCTTGAAGATGGCAAGAGTCGGGATGGAGCGAACGCCGAACTGGGCAGCCAGTTCCGGGTTTTCGTCGATGTTAAGCTTTGCGACCTTGACCTTGCCGGCAAGCTCGGACGAAATTTCTTCGAGGCTCGGCGCGATCATTTTGCACGGGCCGCACCATTCGGCCCAGAAATCCACCACGACGGGTTCGGAGGATTCGAGGACTTCGGACTGGAAGTTGGCGGCGTCGACTTTTACGGTAGCCATATCTGGCTCTCCTTTCAGTGAATCTTTTCCACTATCGATGTGATGCGGGCGCGTCGAAATTTCAATGCCCCGGTATCTCACTTTGTCTTTATTGCGGCAAGGGCTTGCATCATGGCATCGTCACCAACCGTCATAAAAGCGGCATTTTCCGTATAAATCAGCGCGCAGACAAATTCCTTGCCGGGATAAAGCGGTGACAGAATTTCGCGATAGATGGCAAGCTGTGCCGTGTGGGAGAAGGGTATCTCGTGCGCGTCGCGCGGCGGAACTCGGTTCGTCTTGTAATCGACCAGAATGACGCGGTCGCCATCCACTGCCAGCCGGTCGATACGGCCGGAAACCGCATAATGCTGCCTGCCGATCGTCATGGTCCCCATAATGGAAACTTCTGCGCGGCTATTGGGCGAAAATGCCGGCTGCACCGCTGGTTCTGACATGACCCGCAAAACCGCCCGTATCAGATGTTCGCGCTCGGCAGACGGCCAGAACCGTGCGGCCCGTTCGGCATAGCGGCGGGCTGCCTCTTCCCGATCACTCTCGGCAAAATCCGGCAGGGCCTGCAGCATGCGATGCACCAACCGACCGCGTTGCAATGCCAGCGAGGAGACATCGGCTTTTTCGCCGAAAAGCGGCGAACGCACGGCAAGATCGTCCGCACCGTCATCAATGATGGTGCCCGCGCCGGAAGGGCTGAGTGGCCTCGGCAATGCTGGCAAGGCGGGCAAGGGGGTAAGAAGCCCCGCCGGGAGAGCATATTCTTCTTGCGTCTGTGGTTCAGGCAGCCTTTGCGGAGCGGGGGTCGAACGAGCATCGGACTTGCGCCAGACAAGCCCCTGCCACTCTTCACCATCGGCCATAAACTGTTGCGGCTGGCAGTGCTTTTCATTGTCGGCGAGTGCGGCCTTGACGATGGCGTGCCAGCATTCGGGATTTTCCTTCTGGCCGCGATAACCGCAAACGACCAGATGATCGGCAGCGCGTGTCATCGCCACATAAAGCAGCCGGCGATATTCGTCTTCCGCGGCCGTCTTCAGGCGTTCCTCATCGGCGCGAATGAGATGATTGGAAAAACCGCTGCCAGGCAGCCAGACGGGGAAGGCGTCCCCGTCTGCTTCAACGAAGCGCAGTTTCGGGACATGGCTGTGGTTGAAGGCCTTCGAACCCCCATCGATCACAAAAACGACCGGCGCTTCAAGACCCTTGGAGGCGTGCACGGTCATGATCCGCACTTCACCGCGATCCTTGTCCTGTTCGCGTTTCACCTCCGGCGAATCCGTTTCCAGGACGGATAGGAAGGCTTGCAGGCCGGGCAAGCCGGTCCTTTCATGGTCGAGCGCAAAGGACAGGAACTCGTCCAGAACGTCGCTGGCCTCGTTGCCGAGACGACCCAGGAACTTTTTGCGCCCGTCATGCAGGGTCAGAACCGCAGCGAAGAAATCATGCACCGTTGCCGTTTTCGAAAGCGCGATGAAGTTCTTGAGCTTGTTGGCGACTGCGAAGAAGCGGCTGTTCTCGTCTTGCGAAAGCGTCTGCAATCTTTGCCACACGCTCTCCGTATCGGATCGCGTGGCAGCGACGTCGAAAACATCGTCTTCGGAGAGATTGAAAAGCGGGCTTTTCAACAGCGCGGCTAGAGAAAGGTCATCCTCAGGCAGCACGACAAAACGGCCAAGCGCCAGAAGGTCCTGCACGGCGATGTGATCGGTCAGGCGAAGACGGTCGGCACCGGCGACGGGAATGTTCTTGCGCCGTTTCAGCTCACGGGTCAGCGCATTGACGAAAGCATGGCGTTTTCTGACCAACACAAGAATATCGCCGGGCTCAATAGCGCGTTCCACGCCCTTTTCGATGATTGTCTGGTTGCCGATCATGCCGGCAATGCGCGCGGCGATCCGGCGGGCAACGATGGTGGCCGGCGCGCTTTCCCGAAGTGCATCGAAAGGTGCCGTCCAGTCTTCTTCGTCCTCGGCGGTTTCCGGCGCCACCATATCCCAGACTTCCACGGTGCCGGGGTGGCCGGCGCGGTTGGAGCGGTGTTCGACTGGCTCGTTATCGGCGCTGAGGCCGCTGGCATTTTTAGGGTCCGAAAAGACCTGATCGACGGCGGCCAGCACATCTTCCGTGGAACGGAAGGACAGCGGCAGGCGGATGCGGTGAAATGCCTGCTCCACCGAATCGACACGCCTTTTGGTCTCGTCACGCTCCTGCGAAAACCGCTCCGGTCGTGCGCCCTGGAACGAATAGATCGATTGCTTTTCATCACCCACGGCAAAAAGCGTGCGCCGCCCCATGCGGGCGCTCTCGCCGCTGAAGAAGTCCGCCGCCAGCGACTGGATGATCGACCATTGCACAGGGCTGGTATCCTGCGCCTCATCGACGAGAATATGGTCGATACCCTGATCTAGCTTGTAATGTACCCAGGCGCCCGCCGTATCGCGGTTGAGGAGATTGGCGGCGCGCTCGATCAGATCCTCAAAATCGAGCTGGCTTCGCTGCTTTTTCAGATCCTCGAAATCGCCGATCAGTCTCTCAGCCAGAACAAGCGCGCATTTCGTCGCCTCCAGCATTCGCACCAGACGATAGCGGTTGCGACAGGCCACGACATGGTCCCGCGCAAGCGTCAGCGCGTCGACGAGATCGGGTGCGGATTTCTGCATGCCCTTGTTGATGACATAGGCATCGGATTTTTTCTCGCCCTTGGCTGTCAACAGCGCAGCTTCGATGAATTCCATGCGCCGCACGGAATCCGTCTGCCGTTTCGCTTCCCGCAGGGCATAAGCGACATCTATGACGCGCGATCCGCCCACTTCATCGGCAAGCGTCAGATAGGTATCGAGGGAAAGCCCCGAGAGACCTGGCAAGGGCCAGAATGCCGCCGCTGCCGTTTCTTCGGTTTCACCCGCGTCTATCTGCATTGCCTGCCGCAATTGGGCATCGATGCCATCAGCCTGTTTTGCATCGATCAAAAAGGCACGAAGGGCGCTGCGATTGGCGATGATGGCGGTGAGTAGCGATTCGAGCCCGCTTTCGTCCGCCAAATCAAGCACATAAGCGAGAGACTGCGTGAGATCGGTGTCTCCCTCCGTCGAAACCGCCGTTAAAAGCGACCGACGTGCCTCGGCCAGCAGGGTTGTTGCGGCGCGGTCATCAAGGACGGAGAAGTGGCCGGCGACATTGGCCTCCAGCGGGAACTGATGCAACAAGGCTTCGCAGAAGGCGTGGATCGTCTGGATCTTCAGCCCACCGGGCGTTTCCAGCGCCTTGGCGAACAGCCGCCGCGCTTCGGCCAGCTTGATGCGATCCGGCATCTTTCCTTCGATGGCAGCGACGCGATCCCCAAGATCGTTATCCGGCAACGTAGCCCATTCCGCCAGACGGTCGAAAACGCGGCTCGACATTTCGGACGCCGCTGCCTTGGTATAGGTGAGGCACAGAATTGCGGAGGGTCGGCACCCGGCCAGAAGCAGGCGGATGACGCGCTGGGTCAGCACATGGGTCTTGCCGGAACCGGCATTGGCCGAAACCCAGGCGGAACTTGCCGGATCGGAGGCGAGCCGCTGCCGGTCGCTCGTCCAGTCTATCCAGCTTTGCGGGGTGTCCGTGGCAGGCCCGTGATCGATAGGGTCAATCATCATCGCCGTCTCCCGGTTCTGCCGTCGACCATTCCGAAACGCGGGCGAGGTGGTCGTATTCCCCACCGTAGGACTGCTGCTCCTCCGGCACCAGCCGCGAGGCAAAACCGTTCTCGCCATCACGCAGCGAACGCACGAACTTGGCCAGCTGATCGATTGATTCGGTTGCCAGCTCAATTGCCGATTTCGGTGCTTTTTTGCCACCCCGGTTGGAGTGTTCGTTGTTAACCTGGTCGGCAAAAAAACGGGTACCCGGCCGCAGGCGCACATAGATAAGGTTTTCAGGTGTCTGCGAACCCGCCTCGCGGAAGGCACCCCGCATCAGTGCTGCCGCTTCCAGCGCGAGCTGGGGGTCGAGCAGCGCGCGCGCCTGATTGACTGAAGGCGCAAGCCCCGTTTTGTAGTCGATAATATCCGCCTGACCGCCGGTCTTGATATCTATGCGGTCGGCGATGCCGGTCAGCCTTATTCCTGCCTCGGGGATTTCCTGTCCGGCACGCGCCTCGAAAAAGCTGCGGCGGATGGATGGATGTCGTTCTTTCTCCCAGTCGATGAAGGCGCGTGCCACCGCCTCGAATCGCGGGCGCCAGATGACATCGACATGTGCAGGAAGATCTTCCGCGTCGAAACTTTCATCCAGAATACGCTGCATGGCCTCGAGCGATGCCGGCGTGCCGGGAATATGCCCCTCGCGGGAATAGCGCTCGATGATTGCATGATAGAGCGTGCCACGGTCGGCGGCATTGGGATCGCGGTTGAAGCCATCAAGCGGGTTGAGCTTCAGGATACGCCGCGCGTAGATCGAATAGGGGTCACGGCGCAGCCTGCCCACTTCGCTGAAGGAATAGCTCTTCGGCTGCAAGTCGGCCGGCGGTTTGGGGGCAGGGCGCTTTGCTGCTTCCTGGTCGATGCTCGCATCCATCAGTGCCGCCCAGTGGCGATAGGTCTCGCCGCGCTTCTTCAGCTGTTCGGCAAAATCCTCGCCGCCGAGTGCCAGCAATCGCTGCAGCCAGCGCGATGCGACTGCGGGTGTCGAGCCCTGTCTGAGCGCGCGGCTGTAGAAAATCTGCCGTGTCCCGTTCGCCATCTCGAAATCGTGCGCCAGCTGGCCGATGCGCCGCTCCGGCGGTTCCAGACCGATGGCTGTCTTCATGTTGCGGGACAGAAACGGGTTGTTTGCCGTCTGGCCCGGCCAAAGCCCTTCATTGAGACCGCCGATCACGACAGTGTCGACGCTTTGCAGTCGTGCCTCAAGGGCACCGAAAATGAAAATGCGCGGATGGCGCATGGATCGCGGCTTGATCGATTCGCCAGCCACCAGTGCCGCGAAGATATCAGCCCATTGCGGACCATCCGCATCCAGGATTTCGCCGCTTTCCATCAATTCGCCAAACAGGCCGGAAAGCTTGTCGCCTGCCTCGCCGGACCAGAGAGTGGCAAGATCGTTGTTATCATCCGCGCAGATGGCTTCGATCACCCGGCCCGTCCGCTCGGCCCAATCGGAAAGCGGCAATTTGTCCGTGAAAGACCGGCCTGAGCGGTCGCTACGAACGAATGCGCTGCCAAGCGGCTCTGTCGAAACGGCGATCCGGCGTGCCAGATCGCGCGCGGCGTCTACGCTTCCCTCGGGCAGTGCCAGCCTCCAGGCAGGCGGATGCCGGTCATCACGCTGCGCCGCCAGTTGCGCATCGAGAACCGCCTCCAGATTGCCGATTTCCGTTTCGACGCGGCCGCCTCTAAGTGCGATCAATTCCAGCGCCTTTGATGCTTTTGTAAAAGCCTCCAGCGAAAGCCCGAAACGGCTGAGCGGATGTTTCAGAAGGGAAATGACCGGCACCGGATCTCCGGGCCTGAGGATAGCTTCCAGTGCGAGTTGCGTCAGTCCGGCCTGCGGCGTGGCGGAAAGCGGCGTACCGGCGGAATCGTCGGCTTCGATACCGAAGCGTTGCAATTCCGTCGCCACGCGCCTGGCCAGTCCGCGATCGGGCGTGATCAGCGCGGCCTGAGACGGGCGGCCAGCGCCCGGCGCTTCAAGCGCCAGCCGCAGCGCCACCGCAATTGCGGTTGCCTCTTCGCGCTCGTTTGCAGCTTCTATCAGGGTCGCTGCCGCAAAAGCATCGTCGAAAAATCCGGGTTGCTTGTCCTCACGCCAGCGGTTCCAGTCGCTGGTGGATTTGGCAGGAGCAAGTGCTGCCGAAAAAACCGCCGCGCGTTTTTCAAGATCGCTATCGATAGCGCCAATCTGAACGACATCGTCTCGCATGATATCGAGCTTCTGCAACAGCATGTAGAGTCCGTATTGCGAATGGGTGCGGCTTGAAGGATCGGTAGGGTCCTCGGCAATAGCCTCCCATTGTTCCTCCGGCATCGTAAGATCGAGGCCCGGAAGCACGACGACGCCCTGGGGCAGGGAGGCGACAGAGGCGATAAGGTCTGCTGCTGCCGGAATTGAGCCCGTGGAGCCCGCAACGATGATTGGTCCGGTGTCCGGCAGGTTGGCAAGCCGGTTCGCCTCTGCCCTCAGGATGCCGTTGCGATGTCGGCCTGCGGAAGTTCGATTGAGTTCGGCAAGACGGGCGGGCCAGAACACGCTGGCGATTTTCAGGAAATCCGCCGTCAGCTGCCACCATTGGGCGTGATCGCCGGTATCGAGATGCGCGAGCGCCTCCCATTCTTTTTCTTCCGTATCCATCGCATCGATCACTTCGCCAAGCGCGCGCGCCAGCCATATGGCGTCGGCAGGGCTGGCGGGGGCGACAAGTGGTGAGTCCGAATGGATGGCCCTGATGGCGTCGGGCAGGCTGTTGCGCCATGCCAGAATGAGGCGCGCCAGCTCGATTTGCCGGCCGGTGCCGGAAATCGGCGGCGCCAGATCCATGATCTCAGGATTTTCGATCTCGAAGAAGCCGCTGTCGTCATCGGTTTCGCCGAGCGGCCGGATCAGTGGCAAAATGGCGGAACGACCGCCCAGAAGATCGACAAATTCTGAGCGGAGCACGCGGGCGGAGCGCCGGGTCGGAACATAGATCGTCACCTTGGCAAGCGAAAGCGGATCCGCAGGGTCGTATTTATAGCCGGCTGTCAGTGTCCCGTCACACAGCGTTTCCGCGAGCGTTTTGAGGAACGGTGTTCCCGCAGCGATCGTCAGGACGCGCTTTGCGTGATGGGTCAAAGTCATGCAGAGCGCTTTTCCCTGAATTGCCGGATGATACTTTCGGCATCGTCTATCGCATCGGGAGTGCCGACGGTGATCCAGTGGCCATCCAGTGAAAGTCCGAAAAGCCGTTCTTTCTCGATGGCGCTGTCGAAATAGATATTCAGGTTGAAAGCATCCCCCGGCGCATCATCCAGCAGGTGCGAATCCATGGCAATGGCCCCGGCATAAACCACCGGGTTCGTGTCCCCGTCGCGATACCGCGCCAGTCTACCATCCGAAGAGAGGTTGAAATCCCTCTTGCCGTTATGACCGGTGGTACGGTCCATATCGACGCAGAGCATCGCCATATCCATGCGCGTGGCATCGAAGAATTGCGCAAGCTTGCGCAGGTTGCTGACGGCATTCAGCTGTTCGCCAATCCAGAAAAGATCGGCATTCATGACGAAGACGGGACCTGGCTCCAGAAGTTTAAGGCCCTTGGCAAGTCCACCACCGGAATTCATCAGCTGCGACCGCTCGTCGGAAATCAGGATTTCGGCGTCGGTACGGGTTTCAAGATGGGCGATCATCTGATCGGCATGGTGATGGACGTTGACGACGATCTTCTCGGCGCCGGCCTCGACAAGGGCGTCGAGCGCGTAGTCGATCATCGGTTTGCCGGCGATCTTGACGAGCGGTTTCGGGATCGTATCCGTGATCGGGCGCATCCGGGTGCCTAGCCCGGCGGCTAGCACCATCGCGTTCTTGATCGTCATCGTGGTCAACCGTCTTTCAGTCTTTAAAATTCCATGCCCATATGGACGCACCAGTCTTTGAGCGGTGCAAGTTCGGGATGCGAAAGCGCTGCGGAAAGATAGCGAAACGTCCTTGGCATATGTTTCATATAACCGGGTTTGCCATCGCGTTCCAACAGCCTAACCCAAATACCGGCCAGCTTGCAGTTGCGCTGCGCCGACATGATGGCGAAAGCCTTGAGAAAAGACGCCTCATCGAAGGATGGCTCGTCTCGTCTAATGTCGAGATAGTGCGAAAGGAGGCGTTCCTGCAGTTCGGGCGAAATGGTAACCCGCGCATCCTGCACGATGGAGGCGAGATCGTAGGCCGTCGGGCCGATCATCGCGTCTTGAAAATCTATCAGTCCGACTTGCCGGATGCCTGCATTATGCTCTTGCCAGAGAATGTTCGGCGAATGGAAATCGCGCAGAAGTAGCCCGCTTTCGCAGCCACTGAGCGCGTCTATCAGGCCGTCCCAAAGAGCATAATAGTCACGTTTCTCGGTATCGGACAGTGATTTGCCGCGTTTGTGGGGCAGATACCATTCCACCAGCAGCGACACCTCGATCTTCATCGCCGGTCGATCGAAAGGAGGCACTTCGTAGGTGCTGCCGTCACCGACCGGCAGCTTGCGCGGTGCCGGAGCTTTGTGAAGGGCGGCGAGGCAGGCGACGCTTTGCAGATAACGTTCCTCAATCGGCGTTCCGTCGGGCGCAAGCACCCCCTCCCGCCCGAGGTCCTCCAGGAGGAGAATGCCCTGATCGGTATCCGCCGCCAGTATTTCAGGCGCGCGAAAGCCGCTATTTCGCAGATAATTGCCGATCGCCACGAAGGAACGGGCATCCTGGGCAAGATGGGCGATTTCCGCATAGGTCTTGCCATCAGCAACGATCGCACCTCTCAAAGGGCGTCGCCAGTCCATCAGGATAAGGTCCAGACCATCGGTGGAAATGGTCTCATAGGCGCGTGTGGAAGCATCGCCGCTTAGAAAATGGCGGGTCGCATCGCCCTTGCCATTTTTCGCAAGAAAATCGCGAATGGCAAAAACGCGCTCAAGCCGTGCTTTCTGTTTCGCGGGAGCACCGATTACAGCCCGACGCCCGTCACCGGAGTGCTCCAGCCGCAGGCTGATGGTCTGGTTTGGCGGGAGGATTTCGGCGGCGATATCAGGCCACTCGATCAGGCAAATACCGTCTTCCAGCATCTCGTCGATGCCGAGTTCGTCCAGTTCCGAGACGTCAGACAGTCGGTACAGATCAAGATGGGCAACGGGAATACGTGTTGGATAGGTCTGGATGATCGTGAATGTGGGGCTTGGAACTTCAAGATCAGGTGCATCCGCCATCGCCCGGATGAAGGCGCGGGCGAGGGTGGATTTGCCCGCACCGAGATCTCCGATCAGCGCGAGGCAATCGCCAGCTCCCAAAGCCAGCGCCAGATCTTCGCCTAACCGGATGGTGTCCTTCTCCCCATTGAGGGAAAGGGTGATCGGCAGGATATCGTCACTCATTCTGCGGCGATGGAATGCGGGTGCACGCCCGAAGGAATGCGGCAGGTGACGATGGTGCCGTTGCCGGGCCGGCTGTCGATGCTGACAGTGCCGTGATGCAGGCTGACGAAGCTTTCCACTATAGAAAGGCCAAGGCCAGCGCCGGTCCGCCGTCCGCCGTTGCCGCGCGTCTCGAAGCGGTCAAACACGGCCTTGAGCATGTCTTCGGGGATACCCGGTCCCTTGTCTGCCACCGAGAACAGGAAGTCACCCTCGCTGCGCTGGCATGAAAGCTGAACGGAAGACCCTTCCGGCGCAAAATTGATTGCATTGGTAAGTAGCTTGATGAGGATCTGCTTCAGGCGCTGGTGATCCGCCACCAGACTGCCGAGATGCGCGGGTGCGACGATCTCGAGCGAAATACCGCTTTCCTGTAGCCGGTCGGCAATCTGCACCGAAACGTCATCGAGCAATTCGTTGAGATCGTTTTCCGAGTAGTTCAACTGCATGATGCCCGCGTCGACGGTCGCGAGATCGAGGATGTCGTTGACGATGGTCAGAAGAACCGAGGACGAGGTGGAAATATGGTCGAGATATTCCGCCTGCCGGTCCGTCAATTCTCCAATACCCGGGGTCTTCAGGAGATCGGTAAAGCCAATGATATTGGTCAGCGGCGAGCGCAACTCATAAGAGACGTGCTGTACGAAATCGTTCTTCAGCTCGTCGGCCTTGAGCAGTGCGTCGTTCTTTTCCTTGAGCGCCCGCTCGGCCCGCACGCTGTCAGTCATGTTGACGAATGTCAGCATGGTCTGCGCATCCGGCAGCGGAATAATGGCGTAGTCCAGGACCAGGCCGGAGAGTAGCTCCAGCGTTCCCTGTCTCGACGGGCGTTCGTCGTCAAAGCTTGTGATGAACTGGCTGAAAGAGCGCCAGCCATCCGGCTTGTCGTAGGATTGCGTGCAGGCGGCCTCCACGGCGCGGATGTGGGTTCCAGTTTCCGCCTGCTCGGCGGTAACGCCCCAGAGGGCCCTGAATGCCGGGTTGGAAAGGCGAATACGTCCGTCCGCACCAAACACGGCGACACCTTCGGCCAGATGGTCGATGGTTTCGCCCTGCACCTTCACCAAGGTGTTGTAGCGCATCTGCAGATCGACCTGTTCGGTCAGGTTCTCGAAGACCCATGTCGCGCCACCCTGCGGGTGGGCGGTCGCGATAACCCGCAACGTCTGGCCGTTGGGCAGGTGCCACAGATCGGTCTTGGTATCGAGAGAGCGGTAAACGGAGAGTGCCGTCTCTTTCCAGTTTTTCCAGTTCAGCTGCTCGGGCAATTTGCCGGCGGTGCGCAGCCTGTCGAGAAGCTCGGAATTATCGGGGCCGGATTCCAGGAAAACCAGATCGAATCCCCACAGGCTGGCAAAGGCCTGATTGTAGAATTGCAGCCGCTGCCGGCCGTCGAAAATGGCGACGGGCGTTGCGAGATGATCCAGCGTTTCGGCGTGGCTTTTCAGAACCCGTTTCATTTCCTCGCGGGTGGTTTCCGCTTCGGTAGCATCGATGGCGATGCCTGCAGAACCGCCCGCAGTCTTGATATCGACAACGTCGAAGAAGGTACGGTTTCCGGAAACCACCGTCGAAATGCGATCGTGATAGGGGGAACTCGGAGTAGCGGCCGCACGTATCTTCTGCCGGGTAACGGTGTTCAGAAGCTCGCGTTTCTCCTGAATGGTCTGTTCGGCATCGCGCGCATCCACAGCGTGCGCATAGGCGTGGTTCACCCATATGAGTTCGCCTTCGCCATTGCGCCGCCAGACGGGCTGTTCGATCGAATCGAGAAGTTCCTGAAACGTGGAGACCGAGGCGATCAGGCGCTCGCGCTCCACCTGCAATTCGGCCAGTTCGGCGCGCAGGTTGTTGAGGGCGACGAACCGCGCGAAGGCATTGCCGCCGGAAACCCGGCCTTGAACTTCAATGACTTCGCCGCGCTGCGTCTCGATGGTCAGATCGAAACTCTGTGCGTGGCTGCGAAGTTTTTCGAGGGATTTTTCAAGCTGGCTCGCGGATGATGGCTTCAGCCAGCGCCCGAAGGCCAGAAAATCGTGATCCGCCTGCGGTGCGCCCGTCTCTACGGGCAGTTGCCCCAGGAATTCCGGGCGCTTGTCCACGCCGTCCCAGATGACGATGCGCCGGCTCTTGTCGGAGATAAGCGCCTCGTATTTCGCGATCTTGTGGTGGGATTCTGCCAGCGCCTTGCGGTATTCACCGCTCTCCGCCTCGATATTACCGCGTTGGCGCACCAGCCAGACGACGGAAAACAGCGTGGCCGAAAGCATGCCGACAAAAAGCGAATAGGTGATGGTTTCTCCGGATGAAAACAGCCGCGCGCCGGTCTTTGCGACAAGACCGTCCTGCGCCAGCGCCACATTTGCAGAGCCGGCGAGAACCGTGCCGGACATCAGGACGGGAAGCCGCGAAAAGCTTGTCCGCACAGCACTGATCGCCAGCCGGCAACGCGCCATGGCCGCGCCCAATGCCACGCCAGCATGCGTGTTTTCAACGCGTTGAACTGTCTGCTCGCGCAGATCCGAATTGTGAACCGTCATCCCCGGTCTGTCTCCGTCCTATGTGCCGCATCTTCGACAAGACATCCCATTTCGTCCCCGCCGCCCTTTGGCGTGTCCGAATCAAGTTCGATGACAATACCGTCTTCATAAATCTGCGGAAAGGGAGCGCGCAAAAAAGATGCCGTGCGCTTTGTCAAGCGCACGGCATCTACATATTGTGTAATTTCAGTGGATATTAACTATGAAATTAATATCTGTAGTGTTCTGCCTTGAACGGACCCTGCTTCGAGATGCCGATATAATCAGCCTGAAGGTCGGAAAGTTCGGTCAGGCGCACGCCAAGCTTCTCGAGATGAAGGCGTGCAACCTTTTCGTCGAGGTGCTTCGGCAGCACGTAGACTTCATTCTTGTATTCACCCGGCTTGGTGAAAAGTTCGATCTGGCCCAGCACCTGGTTGGTGAACGACGCCGACATGACGAAGGAAGGGTGACCTGTGGCGTTGCCAAGGTTCAGCAGGCGGCCTTCGGACAGCAGAATGATGCGGTTGCCCTTCGGGAACTCGATCATGTCGACCTGTGGCTTGATGTTTGTCCACTTGAGGTTACGCAGCGAAGCAACCTGAATTTCATTGTCGAAATGGCCGATATTGCCGACGATGGCCATGTCCTTCATCTCGCGCATGTGCTCGATGCGGATAACGTCCTTGTTGCCGGTGGTGGTGATGAAGATGTCAGCGGAAGACACAACGTCTTCCAGGCGAACGACCTCGAAACCGTCCATGGCGGCCTGAAGCGCGCAGATCGGGTCGATTTCCGTGACCTTCACGCGGGCGCCAGCGCCCTGCAGCGAGGCGGCGGAACCCTTGCCGACATCGCCGTAACCGCAGACCACGGCAACCTTGCCAGCCATCATCACGTCGGTTGCGCGGCGAATGCCGTCTACCAGCGATTCCTTGCAGCCGTATTTGTTGTCGAACTTGGACTTGGTGACGCTGTCGTTAACGTTGATGGCCGGGAAGGGCAGGAGGCCCTTCTTGGCGAGATCGTAGAGACGATGAACGCCTGTCGTCGTTTCTTCCGTCACGCCCTTCAGCGCGTCACGCTGCTTGGTGAACCAGCCGGGGGAAGCCTTGAGGCGCTTGTTGATCTGCGCGAAAAGAATTTCCTCTTCTTCCGAACCGGGGTTGGAAAGAACGTCCTCACCGGCTTCGGCGCGCGCGCCGAGCAGAATGTACATGGTGGCATCGCCGCCATCATCGAGGATCATGTTGGAGAGGCCGCCATCGGTCCACTGGAAGATCTTGTCGGTATATTCCCAATATTCCGTCAGGCTCTCACCCTTGACCGCGAAAACAGGAATGCCGGCCGCTGCAATGGCTGCTGCGGCATGGTCCTGCGTCGAGAAAATGTTGCAGGACGCCCAGCGGATGTCCGCGCCCAGTTCCTTTAGCGTCTCGATCAGAACGCCGGTCTGGATCGTCATGTGAAGAGAACCGGTGATACGTGCGCCCTTCAGGGGCTTGCTCTCGCCGAATTCCTTGCGGCAGGACATAAGGCCAGGCATTTCGGTTTCGGCGATGTCGAGTTCCTTGCGGCCGAATGCGGCAAGGTTGATATCGGCGATGATGTAGTCCTTCTCAAGGCTCATGAAGTTCTCCAGATCAGAAATGCCATGCCTATTGGCCCGGCTTTTAAACGCAGCAGCGGTTTAGCAGGCCAAAAACGATCTGGCAATAACGATATAAAGAAGTCTTTATGTCTTTATATGGGGGTGGGGTCAGGCTTCTTCGCCGAAGCGGTCGGCAACAAGTGCCTCAAGTGCGGCGAGCGCCTCTTCCGCCTGGTTGCCGCTCGCCTCGACATAGACACTGCATCCCGGGCTGGCCGCCAGCATCATGAGGCCCATGATGGAGGTGCCGCCAACGGTCATTCCGTCCTTCGACACCGTAATCGTCGCGTCGAAACCCTCGACCATCTGCACGAATTTTGCAGATGCCCGGGCGTGGAGACCGCGCTTGTTGATGATCGGCAATTCCCGGGAGTGAGGCGACATGGGGCTGACTTCTTATTTGCCGCTTAAAACGCGGCTGGCGACGTTGATGTATTTGCGACCGGCGTCGGATGCGTCCTGGAGCGCCTTGTCCATGTTGTCTTCGCTGCGAACGCCTGCGAGTTTTATCAGCATGGGAAGGTTGACCCCGGCGATGACTTCGACATTGCCGTTGTTCATGACGGAGATGGCGAGATTGGACGGTGTACCACCGAACATATCCGTCAGAATAATGACGCCATTTCCATCATTGACGCGCGTAACGGCGTCGATGATATCCTGCCGGCGCTGATCCATGTCGTCTTCGGGACCGATACAAACCGTCTCGATCAATTTCTGGGGACCGACGACATGCTCCAACGCATGGCGAAACTCCTCAGCCAGCTTGCCATGGGTGACAAGCACTAGTCCGATCATGAAATGCTCCCTTGCACACGCACTCTCATTGCCGACTATCGCAACGCGGCAATCCTGTCCATCGGTGGGATTTCATCTTGATGAGGAAAATGCGAATCGCAAGCCTAAAATCGCCTGAATCATGGTCACTTCACGTTCGTTTTAAAAAGATTTTGAGCAAGTGCAGCAAATTTTCCATAGGGCGTAAGACTGGAAAGCGGAATACGCAGAAGCGGAAGATGCCCGCCGCAGGGCAGCAACAACACCTCGTCATCTTCCGGAAGTCTTGGATTTTCCGGTGAAAGAACTGTCGTAACGGCGAAATTTAGTCCGGCGCTCGGGACGCTGTTGACGTTAACGATGCCGCTGCCGCGCAATTCCAGTAGTCCGGCTATTGCTTCCGGCCGCTCGGCGATAATGTTTTCGCCGTCGCGATACACGAAAATCTGATCATCCGCGATCAGTGTCGCCGGCAATCCGCACCGTTGCGCCTCCGTCAGAAAGCTGAAAGCAAGCTCGCTTTTGCCGCTGCCGGACGGTCCGGTGAAGAGAATACCGGTGTTGTCGACGACAATGGCGGTTGCGTGCAGGTTGAAGCGTTCAGCGTTCATGGGTTTCGGCCGCCGGCAGCGACAGGGTGAAGCGCGCGCCTGATATCACGCCGTATTTGTCGACGACATTTTCTGCCCTGAGGCTGCCGCCATGGGCTTCGGCGATCTGGCGGCTGATGGAAAGGCCAAGGCCGGAATTCTGGCCGAAACCTTCGCTTGCCGGTCGGTCGGTGTAGAAGCGCTCGAAAATCCGGTCGATATCCTCGGCCTGAATGCCAGGGCCATTGTCTTCCACCTGCACGATGCAGCGGTCCTTGTGACGGGAAAGGCGCACGGTGATGCGGCCGCTTTCCTCGGAAACGAAAGAGCGCGCATTCTCGATCAGGTTGGTGACGATCTGCCCGATGCGAAGATCGTGACCGTTCACGACGAAGGAGGTTTTGGCTCCCGCCTTCCGGTCGGCGACATAGTCGATCGCCACGCTCTTTTTCTTTGTGCTGATCTGGCGGGAGATATCCACCAGACCCTTCATAAGAACGTCGAGATCCAGCGGCGATGCATCGACACGCGCCAGTTCGGCATCGAGCCGCGAGGCATCCGAAATATCGCTGATCAGGCGGTCGAGGCGGCGGACATCGTGGAAGATGATCTCTGTCAGCCGCTGTTTGGACTCTTCCGTCTTGGCACGCGGCAGGGTTTCCACGGCGCTGCGCAGCGAAGTCAGCGGGTTCTTGAGCTCGTGGCTGACATCGGCGGCGAAACTTTCGATCGCGTCGATACGGTCGTAAAGCGCCGTCGTCATTTCACGAAGCGCTATGGAAAGGTTGCCGATTTCATCCTGACGCGCCGAAAAGTCCGGTATTTCTTCACGGGTTCTCGCTCCGCGACGCACGCGGATCGCAGCCGCCGAAAGCCGCCGGAGCGGCGTGGCGATGGTGGAGGACAACAACAGGGAAAGTACGATGTTGACGAGCGTGGCGATGCCAAACACGCGCATGATGGCGAGGCGCTCCGCATGCACGATCTTGTCGATATCGCCGGCCTGCGTGGACAGGAGCAGAACCCCGAGCACGGCCCGGAAGCGCTGCACCGGCACGGCGACCGAAACGATCAGCTCACCCTTTTCGGTAACGCGAACGACTGCGCCGCGCACGCCGGTCAGCGCATTCATCACCTCCGGATAGATCGAGCCGTCGCCACCTGGCGCTTCCTTGTATTGCGGCAGGCTGCTTGGTTGCAGCATGCGGTTGAACATGCTGGTGAACCATTCACCCCAGGTCTGGGTTTCCGGCGTCACCGGCGGCAGATCGAAGCGCAGGACCTGGCCGCGGGAATAGAGATGGCGGGAATCGAGAAGCAGGTTGGCATCGGCGTCGAAAAGCCGAGCGCGGGTCCGTGTCGGCGAAATCAGCCGGCGCAGCACCGGCGCCACCCGTTCCGGATTGATCGGGAAACTCAAGTCCTCGTCATTGGGGGCGGGCGTGATGCTTTGCCCCGCCTGCAATTCCAGCAGCTTTTCCGGATTGATGGTGATGGAGTTGGTATCCACCGAGGCGGAGGCCGAGATGGCGCCGGCGATGATCTCGCCCTGCGTCAAAAGGCTTTCCACCCGCGCATCGATCAGCCCCTCGCGGAACTGGTTGAGGTAGAGAATGCCACCGACAAGAACGACCGTCGCGGCCACGTTGAAGAAAAGGATGCGGCGCGTGAGGCTGGAAAACACAGCATTGCCAAAAATGCGTCGGACGATCGTCAGCGGATGGATACGATGGCGGCGTTCGCTGCCGCGATCTTCGGCATCGTCACTGTCCGAGACGGTTTCCGGCGTTTTCTTCAACAAGTCTATGTCCTCGCCACCACAATTCCGGTGGTCTCTCCCGATTGCGGCTCGTTCAAGCCGCTTCGCGGAAGCGATATCCTACGCCATAAAGCGTTTCAATCATATCGAAGTCACCATCGACCAGTTTGAACTTCTTGCGAAGCCGCTTGATGTGGCTGTCGATCGTGCGGTCGTCAACATAGACCTGTTCGTCGTAGGCCGCATCCATCAGCGCGTCGCGGCTTTTCACCACGCCTGGCCGCTGTGCAAGCGAATGCAGGATAAGGAATTCGGTAACGGTCAGCGTCACCGGCTCGCCCTTCCAGGTGCAGGTGTGGCGTTCCTGATCCATGGCCAGCTGGCCGCGTTCGAGTGTGCGCGCCTGTTGATCAGCCGTCGGCTTCAGCGTGCTGCCGCCGGTCGCAGCGGAAGCCTCGCGGCTGCTGGCGCGGCGCAGGATGGCCTTGACGCGTTCCACCAGAAGGCGCTGCGAGAAGGGTTTTGTGATGAAATCGTCAGCACCCATCTTCAGGCCGAACAATTCGTCGATCTCTTCATCCTTGGAGGTCAGGAAGATAACCGGAATATCCGATTTCTGGCGAAGACGCCGCAAAAGCTCCATGCCATCCATGCGCGGCATCTTGATGTCGAAAATGGCGAGCTGCGGCGGACGGGCAATCAGTCCGTCAAGCGCGGAGGCGCCGTCCGTATACGTTTCGACCCGGTAGCCTTCGGCTTCGAGCGCGATCGATACCGAAGTGAGAATATTCCGGTCGTCGTCGACAAGCGCGATCGTCTGCATGTAGTTGGTCTCCATCGTCATTTTCTCGTAACTCCCGACATCCACCCAGCCAAGGTTGCGCGCCGCGAGCCACTCTCATGAGTATAAAGGTGGAACAAATTGTGGCAAAGGAAAACTCACAACCAAATCGCTTGGTGTGACTAGGCCAATTCCGGGAAAACGCCGCAGCTGGATTCTAATGCGTCTTCAACCGATTTAAAAAGAAATAAAATCTTTTAAATCGATTAATATATTGAAATCACTAAGTTATTTAAAGTTTCACTCTTGCGTTTCTAAAAGCCGCCACGTATTTTCCGTGAAAATTTCAACGGCCTTATCGTCATTTACAAGGAACGCGTCATGAACGAGCTTGGGGTTCATAATCCTGCCAATGGAGTTGCGGAACTCGGACTGGGCGAGGCCTCCCGCGTCTTTTATAACCTCAACGAAAGCGAATTGTACGAAGAGGCGATCCGCAACGGCGAAGCTGAGCTGACGGCGGATGGCGCACTTCGTGCCGTTACCGGTCAGCATACGGGCCGTTCTCCGAAGGACAAATTCGTCGTCCGCGACGCTTCCACCGAAGACACTATCTGGTGGGACAACAACAAGCCGCTGTCGCCGGAAAACTTCGAGTTGCTGCGTCAGGACATGCTTGCGCACGCCGCCGGCAAGACGCTCTATGTTCAGGATCTGATCGGCGGTGCCGATGAGGAAAACGCCCTGTCGACCCGTGTCGTCACTGAGCTTGCCTGGCATTCGCTGTTCATCCGGAACCTGCTCATCCGCCCGAAGCGGGAGAAACTGGCAGGCTTCAAACAGAAGCTGACCATCATCAATCTGCCGAGCTTCAAGGCTGATCCGGCGCGTCACGGCGTCCGTTCGGAAACCGTCATCGCCTGCGATCTCACCAATGGTCTCGTCCTCATCGGCGGTACCTCCTATGCCGGTGAAAACAAGAAGTCGGTCTTCACGGTGCTGAACTACCTGCTGCCGGCCAAGGGCGTCATGCCGATGCATTGCTCGGCCAATGTCGGTCCCGAGGGTGATTCCGCCGTGTTCTTCGGCCTGTCCGGCACCGGCAAGACCACGCTGTCGGCTGATCCGTCGCGCACGCTGATCGGCGACGATGAGCACGGCTGGGGCGAACACGGCATCTTCAATTTCGAAGGCGGCTGCTACGCCAAGGCGATCAAGCTGTCGGCCGAAGCTGAGCCGGAAATCTATGCCGCGACCCGCCGTTTCGGCACCGTTCTCGAAAACGTCGTGCTGGACGAAAACCGTGTTCCGGATTTCAACGACAACTCACTGACGGAAAACACCCGCAGTGCCTATCCGCTGCACTTCATTCCGAATGCATCGGAAACGGGCATTGCCGGTCATCCGAAGACCATCATCATGCTGACGGCGGATGCCTTCGGCGTGCTGCCGCCGATTGCCCGGCTGACGCCGGAACAGGCCATGTACCACTTCCTTTCCGGCTACACGGCAAAGGTTGCCGGCACGGAAAAGGGCGTGACTGAGCCGGAAGCGACATTCTCCACCTGCTTCGGCGCACCCTTCATGCCGCGCCACCCGGCGGAATACGGCAACCTGCTGCGTGAGCTGATCGGCAAGCATGGCGTGGACTGCTGGCTGGTCAACACCGGCTGGACCGGCGGTGCTTACGGCATCGGCAAGCGTATGCCCATCAAGGCGACCCGCGCGCTTCTGACGGCAGCCCTCACCGGCGAGCTGAAGGGTGCCGAATTCCGCACCGATGCGAATTTCGGTTTCGCCGTGCCCCTGTCGCTGGAAGGCGTCGATGCCGCTATCCTCGATCCGCGTTCGACCTGGGCCGACGGCGCAGCTTACGACGCGCAGGCGAAGAAGCTTGTGTCGATGTTCGTTACGAACTTCACCAAGTTCGAAGATCACGTCGACAGCAAGGTGCGCGATGCAGCACCGGGACTGCTGCTCGCGGCAGAATGAATAAGCCTCGTTTATGAGGAGGAGGGGAACCCGGCCTTGTGCCGGGTTCTTTCGTTTCGTGCCTTGTTTTCATTTTTCCCGATCTGTGGCATCACCGGCGCGGAGAAAAAACATGGCCAGCGCCCCGCTTTACATCAGCAACCGAATTACCATCGCCGGCTGGGAGCTGACGGAGCAATTCGTGCTTGCCGGCGGGCCTGGTGGCCAGAATGTCAACAAGGTCTCGACGGCGGTTCAGCTGTTTTTCGACATCGCCAATTCTCCCTCCCTGCCGGAAAGGGTGAAGGCGAATGCCCTGCGTCTGGGCGGGCGGCGTGTTTCGAAAGAAGGCGTGCTCATGATCGAGGCGAGCCGGTTTCGAAGCCAGGAGCGCAATCGCGAAGACGCGCGTGAACGGCTGAAGGAACTGATTCTTGAAGCGGCAGCGCCGCCGCCGCCGGTGCGCAAGGCTACCAAGCCGACCAAGGGTTCCGTCGAGCGCCGCCTCAAGGCGAAATCCGGCCGTTCGGATGTCAAGAAAATGCGTGGCAAGCCATCAGGCGACTAGGTCGCAGCTGGATGGCAAAATGTTTCGCACTTGTCATAGACCTTCAGATATCGTCTGGTAGACCTCCTACAACCAAGGAGGGTGCTATGGGTCTGTTCAATTTCATCAAGGAAGCGGGAAAGAAGCTTGGTATCGGTGGAGATGATGCCCCCGATGTCGAAGCCGTCAAAAAAGAACTCGCTTCCCACGATCTCGGCACCGACAAGGTTCAGGTCGAGGTGGTGAACGATAAGGTCGTTCTGAAGGGCGAAGTGGCCGACCAGTCGATTTTCGAAAAGGCAGTCATCGCCGTTGGCAATACGCTCGGCATTTCCAAGGTCGAGGCCGGCGAGCTGACGGTAGCAGAAGCGCCGGCGAAGGAACCCGTTTTCTACACGGTCAAAAAGGGCGATAATCTCTGGAAGATCGCTGAAGCCCAGTACGGCAAGGCAAATGGCGGCAAGAACAACATCATCTTCGAAGCCAACAAGCCGATGCTGACCCATCCCGATAAAATCTATCCCGGTCAGGTTCTGCGCATTCCTGACCTTGCCTAATAACGGATTTTAACCGCTGCGATGGAGATGCCGCTTTTGCGGCATCTTTCACAATTTGCGAAGCGCAACCGTGTCGATCAGGTGGTTTTTGCCCTTGCGCAGGATAAGATCGGCGCGTGGACGCGTGGGCACGATGTTCTGGCGCAGGTTCTTCAGGTTGATGTTCTGCCAGAGGCCCTCGGCAATGCTGAGCGCCGCCTCTTCGCTGATCGACGCATAGCGATTGAAGAATGAATTCGGGTCCCGGAAGGCGGTTTGCCGCAGATTCATGAACCGGTTCACATACCAGTTGTGAATGAAGTCCTCATCCGCATCGATGTAGATCGAGAAATCGAAGAAGTCGGAAACGATCGGCACGATCCGCCCGCCCGCCGGCAGGTCGCGTGATTGCAGCACGTTGATGCCTTCGAAGATGAGGATATCCGGCTGGTCGATGACAGTGAATTCGTTCGGCAGCACGTCATAGGTCAGATGCGAGTAGCGTGGCGCCTTCACATTCGGCTGGCCCGCCTTGATCGCCGAGAGGAAACGCAGCAGCGCACCGATGTCGTAGCTTTCCGGAAAGCCCTTGCGCTCCATCAGGTTTTCGCGCCGCAGCACCTCGTTCGGGTAAAGAAACCCATCGGTGGTGATGAGATCGACCTTCGGGCTGGAAGGCCAGCGGGCCAGAAGCTCCTTCAAAATACGCGCCGTTGTCGATTTTCCAACCGCCACCGACCCGGCAATGCCGATGACGAAGGGCGTCTTGTTGACATCCGCCATGTTCAGGAAGCGGTTGCGCTGTTCGAACAGCAGCTGCGATGCTTCCACATGCGATGACAGGAGGCGCGACAGCGACAGATAGATACGCCGCACTTCGTCCAGATCGATCGGGTCGTCCAGCGAACGCAGTCTTTTGACCTCGTCGGCGGAAAGGGTGAGTGGTGTGTCGGCGCGAAACTTTGCCCATTCTTCCGAGCTGAAGAAGTGATAGGGCGAATATTCATCCGGGCGGAAATGATCGAGTGTGCTCGGCATGCCTCTCTCCCCGCTGCCTGCCTTGACATTCATGATGTCGGCCTCGCTGCCTTTTCCGCAAGTCCGGTCTGTCCGGTCCGGCGCTCCAGCTCGGCAAAGACGTCGGCAAGGGGAATGTCGGCGATCTTCAACACCACCAGCAGGTGATAAAGCAGATCGGCGGCCTCGTTTTTTAGCCCGTCGCGGTCTTTCGCGATGGCGGCGATGACGGCCTCAACAGCCTCTTCGCCCAGTTTTTTCGCCGCACGTTCCTGGCCCGCCGCAACAAGTTTGGCCGTCCAGGATTCATCGGGAGAGGCGGCGGCGCGTGTCGCGACGATGCGTTCCAGATCGGAAAGGGAAAATGCGCTCATGGAAAGGTTCCTGCAATCAGTCGAGACGCATGGCGATGCCATGCTCGGCCATGTAGCTCTTGGCTTGCCCGATCGAATAGGTGCCGAAGTGGAAGATGGAAGCGGCAAGCACCGCGGTCGCATGGCCATCGCGAACGCCGGCTACCAGATCATCCAGCGTTCCGACGCCACCCGAGGCGATGACGGGCACGCGAACCTGATCGGCAATGCTGCGTGTCAGGCCGATATCGTATCCGCTTTTGGTGCCATCGCGGTCCATCGAGGTGACGAGCAATTCGCCGGCACCGCGTTCGACCATCTTGATGGCAAATTCCACGGCGTCGATTCCGGTTGGCTGACGTCCGCCATGCGTGAAGATCTCCCAGCGGCCGTCTTCCCCGTCCTTCGAAACCCGCTTGGCGTCGATGGAGACGACGATACACTGGTTGCCGAATTTGTCGGCAGCCTGCGCGACGAAATCAGGATCTTTCACCGCTGCGGAATTGATGGAGACCTTGTCTGCACCGCAGAGAAGCAGCTTGCGGATGTCAGCCACGGCGCGGACGCCGCCGCCGACGGTCAGCGGCATGAAGCAATGGTCGGCCGTGCGCGATACCACGTCGAAAATCGTGTCGCGATTGTCGGACGAGGCGGTGATGTCGAGAAAGCAGAGTTCGTCCGCTCCCGCCGCATCATAGGCCTTCGCCGCCTCGACTGGGTCGCCGGCGTCGATAAGATCGACGAAGTTCACACCCTTGACGACTCGGCCGTCTTTTACATCGAGGCAGGGAATAACGCGGGCTTTGAGGGTCATGCGCTTACCTCCTTGGCAGCCTTGATGAGGGCGAGCGCCTCGGCAGGATCGATGCGCCCGTCATAAAGCGCGCGGCCTGAAATTGCGCCCTCTAGCTTTGCGGCATCCGGCTGCAACATGCGCTTGATGTCTTCGATGGAAGCAAGGCCGCCGGAGGCGATGACGGGGATCGACACGGCATCTGCCAGTTCGAGTGTAGAGGCCCAGTTGATGCCAGCCAGAATGCCGTCGCGATCGATATCGGTGTAGATGATGGCGGCAACGCCGGCACCTTCGAAACGTTTGGCAAGTTCGATGACGCCCAGTTCTGAGGCTTCCGCCCAGCCCTCAACAGCAACCTTGCCGCCTTTGGCGTCGATGCCGACAGCGACCTGACCGGGGAAACGCTTGCAGGCTTCGATAACCAGAACGGGATCGCGTACCGCCACGGTGCCGAGAATGACGCGGGCAAGCCCACGGCTGAGCCACGCCTCAATATGATCGAGAGTGCGGATGCCGCCGCCAAGCTGCACCGGGTTTGTCGTGGCCTTGAGAATGGCATCTACCGCTTCGCCATTCACCGTCTGGCCAGCGAAGGCGCCGTTAAGATCGACGACATGCAGCCACTCGAAGCCTTGGTCCTCGAAGGATTTCGCCTGCGCGCCGGGGTCCGTATTGTAAACGGTTGCCTGCTCCATATCGCCGAGTTTCAGGCGAACGCACTGGCCGTCTTTAAGATCGATTGCGGGAAAAAGAATCATGTCAGGGCTTCCAGCGCAGGAAATTGGAAATCAGGGCGAGGCCGAGCGTCTGGCTTTTTTCCGGGTGGAACTGCGCGCCAGCCATATTGTCGCGACCAACGAAAGCCGTCATCGCGCCACCGTAATTGGTGGTGGCGATGACATCCGCCGGATGTTTCGCCGCCAGATGATAGGAATGCACGAAATAGGCATGCAAGCCGTCAGCGCCGGTTCTGATACCGTCGAACAGGGGATGCTGATGCCGGATTTCCAGCGTATTCCAGCCAATCTGCGGGATTTTAAGCGTCGGATCGGAGGGCGTCATTTCAATGACATCGCCTTCGATCCAGCCAAGCCCCGTGCTGACAGTCTTTTCGAGACCGCGCGAAGACATCAGCTGCATTCCGACGCAGATGCCGAGGAAGGGATGAGCTTTTTTCTCGACGGCTTCGATAAGCGCCTCATGCATGCCGGGCACAGCTTCGAGACCGGCGCGGCAATCGGCATAGGCGCCGACGCCTGGCAGGACGATGCGGTCCGCAGATGCGACGTGATCCGGCTTATCGGTCAGGTCAATGGTTGCATTGATGCCGGCTTCGCGGGCGGCGCGCTCGAAAGCCTTGGTGGCCGAACGCAGGTTGCCAGAACCGTAGTCGATGATCGCGACGCGCATGTCAGCGCCTTCCATTCAAGTCGAAAAGAAACGATCCGGAGGGATCGTTGACGAAGTTTTTGTCACCGCTCTTCTGCGGCGAGGGTGTCCATACCGGCTGCGACAGCTGTCCCAACGGCTCGGTATTTTCGGAAAGATCGGAGAAATATATCTCTTCGGCACTCGAAAGGTCAGGGGCGGAAATGACCGAGGTCATCTTCCAGCCCTTGCTCATCAGGTGCCGGACGAGAAAATCGCGCCCCTCCAGTGCAGTGATGAGGGCAATGGCGACGCTGCACAAAATGCCCACCGGTTCGAATCCGGGTAACATTGATGCCCAACCGGCCAGAACGAGAACTGCAAATACGACGATCGCGGCCAGCCACAGCCGGTTTACGGCCAGCCACAGCCAGGGCGCAATAAGTGCCAGCCAGACGAAACGGTCTGCTATGAAGCGGGTCGTCTTGTGGTCCCTGTCCGGCCCGTTGGGGGCTTCCAGAACGAGATAGCTTGTCATGGGCTTCCTGACAGCTTTGGCGGTCAGGCCAGCATGCCCTTTGTCGAGGGAACGCGGCCTGCCTGCCGGGGGTCGATCTCGGTTGCCGCGCGAAGAACGCGGGCAACGGCCTTGAAGCATGTTTCGGCGATATGATGGTTGTTGGCGCCGTAATGGTTCAGGATATGCAGCGTGATGCCGGCATTCTGGGCCAGCGCCTGAAAGAATTCGCGCACAAGCTCGGTGTCGAATGTGCCGATCTTCGGCGCGGAGAAGTTGACATTCCACACGAGGAAGGGACGGCCGGAAATATCCACGGCAGCCTTGGTCATCGTCTCATCCATGGCAAGATCGAGCGAGGCGTAGCGGGTAATGCCGCGCCTGTCACCCAATGCCTTCGCGATGGCCTGGCCGATGGCGATGCCGGTATCTTCGACCGTATGGTGATCATCGATATGCAGGTCACCTTGAACCTCGATATCCATGTCGATCAGCGAATGGCGGCTCAGCTGGTCCAGCATATGATCGAAAAATCCCACCCCGGTGGAAATTGTCGACTTGCCGGTGCCGTCGATATCCACGCGCACCGAAACCGAGGTTTCGTTGGTCTTGCGGATGATCTCGCCTTTACGTTCTGCCATCTTTGGCCGCTCCGTGAAAATGTCGCCGTTCCTTATCAGCACGAGACACAAATATCCAGTTGTTCCATCGTCTTGCATGATCTGTGCAAAACAGTGCAGTGCGGGCAGGATTTGCAATCGTGAAAAGCAAACTTACATAGATGCCGAGAAGGGCCGGATGCCGGCCCGTTAACCGCAGGCCCGGTAGGGCAGACAGGTGTTTGATGACAACGATTATTACAGTCAGGAAGGGCGGCAAGGTCGTCATGGCTGGCGATGGTCAGGTAAGTCTTGGCCAGACCGTCATGAAGGGCAATGCCCGCAAGGTTCGACGCATTGGCAAGGGTGAAGTGATTGCCGGTTTTGCCGGCGCAACGGCGGATGCCTTCACGCTGCTCGACCGTCTCGAAAAGAAACTCGAGCAATATCCCGGTCAGCTCATGCGCGCAGCCGTAGAGCTTGCAAAGGACTGGCGCACGGATAAATATCTGCGCAACCTCGAAGCCATGATGCTGGTGGCCGACAAATCCACGACACTCGCCATCACCGGTAATGGTGACGTGCTGGAACCCGAACATGGCGCGATCGCCATCGGCTCCGGTGGCAACTACGCCTTTGCGGCTGCCCGCGCCATGATGGATACGGACAAGTCGGCAGAGGAGGTGGCGCGCAAGTCGCTCGATATCGCCGCCGATATCTGTGTTTACACCAACCATAACCTCGTCATCGAAACCCTCGACGCCGAGTAAGCATATTTCTCACCCCCATTTCTCACCCAAGGGTCCTGTGGGCCGGGCCAGAATGGCCGGCCGGAACAGGAAAGCCGAGAGGACAGAATGACCACTTTTTCTCCCCGGGAAATTGTCTCGGAACTGGATCGCCACATCATCGGCCAGCATGATGCGAAACGTGCGGTCGCGATTGCGCTGCGCAACCGTTGGCGTCGCCAGCAGCTCGATGAGAGCCTGCGCGACGAGGTGATGCCGAAAAACATCCTGATGATCGGACCGACCGGTGTCGGCAAGACGGAGATTTCCCGCCGTCTCGCCAAGCTTGCCGGCGCGCCCTTCATCAAGGTCGAAGCGACCAAATTTACCGAAGTCGGTTATGTCGGTCGCGATGTCGAGCAGATCATCCGCGATCTGGTGGAGATCGGCATTGGCCTCGTGCGTGAAAAGAAGCGCGCGGAAGTACAGGCCAAGGCGCATCAGAGCGCCGAAGAGCGGGTGCTCGACGCACTGGTCGGATCGACCGCGTCACCCGCGACACGTGAGAGCTTCCGCAAGAAGCTGCGCGATGGCGAGCTGGACGACAAGGAAATCGACATCGAAGTGGCCGACAGCGGTTCGGGCATGCCCGGCTTTGAAATCCCCGGCATGCCGGGTGCCAATATCGGCGTTCTCAACCTGTCGGAAATGTTTGGCAAGGCGATGGGCGGACGTACCAAGAAGGTGCGCACCACCGTCTCGAAATCCTATACCGATCTCGTTCGCGACGAATCCGACAAGCTGCTCGATAATGACATGATCCAGCGCGAAGCGGTGAAGTCGGTGGAAAATGACGGCATCGTCTTCCTCGATGAGATCGACAAGATTGCTGCGCGCGATGGCGGCATGGGTGCCGGCGTCTCGCGTGAAGGCGTGCAGCGCGATCTTCTGCCGCTCGTTGAAGGCACGACTGTCTCGACCAAATACGGGCCGGTGAAAACCGACCATGTTCTGTTCATCGCTTCCGGCGCGTTCCATGTGGCAAAGCCGTCCGACCTTCTGCCGGAGCTTCAGGGCCGCCTGCCGATCCGTGTCGAGCTGAAGCCGCTGACGAAGGAGGATTTCCGCCGTATCCTGACCGAGACGGAAGCAAGCCTCATCCGCCAGTACAAGGCGCTGATGGCGACGGAAGAACTCGATCTCGACTTCACGGACGATGCGATCGACGCTCTGGCCGACGTGGCTGTTCATCTCAACTCGTCGGTCGAGAATATCGGTGCGCGCCGCCTGCAGACGGTGATGGAGCGTGTTCTCGACGAGATTTCCTTCAACGCACCCGATCGTGGTGGCTCTGCCGTCAAGATCGATCAGGAATATGTCAAAAAGCACGTCGGCGATCTTGCCGCCGATACGGATTTGTCCCGCTATATTCTCTGAATATCTTGGAGAGCAAAGACACGAGAGTGCGGCCACATTTGCCGCACTCTTTTATTTTATGGCCTTGTCTCGCATTCAGCCCCCTTTTTGTTTATGGGAAAGGCTGCATTCCGGTTGGAACCGCTTTATGGAATGGTCCGGTTTTCTCTTGGTTCGGGAGAGGTCGGCTTGAGAAAAGGCATTCGCTCGTGCGCAAAACTCTTCTGGCATTTGCCGCCGCTTTGACGTTCACCGTCGTCTCGTCTTCTTATGCCGAGGCCGCGACGGTCGTCCCGCCTGGCAATCGCAATGCCGAACAGCCGGGCATTCCGGGGGCTTCCGCACGTCGAACCAAGGGTTCCAATACGTCTTTCGAGCGTAAATACCAGAAGGTGATCGACCTCCTGTCTTCCGACAAGGCACTGATCGGCAAGATCAAGTCTACCGCCGGGCGCTACGGTATCGATCCGATCCACATGATCGGGGCGATTGTCGGCGAGCATACCTATAACGTCGACGCCTATGACCGCCTGCAATCCTACTACGTCAAGGCAGCCTCCTATGCCGGCAGCAGCTTCCGTTTCGGCTACAAGGACGAAACCATCGCGCAGTTTCTGACGCATTCGCAATTCGCCAGGTGCCAGTCGAAAAAGGATTCCTATAGCCTTTGGAACTGTCGGGAAGACGTCTGGGACGACAGCTTCCGCGGCAAGACGGTAGATGGCGTTGCCTATCCGAACAATCGTTTCAGCGCTGTATTTTTCCAGCCCTTTTATGCCGGACAGACCTTCGGTCTCGGCCAGATCAATCCGCTCACGGCATTGATGTTGTCCGACATGGTGTCGAAAACCTCAGGTTATGAGAAGCTCGACGAAAACGATGCGACCGCCGTTTATACCGCGATCATGGACCCGGATCGCTCGCTCGCCTTCATGGCAGCTTCCATCCGCAAATCGATCGACGACTACAGGTCGATTGCCGACATGGATGTTTCCAAAAATCCTGGTGTAACGTCCACGCTTTATAATGTCGGCGGATCCGCGCAGCGCGCTGCCGCTCTCGCCCAGAAAAATCGTCAGCGCGCCGCAGGTGGGGAACAGCCGCTTTTGCCGGAAGAAAACTATTACGGCTGGCTGGTGAACGATCGCATCAAGGATTTGCAGGCGCTTTTGTAGAAAAAGACGATTATCGTCGGCATTCTTTCCAAAACGGAAATAATATTTGGTTGCCTCTCGCAATTGACGAGCGCCTGCCTCAGCGTCCAATCTGCGCCCTTAAGATAAAGAGGAGGCGCATGTGAGCCGCACCAATAAATTCGGTCTTTCCATTGATGACAGGCTTTATGCTTTTTTGACGGATGACGTTCTGCCGGGCACAGGTCTTGATGCAGAAACCTTCTTCGACGGCTTTTCGGCCATCGTCCACGAGCTTTCCCCCAAGAATCGTGAATTGCTCGCAAAGCGCGACGCCTTGCAGGAAAAACTGGATGGCTGGTACCGGCAGAATGGCGCCCCGACGGATTTTGATGTCTATGAGGGTTTCCTGAAGGAAATCGGCTATCTGCTGCCGGAAGGACCCGGCTTCAAGGTCGAAACCAGCAACGTCGATTCGGAAATTGCCGCTGTCGCAGGCCCGCAGCTTGTCGTGCCGGTCATGAATGCCCGTTATGCGCTGAACGCCGCCAATGCCCGCTGGGGTTCGCTTTACGATGCGCTTTACGGCACGGATGCCATTTCTGACGCCGATGGTGCGGAAAAGGGCAGGGGCTATAATCCGAAACGCGGCGAAAAGGTCATTGCCTGGGCGCGGAACTTCCTCAACGAATCAGCTCCGCTCGAAACGGCAGGCTGGTCGGATGTGACCGGCTTCAAGATCGTTGACGGCCTCTTGCAGCTTGCAATCGGTGACAGCAAAACGGGCCTGAAAGATGCCGAGCAATTCAGGGGCTTTACCGGCGATGCGGAAAAGCCGGCAACGATCCTGCTTGGCAAGAATGGTCTGCACACCGAGATCGTCATCGATCCCTCGACGGAAATCGGCAAGGGTGACAAGGCGGGCATCTCGGATGTCATTCTCGAATCGGCGCTGACAACCATCATGGACTGCGAGGATTCCGTTGCCGCTGTTGATGCCGAGGACAAGGTGCTGGTTTATGGCAACTGGCTTGGCCTGATGCGTGGCGACCTGACGGAGAAGGTGTCCAAGGGCGGTAACACCTTCACCCGTAGTCTCAACCCGGATCGTTATTACACCGCCCCCGATGGTGGAGCACTTACTCTGCCGGGGCGTTCCCTGATGCTGGTGCGTAATGTCGGTCACCTCATGACCAATCCGGCGATCCTCGACAAGGATGGCCGCGAGGTGCCGGAAGGTATCATGGACGCCGTCGTCACAGCGCTGATTGCGCTTTACGATGTCGGCCCCTCCGGCCGTCGCCAGAATTCCCGTGCCGGTTCCATGTATGTCGTCAAGCCGAAAATGCACGGGCCGGAGGAAGTCGCCTTCGCCAACGAGATTTTCACGCGGGCCGAAAAGCTTGTCGGCATGGCGCCGAACACCATGAAAATGGGCATCATGGACGAGGAACGCCGCACCACGGTCAACCTGAAGGAAAGCATTCGCGCGGCAAAAGACCGGGTCGTCTTCATCAATACCGGCTTCCTCGACCGCACGGGCGACGAAATTCATACCTCGATGGAAGCGGGTCCGATGATCCGCAAGGGCGATATGAAACAGGCGGCCTGGATTGCGGCTTACGAGAACTGGAACGTCGATATCGGTCTGGAATGCGGCCTTTCCGGCCATGCGCAGATCGGTAAGGGCATGTGGGCCATGCCTGACCTGATGGCCGCCATGCTGGAGCAGAAGATCGCGCATCCAAAGGCAGGCGCCAACACCGCCTGGGTACCTTCACCCACGGCTGCGACGCTGCATGCCACGCATTATCACAAGGTCGATGTCGCAGCCGTTCAGGACGACCTGAAAAGCCGGGGCCGGGCAAAACTCTCCGATATTCTATCGGTGCCGGTCGTGCCGCGTCCCAATTGGACGCCCGAGGAAATCCAGCGCGAACTCGACAACAACGCGCAGGGTATTCTGGGATATGTCGTGCGCTGGGTCGATCAGGGCGTCGGCTGCTCCAAGGTGCCTGATATCAACAATGTCGGACTGATGGAGGACCGCGCCACGCTGCGCATCTCCGCGCAGCATATGGCAAACTGGCTACGCCATGGCGTGGTTACGCAAGAGCAGATCGTTGAGACCATGAAACGCATGGCCGCCGTGGTCGATAGCCAAAATGCCGGAGATCCGGCCTATCTGCCGATGGCGTCCAACTTTGAAGGATCGGTCGCTTTTCAGGCCGCCGTCGAACTTGTGCTGAAAGGCCGGGAGCAGCCTAACGGTTATACGGAACCGGTTCTGCACCGCCGTCGCCTCGAACTGAAGGCGAAGCAGGCGGCTTGAGGCCGACAGGAAATCCAGAGCACGTCTTGTCTGAATGCAATGTTCGACGTGCTCTACCTTAAAACTGCTATGCACTTTTACTGGGAATGCTCCAGAAACAAAAAAGCCGCCGGGAATTCCACGGCGGCTTTTTCTTTGTCTGGTATCTGATCTTACTGGATCACGACAACCTTGGTGCTGCGGCCGGGACGGACGCGGCTGTAAAGGTCGATGACGTCCTGGTTGATCATGCGGATGCAGCCGGAAGAGGCGGCGGTGCCGATCGATGCCCATTCAGGCGAACCGTGGATACGGAACAGCGTGTCCTGTCCCTTTTCGTTGAAGAGATACATGGCGCGCGCGCCGAGCGGGTTGGAAAGACCCGGACCCATGCCTGCCTCGACATACTTTGCGACTTCCGGCTTGCGGTCGGCCATTTCCTTCGGCGGATGCCACATCGGCCATTCCTGCTTCCAGGCGACATAGGCTTCGCCGGCCCAGGCAAAACCAGCCTTGCCAACGCCGATGCCGTAACGAACTGCGCGGTTGCCGGGCAGGATATAATAAAGGAAACGCTCACGCGTATTGACGATGATCGTGCCCGGCCGTTCGTTATTCTGGAATTCGACGATCTGACGACGGAACTTCTCGTTCACACGATTGATCGGGATGGCGGGCAGCGCATAGCCCGCGTCGGTCACAGGGCCGTAAACATCGTTGAAGATCTGGACGGTTTCGACCTTTGCCGGAACCGGGTTAGCGACCGGCACTGACGCCGCTACCTGGCCGGATGATTGGGATGTGGTTTCGGCGCAGCCGGCCAGAGCCAGTGCTGCCGTCAGACCGAGTGCAGTCAATGAGGTACGGATGCGCATATCGTTCTCGCGGAAAATTCGCCAAATTGTGCGAAGGAGTAGGCTTAATTGGATAAATCGGTTATTTTCCATTAAGCCGTTCTTGGCAAGCCGATACGCTGCTGCAGGACGAATGTGACTTTAAAATTGCCGGTTGATTGCCTTTTTGCAACAATAGGCCAAACGCCTCAGTAGCCTTTATCCATGACTATTCTTTCGCTTACCAACAATAATCCGTTAATCGACGGTCGCCAGTCGGACAAGGCGATGCTGGTGCGGCGCGGCGTTCAGGTGCTTTTGCACGAGATGCGACATTCGGTTTTGCCGGAACTGCCGCTTGCAAGCGGACGACGGGCCGATCTCATCAGCCTTTCGGCAAAGGGTGAAATCTGGATTATCGAAATCAAATCCTCGATTGAGGACTTCCGTGTCGATCGCAAATGGCCGGAATACCGCCTGCATTGCGACCGGCTGTTTTTCGCCACCCATCCTGAAGTGCCGGTCGAAATCTTTCCGGAAGAATGTGGGCTTATCCTGTCGGATGGCTATGGCGCCCATATGCTTCGCGATGCGCCGGAGCATAAATTACCGCCCGCAACCCGCAAATCGGTGATGCTGGATTTCTCGAGAACCGCTGCAACCCGGCTGATGCTGGCGGAGTGGACGACCGGGCGCAGCTTCGGAGAGTAATGCCCGGTTCCAGACCGTATCCGGATGTAAAACCGCTTCTCACTTGTACTGTAAATGCTCTACTTCGGCGCGCGTTTCGCCAGAATGCGCTGCAGCGTTCGCCGGTGCATGTTAAGCCGGCGGGCGGTTTCCGAGACGTTGCGCTCGCACATTTCATAAACGCGCTGAATATGCTCCCAACGCACCCGGTCGGCCGACATCGGGTTTTCGGGCACTTCAGTCTTTTCACCCTTGCGCTGCGTCAGCGCATTGAAGACATCGTCCGCATCGGCCGGTTTGGCAAGATAATCCAGCGCCCCAAGCTTCACGGCGGTAACGGCGGTTGCGATATTGCCGTAGCCGGTCAGGACGACAATCTGCGTATCGTCCCGGTACTGCCGGATGGCTTCGATGACCTCGAGACCATTGCCATCCGTAAGCCGCAAATCAACGACCGCATATTTGGGCGGCGCAGCCTTGGAACGGGCAATGCCTTCGCTAACCGTCTCGGCGGTATCGACGATAAATCCGCGTGTTTCCATGGCCCGGGCAAGCCGGCGCAGGAAGGGACCGTCGTCATCGACGATCAGCAGCGATCTGTCAGCTCCGATCGGGTCGTCGTCATCCGTTGTCGCGCTGATGGGGGTCTGGTCTTCTGTCGTCATGTCTCAGGCCTTTCGGCAACTTAGTCGGCTTTTTCTTCTTATCGCCGCTTCCACGTGAATGGTAAAGTCAACGGTCTCTTTTATCGTCCATAAGCGCTCGAGGCCAGACGATTGTGACCCGCGCTCCGGTTCCGCTCAAACCGCGATTTTCGAAGGTAACGGTGGCGCCGGAGCGTTCCAGCAATGTCTTTGCAATGAAAAGCCCGAGTCCCAGCCCTCCCGCCCGGGTATCGTTGTGACGTTCGGTCACATAGGGTTCACCAATGCGGGCAAGCACGTCATGGGCATAACCCGGTCCATCATCCTCAATGGTGACGGCGACATTCTGCGAATCGTAGTCCACGGTCACGGTCACTTTTTCCCGCGCATAGTCCACGCCGTTTTCGATGAGATTGCCCAGCCCGTAAATAACGCCGGCATTCCGGATGCCGACCGGCTCGTCGATCCGGTTGTTCTTTTCGACGAGATCGAGACGGATGCCGAATTCCCGGTGCGGCGCCATCACCTCCTCAATCAGCGAGGAGAGCGGCAGGCGACGCATATGCTCCTCATCATCGGTGGAAAGTGATGTGAGGCGGCGCAGAATATCACGGCATCTTTCGCTCTGGCTGCGCAGCAGCGCTATGTCTTCGCCAAACCTTTCATCATTTCCGAGTTCCCGTTCCATTTCCTTGGCGACGACGCTGATTGTCGCCAGCGGCGTGCCCAGCTCGTGGGCCGCAGCGGCGGCCAGACCGTCTAGCTGCGAGAGATGTTTTTCCCGCTCCAGCACCAGTTCGGTCGCAGCCAGCGCATCGGCCAGCTGATTGGCCTCGTGTGAAACGCGATAGGCATAAAAGGCCGCGAAAGAGGTCGTGGCAATGATCGCGACCCAGGTGCCCACATGCAGCAGAAGCTGGATCGGCAGCACCTCACCGGGATACCACGGAACCGGAAACGGCGAAAAAGCGATTGCCGTCGAGCAGATGACGGCAAAGGCGAGCAGAATAAGCGAGTGCCGAAGCGGCTGCGAGGCGAAGGCGATGATGACCTGCACGCAGATCAGCGGTGCGAAAGGATTGGAAAGACCACCGGTGATGTAGATGAGCGCCGTCAATTGCAGCAGGTCGAATGCCAGCAGCAATGTCGCTTCCCACGGCTCCAGACGATAGGTGGAGGGAAAACGCGCAGTGAGAAACAGGTTGGCAAGCGCCAGTGCACCGATCAAAAGGCTGCAAGCCAGAAGTGGCAGGGGGAAGTTCAAGCCGAAAGCAACAAGCAGGATCGTCGCACTTTGCCCGGCCACCGCCAGCCAGCGCAACCATACGATGGTTTGCAGCCTTATCCTGCGGCTGGCGCGGCCAAGCCTTGTTGTTTCGATCGGATGGCCAGCCACCTTCATCTCCTTTGTGCTTTTCATCGTCATCACGTTCCGCGCGGTTTTGCGCGGCTGGTCGGCAATGCCGATGCCGGGTCCTCAGGCCATGGATGGCGCGGATACCTCCCGCGCATGTCCGCCCGTACATCTTTCCACGATCCTGCCCAGAAACCCGGAAGATCGCGTGTCGTCTGTATCGGCCTGTGCGCCGGCGAGGTCAATTCCAGCAGCAGCGGCAACCGCCCCTGCGCGATGGCGGGATGAGCCGTCAGCCCGAAAAGCTCCTGCACACGAATGGAAAGCGTCGGTTCGCTGGCATCGTAACGAATAGGATGCCGCTGGCCCGTCGGCGCTTCGAAATGCGTCGGCGCAAGCCTGCCGAGATCGCGTGCGACCTCATAAGGCACCAGGGCTAAAAGTCCCTCGGAAAGGCTGCCGGGCCGGATATCCTGAAGGCTGCGGGCGCCGTGCTGGAAGGGCACGAACCATTCATCCAACCGTAAAAGCAATGCAGCATCGCTGACATCCGGCCAGGGGTTGCCGATGCTGGCATTCAGAAAGCCTATCCTGTCGCGCAACTGCTGGGTTTCTTTTGTGAACGGAAGAATTCCGACACCAAATTCCCGAACGCCGTTGGCAAGTGCCTGCGCCGCCTGTTCACCCTCCGGGCGGGGCAGGGGCGTTTCGTCAAGGATGATGGCGCCTAGGCGCGTGACACGGCGTGCACGCGCCTGACCGCTTGCCTTGTCAAACAGCAGCTGGTCCTGCTGCACGATAAGATGCGGCATCCGCTCTTCTATATCGGTGCGCTCGATGCTTGCTGCGGAAAGGATGCGCGGCTGTGCCGCACGCCCGGTAATATCGGCAACCACCAGCATCCTGCTCGCCGCCAGCCGTTCGGTTTCGGCAAGTTCCGCACCCCGGCCGTTCGCCATCACATAACGACCGCGCGCTCCTCGCTGAAGCGCAATCCTGTCCGGATAGGCGTGCAGCAGCAAGGGGCCAGCCTCGCTTGGCTGTTCGTTCATAGTCTGCGCATCGCCGATCGCATCTAGAAGTCTAGACGCCAGCTTGCGCGCCGCTTGCGCCCTTTCGCTTCTCTCGGAAAGAAAGCGCCGCAATCTTTCATCGAGATCAATGTCGGTTCCGCCCAGTCCCTGTTCCGTCAGCATGACAGCGAGCATCGCCGCCTTTTTTCCCGCGCCTTCGCTCCCCGCTGCAATTACCATTGCCGCAAGCCGTGGCGGTAGTGAGAGGCTGCGCATCAGGTGGCCGCGTCGTGTGAGCGCGCCGCTTTCATCGAGTGCGCCCAGATTTTTGAGAAGCGCGATCGATTCCTTCAATGCCGCTTCGGGAGGGGCATCCAGAAATGAAAGCGCGGAAGGATCATGAACGCCCCAATGAGCGAGGTCGAGTGCAAAGCCGGAAAGATCACTCGCCAGAATTTGCGGTGGCGTGAAGGCGTTGAGCGCTGCCGTCTGTCCCGGATGCCACAGGCGGATCGCAACGCCGGGTTCCGTTCGTCCGGCTCGGCCCGCCCGCTGGTCGGCGGAGGCGCGCGAAACCCGCACTGTCTCCAGTCTCGTGATTCCCGTTGCCGGTTCGAAAACCGGTAGTCGCTGCAACCCGCTATCAATCACCACACGCACGCCGTCTATGGTGATCGATGTTTCTGCGATCGATGTGGCAAGCACGATCTTGCGCCGTCCGGCCGGTGCCGGCTTGATCGCCGCATCCTGCTCCTTTTGCGAAAGATTGCCGTAAAGCGGGATGATATCTGTATCGTCGGAAAAACGCCCCTCCAGCCGGTTGGCCGTGCGAGTAATTTCTGCCTGCCCCGGAAGGAAGGCAAGAATGGAGCCTGTTTCCGATGCATGAGCTTCGGTAATCGCCTTTGTGACTTTCTCTTCGACAGGCACACCCTGCCAGCGGTCCTCGTAGCGTATGTCGATTGGATATGTGCGGCCGAGGCTCTCAATGACAGGGGCATCGCCCATCAGCGCACTGATGCGTTCCACATCAAGGGTGGCGGACATCACGAGGATGCGCAGATCGTCTCTCAGTCCCTCCTGAACGTCGAGCGCAAGTGCCAGTCCGAAATCGCCATCGAGTGAACGTTCGTGAAACTCGTCGAAAATCACCGTCGAAACGCCGGCAAGTTCCGGGTCGTCCAGAACCATCCGGGCAAAGACACCCTCAGTCACCACTTCAATCCGGGTTCTTGAGGAGATGCGATTGTCGAGCCGCATACGATAGCCGACGGTTTCTCCAACATTCTCCTGAAGAAGATCAGCCATGCGTCCAGCCGCGGCCCGGGCGGCAAGCCGACGTGGTTCGAGAAGAATGATCTTGCCGTCGCCCCGCCATTCCTCACGCAGGAGATGAAGCGGCACCAGCGTTGTTTTGCCCGCACCCGGAGGAGCCGACAGAACGGCACGCTTTGACCCGTCCAACGCTTGGGCAATCTCGGCCAGAACGTCGCTGACGGGAAGTACGGGCAGATCGATCTTTATATGGGCTGGCGTTCTGGTCATGCAAACAGGCCTGGGGCAATCGGGTTGATGTCTAAGCGTCTCTTCTGCCGTTTCTAAAGCACGGCCCGGTGCTTTGACAGCCGGCGGAGAGGGTTTCGCAAGAGCTCTTCCGGCAAAATTGCGGTTCTTCGCAAGCTATCTGTCGTGAAGGGTGGGAAGGGGTTCCCGCATGCGCCGCCAAAAGGGACGAGGATTCAGTCCTTTCTATGCCTCCCTGGCGCTCCGCCTTGAAACTATCTTTTATTTTCATACGGTTAGCAAAAATGTCAGTTTTTTGACGATAGGTGTGTTGACTTGTTTGTGGGTGTTCTCTTATAAGTCCGCTCACTGAACGAGGGCGGCGGCGCTGCTGGCGACGAAGTCTTTCGTTCTAAAGA